>Ga0265797_10002985_pt1 | contig 27636 bp, 28 predicted proteins | sample P2T30metagenome_FD_192433 | JGI IMG/M metagenome (GOLD analysis project Ga0265797, IMG submission 192433) | Plant litter microbial communities from East Loma Ridge, Irvine, California - P2 T30 | ecosystem: Environmental > Terrestrial > Plant litter > Unclassified | place: USA: California... | reverse complement strand
TGAATAACGAACAGCATGCTCTGCTTTGCACTCAGCGCAGAGCTGATCCTTCTCGAAATTCCAAAAGTAAAGGTGGGGTCGGGCCGCCATGGTGGCCTGAGTCTGCCGGCGGCTCCACCCAAGTGTTGTGCCTTACGCTAGGCTTATCTGATCACCAGACGCTGTCTTTGCAGTGTCCCGTGGGCGAATAATCGAAAGAGCATCATGGGATGTCTTAACATAGACACAGTACTGAGACTTTTACCGACACCTCGTCTGTATCATCTTCGTTCGAGGGTCCTTACCATACCACGGTCTAGATATGGTTCCGCGGACATCATTACAGACTCAGCCCTTCAGTGGCGCGAGTCACTGAATGATTCTGACACTCTGAACAAAATTTCGAGTTCAAGCTCAGGCCGTTCATGGAGGTGAGAAATGCAATCTATATTCTGTATGGTGTATGTAGAGTGATGATCCTCAATCGGCCTTACTCTGGTCTCGAACGGGTGCGCGATGCATTGAAAACTTCCAGGCTACGTTATCACGTCACTCTGGACGATCAAATGGTGCATGAATACCATAATCATGAGACTTGGTCTACGGTGTAGATGGCTAGGTGATTAGAGACTGTGGTGTCCAGTTGCGCTTTGTCGTCTGATGTTTAGGCGTAGAGTAACAACGATTGCTAGGACTATACTGTCCTGCGTGTTATAACACTCTTGGGGAAAAGGGGTTGTAAGTCCAGCTTTCGGTCACCTGCCGGTCCAAATACTGCTCGCAATATAGTCGCAATCTCGTAAGACTACAGTTGACGCATACTCGAGCTTGTAACTTTATGTAGATGTGCAGTACCAGGGCATGTAACCTCTAGAAGTATCGTAGGCCAATCAGCATCCACTGGACATTCTACATTGACGCTGAGCCTGGTTACGTCCCTCCAGAGCTAACGTGCGATGAGGTACATTGTATACATGTAGCCTAACAGGGCGTGACAAGTTTTCCAAAGCTTCTTGTTGAAAAGATTATGTCGTCCAAATGCTTTTCGTGCTGATACTCGCACTCTTCCAATTCAACAAATCGACCAGCCGCCTCCCCTCCTCCGATGTATCGTTTTGCAAAATCATGTGCGCTACCATCAACGCCCAGTGTAAGGCAGGCGCAGAATGCATATCTGCGTGCAACTTTTCGTCTGACGGGTCTGGCATAGTGCGGCAAATCTCTAGGACGGCTGAGTGCGCCAAGTTGACATAGTCTCGTGTCGTATATTGGGGTTGTGACTCGAGCGGAAGGGTAATAAGAATGTGCAGGACGTATATGAGTGCCGTGTCGTAAAGCATCAATGTGAGCGCCGTGGCCATGTTTGGAATTACGAGGCTGGATGGGTCCGGGAGTGTCTCATCATTGTCCCGCGGTACGGTCTCTGCTGGACCTTTAGTCCAAGCATTGGCTGGATTCATATCCCATTCGCCCCTCCAGGCTCGCAGCTGGCGGTGCAGATCCTGCGTTCTGCGCCTCGTAGTCTCGATTTGAGACTCGTGGCCCGAATCTTGCATCTCCCATCTCTTAAGCAACTCACTCAGCTCGGCCATCAGTACCGAGCAATCTGCCAGAGCATCATATAGCTGCTGTTCCCGCATCTCTTCTTCACCTTGGCAGTGCCGTCTCAGCAAGGCTTTCCACTCAGGCTTCGCCAAGATTGAAGGTTGACCAGCTCCAATGCAAGCGAATATCATAAGATAACGGAGGCACTTGTACAGATGTATGGTCTGCTCTGAGCAATCTAACGAAGGATCGCGCAACGCAACGAGCTTCTCCAAGCCTAGCATGTGGTTGACATAGTGTTTTGGTCCAGACGGTACGAGCATCTCTTCTGCGAAAGGTACATGTACGAAATTAGTGTACGTCTCACATTTACATCGTACATGCACACTTACGCATAGCCAAAGTGGTCACGGATACAACAATCTCATCATACAAGTGACAACTTGGATCAGACAATGCTCGATTGAGTCGCTGTAACGTGGCTCCGTGACTGGCGAGCCCTCGTTTCGTGATCTCTGAATCACCATGCTTGGTACCAAAGAAGATGGTCGCGAAGCTTAGTACAGTCTGAAAATGAGTTGTCCGTGGATCGCTCATGTTTGTCGAGGCTCGGCTCGCCATGTCGCTGGCCTGGAGCTCTCGTAGTGCTGTGTCCACTGGTCCTTCTGGGGAGAGATGCTGCCTTGTGAACATGATGAACAAATCTTGAGGGTCGCCGATCAGTGGTGCGGATGGTCTGGCTAGCTCAGTGCTGCTTGAAGGAATGATCTCCTCGCTGGAACTTGCAGTAGTTGGAGGTGTGACAGTTCTCCTCCTCGAGGGCACGATCGTAGCCTCCACGAAAGCAAAGCCCCTCGGACCATCACACTCCAGACCACTTCTTTGACAGCGTAAACAATTCGGGCGAGTCTCATCTCGACGATATTAGGACGATATCTCGTGCAAACGCTAAACGAATACGACTCACCGCACTTCACACGTCGCCGGCGACAATTGGAGCAACCCTTTGATCTCCCGCCAACATTGACCATGCTGCCTAGTACATATCACGTCCCCCACTCGCATTTCGTACGAATCAAGAACGGGCCGATGTAGAGTCTGTGACCGTCGTGCAGGAAAGTGGCCCATACCAAAGCGCGTGATCCACGTCGTGCTAGAAGCGCGCCTTACCCTTTGCGGCTCATTGCGCGAGCTAACCCCTCCTAGACGCCGCCTACAACGCCCATGATACAACAACTCTCCGGTGCGCAGGACTCATCGGACGAAAATAATTCCCACCGGTGCAATGTTAATCGGTCTGAAATAGCGTACAAGGTGCTCACGATGTGTATAAAGCTGTGGCGTTCCCGTCAGGTGTAGAATCACACAGCATACCCCCAGATACACTTCAGTGACCAGAGATTCTTCTCCTATAAGATCATAACACATCCAAATCTACTCCAGCAATCCAAAACCTCAAAGATTGACCTACCCACCTTTTCAACCGCATACCACAACAAACCCACCCAGCCATAATGCCCGTAACAGCCTCCATCGAAATCGCCGCACCACCGTCCACCGTCCGCGCAAAAGTACGTCTCCAATCCCCATCCCGAATCACCCTCACTAACCCCAACCCACAGTTCCTGGACTTCCCCTCCCTCCCAACCTACCACACCACCTTCTTCAAATCCATCGTCCCCCTCTCTCCCACCGACCCCCTCTCCCCCACCCAAAAACTCCGCGTCGACTTCGGCGGCATGAAAATGGACGCCGTAATCCTCGCCAACTCACCCCACCTCTTCAAATGGGGCGGCAGCCTTCCCCTCATCTTTGGCGGCAACCACAGCTTCGAATTCAAGGAGAGTAAAGTGACGCCGGGGGGAACCACGTTTACGCAGCACGAGGAGTTTTACGGAGCGCTGGGGTTTTTGATGGGGGGTAATTTTGTGGGCAGGTGGGCTGGGTTTGGCAGGAAGACGGAGGGGAATTGGGATGGGTTTAATCGGGATTTGAAGGGGGTTTGTGAGAAGGAGGTTGAGGGGGGGAATGGGGCGGTGCGATAATGCTTGAGTTAGAGGGTATTGTGTTTGTAGGCATCTGAGTGGTGTCTTGGAGGCGGTTTGTTGTGTTCATTGTCTTTCACTACCATCATACTATCACCTCGAGATCACTGTAGTGCTTGAACGTCAAAAGGTTATGATCAAATTGATATATGCCACACATGCAACAAGCCCAGGCCTCGCAATGCAGCCCAACCCGTAAAATCGCCGGTCCCTATGCCTATGCAACCTATGCATGATTCTAGAATGAGTAGACAATAGAAAATAACGCCGCCCAATGAATGGTCCCACCGCAGATGCAAAGTACACCAGGTTCGCCATCCATGCTCCGTTTCGTAATCCCGTCAACATGTTCGTGTGTGTTGTATTCCTACGCCGACTTCGGATGCTGCTCCACCAGCCACTCCATAACGCTCTCGTAGCACAGCACGAATTGTCGCAGACTTTGTACCATGCTGAGGCGCTGCAGTCGGAAGTCCTCGACTGTCTTCGCAATGAGGTCAACGTCATCGTCGTTGACCCATTTGCCATTTTCGCGCTCGTCGTTCGCGCTGGCTTTCTTCCCAGTGTCAACGTCCATTGGTGTGGTTTGCCTCGTGTTCTGCGACTGGCGCTGTCGCTTGAGCATGTCCAGGACCGAGTCCACTGTGCAGAAAGTTCCGGTGCGACCACATCCGGCAGAGCAATGGACGACGATCGGGCGGCTGTTGGCAGGCTCTGGCTTAGAAGGAGAGTTTCCGTTATAGTATCTAACCACAGCATCGCACTGCTCAATCAAACCGAGAAGATCACTTGGGTGAGCCGGAGCACCGAAATCCGGCCAGTTTGAATATTGCAGCTGGGTAATTTCACGCATGCGTTCGAAAGGCTCCTCATCATTGGAGAGTGTAAACCTCCTGACGACGACGAAGGGTGCATCAGAGCTAGCCGTGGATTGCTCCCTAGCTGGATGAGTGGGTCGAGCAGAGGTCGTAGACCGACGCTGGCCCAGTGACGGACGTGAGGACTGCTCACGGTGGCGGTGTATCTTGGCGGGCTCCAAAGAAGCCTTGTGTTCACCGAGAGGGCTCAGGTGGAGGTGACCGTAGTGCTTATCCGACCAGTAGTTGTGAGCTTTGATCTGGCCACCCTCTTGTTCGGCAGTGAGCATGACGATGACGCGTGTGTCTTGTTGCCACACCATTTTCCAGAAATCCTGTTCATTATTAGCAGGTGCACTTCCAACGTGTGGAAAGGGGGACGACTTACGTTAAATGTTGCTGGGATGGGGCCCTGTGTGGCAATGTAACGTTTGTTCGAGTATGCAGCCTGAACGTGGTTGGCATTGACGTAGTCGCACGTCCCTTGTTCGACGCCCTGGATTTTGACACGAGAATGCTCGTAGGGCCAGATGTTATTGTAGCGGTTCTTCGAGCCTTTCTCGATACCAGCGATCTGGATCTGCTTGGAGGCACCTAAGCCAGTCGGCGTGCCGTATACAACTTTCCCGGAAAGCGCTTCCTGCATACGCTTCTGCTCGCGTTTCTCAATGTGGAGGAACCTCTCCGAGACGGTCTTGCCGTTGTCTTTGTCTTCTGCCGCCTTCTGGAGCCACGAAGGTAAATCCTCCCCTTCGGATTGAGTCATGCTTTCTGGCTGCTTTACTGGCATCTGGCCGACGCCACCAATGAGATCCATGTTCTGACGAATGTTGCCGAAGAAGGGGTTTGCTGCATTCTGAGTTGCCGGCATAGGGCATCCACCAATGACTGGCGCAACGGAGGGCAGGTCGGACCCGAGTTGAAGTGCAGCCGTCGCGTTCGTCATGGGACTGCCCTGAGCTTGATGAGTTACCCAAGCAGGGAAACGCTCCGAAAACTCCTGGAAACCGCCTCGGATTATGTAGGTCCCACCGGACCAGCCCTCGGAAGTGAACTTCTTGAGAGTGTTTACACAGATAGCGGCATCTTTCATCTGTGAAGAAGAGGAGTCATACACGATGATGTGCTTGCTGCTTCGCCACCGCTCAAACTTCTGGCGTGATTCATCGTCTTTAAATGTCTCGGCGAGCTTCTGGACATTGAAAGAGGCGCGCTTGAGAAGGGTGGTCGGTATGCAAAGTGTGAGAGCGCCTGATAAGTGAGCCTTTGCATACTGAGTTGATACTCGGAGATCAAGGAGCAGCACTTCCTCTGCTGACGACTCCAAGATGTTCACGATGTACTGGGCAGTGACCATACTTGGCCCTTCGGTTGCTTTGTCGTCGATCACATGTGCAGGCAGCGTCTCCGCACGGTGGGTTGACAGGGAGATGTGCTGTGATACCTTGGGAGGCAAGGAAGGTCGCGCATTGCGGTCTTCGGCGAACTCTGCAAGGGCATCAGTGCGTCCGAAGCCTTCGAAGCTGGCTGGGGAGTTTCTCCGCGGACGGTCGGTGATCATGGCCGACTCAGTGGAGAGCATGCGCTTTGGCGAGCGAGGCTTGGGTGGATGTTCATCCTCCTTGGTGCCATCGGCCTCCGACTTGTAGTTGCTGGGAGCCGGACGCGCCGCCATGGATGTCGGCGACAGCGGTGTCTTGTTGGCCGAACCAAAGTAAGAGCCCCCAGCGCCAGCCTTTGCGGGCGCCTGCGACGGAGTGAAGTTGAAGTTGCCGAGAGCGAAGCCCTTGTTGTTCTCCGTCTGCCGTCTGAACTGCTCGAACTCGGGATTTTGCTCGACGGGTATTATGCGAGGCGACGCGGCGGCCGTGGAGCGGACGTCTGACGTAGGTGGACTCCAGATGTGCTGTGCGGCGCTGGAGGAGAAGTGGTCGCTGTTGGAGTTCACGGCGAGTTGAAAGTAGTTGGGCGAGGCCGCGCCGGGGTCCTTCTTCGTGAGGTGGACATGGCTGGGCGTCTTTGCGACGCCGTTCAAGCGCGGCGTGATGGGCGGCACTGGCGGTGCTGGATGTAGGGTCGTGCTAGGCCTGGTCATGGGCTGCGTCGATCGAGGGCGCGACATTGAAGAGGAGGCGCCGCGTGGGCGGGGAGATATCGCGGGAGTAGACATGGCAGTATTCGACCAACCACCGGGTCTAGAGTGCGGTGAGGATATCCAGGACAGGCTGCGGCGCGAAAGTTGTGTGAGTAGGGTTGGAGTGGTGCGTTCCAAGAAGATGGCGGTGGCCGTAACCGTCACCTGCGCTCAAAGGGGAACTCCCTCTGACGTCAGGCTGAAGGCGACCGCCTGTATGACAAACTCAAACTCGCACACGACAAACGCCGAGCCTCTTCAAACTTCAGCCGCTGTGCACGCGCTGAGAAATACTGCGTGAGGCGCAGCGAAGAAAAAATAAAGTCCAATGATGCTGGACTGCGACACCAGGCTGTGTTGCTTCGTGCGAGAATCGAGATTCGAAGCCAATGTCGTAATGGTGCGGGACGTTTGCACGCAGGGACCAGCAAAATCAAGGAGGCAGGACGGTGCCTGGCAGGTGCGCAATAAGGCTGAGCCTCCACGTCGAGCGGAAAGACCAGCGGAAAGTAGCCCAAGAGACAGAGGGCGGAGGTGTTCCAGCGATGCAAAGGGAATCGAAGGGCGGATCGGTGTGCATAAGTAAGATCGAGCGCAGGGGAGGGCCCAAAGATTGCGAGCTTCCAAGGCAGGGCGGCGCCGCAGCTTGGTACTGGACTCGAGGATCCCGTGCCCATGCCCGCATCAGCGCCGCTCAATATTGCGACATCATACATACACGCGACACATAGGCGGTAGTCTCGTCGATTTTAACCTTTGCATCTACTTTTGCTGTGCTTCCTGCTGGGCTCACGACCTCGACAACGAAGCACATCTCTCACCACAGCACAAAGCTCCTCTCCTAGATACGTATTGACTACGTATCAGGATCTTGCGAAGGCGTCATGACTGATCAAGCGGACCCACCATCTGGACCCTGAAGACGAGATCGACAGCACACTCGAGACACCGCTTCAGGAAGCCAACTCGATGTTATCGCAGGTTCGCCGTACAGATATTGTCCGCTCTCTGGCCCCCTTCTGTAAACAACTCGGCAGCAAACGAAGGTGTTTTCGTCTGATGTGTGGTTGTGTGTCGAAAGTCGAAATGCTCAGGACCACTCTGAAGAAACAAATGCATCATAGACTGACCGCAAGTTACTGCCGGGTGGAGCATGCGAGCACAACCTACAACATCAACAAGGAGTGCGCCATGATATTGCAAGGATGCAACTCACAGACTAGCATCCAGAACTTACAAAGGTTAGAAGTGTAGTTGCAGCCACCATATGCTCCTGCAAGGCAGTCTATGTCAGTCCAACTTACCGCCAATCAAAATGCTTCTGCTTGTTAGTGGATGTTGACCCTTCGAATATTTGCAAGCGTGTCTCTCTCACTACGGGCCTGGGTCCGCATCAGTGTTGGTCCTCTGGCGATAGGGCAGAAGAGGCAGCTAAAGTGTTCGGAGCGGAATATTTGTAGCTGTGATCTACCTTCGGCTGTGGTATCAGATCTTGCACAGTACAGCAACGATAGACATGCCACCAGTGATGATCTAGTCCAGGCTCGTAGATCTTGCGATGTTAGGTACCTACTGCATTGAGCACTCTCGTCTCGAATGGAGGAACAAGCATTGTCAAGTGCGCGATCTTGCGTAAAATACATCTGCACCTTGACCAAAGACCTATGCAGCACAGCTCCTCAACTCTCCTGGGTCCTCAAAACGTGAATCTTTGATCAGATGGCAGCCTGTGGGCATGTCGCGCACCTTCCTCATTCAGACAACCCTGAGTGATCGTGGGGAGGGTCACGTGTACACGCGATAGCGTGAATCGTCCAAAGAAAGTGCCCCGCGTGTCTCTCCACCACACGACCTCCATCGGCCAGGGCTCGCAACCCGCATCATGTCTCGCGACGAATCGCCCCTCGTACGCGAAGTCTCCCCAGATGAAGGCTACTCGTACATGCATCGCGCCTTCCTTCACGCGTTCATGACCCATGGCGTGTTGACAGCGGAAGAAGTGAAGCCAATCCTGGCACATGTCATGACCGCGCACAGTAACTCTCCATACCATCCTTCCGGAAGGACTCCATGCTTTCCAAAATGCTGACACCAAACCCAGATCCAGCCCGTCCCCAAACCGCCGGCGACGTGACCCTACCAACCATCACCAACGCCATGCAAACCGTCAACGCCAAAATCGGGCACTACGACTTCGAAATCCGCTCCACCAAAGACCAACAAACAAAGTTACAGTGCTACGCCCTCGTAAACAAGACATCCGACGCCCTCACACAGCTCGCGACAAAGTTCTCGCCCTCGGAGATCGCGTACATACGACGACTGCTGGACCAAATGTTCGAGACCAACAACACACCTACCCGCGAGCTCCTGGCATTGCGGCACACCGAGGCATCGCAGCTCGCGCGTGCACGGAAAGGCCGGCAGAGCCAGGTCAATGGCGACGCAGACGGCGAAGCCTCACAGCCCGCCGACCTCGGTATTTCGATCCAAGAAGCCGACAACGTCCTCGCCGCACTCCTCGACGAACAATTCCTCACGAAGTCGCACGCGAATTACTACACCCTTGCGCCACGCGCGCTCATGGAACTCCGCGCATACCTGAAGGAAACGTACAACGAAGACGCATCTGAGTCGGACGCACCTGTCATCCGTGTACACGACTGCGAGGGCTGTCAGGAGATAGTAACGTATGGCGTGCGCTGCAATAACAGGGAGTGCGACGTGAGGTGGCACGACCAGTGTTGCAACAGCTTCTACAGAGGGAGGAAAATCGGCACCAGGGATTGTCCGAAGTGCAAGACGGAGTGTAAGGGTGATTACTTTGTGGGTGAGAGGGCGGACAGGCCTTCTGCGAGGGGGACTACGAGTACTGGTGGTAGGAGGAGTACGATGGCTGCGGAAGAGGAGAGCGAGTAGTGCGCTTGCTGGCGAAGAAACAGCGGCGCGAAGCAGATCTAGGTCTACATTGGGGGCTGTCGTTCTCAAGGAACGGCTCCTGCTTAATTTGCTCATGGGAGAAGAGGCACAAGGCGACGTAACGCCATTGTTCGACACCATCATCTGCTGTGTTTCGAAAGCATGGCAAGACGTGGAGCATTCGAAATATTGGAGCGCGGAGACAGGGTAGTCTTCTTGCAAAAAAGCCAATGGCGATAGATGCGACGATACGGATGGAAACATAGCGTGGGAGGCATGATTGTATTTCATTTCATTTGGCACGTCAGATACCCAAAGATTACCAGGTCCAACCAAGCCAGTACTCCAAAGAATCAGATGTAAGACTTTTATACACGGCCCACTAGGGCTACTTTTACGCGGCCATCAGTCATCTCTTCCCACATCCAATCTGCACCCATCTAGTGCACGCCGTTCGTCTTCTTGGAGTTCTTTTCCCGCCTCGCTGCAACGGCGTCGGCGAGGTCATCGAGCACAGTGACGGTGCTCTCCCAGTCAATGCAGGCATCTGTGATGGAGATGCCCTTCTTGAGCGCGCTGGGACCTTCGGCTGGGACCTTCTGGTTGCCCTCGTGGATGTTGGACTCGATCATGACGGCGACGATGCCGGTCTCGCCCTCGCGGAGCTGATCGGCGATGACCTTTGCGACCTTGGGCTGGTTGCGGTGGTCCTTGTTGGAGTTGCCTACATCACGTTAGGATTTCTGGAGAAAACGTGATAGAAATAGATAGACGTACCGTGTGAGCAGTCAACCATCAAGACCTCTGCTTGGCCCTTCTTCCTCAGCGCCTCACGTGCACCCTTGATACTCTCGGGGTCGAAGTTGGTACCGCGAGTTCCACCGCGCAGGATGACGAAGCAGTGCTCGTTACCGGCCGTCCGTGTGATGGCAGCCAGACCCTGCTTGGTGACACCCAAGAAGTGGTGCTTGGCCTTTGCGGCGCCAATGGCGTCGACCGCGACAGTTAGACCGCCATCAGTTCCGTTCTTGAAGCCAATAGGGAAGGAGAGACCAGAGGCGAGTTCGCGATGCAATTGTGACTCAGTTGTGCGTGCACCGATGGCGCCAAGGGAGATCAGGTCTGCGAGGAACTGGGGAGAGATTGTGTCGAGCATCTCGGACGCGATAGGCATACCCTGAGAAGTGAGATCGATGTAGAGCTTGCGCGATACCCTCAGGCCCTTGTTGATCTGGAAGCTCTCGTCGATATCTGGGTCGTTGATCAGGCCCTTCCAGCCGACTGTTGTCCGTGGCTTCTCGAGGTAGGCGCGCATGATGATGCAGAGCTTGTCCTGGTGCTTGTCCGCAATCACCTTGAGGCGCTTGCAGTACTCGACGGCCGTCTCTGGGTCGTGGATCGAGCAAGGGCCCACCATGACGAGGAGGCGGTCATCCTGCTGTGTGATGATCTTTGCGGCCTCTTTGCGACCTTGGATGATGGTTGCTTCGGCGTGTGCGGGGATGGGCAATTCGTGGGCGAGGAGTTGCGGTGGGATGAGCGGATCGTAGCCGAGGACTGAGTAGTCGATTAGCATTGGGTTGTGAGATGATGTTGGGTTGGAGTATGTACCGCGTACGTCGTCGCTGACGTTCTTTGACTCGTCGAAGGAAGGCATGTCTGCAGTCTTCGTAGGAGGGTTCTTGAGGTCTGAGTGGGAGGAGGCCATGATGTAGGTCGAGTGGGGCGAATCTTTATATTAATCTCACTCTGTCAGTGTGATGTGCGGCTGGTGATTGAAGTGCGGCTTCTTCGTTTGTATGACTCCAAACTTACCTTGCGTGTTCTTATAAGCGACAGTGCAATATACGGTGTGTATCACGCTGAGCTCAGAAATCTCAATGCGCCACGCAGTCGAGTCGGAACAGTCAATTGGGCTGTGGATGCGCGCCGAATGTGTATTCAAGAGCTCCTGCAGGATGGTGCAGATTGTATGCAAGTAGCTGAGTCCGAGATCGGCTGCCTGGAGACAGTTTAAGGGAGCTACAGCTATTAGGTCACGCCCTAGATGGCAATTGTCTGCAGAGTCACATAGGTACCAAATTCTTTGACCAGGGTCTAGAGCGGGGCTGCATGTGAACTGAGGCTTGTTATCGATACTAGCGATGCACGCCAAGTAAGTTGCCCGTAATGGCGGTGCTGCCGTTGGCCGCTCACTACATCGTGAAGAAGTGTTGCAAAACATGTCAATTTCCTATTTAGGTCGAGTTGGAGTGTCGTGAGCGAGTAGGCCCGCACTACCAGTTCGTGTTGGAGCCTACATTTGCTTCCTCTGCGATCCGTGAACGGACACGGAACACCAACATGTGAGGCGTCCTGAGCTGAAGAAAGCAGCATCTTCAGCTCGAAGCCGCCAGGCCCCTCTTACAGCTACCCGCAGCCCCAAATCGAAGACTGCCGAAACATCGCAACACTGCCCGACAGTTACAGGCATAGGTCACGGGACCCGGCGCAGTTCCAAGGTTCAGCCACAAGTTCCAAGCATCATCACACGCGCAACCACCAGGGCGCCGTTTGCAGGCGACCGGGCGTGCTTCATCACCACCATCCAGCCAAGTGACCTTCCACAGGACCGCCGATCAGGAAGGTGCGCGACTCCACCACTCTCAGGTCAGGAACTGCAATTCATGCGCAACCTCGGGGACCTGAAACAGCCAACCGCTTCTTCCCCTGATCACCCCTCTGCGACCACAAAACATATGCACTGCCCAGCACCCCAACCGTGGTCCCGGACTCACGCTGTCACTTTCGAGATCTCTACGTAATCCTGTGAAGACTGAGTTTCCCCGCATCCAGCGCGTTGACCGCGTTTGCCATTCTTTTGGGCACGCTCGCTACGAAAGCATTCGCACTATTGTGTCACCTTCGGGAACGTCGAAATTCGTAACTCGACAACCACGGTTCACTTCTCATAATGTTTCCGATTCAGAACATGAGCTCCAAGCGCGCAAGAGAGGACGATTCCGACTCTGAGGGCGGCGACGGCTACGGATGGGGCGGTCAGCAGGTCAAGGTACGTTCTACAAAGCAAACTGTCTATTGCCAGCGAAGTGATTTGCTGGACCATGAAGTGTCGCCTTAGGCAAAAAAGCGCAAAAAGCTAACTGTGGTATGCAGCGATCGCGAACATGGTTGAGCAGCCCTGGGTCCCAGCGTCCCAAAGAAACGTCGGAGCAGACACTACAGATACGGCCCTCACCGACTCCTCCTCGCACGATATCCGACATTGAAACCATGACTCCCGCGCAGTCAGAATACAGTGGCTCTCCAGACGTTGCGTGGGGAGGGCCAGTACGAGCATCGCAAGAGAACGATTACGACATGGATATGGACGAGGACGACTTCGACATCACCAGCCAGCCGCCGCAATCACCCGAAACGAGTAACTTCATGCGTCCGGCGATGATCAACACCACACTGTTCGGCACAGAGCCTGCATACGCCAGTAACGGCCGTATATCGACGCCCATGCATCCAACCTTCAAACGCGCAGGTATGAACGGCCTGGGATATCCAACGAGCGGCTCAGCCGGCGGCTTCAGCGTACCTTCCCTCCAGGCCCCTGCATCACGAAAGACCAATAAGCAGGGCTCCCACGACGACCGAAGTCGGCGCATGCCGTCGCCCATCTCAGAAGACGAAGACATACCCGACACGCCCACCGCGCTCACAGAGTCACGGCTCTCCCGACTTAGTGTCTCGCAGGAAGATCAGATGGACATGGAGCTGTCACCCACCGCACTCGCGCCGCCACCCACACCACGGACGAGAAAGCGTAGTGGGGCTCTCACGGGCCAGGGACGGTATATCATGGGCTTCCGCGCCGACTGCGAGAAGTGTCAGCAGCGGGTTCCTGGGCACTTTTCGCACTTTGTGTAGGGTTGTGGAATGCGGGGTCATGAATGGGACGAATTGGGTGTATATTAGAAGATGACATGGCTATTGACTTTTCCTTTTTTCTTTCTTTGAAAGACATAGGCGCATATCGAGTATGGTTTATGGGATATACCTGGCATGGCGTTTTATCACGGGCGCATGCCAACAGATGAGAATTACTGGCACTTTACAATACCACTGCAGTCTACAAAGTACATGCACGCACGACCCGAAATCCTTCACATCATCCATGCTGCACACGTGAACATGTCAGAGCCCTGTTCTTACCGCGTATCCAAGCACCATTTGCTGTTACATTTTTTCGGAGTCTTCGTTCGTTCGCCCGTCGTTTCCAACATGTCATGTCACCGCCGAAACCCGGCACCAGCACTGAAACGCCAACCCTCCACGCACCATTGTTGAACGAAACGGAACGTCGGCACAGAACACATGGGGACTGTCATTGTGAAACGGGCGCGCGACGGAAGACAAGAAGAGGAAGGTGGTTGTGGGGTCGGAAAGGAGGGGTTCGATCGAGCAAATTTGATGATGGAATAGCTAAGATGCCTGAGAATTGCTCCATATCAGTAACATGTGTAATATCATGAGTAGTTCCCATATTGAAGGTAGATAGGCTGACAGATGGAAATTCTGTGCGTGTTGAGGATTGTCATAGGTCATGCGCCTGAAGTACCAGTCCATATTCACGCCACCATTTCCCTCCCTCTACTTCTCAGCCCATCCGTCCTAGTACCCAGCATTCCCCAAACTATGCTCCTTGATATACTCGCCTCCCTTCTCTGCCCACTCCGCCCGCGTAATAAACCCCGACCGACTCGTCTTTTTGCCCGCCCACTGCGCCGCGCCCCTCCACGCATCCAACACGCAATCCTGCGCCCTACGTACTTGGATCGTTTGCTCGGCCGGTAATACAGCACGCAATTCTGCTCTCAGTCGCTCGTCGAAGCCCTGGAACATGGTGTTTCCGCCGGTCAGGAAAATGTCTTTGAGCACGGAGTCGCGATGCGATGAATCTGCAAGGCGCTCGGTCAGGATGTTGGATGCGATTTCCACGATGCCGGCTTGGTCGAGGCCTGCGATTGTGGGCTGGAAAACGACTTCTGGGACGCGGATGCGTTCGACGTTGAGGTGGATCTGGTTAGTTTCTTTCTGGCTCTCTGCGTCGTAGGGGTACGGGCCGTGTAGGAAGGCGTGGAGTATGCTCTTTGTCCAGTCTGTTTGCGCCTCTCGTGTTGAGTCTTCGGTGAAGTTTGGGTCGTGCTTCAACAACTGGGTTTCAATCTCTTTGAGGTTCTTGTTAAGGTCTTCTTCCTCTTCGTCATCGGAGCCTTCGCCCGTCGCGATGGTGCGGTAGACACCCCAGTCTGCGTCGTCCGCGCCGAATGTGTCGTCGTCGCCGCCGCCTCGCCTCCGCTTCTTGGTGGGATTGTCGGAGGCGAGGTTGGCAATGGATTTCATGCGCATTTGGTTGGCGAGGGACTTGCGATTTCCGAGCTCGGCTTTCATGCGTTCGCGGTCTTTCATTTTCTGGACGATTACTTGGCGTGCTATTCGGCGTTCGTCAATCCAGTTCTGGGGGTCGGCTTCTCTTCGCTCGTCGTCGAGTCGTTGCTCTTCTGCTAGGCGGGCCTTTTCCTTCTCCCTCTCGATTTTTGCGCGTTGCCGGGCGTCGTAGTTCGACTTCATGAGGCGTTGCTGACGTTTCTGCTTAATGCCCTCTTCGTCGAGCTGGTCATCGGGGGTATCGAGCAGCGGGAAGGTGGGCTCCTCGACTTGCTCCTCTTCGATCTCACCAAGGTCCTTGTTGCGGGCCTTTTTGATGCCCTTTTCAAGCTCCTTGACGCGTTTGTCGAGCTGATTCTCGTCGTCAAAGTCGTTGGATTCGAGAACACGTGCCTTTTCCTTCTTGGTCGTGATATCCACGAGCTGAGCCTGTAGTTGCACATAGTACTCCAGCTCTTCCTCTTTCTTCTTGAGCTTGTCCAGGCGCATCTTAGCCGCCTGTGCTTGTAATCTTCGGCCGCTCTCTTTGCGCTTCTCTGCTGCAACCGCCAGCTCCTCCTCGGTCTTCTGTACCACGATCTGCTCTGTGTACGGGAACTGGACAGTGTGGTCCCTGTCCTCCAAGCCTGTCCAGTCAAGATAGCTGGTCAGTTCTGATTCGTAGTCCTGTGCAACATAGCAGTGCTCTCGGACAAGGTCCTCTGCCTGACTGTCACTGATCTTGCCTGGGAAAGTCGGGTACTTCAGCCTCAGCAACTTGAGGAGGTATTGTGCTGACTGGAAGCGACCCCAATTGAGGCGCGTGGCTTGTGCGAGGAGAGGTTTTGAGTCGACGACAGGTATTATGTGTGTAGAAGTATATGAGGAATCCATGATCATGCCAGTGCGGCCGCCGTTGTACGAGTAGGAGAAAAGGGAGTCGACGCCGAATGCCACTGAGGGCGCACCGTAGCACTCGAAGAGGATCTCGGACATGGCTGTAGACTGGTGTTAGCAGTGTTACTATGCGGTATCAACACACATACTCTTCCTCGCGTATCCCAGATTCGCAATGGGCTCAGTCATGACGATGGGACGGTCGATGCGCCCTGAGCGACCGTCAATGCCCAGCTTGATGAAGCAGTAGTCAAGCACGCCCTCCATAGCGTCCCAGTTGTTGATGATGTTGCTGCCCGGCTCATATATCGGCTTTGATTGTCCTCGTGCTGTGCCATCGGAGTAGACGTCCGCCCCAACAAACGTGAATGTCCTATTCAGCTTGCGATCTCGGTACCGTGCCATGTTCGGTAGCACTGATAGGCGTGGTTTCGCATCGAATGACCAGCCTGCGCGGACCGCCGATGAGCCATTGTCGATGACTATGGCCGTCTCCTGATTGCTCCGCGCAAATCCTTCAGGGTCCACGGGCTTGTAGCCCTCGAAAGGCGGCTCGTTAACGGTGTAGAGCCTCGCTGGCGCAAGCGGCGCATCGCTCATCGCAGACGGCGCCATGGTGGAGGAAGTAGATGTGTCGACCTATGTTGAAGCTATACAGAAAGCCTTGCTTAGTAGAAGTTGATCAGAATCGCATGTCGACGTACGGAGGGGGTCATGTCGCGGGGTTGGTGAGAGGGATGATTGCTTGAGGTTGTCGCGTCGGTGCCCGTGCGCTACAGATCGCATCAAGGGTCCTAGGTGTCTTGAATCTATCTTTGCATCTCACCTTGCTTGACTACTATTTCGCAGTTGATCGAGCTCCCATTTATCATCGAAGTAACTTTAGGACTTATTTCTTGAAAGACCATGTCCCACACGATCAAAATGCCTGGTAGTCTTCAATATCGCTTCACAACACACTTTCAGTACATGCAAAGTTCTACCTCTTCTATCCCGGGTGATTTCATAAAGATCGTATTTCTTGGGCATCATATTGGGTAGAGCCACTTCCTAACAGGCCCATCGTACCCTCACGACAGGACCTGCGGTGACGACCGGACAGCCACTCTCATATCCATAGTTCAAGCCACCAGAACCTGATTACCTTCCCTAGGCTGGGTCCCTGAGACCATTCGTAGCTACCAATCGTCAGTGCGCAATCGCTCAATCAAACCATCGAGCCATAGCATACCCTCCAGGTGGAACAGGACATTAGACTGGTAATTCTTGAACATCTGCGCCACGAGCTCCGTGTCCATGTTCTGGATGTTGATCTCTTGCAGGTTCTTGTTGAGCATCATGATGGCTTCGTTGAGTTTCTCCTGTGGTTGTCTCAATTCACATTGTGTGACTTGAAATGTGTAGCATGACTGACAACATTGACGATGATGCGGGAGAGCAGTTGGCTCTGTTGGTGCTCGTGGGGGCTTTCCTGTGGTCTTCGATTAGCTCGACGTGTCATATCAGCACAGGATACGGTTCCCCGTACCATTTTGTGGTTGGATTGGGTGTTGGATGTATCCGAACGCGTTTGGGGTGGGTGTTGTCGCGGGGAAGGCGGGTCACATTGATCCTAGCTCACTCTGCTCTCCGCACCACGGAACAACATTCAAACATCCAGCGGTCAAAACTACTGCGAACCCCTTCGGCCCTCATCAGCGCGACAGTCCGTACAGCCATGGCGCCTCTCACCACCGCCTCCGACGAGAAAACGCATCAAGCCCTCCTGGACAGACTCGATATCCACGCCGTTCACAAGCCCTTCCGCAACCCAAACTGGAAGCCTGCACAGCGTCGCAACAAGAACCTCAAGCAAATTATCGGCGAAGCCTCCCGCAAAGAAGCCTCCGTAATGGCCACGCAGAACAACAGCGGTATCTCAACGCCCGCCGAAGGCACGCCAAGCACCACAAACATCGCACAAGCAGCCCAAAGCCTCAGCACACTCGTCCTTGAGAAGAACGGCCGCGCAGCAGCAGCAGGAAACGGAACTGGCCCTGCACCAACATACACGAACATCGAGTCCGCGCCGAGCTTCCATCCAAGCAGCCAGAAGAAGTACTGCGATATTACGGGCTTGCCTGCGCCATATACGGATCCGAAGACGCGCTTGCGATACCACAATAAGGAGCTGTATGGCACAATAAGGACGATGCCGCAGAACGTGTATGAGGCATATCTGGCGGCTAGGGGAGCTCATACGATCCTGAAATGAAGTAGTGGAAGTTGGATGGATCCAAAGCTATATGAGAGGCTCACGTTGCCTGCGGGCATATTGAGAGCAGAGGGGTGCAGCTGCGGAGGGACGAAGAGGGCTGTATGGATACGAAGCGCATGGAGGGGGTGCGCCATTAGGAGGAATGGTTGTGTGGGTTCGAAGCATATGAATAGGTCACATCACGATATGGACAGAACACATCACGATGAAAGGAGAGCAAGGGCTAAGACGGACCCAAAGCATAGGGATAGCACCATCACGCTACTGAGTAACAGAGCGCTACATCAATGGCGATGTACGACCATCAAAGCAAAGCTTCCTCCACCCACAAACGCCTCTCGACGCAAGTTCAAGGAAAAGACGCTCCGGCTTATTTGTGATCACTTTGAAATTGCTCTTCGCCATGTGACGGGGTACCAGGAACTCGCGAAAAAACGAGGAAACTTCCTAGTTACAGCCGCTCTTGAAAGATGCGATGCTGTTGTCGTGGCGGTTCCAATGCAACTGTCTGTCCGGGAGCTATATGAACGTGATTGATTCATCGCTACTGGATTTGACTTTGTTGCATTTGTTGGTTGTGTTACACGAGGTATTTCGTGGTTGGTAGGAGTTGTGCGACGGTTGAGTGCAGATTTTCAAGGGTGGAGCGCGGAACGGGAGCGCTAGCTAAATCGACAGGGGTGTGCGGGGCCGGTCGCGTCGGAGAAGACGCGAAGGGCCACGACACAACGGTTTGGGATCACTGGATTTAGACTTCTTGCACGACTGTATGCCAGATATACCTCTTGAATAGGCAGCCATCGCTACTTCTACTTTGCGCGACATCCCATCTACCACGACACACCTTGACAACCGCCAAGATGCCGACGATGTGGCTCTCAGATACCCAAAGTTCGTATACACGAATGTTGAAGCGAAGAAGAGGACTGGGGACTGACATTTCTGAATAGAGATCGGGGTCGCCTTCTGCTCAGGGGGTAGGTACGCTCCCCAGAAAATCCACGCGACACTTCACGAACCGACGTTTTCTGACACCGAACAGGCGGGCTCTTTCTCATGGGCGGCGTCATGATGTTTTTTGATCGCGCAATGTTCGTGCCCTCCCCTAAACACCCTCCCTCATATATCCCTCTAACACCTCTCACAGGCTAGCAATGGGCAATGTACCTCGTCCCCTCCTTACCATCCAACCCCCGTCTCACACACCCCACAGGTCCTCTTCCTAATCGGCCTCACCCTCATAATCGGCACCACAAAAACCCTCGCATTCTTTGCGCGCAAGCAGAAATGGAAAGGCACGCTGGCCTTCGCATGCGGTATCGGGCTTATACTGATGAAGTGGGCGTTCATTGGCTTTGTGGTGGAGTTGTATGGTATACTGGTGTTGTTTGGGGACTTCTTTGCGACGGTGGCTGGGTTCGCTGGAGGTACGTTTAGTAATGGGAGGGAGAAAGAGGTTTGGGAGAGGCAGGGCTAATGATGTGTACAGGCATACCGATCGTTGGGCCGTATATTGCGAAGGCGTTGCAGGCTATTAGTGGCGCGGCGAGGAGTCAGGAGAGTAATGTGTGAGGAGATAGGCCGGGTGTGAGAAGGGGTGGGTTTGGGACAGGAAAGAGGAGGAGTGTATTATACTGGGCGTAATGGAGTAGGAGGTACAACAGGGGCTTGGGTATATGGAAGTGCGAATCGGCGCTTCGATGCATATGTACATGGTATGAATGCTGCGGATGCGTCTCGTGATCAATCGAATCTGTACATCTTCATCCGCATGGTTTGGCAAATTCTAAGATATCTTGGCACTGACAACGCTTAGTAACACAGTAGTGCGCGATGTCCCTTTCCTTGGAGTCTCGTCCAAGGAATGTTGATTATGGCGCTTGATGATCGGCTGAACAAGTGGCGTTGTTCAGCCGCATCACCCAATCACCCACGATTTCACAGTACACCTTCAATTCTGCGTTCCACCATACCGTCAACAAGCCAGCCAGCCATATGTAACAACAAACTATGGCGTGCGCATGCACGAGCCTCTACATCGACTGCGGAACAGCGGTGGACATACTCCTGTCTATCTAGCCGAGTTGACCTGTCATTACCAAGGTGACCTCAGTGGCTCACTCGGCGTATACATTCGACCCATCAAATCGGATCAGTATGCACGAGACCACGGGAGACCTGCACCGGTAGTAGTCGACCCTAAGAAGCACCGCCCACCCGTATGGACGACGAGAGTCCTACGTAGAGACACGCTATTGCCCGGTAGTGAGGACTTCAAAGCACGTCTTCACTCACCGGAGTATGGATTCGAGATCGCCCATGCTTTTCCGCAGGATAACTGGATGAAGATAAAGGGCAGAGCGGCCATTATCCTAGATCCAGAGCAATACAGTGCTGTAGCATTCAAGCGGGAAGACGGCGTCCAATTCGCTGTGCTCATGAGCTATGACCAGTCAAACAAGCTGTACGAAAGCTATGGCTACGACTCATGGGAAGCCGGTACTGGTAGATGGAAGATCATCGTGTACGACTCCGCCGCGGGCACCTTCACTGAACAAGGTTTGAGAATTTTGGAGTTCCCCTTGAAAAACGAAGAACCGAGAGCAGAGCGTCTCGGACCGTACCTTGCTGGGTGCCAGGACAAGACGCACGAAGAATTGCCGACTAAGCAGATCGTAGTGGCAGAAATGAAGCGCGAAACCATCATGGGCGAGCGCATGCTTGTGCTCGACATCAACATCTACGAGAAGAATACAGGCCTTCATCTCCTCTCGGGTATTTCGTCGGCACCGAAACCGAGTCATGGCGGCCTACAAGAGGCGATGCCACAAATGCTGCAAGGAGAAATGCACACGCAGTAGCAATATACAACCAATACCTTACCCCTAGACTTCCATTCGTCAAACCTTCAGTCGACTGCAATGCACCCCGCGCAGCTGCAAGGATTTCCAGTCGCTATGCCAGCTGGTCTGGGCTCCTTACTGGTGCCTCTAGCATCTGTGGGTAGGCAAGGGCCACAGCAAACGCAAGATCAGGCATGGATACAGAATGGTACTAATGTACGTATTGTAGATTGATTGTGATGCTAAGAGGCGGTACTGACATGGGGCAATTACAGGCAGCAACTCAACAGATAGTGGGGCCAAATGTTAAGGGATTCCAACAAGCGTATTCAGCCATCTAGGCGTCCCAGGAACTTCTTCGTCGACCACACGGTGTCTGCTTTCTAAGATATTAAACCTTCCCATACGTAAACTCAAACCGAGCGCATCTCACTTCGAAGTTCTAACAATATCATGCTCTACAGTTGCACCGCACACCGCAACCTGAAGCGAAGAGCGGAGGCATTTCTCTGAGGATCGCCAAGGCAAGAGAGCTTCAAGACCCTCAATTCCAATGTACACACATCAGATTTCTTCGAATCAATTTCGGCACGCTACAGGAGCCAGTAGTACATTTCTCACACTGCGAGCCTGGCACCTCCTCTTCACTCTTCAACGGCCCGAATTGTCGTCACTGCGCGGCAATCGTCCTCTTCACGCGCCTTTTCTTGAAGCGATACCATTTCCCTTTATCTGGCGGTGAGAATTGAGGCGGGAGATGCGGGTCTTGCTGAGCCGCGGCTCGTCTATCCCTGAGCGCTTGAATGAATCTGTCAAAAGCTGATCTTAGCTCTAATTCTCTGGCCCACGCGGTTACTCGTTCATCTCGATGTAGGCTCGCAATCCTGTCGTCAGCGTGATTACGGCGCTCTTGTTCCTCTTAGATTTTGGATTCGATGGTCGTTTTGTCAATCTTGCCTTGGGCACGTCAGCTGTGTTATTCACTGCGTGGGCTACATGTTGAGCATACCTTGGGCATCATAGCTGTAGTCAAAGCCGATGTGAAAGAGGTGTCTCTCCCTGCCGTCATTGTCGCTCTCAGTTTTGTATTCTTCCTCGACTAAGTAGCGCTCGTACTCCTCATATGCATTGGTGTCGAAGATGAGCGCATCGTTGAGAATGACTGGGGCTGGGGCATTCTTCAAGATATGGAACTCGAGCAAATGTTCTGGTGAGTCATAACTGGCGCCGAATCGTCAGCGCACTTTGGACGTCACGCCGGACGTCATCTTCGTTGTTCCGTCTGCAAAGAGCAGTCGAGTGCGATACTGGCGTCCGCGTTTGATCAGCAGGCCGTGCTCATGGGCATAAGCTTCGTCCATGATCAAAACGTTTGATCCAGTGTCTGCTAGAGCGTCGACGAAAGTGCCATTGAGTCGCCCAAGAAATTTCGGAGCGTTATCTCCGAGGTAAAGCAAACGATGCTGTCTGAGCGTGTTCATCACTGTTTTCTTGACGCGGGTCAAAAAATTTGCCCTCGTTGTGTAGGTTCTGGTCAACTTGAGAAATGTCCGTCCCAAGATGAGATGTTGAACAGCATTCGGAAGTATGTGGAACATGAGAGAATAAGTGCTTTCTGGTTCGCCCTGGAAGTGGTATTGCGTTTCGACGACTCCAGCTGTCTGCAAACGAGCTCCGCTGCCCACTGTCACGACTTTCGATGCCGTCGTGTCGACTTTCAGACCCAGAGACGCAGCACACACTGGACTCATGAAGTTGAACATGGCACATGTATCTCCTAGCGCGCTGACCTGGAGTGGTCCTGTAGTTCCTGTGAGCACGCTTGGAATTTCATATGTGGGAATGCTGCCTCGCATAGCCCCAGTAAGTACACTCGGAGTCCCGTCGATAAGGCTGCTGGACATGAGAATGTTCGTAGGTCTTACGTCCCCTTGACTGAAAACATCGGCGGTGGCTACGTGTGCCCCGGCCCGGTCAACATGAATGCACTTCGTCTCAACCATCGTCAGTCCAGCGTATATGCTTTTGACCTCTGCAGCGAGCTGCTCTTGAGATATAGGTCAAGAGTCAGGTTGCAAGAGTAAGCTGGGGTACCTAGGGTCGTACCGCTGTACCTCGATCAACCCCGGCTGCCGTTGACTATGTTGCGTCTTGGGGGCTGATCTATGAGGCAGTGGTGGTGGAGGCGGTGGAGGCTGTGGGGGTAGTAGAGGTAGTACAGTTGGTGGCGGTGGTGGATGTGGTAGACGTAGCAGATGTTGTATACATGGTGGAGGTGGTGGAGGTTGGTGTCGCTGGTTAAGTTCGGCTGCGTTACGTGACCACCATACACTTGAAGGTGATGGCGTTTTCGCGGACTGATTTGGATCAAAGAGCTTCCGGGTACGTTCGGACAGAGTGTTCCGGTCATAGTCGGAGTCTGTCACTTCGACATGGGATACAGCTTTACCACGGCGGCCCTGACCTGATTCGGCTGGCCTCTTGCGACCAGAAAGCGGCGGCAGAGATGGTTTTTCCGATTCCAAAGTAAGGCCCACGGTATCTGACACATGTTGTGGAGCATCATTTTGGGGACCATAACCACAGGTCTGGAGATGTTTGGCAATAAAGGCCTCGCGTAACATCGATTGTGCCACTAAAACGGTCTGACCGTAGAGTACAGCCCCATGTTCGGCTTTCGTATGTTCTAGGAGTTTGTTGATGCCGAAGAAGGTTTGTTCCGGATGGCCGTATGGACATGGCAGAGAGACCGTGTAGGCATCGTCGAATACTCGTGCGCGTAATGCGTTCGCATATTTGGATTGAACATCAAAGTCTGCGACGGGCGGAAGATTAGTACCGCACGCAATCGCTTGGAGTAGTCTTACCCATTGTGTCACAGATACTATTGTCGGTGATTTCAAGATGTAGATATGAGTGCGATGCCTATGTCTACACTTCGAAAGTACTTAGATACATGCCTGAAGTAGCTGTCACTGTTAGCACTGGCTCACGATAAAGCGAGAACGACAAACTTTTGCGCAGTGCTGCTCGGATATCCTCAACACTCCGACTGTTGTCGGTGTGCTGCTGGAGACGGTCTCGTATAGATCCAAGAAGTTTTTTTGGTCGTACCCTCACGTGAATCGAGAGCACAATTGGGCTAGCAGCATACGACCATACACCAAGTCGGATTCGATCGAAGAAGAGTATTGCTCTCCGGCACAGCAGAAGCGAAAGCACGCAGAACAATTGGTCGCCCCCAGAAAATGAAACAATTGCTGGACGCTTACAAGGCACATAGCCGGTGTTATGTGAACACAGGACCCGAGGCGGTCAATATGCACAAGTGCTGGCGAAGCGCTACTCCGCCCATGTCAAAAGCGTCATCGGGGTTGAGCGTGCATGGAGGACTACGCGCTTGTGCGCGCCACGACTTGTTCTCAAGACCTCAGTGATCAGCCTCCTCCACTCATTCGCTTGCAGTCCCAACACTCAAGAAGATAACCACCAGCTCGCAGGTGTTACAATCTGCCAGGAAGAGACACGATGCAACACTCGAAGCCGGAACCGGATATTGAGATTGGTCGTTTAAGAGACGGATATCCTTCCCTGGCAAGATGGATCGCTCAGGACCTTGATGATGACCCGCTGGTGTTCCGAAGATTTGGAAGACACGGCGCAAGAGTTCTCTTGCATCTGCAATGTCGCTTGACAGCGCTCGAGAAGGAGATAGATGACCTGGACGAACAGACTAGAACAGCAGAAGACCTGGACACCCGGCGGTCTTTGCAACGCTGGGAGAAGATGATGATGAGCGCCAAAGAACGCGACACTAGTTTAGAACATCGTCTCGTGGAGAAGCTCAACGAATTTCAAGGTTGCTTGAAGGAGTATTGTGAGTCTGTGGTACCGACACTTACCGCGTCTTAAAAAGACTGACAGGCAACAGACGAACTGCTCACATGCCGTTCTCATATTGCCCGGCTCAGCCGACCTGAACCTCGGGTCACCGAAGCATACAAAGGCTTCATGATTGGCGCCGCGCTTGGAGCTACTGAGGAACATCCCAGATCCATTGTGTCTGGGATAGGAAGCGGTTTTTTGAGCGATGTAGGCGACCTGATATCTTTGCAAAAACCTCCCGACGACGACTTGCTCTCGCGTTACCTGCAGAAGCACTGGCTTTTTCGAAGGCGTCACAACAGCGATCTGCTGGATGGAACCACGAGGTACAAAAGTTCGCACATCGCCTGGACTCTGGCCATCGTTGTCATAGTCCTGGCAGCTATCCTATTTGTTGGAGCGGTTGTCAGCCTGTACTTCGTTGCTCAGCCCAAGGCAAAGTTGGCCCTCGTGGCAGTATATACATTGATTTTCGCCATCAGCGTTGCTTCTTGCACCAACGCGCAGAAGGCTGAAGTGTTTGCTACCACACCTGCGTACGCAGCGGTATTGGTTGTGTTTGTGAGCGGCGATTTGGGCGGCACCAAGACTGAGCAGTGTCTGATTCAGTTGGATGGAGGCATTTTCAAGGTCGTCAACTGTCCTTCTTGATCTCGGCGAGAGACTACGAAATATTACTGGCAACATTGAGAGACCAAAGATTAGGAAGAAGGTCGCCATGACCTCGACTACTTGAAGCCGTCCGGCCACCGCATACCCTCAGGCCCTCGTCAGTTGGAGGAGACTGCGTGCTACACAGCACATCTCCAGGCCCAAAAGACACCCCAGCAATGGCATGCTGCACCTGCGACCACACAGCAGTGAAACAGCTGATGACTACTTCCGAAAATGTCAAATCTTCCCTTGTCCTTCTCTTTCGCCCACTCGCAGCATTCGGGCCATCGCTGCGCAAAGAACCACGCGCCGACTCCATACCACGCACCCTCAGCGAGCCACCACATCACGCCTCTGTAGTAGAATGCCTCAAAGGCGCCATAGCGTAAACAAGCATGCACAACAGGTGCGAACCCACTTAGCGCCGTCGCAATGAATGCCGCAGTTCGATGTGCCCTGTACGCTGGGCCTTGTAACTTCGGGTGCAGGACGAGGAGACAGGAGGTAGCGACAAGGACACCGATCATAGTGAAGTAGATCCGTTGGTGTATCGGCGAGTCGTAGAATCCGACATATATGCCTGAAATGAAAGAGGCTAAGATGAGGGACAGAATGCCGGTGTAGTCGAGCAACAAGCAGCCCGCGCTCACAAATCTCGAATGGTTCATCATTGTATGATACGTCGCGGATAGACTGAACGTCAGAAGGGCAGTCATTGGCGTGAGCGTCAGTATGAACCGGTCCATCCAGGGTGCTGCCGCGTAGATGGATGAGATGTTGATCTGAAGAGTCGGAAGGGCGAGGGCCAGAACGATAGCCGGTATCAGATGCGTGTAGATGTTGAGGGATTCATTATGGAGGTAGGCGAGGCTCTGGAGACATGCTTGGTACGAGTTCGAGACCGGCCGGTACGACGATGGAATGTGCGGATTTTCCGCGTACCAATCTGGCAGCGCGGTGAAGGGCACCAGAGCAGGCGCAGCCGCGAGGCGTTTACGAAAGAACATAGAGATCATGATGCAGTGATGCAGGTATGCGTGGAGCTCAAGAAGCAGCCGTCTACGTTGTCCCGGAGGTAAGTCCTGCCTCCTTTAAATCCCAGATGATCCGCGCAATGAAAAAGAAATTGGACATTAGATGAAGAAAACGGATGTCGAGAGGATGCGATTTCGCGAGCCCCGCATCGCTCAAATACCCACAAGTCAGAGCATGTGGAGTTCAGGACAAGCCGGAGGGAAAAGTTTGAAGAGGCGATCGGGCGATCGGATGCACGAGGAAGTTCGCAGTGCCAAAAGCGATAAATGACGGCACAGCCGGTGTGGCGCACTTATCAATACACCGATACAGCTTTCGCGCCTGCGATATGAACTTACATGTACGCATTCGTATAAGACGCAGAGATGTCAATATTGGCAGGTACAAAACGTGGTTGACAGTCGAAATCGACCTGGGAGACAGCCGGCCGAGCCGACCCGCGCAACCCGTTGCACTGCGCACTACCAAATATCGACGTCACACCCCGGCATTCAATATTTCCTACAGATTCCTCATTTGCATCGCTGATTTCCGCAGGTGTGATTGTTACACCTACACATGAATGGCATTCCTCGCACCTCACTGAGCCTGAGCGAGTCCTTCAATCAGCCCTGTCAACAGCTTTCAACCATCGCGAACGCTTTCCAAAGATGGGCTCGTTCGCGTCCAAACCGTTTGAACCCAAACTATGATGGCTGAATTGGAAGAAAACGCGAAGATATCGCGCTTCAAAACGTGTACATCTTAGGCAACTCTGTGTAAAATGGATCTTATTCTCCTGAACATGCTTTCCTGTGGTATCCTGCAGATACCCCACATGGCTTCGACTCCTATCACTGTCACAACCCACATCCTAGGACTGGAATCCAGGACACGTCCCACTAACTTTCAGAGACGTGATCTTCAGCTGGTTGCCGAAACTGACGCATGACGTGTCCCTCGGGATCGTGATGGCGTTGACGCTGCTACACGTAGGGTTGGAGTAGGCAATAACTACAGTAGTCATCAGCGCGCATACAACACACAACACAACGATATCCTCTCTGGCAGCACTTACTGGTGCAACTGGATGGCAGTGCGGTGGTTCCAAACACGCTTGCAGCCGGTTGGCTCAAGACCTGGCAAGCGGTGCCATTGTTGGGAAAGAAAGAGCTGTAGCGGTTGGAGC
>Ga0265797_10002984_pt1 | contig 27645 bp, 29 predicted proteins | sample P2T30metagenome_FD_192433 | JGI IMG/M metagenome (GOLD analysis project Ga0265797, IMG submission 192433) | Plant litter microbial communities from East Loma Ridge, Irvine, California - P2 T30 | ecosystem: Environmental > Terrestrial > Plant litter > Unclassified | place: USA: California... | reverse complement strand
CGATGACGTCGGCCGCCACAATGCGCTCGACAAGGTGATCGGGGCCATGGCACGCAGCCAGGCCGATCCAACCGAAGGCTTCTTCCTGATTACCAGCCGCGTCAGCTTCGAGATGGCGCAGAAAGCCAGCCTGGCCGGGGTGGCGGCGCTGGTCGGCATGTCGGCGCCGACGCTGGCCGCGGTGGAACTGGCCGACGCCGCCGGGATGACCCTGCTGGCCTTTGCGCGCGGCAGCGATTTCGTCTGCTACACGCACGCGGACCGCTTGGGCCTCGATCCGGTTTAAGACACCAGCGCCAGCAGCGCGCTGCGGTCGGGCGCCTTCTGGCATTGCGCGGTCACGCGGTCCCACAGCAGGAACATGCCGTAGGCCCACTGGCTGGCCAGTTCGGCCTCGGCCGCCGGCTTGGCGCCGCGCCCGTCCAGCATGCGCTCGATTTCCGCGCGGGCGAGCGTGGTGATGTGCTCGTAGTTCCACTCGTCCTTCGGCAGCATCCTCTGGCGCGCCCGGTAGCGGCGCGCGCGTTCGGCGTCGCTCATCGCGTCGTCCTTGGGCGGACGGCCGCGTTTTTTGGCGCGCGCCGCGTCCAGGGGGAGTTCGATGGTGGAGAGGTCTTCCGGCTGCTTCATGAACAAGTTTTTCTTATGTGTACCGATGAGCCATTATTCGTGATGCATCACGGGAAGGCAAGTGTAGTATTAATGTAACGAATCACGATATTTCGCCGCAAGCCAGCTCACCATGGAACGCCGGGCCCCAAGTTCCTGCCTAACGGGGATCACCACCGACCAGGGACGGACCTCATCATGGGCACCAGAGACATCGCGATTGCCTGCCAGGGCGGCGGCAGCCACGCCGCCTACACCGCCGGCGTGTTGCCGGTCCTGCTGGAAGAATTCGACAACCTGGCGCTGGCGCGCGCCGGGCACGGGCCGGCCTACCGCGAAGCCGGCACCGAGGCGGCAGAAGCGCCGGTGCTGGTCGCGATCAGCGGCACCTCGGGCGGCGCCATCAGTGCCTTGCTCGGCTGGTACGGCTTCATCACCGGCGGCGCCGGGGAGGCGCGGCGACGGCTGGACAACTTCTGGGACAGCAATTCGGCCACGCGCTGGGCCGAGGCCAGCATCAATCATCTTGCGCGCGCCATGAGCGACATGTCCGCCATGTGGGGCCTGGACGTGAAATCCAGTCCCTACGCCTGGCCGATGCAGGGCCTGGAAGTGTTCAGCAGCTCGATCTGGCCCATGATCGCCCATGGGCTGGGGCATGATAATCCGTGGATGCGGCCGGATTTCTTCGGCCTGCCGCAATTGCTGCGCCCGGCGGTCGACTGGCACCTGATCCGCGCCTATGGCGAGTTCGCCAGCATCCCGCTCGACGTCCAGCGCTGGATGCGCAGCGACCTGGAATCCGCGATGTTCGCCCCCGATGCGCCGTGCCAGCAGCGCTACCGCACCGACCGCGCCGCCATCGCCCGGCGTATCGAGGAAAAGCTCGGGGCCGCCCAGCATTTGCTGGCCCGGCTCGATGAACTCGGCATCGACGACGCTACCTTGCTGCGCGCCGCGCTGGGGCGCTGGCAGGCGCCGCCACTGCGCTTCGACCAGGAGGGACTGGCCGCGCTGGTGGCGGCCGTCCACCGCGTCACCCAATCCATTCCGCACCTCTTGATCGGCGCGGTGGAGCTGCACGACGGCGACTTCGTCGCGTTCAGTTCGGAGCGCGCGATGGACGACGGCGGCATTTCGGTGGACGCCGTGATGGCCTCCGCCTCCGTGCCCTGGCTGTTCCGCGCCCGCGAGATGCGCGGCACCGACCCCGATACGCTGGCGCCGCGCCAGCTGTCGCTGTGGGACGGACTGTTCTCGCAGAACCCGCCGGTCCGGGATTTCCTGTCCGGCGTGCTGGACGAGGCCAAGAAGCCGGACGAGATCTGGGTGGTGCAGATCAACCCCACGCGCGCCAAGCTCGACCCCGGCACGACCCGGCATGCGCCGGGCCGCATCGTGATGTCGGGCGGCGAGATCTGGGACTTGCGCAATGCCCTGGCCGGCAACCTGGCCCTGAACCAGGAACTCGGATTCGTCGAAGCGATCAACCGCCGCACGGAAGCCGGGCGCGAGCCAGCCGGCGCGCAGCCCGATGGCGAAGCCGGCGACGCCGGGATGCGCCAGGGCGCGCAGCGCGCCATGCGCCTGCGCCGCGACCGGCAGGTGCAGGTCGACCGCATCGTGATGGACGGGGACGCGATCGAGGTCGCGACCGGCATGGACCTGGGCGCGAATTCGAAACTGGACCGCGACCCGCGCCTGAAGGACGCGCTGTGCGAGCACGGCCGCCTGCAGGCGCGGCGCTACCTGACGCTGCGGCGCCAGGTGGACCGCCTGTGCGGGGAGCTCGGCCACACCCTGGCGGGCGCCTGCGGCAGCACGGCCGGGATCGATCCGGAAACCGCCGACGGCGGGGCCTGCCGCACGACGGCCGGACGCGGCGCGCTGGTGTTCGACGGCGTGACCCTGTGCAGCACGGGTCTGGCCGGCGGTGATGCGCCACGGGCGCTGGTACGCTGGCGCACGGTGGATGCCGAGCTGGGCGGGCGCCCGGTCCGCATCGAAGGCCGCAGCGAGCTGGCCGACGATCTCGATGCGGGCAGCGAGTGGCGCGTCAAGGACGTCAGGCTGACGGCGGTGGCGCCCAGGCGCGGCACTGGCGGCCAGCCGGCCGAAGCGGACGCCCAGTCGCCCTACGAACGGCAGATGGCGCCGGGCAGCAGCCGGACCCAGTAAGGGCTTTCGATGCGCTACCATGGGCGCACTCGCGGAGCGCCCATGGTCTATCGCTGGCTTGCCGACGCCGTCCTGCTGCTGCACCTCGGCTTCATCCTGTTCGTGCTGTTCGGCGCGCTGCCGGCGGCGCGCTGGCGCCGGCTGCTGCCCGTGCACCTGCTGGCCGCCTCCTGGGGCATCGGCATCGAACTGCTCGGGGCCGTGTGTCCGCTGACCTGGCTCGAGATCGGGCTGCGCCGGCTGGCGGGCGAGTCCGGCTACGAAGGCGGCTTCGTCGAGCACTACCTGGTGCCGCTGATCTACCCGGCCGGGCTCGGACGCGGCACCCAATACCTGCTGGCTGCCGTGGTACTGGCGCTGAATGCCGTGCTCTACCTGCGCCTGTTGCGGCGCGCCCGTGCCTGAGTGTTGACCTGAACTTCCGGAACCCGGGCAAGCGGCCACCATCAAAGCCTGTGGAAGGGCGCCGCGCGGCGCACACGGAGGCAAGCCATGGAAAACTTCTTCATCCGCTCGTGGTGGGTGCCGGCACTGCGCGGCATCGTCGCCATCCTGTTCGGCGTGCTGGCGCTGGGCTGGCCCGGCCTGACGCTCTTGACCCTGGTCGGGCTGTTCGCGGCCTATGCGCTCATTGCCGGCATCGCCTCGGTGGCCGGCGCGATCCGGCACCGCCATACGGAAGACGACTGGTGGGTGGCGCTGCTGCTCGGCCTGGTGAGCATCGGCGCCGGTGCCATCGCGCTGTTCGCGCCGGTGCTGACTGCGCTGGTGCTGGTGCTGCTGATCGGCGCCAACGCCCTGGTGACGGGCGTGCTCGACGTCCTGGCGGCGGTGCGGCTGCGCAAGACGATCAAGGGCGAATGGCTGCTGGGCCTGTCCGGGCTGGCCTCGATCGTGTTCGGCGCCATCGTGTTCTTCTTCCCGGGCGCGGGCGCGCTGGCGCTGGTGTGGCTGGTCAGCGCCTACGCCATCGTCACCGGGGCGCTGCTGCTGGGGCTGGCGCTGCGCATGCGTTCGCGCACCGGGCCACGCCACGTGCCGGGGCCGGAACGGCGCGTGCTGCCCGAACGACGGGTGTCACCGGCGCGCTAGCACGGATCGACAGGTCGGCGCAGACTTCCAGCGTGATCGCAGCAAGGGTCGCCTCAAGCATGCGCGCTGCCCAGTTGTTCGAGGCCCAGCCAGGCGGCGCCGATCAATCCCGCTTCGGCGCCGGACTGGCCCGGCACGACGATGGGCGCCTCGGTCTTGCGCAGGATGGCCGCGCGCACCGCCCGGTCGAGCCGCGCGATCAGCGCCGCACTGTTCGACAGGCCGCCGCCGACCGGCAGGATGGACGCGCCGACGGTATTGACCAGCATCGCCAGCGGCCCGGCCAGCAGGTCGATGTAGCAGTCGATGGTGCGCCCGGCGGCGGCGTCGCCGGCCTGCCAGGCGTCGATGATCGCGCGGCTGTCGAGCGGCGGCTGGCCCAGCGCCCCGTGCAGCCGTTCCAGGCCGCGCGCGCCGCCCACCGTGTCCAGGCAGCCGGCCTGGCCGCAGCCGCACTGGAAGCGCGGGATGGCCTGCGGCGGCGTGCCCGCGAATTGCGCGGCCACCGGGCCGTGGCCCCATTCGCCGGCAAAGCCGCCGGGGCCACCCACCAGCCGGCCATTGAACACCAGGCCGCCGCCGACGCCCGTTCCCAGGATCAGGCCGAACACGTTGGCATGGCCACGTCCGGCACCGGCCTGGGCTTCGGCCAGGGCGAAGCTGTCGGCGTCGTTGATGATCCAGACCGGCAGGCCAACGGCCGCGGCCAGGTCGGCGGCGAGCAGGCGGCCGTCGATGCAGGGAATGTTCGCGCACTTGATGCGGCCGTCGCTTGGGTCGATGACGCCGGCGATCGAGATGGCGACGCCTCGGGTCGGCCCGCCGGCATCGATCAGGCCCCGCATCGACGCGGTAAACGCCGCGAAGTCCCGGGTGGGCGTGGGAACACGCTGGATGGCGCCGACCTGGCCGTCGGACGTGGCGATGGCGGATTTGATGGCGCTGCCGCCGATATCGAAACAGGTAATCATGCCCGATATCATAAGTGCAAAGATTTCTTATGGCCAGGCAAAGACTGCGCCCGGCCGGCGGCACCAGGACGCGGACCTCATTCGCGCGGCCGCGGCAGGCGCCACAGCTGGGTCGGCAGCGCCAGCGGCGCATCCCGGTTGAAGAAGGCCGAATCCTGGATGCGCGAGCTGGTCACGTACAGGCTGCCGTCCGGTCCCTGGCTGAAGGTGTCGGGCCAGCGCAGCCGCGGATCCTGCACCACCGTGCGCAGGCCGCCGGCCGGGCCCTGGGCCAGGTTGCGGGCCTTGACGGCGTTGTCCTCGATGGAGGTGATGTACAGGGTTTCCGTACCGCGGCCGATCCAGAAGCCGTCCGTGGGCCCGACCTTGCCGTAGGGCTGGACCTGGCTGGACAGATCCTCGCCGGCCAGGCCGCGGCTTGTGAGCGCCGCCGTGCCGATGCGGTACAGGGTCGTGCCGGTGAGCGGTTTCCAGTACAGCCAGGCGCCGTCGGACGAGAGGGCGATACTGTCCGCGGCGAACAGCACCGGGCGCCCATCCGGATAGCGCAGCGGCTTGCCGTCGGTGCTAACGACCACGCCTTTTTCCGGCTGGGTCGACGGGTGGCCGTCCAGCACGCGGCGCGCGCGGCCAGCGGCCAGGTCGACCACGACCAGGGCGCCGCGCTGTCCGGCGTCGGTCAGGAAGGCATATTTGCCGTCCTTCGAGAAACGGACGTCGTTCAAGTAGGAACCGGGAATCGCGACGTCCTGGCCGAACCGGATCACCTGGGCCACCCGGTCGGTCGCGAGATCGATGCGCACCAGCTTCGGCCCGCCGGGCACGAGGCCGTCCACGGCGGGGGCGGCAGGATCGACCACCCACACGCTGCCACGGCCGTCGGCGACCACGCTTTGCACGCAGACCCAGTGATCCGAAGGATCCAGTTCGTCGCGCCGGACGTTGCGCCAGGCATTCCATTGCTCGTTGGGGTAAGGACGCAGGCTGCCGTCCTTCATGACTTCGGCCACCGAGACGGGCGAATCTTCGGTCCAGCGGGGAAAATTGACGAAGATTCGGCCCCGTTCGCTGACGGTCACGCCGGTGACCTGGTGTTCGAACTGGGCGACCTGCTGCAGGGTTGCTTCAGACCGGCGATGCTCGGGCTGGGACGAAGGTGCCGCCTGTGTTTGTGCGGGCGCGGTCCCGGACGACAGGGCGGCGCCTGCAAAGGCGAAGGCAAGGAACAAGGGTGTGATTCGCATGACGCATCCTTTCTGAATGGCATGGAGAGCCGCCTATGCATGGCGGGTCGTATGTACGCGGAAGCCTACATCGCAGGCCACCGGTCCGCAAGCGCGCTCAATAGCGGCCGCGGGCGTGAACAAATGCGACTCTGCAGGTATTGCCGCATGCAGCATGCGGGGCGGCAAACGAATCGCCGCTTGCGATCGAGCGGGCCCGTGTCTAACCTGTGTCGCTTCATTTGTTCCACCCGGAGCCAAACGATGAACGCGAACAATGCCCAGCTCCACGGCGCGACGGCCGGCGCCGCCCACGACCAGGAAGTGCCGGAAGTCGACCTGCTCAGTCCCCTGACGCTGCGCAGCCTTACGGTGCGCAACCGCATCGCCATGGCGCCGATGTGCCAGTATTCGGCCGAGGAAGGCATGGCCAACGACTGGCACCTGGTGCACCTCGGCAGCCGTGCGGTGGGCGGCGCCGGGCTCGTGATCGTCGAGGCGACCGGCGTGACCTGGGACGGCCGCATCACCCCGGGCGACCTGGGCATCTGGAGCGACGATCACATCGAACCCCTGGCGCGCATCGCCCGCTTCGTCAACAGCCAGGGCGCCATCGCCGGCATCCAGCTCGCGCACGCGGGGCGCAAGGCCAGCACCGCCGCACCCTGGACCGGCGGCGCGACCCTGAAGACGCGCGAGGAGGGCGATTGGCCGGTGGTCGCGCCCAGTCCGATCCCCTTCCATCCGGATGACCCGACGCCCGTCGCCCTCGACGAAGCCGGCATCGACGGCATCGTCGACGCCTTCGAAGCGGCCGCACGGCGCGCCCTTGCAGCCGGCTTCCAGGTGCTGGAGATCCACGCCGCGCACGGCTACCTGCTGCACCAGTTCCTGTCGCCGCACAGTAACCAGCGCGATGACGGGTATGGCGGTAGCCTGGAGAACCGGATGCGCCTGGTGCTACGCGTGACCGAACGCGTGCGCGCCGCCGTCCCCGCCGAGCTGCCGCTGCTGGTGCGGATTTCCGCCACCGACTGGGCACCCGGCGGCTGGGACATCGAGGGCTCGGTCGAACTGGCGCGGCGCCTGAAGGACCTGGGTGTCGATCTCATCGACGTGTCGACCGGCGGGAACCTGCCGACCGCGCGCATTCCCGTGGCCAAGCGTTACCAGGTGCCGTGCAGCCGCCGCATCCGCGACGATGCGGGCATCATGACCGGCACCGTCGGGCTGATCACGGACCCGAAGGAAGCCGACGATATCATCACCGGCGGCGACGCCGACCTGGTGCTGCTCGGACGCGAACTGCTGCGCGAACCGTACTGGGCGCTGAAGGCCCAGCATGCGTTCGAGGAGGAGCCGGACTGGCCGGTGCAGTATGGGTATGCGGTGAAGCGGCGGGCGAAGTGACGCCCGATGGTGGAAGCGGTTCAAGCACGATAGAATTGCCGGGCGTAAGCGTCCGGCCGTCATCCTCGAGTCCGGTTCGAATGGTCTTTGGCTAAAAGGAGCCCTTAGTGAAAAAGAAACTGATCAAAGTCGCTGCCGTATTCGGACTCGCGGCTGTCTCGACGGCTGCTTTCGCTGTGGCGAATGGATGTTGCGGCAGTATCGAGTGCTGCTTGAAAATGCTGGGCTGCTGCTAAGCGGGTGCGCAGATCGAAACGGGAAGGGCGGCAAAAGCCGCCCTTTTCTTTTTTATGCGATATCGACGAAGTTACGGCCTTTTTTTCCTTGCTCCACATTCCTTTCCTTGACGATTCCATCTACCTGAGGCCGCAACAGTACGAGCTCCAGGTCAAGGCCATCCTTGACGACAGCTGCTTTCTCGTGCACATCGAATGCAAGCACGAGAAGCGGAAAGTCGAGCGCCAGGCCGTTCAGGCTGCATGCAAAAATGGTATTGCCATCGAATACGCGACCGTGCACGGCATCGCATTGGTCCAGATGGCGAAAAGGCAGCTCACGTGGCGTACGAAACGCTTCGTGACTATAACGCGGCCGCTGGATTGAATTTGCTACTTGTATGCGGAAGGAGGATCCAGCAAATTGACTTTCCAACAAACAGTAGATTGGCTTCCGAGAGCTGGTGAAGCGGGAAACGAATGGTGGTTGTTCTCGGTGCTCGAACTTCGCATAATCTATATTATGTAAAATACGAACTCCGTAAGACCGCCCAGGCAGCCTCGGAGCAGTCCTACATGATCCCCTTTCCGTTCACCGACCCGATGATCTCGTCATAACGCTCGTTATCGGTCTTGTGCAGATAAGCCGCCGTCGTCGCGATGTTCGCGTGCCCCGCCGTGTCCTGCAGCGTCTTCAGTTGCACCCCGTTGTTGGCGTGATTGGTCAGCATGCTGTGGCGCAGCCAGTGCGCCGATGCCTGGCGCAGCGTGGCGGCCGTGTCGCTGTCGCCCTGGGCGTCGGCCACGCGCGCGGCATCGGCGAACAGCGCCTTGATCGCTTCCGACGCCGCCTCGTCCGTGATGCGTGCAAGTTCGCGCGAACGGCTGGATAGCACCAGCGGCGTGCGGTCGGTACGGCTCGATTGCGGCAGCAGCTCGAAGGCCACGCGGTAATCGCGGAAGGCTTCGAGCATGTCCGGCGGCACCGGCAGGCGGCGCGGTTTGTTTCCCTTGCCCGTGACGTCCAGCCACCAGCGGCCGTTGCCTTCGGTGTAGATCGAGCCCATCGAGGCGCTGACGATTTCGTTCAGGCGGGCGCCGGTGTGGGCAAACGCGACCAGCAGGAAACGGTCGCGCGCGCGGCGCCGGAACGCCGCCGGGGTGTCGGCCGGCCGGCTGGAAACGGTCTGCAGGGCCAGCGCGATGGCGCCCTGGGTCAGGTAGCGCGTGATCCGGCTGGCAGACGGCGCCCGTACGTTGCGCACCAGCGCACCGGGATTGCGCCGCAGGTAGCCGGTCTGCTCGGCAAAGCCCATCAGGCCCTTGACGGCGATCATCGCCTGGCGCCGGCTCGGGTCCGACAGCGGACCGGTGAACGGTCTGTATTGCGGATGGTTGCGCGGCCATTTGGTCGTCGAAACCCACTCCGGCGGCGGGCTTTTCAGGAATTCCTTGTAGGCGTTCAGGTCCGCGACATTCAGCTGGGCCAGCGTCTTTTTCGCTTCTTCGCGGCACCAGGTCAGGAAGCGGAACAGTTCCTTCTGGGTGTTCTGGATCGATTTCACGCTCAGTTCGCCATGGGCGATGAATTCGCGCGCCAGTTCGATGTCGGTGGTGGCTTCGGTGATCGCATCGTCCGCCAGGCGGTACATCTTGACGTGCATGCGGCCGCTCGCGCCGGTTGTGATCTCTTCCGGTCGAGACGGGCCTAGGTCGATGGGTGTAAAGTCTGGCATGTGGGCTTGGTGTGGCGCTGGCAGGGCTGTATCTATGTACAGTATAGCAGTTTGGCCATGCCCTTACTGAACTCGACAATATATTTGGTAATGTCGAGTTAAAGATTTGGGTGGTCCCGGGGCCTGCCGTGCCTCAGCATGGCGTAGGCGGTGCCGGGATGAACGGCGGCCCGGCCCCGCCCGGCGCCGGCATGTACAGGTCTTCGATCGCCTCGCACAGCGCGTCGATGCCGCCGGGCTTCTCTCCCGGCGTGCGCAGCAAGGCGTGTGCGCTGAGGCGCGCTTCGACCGCCGAGAATACCGTGCCGCCGATGTGCCGGCCGAGTGCGCGGTAGCTTTCGAACTGGGCTTCGTCGAACCACTGGTCGACCGTGCTCTGGTGGGGAAAGTCGGGGTGCGTCCTGGCGTAGTTGTAGATGCCGACCTCTTCCCTGCCGGTCAGGGACGGTTTAATGTACAGCAGCGTGCCCTTGCGCTTGCCGTCGTAGTGGATGGTGCCGGCCACGCAATAGGCTTCCGTCCGCGCGTCCAGTTGCTGCAGGCGGCGCACGTCGATCTCGATGGCGACGTTGAAATCGGTCTGGCACTTGCGCACTGCCCTGCCAAGGTCGCCGAACTCGTGCAGCTTGTCGGCACTGGTGTCGACGCACACGACCAGGCGGCAGCGCCTGCGCACCAGTTCGTAGATGCCGAGGTTGTCGAAGTGGCCGCCGTCGGACAGGTAGAGGAAATTCGATCCATGTCGGTAAAGCCGAGCAGCTCCCTCACGAGGTAGTACAGGCCGACCGGCGGGCTGGAATACTTCCAGCCTTCGGGACTGGCCGGGTTGCCGCACCAGCGCCCGAGTCGGATGTTAAACATGGTCATGAGGAACGAGAGCACCGGCGACGAGTGATAGCCCATGTTCGGGCTCGCGGCCGCGCCCGATACGGCCATCGCCATGCCGAGCTTGACCACCCCTTCCGACGCGTCCGCGCCGCGCAGTCCGTATGCGGACGTCGGCCGGTACAGCCCGCGCGACGACTCGCTCGCCGTATGCAGGGTGTGCGCCACCGGCATCGCCGGCGTCTCGAACCCGCAGTGGCGCGGCGTGAACACGAAGCTGGCCGCCTTGCGGTCTGCCAGGCGAGCTCCTTGCCCTTGACCAGGTTCAGGGTCGTATCAGGCCGATGTGCAGCACCGTCGCCACCCCGGCGACCAGCAGCAGCCACGGGGTGCCGGCGCTGGCGAGGTAGGCCGGGTACGGCGTCGCCGGCGCAGCGGTCACGCCCAGCGGTCCGGTAAGCGGCCCGATGTGCAGCCCGAGGAGCGAAGCCAGTACCAGCGCCGCGGCGGTGGCGAAGGCGACCAGCCCGGCGCCGAACAGTGCCAGGCCCTGGCCTAGCAGTTGCAGCCGCGACCGGGCACGACCATGCCGGCGTCCGCTGTCGCGCCGGTTCGGCGTCCAGGCGCAGCCCCAGCCCGCCAGCCAGGCGCCGAAGTACAGCGCGCCCGGCACGGCAAGCAGCACGAAGAAGCGGCTTGTGCCCCCTAGCCCGCCCACCGCCAGCGCCTGCCACAGGTCGAGGATCGCGCCGCGATAGCTCCACAGGGCCACGCTGCCGGCGGCGGCGGCGACCATGTAGGGTGCGACGATGGTCCGCAGCACCCATCCCTGTCCGCGCTCGCTGGCGGGTGAAGGCCGGCGCGCCCGCGTGACGCCGTAGGCGACGGCGGCCACGGCAAACAGATAGGCGGCCAGGCCGGCCAGCGCGTACACGGGGGCGTAGCGCACGTGCGTCTGTGCGACCAGCGCGATCCACAGTCGCGGCAGGAGCAGCACGGCCGCCAGGCCAAAACTCAGGGTGAGCAGGTTCAGTGCGGCGTTGCGCGCATAGCTGCCGAGCAGCGCCCAGGTGTCCGCGCTGAGCAGACCGGTCCTGGGCGTCAGGTAGTTGGCGTACTGGCGCAGGTAGGTCACCTGGCGCGGTTCGCGTTCACCGGCCGCGGGTGCCACCGACTTCTCCAGTTCCGCCTCGACCCGCCGCACGTCGCCCTGCGCTTCATGGATCCAGCGCGACAGCCAGGCGCCGATGTAGCCGCCGCCGGACACGGTCGACAGGTAATGGAACTGGCGCAGCGTGCCGGCGCGGGCCAGCGCCTGCACGATGCCCAGGTTGAATGTGGCGCTGCGCAGGCCGCCGCCCGAGAATGCGAGGCCTGCCAGCCGCATCGCATGGGCCGCTTCGACGGCGGTATCGGCGCTGGCCTCGGGCGGTGGATCCGGCTCCGCGGCCCGGAAGGCATTGATCTCGTCGCATAGCACGTCGGCGAAGGTGCCGCCGGCCGTGTGCCGGATGGCTTCCCAGGTCGCGGCATCGCAGCCGGGCTCGATTGCCAGGGCACCGGTACGCCGCATCACCCGTGTGCGGAACCCGTTGACCGCGCGTTGCAGGTCGGGGCCGAATTCGCCGTCGCAGCTGGCGCGGTAGAAGCCCTGGCCCTTGAGCTTGCGCTGCAGCGTTTCGATGTGATCGTTGCCGCGTTGCCTGTCGCTCTGTCCGAACGACGACGTCCTTGCCTGCGCCGACTCGCTGCCGTTCATGGCGCTCTCCCTGGTGCCGGACCCGATATGTATTAGGCAGGACGCCCGGCGCCGCGGTTCCCGCATCGGGCCGGCGCGCCTGCGCGTTTCAACCGTGTTTGCACCCATCGATGACGTACGGGACAATGGGCCCGAACCAAACGCTATCCCGAAAGGAGCACGCATGAGCATCACGGTGAAAAACACGACGCCGGACACGACCAGGGTCACCCTCTTCGGCGAACTGCAGGACGGCACCTTCGACGCCAAGGTCATGGGCGAGACCGACGTGCCGTATACCCGCTACTGGGACAACGAAGTCGAGCAGCGCATGATCTACATCGAGCCCGACCCGGAACAGTTGAAAGCGATCCTGGCCGCGCTCAACGAGCGCCGGCTGACCATCGAACAGTTGACGGAATTCGGCAGCGCCGGCGGCGGCACGTCGGAAATCCCGGTCTGAACACCATCAAGGAGACCTCATGAGTACAACGAACAATGCGGATCCGGGCGCGAGCCACACCTCCGGCGCGGGCGAGTCGGTGACGATCGGCGTCGGCAATGCGACCAGCGGCGAGCAGGGATCGACCCCTACCCACGAAACGATGGCGGAAACGGGCGGCAGCGGCGGCGATGCGCTGACCCTGCCGAAGGACCTGGAAGTGGCGCCGCGTGCGCCGGTGTCGGGCGAAGCCGAACGGCGCCAGCAGGGAGGCGCCGGTGACGAGCCCGAAGGCGCAGGCAGCGATGCCACGGCCATCGGCCGCGGCCCGCAGGACACGCGCAGCCAGCAGGCCAGCCCGGGTTCGACCGGCCTGGGCACGCCGGAAACCGGCGGCAACCAGAATGAAAGCGACCTGCCGCCGCCGCGCAAGGAATAAACGGCCGGGCGCCGCTCAGGCGCCCGCCATGCTTCGGCAAGCGTCGGCGCAGGCACGGCAGGCCTGGGCGCAGGCCTGGCAATGGTCCATCTGGTGCTTGCCGCATTCCTCGCCGCAGGCCGTGCAGATGTCCGCGCACAGGCGGCACAGCTGCTGGGCGAAGTCGCTGCCGCGTGCCATGAAGGCGGCGGCGGTACGGCAGATCTGCGCGCAATCCATGTCGAGGGCGATGCAGCGCGCCATCATCTTGACGTCGTCTTCCTGCAGGCAGGCGGTGCTGCAGTTGTCGCAGGCGGTGGCGCAGGCGTAGCAGGCGTCGATGCAGGCTTTGAACTGTTCTTGCGTCATCGGAATTCTCCTAAGCTAATAGATAAAAACAGCTTAGCATCCTAGCCTGTCGTCGAAACGCACGTTTCCCCCGATACCGCTCTCCCGGTCAGCCCTTGGCCGACGTGCCATTGGCCAGCACGGCCGGGTGGCAGCCCAGTCCAGTGGCCGGTCCGCGCACCATCCGCCACGGCGCGGTCGTCGTGGCGGCGAGGCCCAGGCGCTCGAGGGCTTGGACGCCCCGTTCGCTGCCGTACAACGTTCCCGCGTGCACCTGGATGCGGGTGCCGGGCGGCGCCAGGGCTGCGAGCAGGGATTCCGGCCCTTCGACGCGCTCGCCGGCACACCAGGGACCGATCCACACCCGATCGCCGCGGCGCCGCCCCAGCACGTAGCCTTCTATCGCCCCATCCTGTTCGAGCAACATGGCAAGCCCGGCGCGACCACGATCTGGCCGAGAAAGCCGACCGTGCCGTATGCGGTCGCGACGCCGATGCCGACCGGACGCGCGTCCAGTTCGGCGACGAGGCAGCCCGCCGGATCGTGGGCAAAGAAGGCCTCGAATTCCTCGATCGTCTCGCTGTGCCATTGTTCGCCCAGGGTCAGTGACGCGGCGAAGCCGAGTTCGTCGCCGCGCATGGGCCGCACGGTCGCCGGCGTGCCCATGTTACCGGGCCGTGGCAGGCTGGACCGGCTTGACCACCGCCCCACCCTTCATCACGAATTTCACGCGCGTCAGCTCGCTCACGTCCGCCAGCGGATCGCCCGCCACCGCCACCAGGTCGGCATACTTGCCCGCCGTGATCGAACCGACGCGGTCCTTCCAGCCCAGCAGCTCGGCGCCATTGATGGTTGCGGCCTGGATCGCCTGCATCGGCGTCATGCCGTACTTGACCATGTAATAGAACTGGCGCGCATTGTCGCCGTGCGGGTAGACCCCGGCGTCGGTCCCGAACGCCATCCTGACGCCGCCGCGGAAGGCCTTGCGGAAATTGTCGCGCTGGAGCTGGCCGACGATCTTTTCCTTTTCCAGCGATTCGGGCAGCATGCCGGCCTTCGCGCCTTCCTGCAGGATGTAGTCGTCGTTGTAGATGTCCATGACGATATAGGTGCCCTTTTCGCGCGCCAGGCGGATGCCCTCGTCGTCGATCAGGCTGGCGTGCTCCACCGAGTCGACCCCGGCCACGATCGCGTCGTGGATGCTGCTGGCGCCGTGCGCGTGCGCCGCGACCTTGCGCCCCAGCTTGTGCGCTTCCTGGACGATGGCCTGCATCTCTTCCAGCGTCAGCTGCTGGGCGCCGGCTTCGTCGCCCTTCGAGAGCACGCCGCCGGAGGCGCAGATCTTGATCGTGTCGGCGCCGTATTTCGCCATTTCGCGCACCTTGGCGCGCGCCTGCCACGGACCGTCGGCGACGCCGTTCTCGGTGTAGTGGAAATCGGCCGGCAGCAGGTTGTTGTCGCAGTGGCCGCCGCGGATGCCGATGGCGTAGCCGGCCACGCGCATGCGCGGTCCTGCGATTTCGCCCTCGTTGATGGCGTCGCGCAGCGCCACGTCGCCGAAGCCGCTCGCGCCGACGTTGCGCACGGTGGTGAAACCTGCGTCCAGCGTCAGCCTGGCCGCATGCACGCCGTACATGGCGGCGCGGATGTCGGACACGCCGAGCGACTTGTAGCCGTGCAGGTTGGGGTCGCCGGTCAGGTGCACGTGGGCGTCGATCATCCCCGGCAGCACGGTGGCGCCGGACAGGTCGACCTGCTCGGCATCGCGCGGGATCGAGATGCTGGCCGCCGGGCCGACGGCGGTGATGCGCTCGCCGCTGACCAGGATCACCTGGTCGGACAGGACCTTGCCGGCGACGACGTCGACCAGCTTGCCGGCACGGATCGCGACGACGTGTTCCGCGGCCGTGGCCGGGATCGTGGACGCGAGCGTGCCCAGCGCGGCGACGCAGGCCGCGATGACTTTGACTTTCATGTTGCGGAACTTTCGGTGGACAGGATGGGACTTGCGGCGAGCCGGTGCCAGTTGCGCCAGGAGACCAGCGCGTTGATCCAGAAACCGGCATACAGCAAGGCGGTGAGGTACAGGCCGCGGCTGGCGTACAGCGGCACGGCGATGGTGTTCACGAGCAGCCAGAAACCCCAGTTCTCGACGCGGCGCCGCATCATGAGCACCTGGCCGATGATCGAAAACACCAGCACGGTCGAGTCCGGGAACGGCGCGTAGGCGTCGGTGGTGGCGTGCAGCATCGCGCCATAGACCGCAGTGGCGATGACGCCGCCGATGACGCTGCGCACGATGCCGGCGCGGCTGGCGCGCGTGATCGGCAGGGGCTTGCCGTGGGCGCCGCGCAGCCACATCCACCAGCCGTAGGCGCCGGTGGCGACGAAGAAGACCTGCAGCGCCACGTCGGCGTACAGGCGGCTCTGCATGAAGAGCGCGCCGAACAGCGTGCAGCCGACGATGCCGGTCCACCAGGTGTGGACGTTGTTGCGGCCGGCCAGCACGATCGCCAGGGCGGTAAAGATATTGGCCGCGATTTCCAGCGGTCCGATCATGATGCCCAGCCCTGCCCGTCCAGCCTCATCGTCGCTCCTTATGCAAGAAGCGTGTACTGTAAGCGAGCGCGGCTCCTTACTGCAAGAGAGAAAGTTACCTTTTTACAATTCGATCGTCTTGTGCTCGCTGTCCAGGTCCGGCTTGTTGCCGGTGATGGCCGCCTTGGCCATCGCGAACAGCTGGACCATCTTGCTGTCGTGGTTGTCCCAGTACTCGGCGGTGTGCGGATCCACGCGGATCAGGACCGCGTGCTCGTCCTCCGGGCCGGCCGGGAACCAGGCCTGGGCGCCGGCGTTCCACTTGCTGCGGATCAGTTCACGGTCGACCACGCGCTCGGCGGTGCCGCTGACCGATACATACAGGCTGTCGTCCGGCTGGGCGAAAGCCAGGTTGACCAGCGGGCGATGGCCGATGCACTCCCACAGGCTGGTGAGCGTGGAGGTGAAGAACCAGATGCCGCCCTGGCTGTCGACCTCTTCCTTGGTCATCGGTTGGCTGAGCAGGTGGCCGTGGGCGTCCTGCCAGGTGAACATCGGGAAGCGGACGTCCCGGATCTTGGCCGCCAGTGCGGATACCTTGTCGCTGTCGTGGGTGCTCATGCTTGTGTCCTCATGCTGTCTGATATGGTCGAGCTTCGATTGTGCCCGTGCGCGGCTTGGCCCGTCCGTGCGGCGGCGAACCATGACGGGAAAGCTACGGTGTGGCCGGCCAGGTGCCTGGCATCTGCCCGTCGCACCGCGCATGTGCTACAGCTTGACAACATGCGCCAGCCTCGCAGAGACAATTTTTGAGCCGAGTCAACCATGCCGGAAAGCGAGAAAATCCCGGGTTTGCCCGGCAATATAATGAGTTCCGTGCGCTCGACCGTCGTGCGCAACGCCGCCAACGAGCAGGGAGCCGCCCGACATGATCCGCCACGACCGTCATGCACCACCCCGGGCCAACGGATGAAACATGGGCGCACAACACCCCGCTGGCATGCCGATGTCCACGCCGGACGAGCGACAGCGTCTGGTCGTCCATCTCGTCGAGGCGCTCGATAGCGCCAACCTGGAAAACGGCCTGCTCAACCTGATCCGCCACCTGCCTCCCGAACGCTACCGCCATACCATCGTCTGCCTGCACGACCGCGGCGCGGACCAGGCCGGCATTCGCGCGCACGGCGTCGACATCGTCAACCTGCACAAGCGCGAAGGCCGCGACCTGGGGCACTACCTGCGCCTGTTCCGTACCCTGCGCCGGCTCCAGCCCGACCTGATCCACACCCGCAACCGCTCCGGCCTCAAGGCGCTTATCGTGGCCGCGCTCGCCGGGGTGCCGCTGCGCGTCCATGCCGAACACGGCCGCCAGCCCGGCGACGCCGATCGCCGGCGCATCGGCGGGCGCCTGCTGCGCTGGCTGCTGTGTCCGCTCATCGACCATTTCATCGCCGTCAGCAGCGACCTTGAACAGTGGCTGGTGGAATCGGTCGGCGCCGAGCCGGCCCGGGTCTCCCAGATCGCCAACGGGGTCGACAGCGTGCAATTCCATCCGCGCCTGGGGCCGCCGGCCGCGGTCGGGCCGCCCGGCTTCATGCACGACAACGCCTTCGTGATCGGCAGCGTCGGCCGCATGGACGAGGGCGCCAACCACGCGACCCTGGTCGAGGCCTTCCTGCGCCTGATCGCCTCGCCGCACCCGGCACATGCCCGGCTGCGCCTGCTGATCGTCGGCGACGGGCCCGAGCGCGCCGAATGCCAGGCGCTGCTGAACCGGGCAGGTGCCGCCCAGCGCGCCTGGCTGCCCGGTGCCCGCGCCGACCTGCCGCAGCTGATGCGGGCGATGGACCTGTTCGTGCTCCCATCGTCAATCGAAGACCGCTCGAATGCCATCCTCGAGGCGATGGCGAGCGGCTTGCCGGTGGTCGCCACGGCCGTGGGCGTGAATACCGAACTCGTGCACCCCGGCTTCACGGGCATTCTGGTGCCGCCGATGTCGCCGGACATGCTGGCGTCGGCCATCGCGGACTACTGCCGCATCCCGGAAATGGCCGTACGCCACGGCGTGCGCGCCCGCAGCCAGGTCATCGCGCGCCACAGCATGCCGGCCATGGCGCGCGACTACCTGGCCGTCTACGATACCCTGGTGCGCGCCGAGCAGGACAGCGCCAGCCAGGGCGGGCAGGAAAGCGACGTCGACGACCTGCGGCGGGAGCCTTGATGCGGGTGCTGCACCTGCTCGACCCGGCCGTCCTGCGCGCGACCGATTACCGGCGCCGGACGTTCGCGCTGGTCGATCAGTTGCGCGCACAGGGCGTGCACACCGTGCAGCTGGCCGGTCCGGACGGAAATGCCGACGCGGCGCAGCCACCGGAGGCGCTGCCGGAGGGCGGCGATGGCTGGCAGGTCTATCGCACCGCCCTGCCCGCCTGTCCGGGTTGGCTGCCACGGTCCTGCGCGGGCGCCATGCCGCCGGTCGCGCTGGCGCTGCGCCTGCGCCAGCTGCTGCGCTGGACCCGGCCCGACCTGATCCATGCGCATGCCGCGTCCTCGTCCACGGTACTGGCCGCGCTCGGCATGCTGACGCTGGCGGGCCGCGGGCACCTGCCCCTGGTCGCGGAAGCGGAACGGCGCGGCGCGGGCCGGCGGACGCCCGCCTGGGAGCGCTGGACACTGGCCCGCGCCGGTGCGCTTGCCGCCCCCAGCTTCGAAATGCGGGCACTGCTGCGCAGCAGCCGGGTCGCGTGCCGGCGCATCGCCGTGATCCCGCCGCCGGCCGACCTGGCCGCCACGCCCTGCCAGGACCGCGGGCCGCCGGATCTCGAAGGCGCGCCGCTGCTGGCCTATGCCGGACGCCTGGCGCGCGACGAGGGGATCGACCTGTTGCTGGCGGTGCTGCCCGTCTTGCGTAAGCGCCATCCCGCGCTGCGGCTGGTGGTGGCGGGCGGCGGCGTGCGCGAGGACGAGCTGGCGGACCGGATCGGGTGCTCGGGCGCGCGCGGCCACGTGGTCATCACCGGAAGCTTGTCTTCCCAGCGTGCGGCGGACCTGCTGCCGCGTGCCGACATCGCGGTATTCCCGGCGCTGCCGGGCGGTGCGGCGGAACTGGCGCCGTCGCGCCATCTGCTGAACGCCATGGCCCAGGGCTGCGCGATCGTCGCCGCGGACACCGCCAGCCACCGCGAGCTGCTGGTCCACGGGCACAGCGCCGTGCTGTTCCAGGCCGGGAGCCGCAGCGGGCTGGCGGCGGCATTGCTCGGCCTGCTCGACCGGCCCGAGCGCCGGCGCGCGCTGGGTCACGCGGCGGCGGCGCGTGCGGCATCCCAGCACAGCTGGCCGGTGACGGCCGCGCGCTACCGCTGCCTGTACGAGCATGTGCTGGCCGGCCGCCGCTGAGACCCATCCCCAGCCGCCCCCAAATCGACTATAGTGATGCCTCTTTACAAATTCGAAGGGGGCGCGCGACGCGTCGTGAGCTCCCCACCACAAAATGAAATTTGATGTTGTGATTGTCGGAAGCGGCCTGGCGGGCCTCTCCGTCGCCCTGCACCTGGCCCAGACCCGCAAGGTCGCCATCATTTCGAAACGCGCGCTGCTCGACGGCGCCAGCAACTGGGCCCAGGGCGGAATCGCCGCGGTGCTCGATTCCGGAGACAGCCACGACCAGCACATCGCCGACACCCTGGTCGCCGGCGCCGGCCTGTGCGACGAGGCGGCCACCCGCTTCATCGTCGAACACGGCCGCGAAGCGATCGAATGGCTGATCGAGCAAGGCGTGCCCTTTACCCGCGACGAGAGCGCGGAGCTGGGTTTCCACCTGACCCGCGAAGGCGGCCACAGCCAGCGCCGCATCATCCACGCCGCCGACGCCACCGGCCACGCGGTGCAGGTGACGCTGGAGCAGAAGGTGCGCGCGCATCCGAACATCGCGCTGTTCGAGCATCACTGCGCGATCGACGTCATCACGGCCGACAAGCTGACGCCGACGGGCGTGCACAGCGGTGCGCCGAGCCTGGTCGGCCAGCCGCGCTGCTACGGCCTGTACGTCCAGGACGAGAGCACCGGCAAGGTGCTGACCTTCGAGGCGGAACACACGGTCCTGGCCACCGGCGGCGCCGGCAAGGTCTATTTGTATACGACGAACCCGGACACGGCCACCGGCGACGGCATCGCGATGGCCTGGCGCGCCGGTTGCCGGGTGTCGAACATGGAGTTCATCCAGTTCCACCCGACCTGCCTGTACCACCCGTATGCGAAATCCTTCCTGATCAGCGAAGCGGTGCGCGGCGAAGGCGGCCTGCTCAAGCTCCCGCCGGAAGCGGGTGCGGCCGGCGGTACCCGTTTCATGCCGGCCCATGACGAGCGCGGCGAACTGGCCCCGCGCGACGTGGTGGCGCGCGCCATCGACTTCGAGATGAAGAAGCGCGGCCTCGATTACGTCCACCTGGACATCTCCCACCAGAGCCCGGAATTCATCCAGGAACATTTCCCGACCATTTATGCGCGCTGCCTGGAGCTGGGCATCGACATCACGAAACAGCCTATTCCCGTCGTGCCGGCCGTGCACTTCACCTGCGGCGGCGTGGTGACCGACCTGGCCGGCCGTACCGACATCCCGGGCCTGTACGCGGTCGGCGAGACCGCCTACACCGGCTTGCATGGCGCCAACCGCCTGGCCAGCAATTCGCTGCTGGAATGCCTGGTCGTCGGCCGCGCCTGCGCGCGCCAGATCGCGGCCGCGCCGGGCATGGAGATGCCGGGGCTGCCGGCCTGGGACGAGAGCCGCGTCACCAATGCGGACGAGGAAGTGGTCATCGCCCACAATTGGGACGAATTGCGCCGCTTCATGTGGAACTACGTCGGCATCGTGCGCACCACCAAGCGCCTGGAGCGCGCCAAGCACCGCATCACGCTGCTGAAGGAAGAGATCGACGAGTATTACCGCAATTTCCGCGTGACGAGCGACTTGCTGGAGTTGCGCAACCTGGTCGAAGTGGCGGAACTGATCGTGCGCAGCGCCCTGTCGCGCCGCGAAAGCCGCGGCCTGCACTATTCGCGCGATTATCCGGACACGCTGCCGAAGGCGCTGCCCAGCGTGCTGACGCCGCGGCGGCGCTGAGCTGGCGCCGGCATGAACCAGAAGCTCACCCCGTCCACCATCCTGCTGCTGACGATCCCGCCCCTGCTGTGGGCGGGCAACGCGATCACCGGCCGCCTGGTGCGCGCCTCGGTGCCGCCGATGACCCTGAACCTGCTGCGCTGGGCGATCGCACTCGCGATCCTGGTGCCGCTGGGCCGCGCGGCGCTGAAGCCCGGCAATGGCATCGCCGCCAACTGGCGCCGCTATGCGCTGCTGGGCCTGCTCGGGATCGGCATGTACAACTCGCTGCAATACCTGGCGCTGCAGAGTTCGACGCCGATCAACGTCACCCTGGTCGCGTCCGGCATGCCGGTGTGGATGATGCTGGTCGGGCGGCTCTTCTACAAGGTGCCGGTGCGGCCCTGGCAGGTGGCGGGTGCGCTGCTGTCGATCCTGGGCGTGCTGGTGGTGCTGTGCCGCGGCGACGTGAACCAGCTACTCGGCTTGCGCCTGGTTGCCGGCGACCTGTTCATGATCCTGGCGACGATCGCCTGGTCTTTCTATAGCTGGATGCTGCTGCAGCCGAAGGATGCGCCCGGGCTGCGCGCGAACTGGGCCGCCTTCCTGGCCGTGCAGGTCGGCTACGGTTTGCTGTGGTCGGGGCTGTTCACGGGTGTCGAATGGTCGCTCGGGGCGCCGGCCGTCGCCTGGAGCGGGACCGTGGTGGCGGCCCTGCTGTTCGTTGCCGTCGGTCCGGCGGTGCTGGCCTACGCGCTGTGGGGTGCCGGTATCGGCCGCGCCGGGCCCGGCATCGGCGCCTTCTTCGTGAACCTGACGCCATTGTTTACGGCCTTGCTGTCGTCCGCCTTCCTGGGCGAGTTGCCGCATGGCTATCATGCGCTGGCATTCGCGCTGATCGTCGGCGGTATCGTGGTGTCGGCCAAACGTTAATCGTGTGTCCATGCCGACACCCGGGATGTTACGATCCCGAGTGAAGGAGAACCACGATGGCCGAAGCTTTTTCCCTCCATGACCATGCGGCGAAGATCGCCGACTTCCTCGACCGCCACCCGCGCGCGCTGGTGCTGACCGGCGCCGGGCTGTCGACCGCGTCCGGCATTCCCGACTACCGCGACCGCGACGGTACCCGACGCGGCAAGCCGCCTATCCACGGGCCGGATTTTCGCAAGTCCGAGGCGGTGCAGCGGCGCTACTGGGCACGCAGCATGATCGGCTGGCCGGTGCTGTCGCAGGCGAGGCCGAATGCCGGCCACCGCGCGGTCGCCGGCCTGGAAGGCATCGCCAGGATCGGCTCGGTGCTGACCCAGAACGTCGACGGCTTGCACGGCCAGGCCGGCAGCCACGCCGTGCTCGAGTTGCACGGCAATATCCATACGGTCGTCTGCCTCGACTGCGCGGCCTTGTTCCCGCGCGCCTTCGTGCAGGGCCAGCTGGAGGATTTCAATCCGCACATGATGCATGCGGAAGCGACGCCACTGCCGGACGGCGACGCCTCGGTGGAGCCGACCGAGCTGGCCAGCTTCCGCCTGCCGTTCTGCACCTGCTGCGGCGGCACGCTGATGCCGAACGTGGTCTTCTTTGGCGACAATGTTCCGCCGGCGCGCACCGCCATCGCGCTGGAACAGATGGAACGGGCCGACGCGCTGCTGGTCGTCGGCTCCTCGCTGATGGTGTATTCGGGCTTCCGCTTCTGCCGCATGGCCCAGGCCAGCGGCAAGCCGATCGCCGCCATCAACCTCGGCCGCACGCGCGCCGACGACCTGCTCGACATCAAGATCGAGGAATCCGCCGAGCGCCTGCTGCCGCTCGCACTGGAACTGCTGACCCAGGAAGCGGATCACACTGGACGAGACAAGCCATCCTTTCAACTCGACGGAGGTACCTTGTGAGACCAATCCTCAAACCTTGGCAGGCCGGTGCGCTGGCCGCCGGCCTCGGCCTGGCGGCATCCTTTTTCTATGTGCGCGGCAAGACCCGGCAAGCCGAAGCCGAACATCCGCCGCGGGGCCACTTCGTCACGGTCGACGGCGTGCGCCTGCATTACCTCGAGCGCGGCAGCGGCCCGGTACTGGTCCTGCTGCATGGGAACGGCGTGATGGCCGATGACTTCGAGCAAAGCGGCTTGCTGGACAAGGCTGCCGAGCACTACCGCGTGATCGCCTTCGACCGCCCGGGCTACGGCTACAGCGAGCGTCCGCGCAGCACGGTCTGGACGCCGCAAGCCCAGGCGCGCCTGCTGCACCATGCGCTGCAGGACATCGGCGTCGACTCGGCCATCGTCCTCGGCCACTCCTGGGGTGCGATGGTGGCCTTGGCGATGGCGCTCGACGCACCCGGCTTCGTGCGCGCTCTGGTGCTGCTGTCCGGCTATTACTACCCGAGCTTGCGGGCCGACGTGGCCCTGGCCTCGGGGCCGGCGATCCCGCTGCTGGGCGACTTGCTGCGCTATACGGTGTCGCCCCTGGTCGCGCGCATGGTATGGCGGCCGATGGCCAAGCGTATCTTCGCGCCACTGCCGGTGGACCCGCGCTTCGAACGGATGTCGCCCTGGATGATGCTGCGCCCGAGCCAGGTGCGCGCCAGCGCGGCCGAGGCGGCGTTGATGGTGCCCTCGGCGCTGGCGCTGGCCAGGCGCTATGCGGAACTGGCGGTGCCGGCCGCGATCGTGTCGGGGACGCAGGACCGGATGGTCGACTTCGGCCACAACGCCGAGCGCCTCAACCAGGACTTGCCGCACAGCGAACTGCACTTGGAACCGGGCGTCGGCCATATGACGCACTACGCGAGCCCGGACAAGGTGTTGGTCGCCATCGAGTCGGTGGCAGGCCAGGCGAGCGAGGTGGTGTACCGGCGCAATCCGCACGCGGAAGCGCTGGCCAGGGCCAGCGAGAGCGGCGTCTGACCATCATTTGCGTGATGCGTCACGCAAATGAATCCATCCACCTGCGCGTGGCATCGATCACCCCGGCATCGTTCGGGTGGTCGGCAAGCTTGTCGAGATCGTGCGCGGGCACCAGGTGCACGGCCTGGCTCTCCCAGCCCATCCGGGCCGGACTGCCGGCCACACGCCGCGCGATGTAGTAGCGGGTATAGGTCTGGGTGCGCCGCGCGTCGAGCAGGAAGGCTTCGAGCCGGACCACCAGCCCGGACTCTTCGAAGGCTTCGCGCAGCGCCGTGTGCTGCAGCGTGCCGCCGGCATCGACCCGGCCTTTCGGGAAGGTGGCCCGGTAGCCGCCGAAGCCATTGGTGGGCGCCACCAGCCAGACCCGGCCGTCGTCCTCGACGATGACCGTGCCCGCCGCGGCCCGGAAGCCCGGCGGCAGCGCGAAGGCGGGCTCCTGGATCGCAGCGGCGGCTTCCGGCACGATAAAGGCGCTCGGCGCGACGGCAATCCCATTCAGCACCGTCGGCATGTCGCCGCCGGGCACGACGGTGGCGCGCTGCTGCGGGTCCTGCCAATACTCGAGCGGCGTCGCCAGGCTGGGATGGCGGATGGTGACCGGCTCGCCGTTCTCGTCCAGGTAGAGGTGGCGGATGGCGGGCATGCCGGCTGCCCGCTCAGCCCACGATGCGCAGCGAGTAATCGGTCGCCCGCACGTCCTTGGTCAGGCTGCCGATCGAGATCCGGTCGACGCCGGTCTCGGCGATCGCGCGCACGGTCTGCATGTTGATGCCGCCCGAAGCTTCCAGCAGCGCGCGCCCGGCGTTGATGCGCACGGCCTCGCGCATCATGTCCAGGTCAAAATTGTCCAGCAGGATGGACACGGCACCGGCCGCCAGCGCTTCTTCCAGCTCGGCGATCGATTCCACCTCGACCTGGATGGTCACGCCGGCATCCAGCGCGGTGGCCGCCCGCAGCGCCGCCGTGATACCGCCCGCCGCCGCGATGTGGTTTTCCTTGATCAGGATGCCGTCATACAGCGCCATGCGCTGGTTGGCGCCGCCGCCCACGCGCACCGCGTACTTTTGCGCCTGGCGCAGGCCGGGCATGGTCTTGCGGGTGTCGAGGATCTGCGCGCGGGTGCCGGCGACCACGTCGACGTAGCTGCGGGTGGCGGACGCGACGCCCGACAGCAGTTGCAGGAAGTTCAGCGCCGAGCGCTCGGCCGTCAGCAGCGAGCGCGGCGAGCCTTCGATGGTGCAGACCACGCTGTCGGCGACCATCAGGTCGCCTTCGGCATATTTCCAGTCGATCTCGATGTCCTGGTCGATCGCCAGCATGATGCCTTCGAACCAGGGCGCGCCGCACAGCACGGCCTGTTCGCGCACGATCACGCGCGCCTTGGCGCGCGGCTGTTCGGGCACCAGCTTGCCGGTCAGGTCGCCGCTGCCGACGTCTTCCAGCAGGGCCGCCAGCAGATTCTGTTCGAACGCCGCCTGCAGTTTTTCATCGAGCTTGCCGTCTTCGGCGAAAGGATTGCGTAAGGTAGTCACTGAGGTGGTCATGCCGGGCCGATTCCATTAAACAGTGTGGTCTCATTTTCGAGCGCGCCGGTCGGCAGCGCCCTGGCTTTTTTCGCGGCCGCGAAATCGAGCATGCGGTCGATCGCGCGCTTGCCCTGCTTGCCGACCTCGGGATCGACGCAGATCTCGTTCTTTTGCGTTTCCAGCACCTCGGCCAGGTTCTGCAAGCCGTTCATCGCCATCCACGGGCAGTGCGCGCAGCTCTTGCAGGTGGCGCTGTTGCCGGCGGTCGGGGCTTCGATCAGGGTCTTGCCCGGCGCGGCCATGCGCATCTTGTGCAGGATGCCGTTGTCGGTAGCGACGATAAAGTGCGTCGCATCCATGGTTTGGGCGGCATTGATCAGCTGCGTGGTCGAACCGACCACGTCGGCCTGCTCGACCACGTTGGCCGGCGACTCCGGGTGCACCAGCACCTTCGCGTGCGGATACTCGGCGCGCAGCAGGTCCAGTTCGATGCCCTTGAATTCGTCGTGCACCAGGCAGGAACCCTGCCACAGCAGCATGTCGGCCCCGGTCTGCTTCTGGATCCAGGAGCCCAGGTGGCGGTCCGGCGCCCACAGGATCTTCTTGCCCTGCGCGTGCAGGTGCTTGACGATGTCCAGGCCGATCGAGGAGGTCACCATCCAGTCGGCGCGCGCCTTGACGGCGGCGGAGGTGTTCGCATAGACCACCACGGTGCGGTCCGGATGCTGGTCGCAGAAGGCGGCGAATTCGTCGGCCGGGCAGCCCAGGTCCAGCGAGCAGGTCGCGTCCAGGTCCGGCATCAGGATGGTCTTTTCCGGGCTCAGGATCTTGGCGGTCTCGCCCATGAAGCGCACGCCGGCTACGACCAGGGTCTTGGCCGGATGGTCGCGGCCGAAGCGCGCCATTTCCAGCGAATCCGAGACGCAGCCACCGGTTTCCTCGGCCAGGTCCTGCAGGTCGGCATCCACGTAGTAGTGGGCGACCAGCACGGCCTCTTTTTCCTTGAGCAGGCGCCGGATACGTTCTTTCAGGGCGGCCTTTTCGGCAAGTTCCAGCGGCGACGGCGTGCGCGCCCAGGCTTCGGCGGTCGAACAGACGCCGCCGACCGGACGGTCGTATTCGAAGGTCTTGATGGGAGTGATCGTATTCATGGTGGATAGGATCCTAGGGTGGGCGCGGCCGGCGTAGGCACCCCGTGCCCACCATGTTGGTATCAGGCCGCGCAACGGTGGGCACGGGGTGCCCACCCTACAATGCAAACGCGATTAACGTGACGCGTCACGTCAATTATTCGAGGCCCTGGCTCCTCAGGTAATCCTCGTAATTGCCCTGGAAGTCGATCACGCGGTCTTCCTTGACTTCCAGGATGCGCGTGGCCAGCGAGGACACGAATTCACGGTCGTGCGAGACGAACACCAGGGTACCGGCGTACTTGTCCAGCGCCACGTTCAGCGACTCGATCGATTCCATGTCCATGTGGTTGGTCGGCTCGTCCATCAGCAGCACGTTGTGGCGGCCCAGCATCAGCTTGCCGTACATCATGCGGCCCTTTTCGCCGCCGGACAGCACGCGCACCGATTTCTTGACTTCGTCGCCGCCGAACAGCAGGCGGCCCAGGATCGAACGCACGGCCTGGTCGTCGTCGCCTTCCTGGGTCCAGTTGCCCATCCAGTCGGTCAGGTTCAGGTCGGTTGCGAATTCCTCGGTCGGATCCTGCGGCATGTAGCCCGGATTGGCGTTTTCCGCCCACTTGATGCGGCCGGTATCGGCATCGAGGCCAGTGATGTCATGACCGCCGATGCAGCGCAGCAGCGTGGTTTTACCCGCACCGTTGGCGCCGATGATCGCAACGCGCTCGCCGGCTTCGACCATGATCGAGAAGTTCTTGAACAGGGTGCGGTCGTAGGACTTGGTCAGGCCCTCGGTCTCCACCGCCAGGCGGTGCAGCTTCTTCTCGCCTTCGAAGCGCACGAAGGGATAGGCACGCGAGGACGGCTTGAATTCCTCGATCTTGATCTTGTCGATCTGCTTGGCGCGCGAGGTCGCCTGGCGGGCCTTCGATTTGTTGGCCGAGAAGCGGCGCACGAATTCCTGCAGCTCGGCGACCTTTTCCTTGGCCTTGGCGTTGTTTGCCAGCTGCTGGTTCCTGGCCTGGGTCGACGCTTCCATGTAGTCGTCGTAGTTACCCGGATACACTTTCAGCGTGCCGTAGTCCATGTCGGCGACGTGGGTGCAGACCGAGTTCAGGAAGTGGCGATCGTGCGAGATGATGATCATCGTCGAGTTGCGCTGGTTCAGCATGTCGCCCAGCCAGGAGATCGTGTGGATGTCCAGGTTGTTGGTCGGTTCGTCCAGCAGCAGGATGTCCGGATC
>Ga0265797_10002983_pt1 | contig 27646 bp, 7 predicted proteins | sample P2T30metagenome_FD_192433 | JGI IMG/M metagenome (GOLD analysis project Ga0265797, IMG submission 192433) | Plant litter microbial communities from East Loma Ridge, Irvine, California - P2 T30 | ecosystem: Environmental > Terrestrial > Plant litter > Unclassified | place: USA: California... | reverse complement strand
ACTCAACAACCACCATCTCAACGTCCCTACTACCACGAAGACATCGACTTCACCGCTCTCGCGACCGAAGATGAAGACTTCGCCGCCCTGCTTCGACAGAATGACGGCCGCATAGACTGGCAAGATCCATCCGCAATCCAGTAAGTTGGCTACCTACGCCACACGCTCCCTCAAAACACTCTACCATAAGGAGACCGACAAAAAAAACCTAACTAACTAACAATCAAACCCCTCACCACAGACAACTAACCCGCTCACTCCTCTCCCACGACTTCAACCTAACCCTCCCCTCCCTCCCTACAGACCGCCTCTGCCCCCCCGTGCCCGTCCGCTGGAACTACGTGCGCTGGCTCCAAGACCTGCTCGCCACAACCCACCCCTCCCACACCGAAACCTTCGACCCAAACCGCCCAGCAACCGGCCTAGACATCGGCGTCGGCGCCTCGTGCATCTACCCGCTCCTAGCCTGCGCCTCGGCGCCGGGATGGAAAATGCACGGCACTGACATCGACGCCCACTCGCTCCGGCACGCACAGCAGAACGTCGACGCCAACGAGTCGGTGCTGGGTGGTGGTGGTGATGGTGGTTCAAGGATCAAACTGCACCACCGCACGCCCTCCGCCAAGGAGGAGGAGGAACCTCTGCCTCTAATTCCCCTCGAGGCCCTCGGCATCTCGACTCTGGACTTCGTCATGTGCAACCCGCCCTTCTACTCCTCGGCAGCAGACATGGCATCCGCGTACGAGCACAAATCGATGGCCCCTTCGGCCGTCTGCACCGGCTCCACAAACGAGATGATCTGCCCCGGCGGCGACATCGGGTTCGTCTCGCGGCTTCTGGCCGAGAGCCTGGAGCTGCGTGGCAGAGTGCGGTGGTATTCGTCGATGCTGGGCCGGCTGGCGAGCGTGCAGATGCTGGTGGCGAAGTTGCGGGAGCACGGGATTGGGAATTTCGCCGTGACGAATCTGAAGGCTGGGAGGAAAACGCGACGTTGGGCTGTGGCGTGGAGTTTCGGCGATTTGAGGCCGGGGAATGCCGTTGCGAGGCATGGGGAGGTGGTGCAGGCTGTGATGCCGATGGCGACGGAGTGGACTGTTGGCGTCGGTGCTGGGGGAGATGCCGCTGGCTCGGCGGTTGAGGAACTCGGGGAGAAGGTCAATGCGCTTCTGGCGGAGCTGGATCTTAGGTGGCAGTGGCGCGCGCCGATCCATACGGGTGTTGCGTTTGCGCGGGAGAATGTTTGGTCGCGCTCGGCGAGGCGGAAGAGGAAGTTCCAGCAACAGCAACGAGGGGAGGAGGAGAGGCGTAAAGGAGGCGAGGGAAACCAAAAGGAAGAGGAAAACGAGGCAGCCAGCAGCGAGTCGAGGTCTAGCAACGAAGACGAAGAGCCCGTCGCCCTCGCTGTCAAGATCGTCTGTAGGCCTGGGCGAGTTGACATCCGCTGGCTGCGCGGGACCGATTTCACGCTTTGGGAGAGTTTCTGCGGTATGATGAAGCGAGCACTCGGGGCGAGGGAAAAAGCGTCGTCGGCAACGACGACAGCAGCAGCAGCAGCAACAGGAGTAGACAGAAGAATGACAAAGGGGTGATTGGTGGAGCCTGCTTTGGATTCGGTTCACTCGCTGGGAAAGTACATGCAATCAGAAGACACCCTAGACAGATGTGACGACGACGTCGAACTAGTCCGGTGGTACCTATGGGCCAAGCATGTGAACGTGAAAATGTCAAAACGAACAGCAATGACCAAGAGGAACGAGAGTCAAGATCCAACATGTGAGAATTGAGCGAGATAAATCAATTGAATTCCATCCCAACGCCTCTAATGCGAGGTTCCCGACTTTGATAGATCCAGTTGTGCCACTGTTCCCAACGCTAACATCCACTCCGAAAACCTCAGCCTATATCTCACAAGAAATGCTCGCAACAACAACTCAAAAGTCCAAGAACCTGGTAAACAAAAAAATCTAATAGACAAGAACATCTAGTGTTCAAAGTTGACCACTCAGAATAGCCTCAGTGGCACTACCGATGTACTGCCTCTTGCCGTCCATGGGAACGCCAAAGCGCCTCTCAAGTTCAGCCTTGATGCTCTTCTTGGTGACGGTCATCAAGTCCGCAGTGCGGAGGATCTCCCTGATCTCGGCGAGGATGGCGTCGTCGGAGGGCAAGTCGTGGCCGCCCGCGCCGCCGGCGAAGTCCATCTCGGAGGCGGAGTAGTTGCGCTGGGCGCCGCCGTAAGCATTCTCCGACTGAGCGAGCGAGATGCGCGAGCCCGAGTAGGGGATTGCGCCGGGGAGGCCGAGTTGCGACATGGGGCGGCTGGGAGGGTAGTTGTTGAGATCGTACATCGAAGGAGCGGCGCCCGGGTGGATGGACTTTGTTGCGTAACTGAAGCCGGAGATCTCAGAGCGTGTGTCGTCTCCGCCTCCACGTGAGGTCTGAGCTTCCCAGAGCTCGGCCTGGTACTCCTCCCACTTCTTCTTGGGGATCGAGTCGGGGTCGAACACGCCTTCGTCGGAGAGTAGGATCTGCTGACCCTTCTCACCGGTGACCATACGAGTGTTACCCCAGGAGAAGTCGTCCATGTGCCAGAAAGAGTAGAGTGGCAGCGCACACGAGAAGATGGGCGTGGCGATGATATAGATAAGCATCCAGCCGATCATCTCCCACTTGCGACGGATGATGAAAATGATGGCTTGCAGACCGTAGATGGCTCCCAAGAGAATGAACGCCGTTACAGGAACAGTGTCGGGATTCATTGCCACAGTCACAATCAGGTAGACGATGTAGGCGACAATGACGGGCTGGACCAGGGTGGAGAGGAGATCAAGGAACACCACAAAGCGCATAGAGAAACAGCAGAAACCGCAGAGCTGTTGCAAGGGGATGAGCTCCATGAGGTTGTGGACAGTACTGTTGATCCAGCGACGACGTTGCGACATGAACACAGCCCAGCTGTCTGGCGCGATGGTCCAAGCATGGGCGCGCATGATGTACTTCGTCTTGAACTTCGAGTGGTATTTCAGGAGCAGTGTCGTCAAGTAGCGATCCTCACCAAGGTGAAGAAGGTTCTTCGTGTGAAGCGTGTCGACGCGGACAACAGAGTAGTCCTCGATGATTTCCTTGGAAACGAAGAGTGGTTTGCCGGAATCAGCTTCGCGGATGCGGTACATCGAGAAACAACCGGGAAGACAAGTGACCGAGCCAAAGAGCGATTCGAAAGCCTTGATCAGGTTGTGAGAAATGTAGTACTCGTAGACCTGCATCATCGTGACGAACGAGTGTTTGGCGTTGGTAAGAGCTGTCTCGCCACAGCATGCCATTAGCCTGGTGTCGTGAAGGAAGGCTGAGACGAAGCGAGTCGCAGAGTCGGGAGCCACAACGGTATCGGCATCAATTTGCAGTAAGAACTCATAGAACGTGGGATTGACTCCAATCACATTCCTGATCTGGTGATGAAGTTCGAGTTCCATGGGAGTCATAGGAAGATTGTAGTGCACGCGGTTGAGGAAGCGCATCAGAAGCATTTGCGAGTCACGCTTGCCACGGTTGCCAGGCTTCGAGACCTCAGAAGGCTTTCCGACCTTGCTGACAACGATGAAAGGCACGATGTGACCTTGCACTTCGTAGAGACCCGAGTAGACCTTGGCCATGTTGTGCTGCTTCTGACCCTCACCAAGAGATTCGAAGCTGAGGGGTTCCGGGTCAATATTTTCCGAAACACCAAGAATATCGAGCACGATGCGAGGCGTCGGTCTGTCGTTGCCCTGACCAATAATCATACCGTCACAGATGATGAACAGCAGTTTACGTTTGTCATCGTATCGCATGCGCGCAGCCGAGTCGATGGCGCGGCGAAGAGATTCTTCGTCTTCCGTGTACGCGGGCACTGTGGCAATGATGAACTTGTCGAGGTTCTCTGGCATGTTCTTGCCACCGAATTGAAGGGCTGCCAGGAACTTGACGCAGATAACCGAAACCAGCAGAATCGAGATGGCCAGCAGGATGTACGTGGCGAAAAGACACTGAGGTGAGTTACGCGTGTCAAGATTGCCGACGTAGAAGAGGTTGTCCATGCAGACTTGCATGCGATGCCTTAGCCCGGCGTCAAGATCGAGCGCATCCCAATATTGTGAAACGTCCTGGCCTGCACGCCCTCGGAAGAGCTCGACCACTCGTGAGTCCATAAAGTTGGTGTCAGGGTTGGTTTCAGGGCGGTCTTGACCATCCGGGTACACTGTGGTTCTCCCGCCAGCGACGTATTGTGTCAAGTCATAGATGCGGTCATTCAGAATTGCAATGGAATTGCTCTTCTCACCAAGAGTTTTGACGTATCCCTTGGGATAACCAATGTGGCCCTTGCGGTAATTGCCCTGCAGGTAAATCATCTGTTCTTGGAACCAAGCTGGGCGGGAATCGTTAGTCCACCACCTGAAGTCGTGGTACTGCGCATTCGGGTCAACGTCTGTCGTGGTACTTCCACTGCTGCTGTAGTTGGTACTCTGGTACGTGAGCTGGACAGCAGGGTCAATGCCATCTTCTGTCGTACCCTGGCACATAGCAGAGAGCTGAATGGGGAACAAATTGGTGGCATCTTTGCCTGCGTACTTTTCCAGCGACTTCTGAGGGATGATCGAAGGGTAGTGGGCTGGTATGAATTTGCCAAGGTCGAACACAACACCACGAACTGCGGTGTAGGCTTTGTTGTTGTCCTCGCCGTTGTAGGCGGAGAGCTCGTTCATGGTGAAGACGTGCTGGGTTGGGCAGATCAAGCGGGGAAGTCCAACCATGAAGAAGATGACAAAGGCACAGAAGAACCAAATCAACAAGTTGATGGCAAACTTCTCACGCCACGCCATGCGAATGTCCTTGCGGGGCATGCGTCCAACGTAACGAATTACGAAGTCCGGAACCCACCATGTCAGGATGTAGACGAACGCCACCCAACGTTTTCTGCTGGCGGTGACTGGGAGGACTTCGATTTCCTTGGCCTTGACCTCGTTGCCTTTTTCGGCCATCTGCGTGCGAGTTTCCAGGTTGCGGAACATGTCGCCTTCGCGGAAAGCGGAAGCGCCGGCCTCGCTCTTCAAGTCCATATCTCTGCTGCCAAAGTATCCAGCAGCTTTGTCGTCGTAGAAGTTTCCGGAGCCAGGAGTTCCAAGCAGCGCAACCTTGGGTTCGCCGAAGCCACGTTTCCCAGCGGCACCTTCGGCTTCACCGTAAGGTGCGTCGCCTGCATACCTTGAGGGACCCTCGTCAAGATCAGTCACGCGGGCGATTTGTCGCCAGCAGCGCTCGCTGAGGAAGACACCGGTGGTGCCAACCCTGGCCTCGTTGCCGGGCCAGCTCTTCTCGTCGACAATCATCTCTGACTTCTCCTGCTCAGTACCAACGAGGCTGACCTCGCCCTCTGCGTGACCCAGGAACTCGCTGAATGGCATGAATATGTTGAAGTCCGCGTTACGAAGTCTCTGACTGATTTCGGCAATGCCAAATGTCTGAATCTGGGTTCGGACACATTTGCTGTCGAATTGGTTGGCAATGCGTCTGTCATTCGGCTTCAGGCAAAAGACAAAGTATGGATGTGTGTTGGATGCTGTGAGCGATTTGGTGATGTTGTCAAGCGCCGCGAGGAATTGCCCGGCAGAAGCCTGTGCCTGTTCGTGGCCCGGCTTCGAGCGTGAGAAGCTCTTGGTACGCCCTTCATCACTGTTGCTGTCATCTTCTTTGTGCGTGCCCAGGCGACCGCCAGCGCCAGCCTTCCTTCTCGCCATGGAAGGCATACGAGACGGCTTAGAGGCGACCGAGGCCTGAGTGACAGCCGACCTGTCCTTGGGGTGAACGACCTTGTTCAGCGCGTCTTGGTGGAACAACTCGGCAACGAACGAAGAGGATGAGGAGTCAACCAAGTTCATCAAGTCGCCACTGATGGCATCACCGTTAGCCTCGATTAATCCTTCGACAGAGTACTCGACCTCGCCTGCAAAATGCCTAATGGTGAAGCCTGCAGAAGTGTTGGGCGTGGCAAAGTTGCTGCCGGGCACAACCTTTGTGGCGCTGTCGACTTCGATTGCTGGGTTCTTGTCTTGGAACCTCCTGCGGATGGCGTCCAAGAATTGATCATCAGTCTTGCCTCTTCGGGTCTGGTCGTCGAGAATGCTGAGAAGTCCGTTGCCAGGCTTAAGAAGACCCTTGACGGCGTCACCGTTGTCGAAGTAGCTGGTTGCTGGGACCTGCACCTCCTCCGTCTCAAGTAGGTCTGCCTTGCGCTCAAAGAAGCTGTGGAGACAGAAGTTGTAAAGCGACTCGGTGGCGGCGTTGTTCAGAAGTTGGTCGATGGTGCTGCATGTTGATGCGCTTTGGGCGAAACCAGGGAAGTCGACAATCGAGACAGTGTTGCCGACGGACTCCTCAGGAGCACAGATCTTCTGGTTGATTCGTTCCATGATGAAAGCCACCAGCAGGCTGTACAACGTCTGCGCCAACTCATCCGCGTTGTCTCTGGCGCCCTTCGGGTCAAGCATGACAGTCACGCGCTCGCGGTGCAGAATCTTGGTCTTGTATCCGAGTGAGAGCTCCAGATCCTGCTCACGAACACCCAAGAAGGCGGCCACGATTTCAAGGACGTCCTTGTTCTTCACCATCGTCACCTCCTCTCCGCCCTCCTGGCCATAACCGCCGCTCTCATCGGGCGCTGGTGTGTTGGACTGTGATGTGTGGAACTCAAGCTGTCCGATGTGCAGGATGGCTGCGAGGACTTCGCAGATGTGAGCAATCTCGTCGCGAGGAAACTCTAGCTTGCGTAGTGCAGTCTTGAAGTGTTGGAAGCCTTCGGAATCGTTGACGCCCACTTTGAGCTGCGAGGGATGTCCCAGGTATCTCCATCTCTTTTGGCTTCCTGCCATGGAAGATCTGTTTCCTGCACCGGACGTGAGGTGGCTGCCCATTTCCAGACCCAAATGCTCCTTTTCAGCCGGCGAAGTACCAGCCAAAAGGTAGTATAATACATGGTAATTACGCTCTCCAGGAGGAACAGTAGAAATCCTGCTACGCTCCAGTCTGTGGTCGAGAAGCTTGCCGCCAATTAGTGTAGGGTGAAGGGCGGCGGAAGTCTCGTATTGCATTTCGAAGAAAAGGCCTGCCTTGGAGGCCGTGGGTGTGGTGACGGACTTTGTGGTGGTAAGTGTGTCAAAAACAAATGCGGCAAAAGATAGTTTCTTCGACAGAGGGGTCGCTGAGTATTCGAGGAGAGCGGAAAGTAGGTGCGATCTCAGTGTGGTTTTGCCTGCTCCGGTTTCACCACTTTCGATTTGTTAGCATTTGATATCGAGGTGAAAGTATGTGCCTCTACTCGTTCCTTCATGTATCACCCGGTGAAGACTTACAGATATACAGCGGCCTGATTCTCTTGCCTAGATCCTAGTCTCGTCCAGATTCTGCTAGCAAGCTCCTCCATTGAACCCATGGCCGAGCCCTCCTTGCCGCCATTGGGGCCTCTGGTGGAAGATGTGTAGGTGTTGACGGAGACAATGGCCTGACTGGACAGGTTCGAGATAGGAAGTTGTGCATGGTAGCGAGAGGCGATGTGGCTCGTCAGGCCAGTGTCGCTTTGGCTATGAGCGGGCAGGGCGACGAGGTTTGGCTGGGAGTGCGACGTGGATGCCATGATGGTCGGTCGTGGCCTTCAAGGCCGAGAGATGGGTTTGGAGGCAACAGTAGTGGTGTTCTAGGAGACGAACTGCAAACCGGATGGGTGTGTATGGCGCGATGGCCGGGTGCAGAGGGAAAAGTGGTGAGGGCAGCTCTTGTGCTCCCTTGGTAGGTAAGGTTGCAAGGTACCAAGCGGCGTTGGATTCAGACAAGCCGCGCGTTGGTAGTGGTCAGCACACTTGATGAGTGCGAAACGAGTGTGAGGAAGGGGGCGAAGAGAGTGTTTGAAATGGTGTGTAAGTTGCAAGACAATAACTGCAGAGAGCAAAGCACACCGGACGTCTCGACGCGGCACAGACAGACAGACCACAGACAGACAGCAGTGCAGGCACAAGCCGTAGCGGGTGCAAGTGTGTGTTGATGGAACTGGAACTCGACTCCTGGCCGCCGACTAGTCGCTTCTAGCTTTCCTAGTCCGCACGACCCCCTGCTTATTCCTCTCATCCAACCATCGTGAGCTAAGAGAGGGGCCTAGCCTACCTAGATACGAGCTGCTAGTATTGATATTACTGTATTGTTGTAGCTGTCTATTTTTTTCGCCACAGCAGACGGATGACCACTACTCTTCCGGTCCTCCCTACCGACACCCGTCCGGTTCATTGCACGGCAGCCGCAGTGATACAGGCCACGAGGCAGCATGTTGTACACAGTATTGTAGTGCACAAGCACGGCGGTAGCATATAGAAGATGAGAACAGTATCAAGGGCCACCTGCACCTCCTTCATCTGCTTCATCCCCCCGCTCAGGCCAAGGGGCTTGATAAATTCACAAGCATCTGCCTCTCTCTCGCCCCCAGATCCACCTGTTTGAGATTCACATCGAATACTCGCCCTCGAACAGGATGTGCCATGTCGTCCAAGTAATACCAGCACTGTGCTCGCTGCATCTCAGCAGCGTCGGTCACTTCGTAAATCATGCACAGTGAGAGGCCCAACGCCACATCAACGGGTATTCTGAGTGTGACACCCTATTCGAATAGAGCAGACACGACCTGATGCTGGCCCGTGACGCGTAATGGAGCAGCGATCGGCTTATGTTCAGGGCAGCGGTAGCTGCATGCATAATTGCCGTTGGGGGAGGCAGGACGCCGAAAATAAACATGCACGAGTGGCGACACTGCGAATAGCACAAATGATCCACAGGGCCAGATCCGCCAAAGCTTAGCCCGGCATCCTTGTGCGGTACGAAGAAGAGGACTGGGGTGATGCGGCCGACGGGTTTGAAGAAATAATGTTGTCGAGGATGTCAGTCTCAGTGTTGTATCATGTTCTCAACAGTAGCAGTAATTATTCAGCACAGTAGTAGCTTTAGCCAAGTCGTTGTCCTTTCCAACGCGGCGCAGTATAGGCTTCCACAGTGCATGTACCCAGGTATCCTGCACGGAGTTGTCGAGAGAACAGCAGCAGGACTGGGAGCTAGCAGGCCGATCATTTCTTCCACTGCATATAATAATCGAGTTCGAGTTTAGTGGTGAAGTGGGAGCTAGCTAGGTCTAGTCCCAAACGGCAAGCGCGCTTCCTCTCCCGTGCGTGCTTTGGTGCTGTAAGCCTCGCGTGTGTGTCGGATAGGCCATGCCATTATTCCATCTTCCATCTTCCATCAGTGCCACCCTCCCACCAAAGCCCTGTGTGTTGCACCGAACTCATACCGCAGACACTACCTACCTGCTCCTTCTCCTCCTCCTGTTGCGTTTGCCATTTGCACCGACCAATAATTCGCTTCGTCCAGTTGTCATTCGCTTGACTGGATAGAGCCCCCTTCCGCTTACCACACTACGACCAACAACAATAATACACCTGCCATCTCACCTATCGTCAGACGCAGACCGCGTGTCGCCTCTCCGCTGAAAGCATACATTCATCTTCTGCCCTCCCAGGGCAAGCACTCCTCCAGCCATGGCCAGCAGGATGTCGCACTACTCTACCGGCTCTGGCATGCACCACAGCCGGTCCAACACAATGCAGGCCTCGCTGCAAGCTTCTGCGCAGGTCTCCACCACCACGCTCCTGAACGCCCTTCACAACGCCTACTCCTCCGGCCAGCCATATCCTCTGGAACCCAGCACAAGCTTGGTGGTCAACACCTGGGTGTCAGCAAGTCAGACTGGCGCTGATGGAAGAGTGGGCGGGACTGTCGACGTCGAGCTGGCTCGTCGCTCATGGGAACATGCACGGAGGCGAGCCGAAGACTCGGCCATTGTACTTGGGTAGGTAGCAGGCACTGGACACATCTCGTTCATTTTACATGCTAACAATCTCCCAGATCGCTGCACCGATCAACGCCCTCCCTTCTGGCTCCCTTCGTTTCCGCGCTGCCTCTCTCTGTCCCAGGCACATTTTACACGGCTCTCAACGCACTCAAGCCGTTCCTCCACACCGTTACGCCTTACAACCCTTCCCTCCCGAGATACTCCGCCCTGTCGGCCTCCTTCTCCTTGAACCTCGCCGGAGAAATCACAGGCGCATCTATCAGCTTATCCTCATCCGGCATTGATACCAATGCGGGTCTACTCAATGTACCAGCCGAACAGGGCTACCGTGCCTTCGATGTCTTCTACTACCTCCTTACCAGCGCTTCTGCAGCTGAGCGGGAATTCCTGGACCTTCGGACACCCCAAAAATACAGCCTTCTCCGAAGAAGCGACACCTACGACCCTCCATCATATCTCCCAACGGCTGACGACGCTGCTGCCGCTGATGATTTCCGGCAATCCCTGAGAGCAATCGGCATCAAGGGTGAATCTCTTCGAAACCTACTCTCCATTGTCGCCGCGCTTTTGAGGTTGGGCGATGGCATCGGATTCTTGGTCGATGAAGAAGAGCTGGAGTCGACATGCGAGGAAGTCTCGGTTCTCTTGGATATTGACCCGGAAGTTCTGCTGAAGAAGTGTGCGACTGAAGAGAGGGAGATCTTGCTTGCAGCCATTTACGAGGCTCTGGTGGATTGGGTTATAGTCAAGGCCAACGAGGCCATTAAATTCGAGATGCAAAGCGGCAGGGCTCTCGGCTCGGCAAGTGGTAGCGACGCCGGTGTTGCCACACCCCCTAGCAGCCACGAAGAGGGGGACAATGTGAGCATCACGGTTATTGAAGTGCCTGGCCAAGATTTGGGCAAGGCTCTGAGCTTGAAGACTATTTTCGATGATAGCACTGGCATCAATGCGGAGATGAGGGACGATGGTGTTCCTAGCATTCCCGCCGGCTCCTCCGTCATCCGTGAGATGACCCAAGCGGTGTCGAACAACTCTGCTGACCTTGAGGTTGCGGACTCGCCAAGTGTGAGGGCCCGTGAGAACGATCTTGATCGTCGTCAAGGAGCGCTTGAAAAGATCGGCGCCGAGACTGAGGCCGACAGCTTCCTCAGGCGTATCCTTTACCCTGTAGACGGCGGTGGCATTACGTTGGGCAAGAGTGGCCGCTTCAGTCTCACAAATGTGCTTGCGAGCAGCAGAGCTTGGTTCCAACTTTGCTTGCACCCCAGCGACGATCTGCCTGCGTCTCTCGCAAACCGCTCCCCTCAAAACCTGTCTTGGTCTGCAGGTGCGGTTTCTGGACAAATTCGCACCTGGAGGTTGCCTGAATGGGCAAACCACAGGAACAAGCAACTCGACTTCACTGCAGACTTCGACATCGACGAGTTCGTAGACCGTTACAACAGGCTCGGTTGCCAGGCCGGCAGAGATGGCGTGGAAAGCTGGATCATGGAGCGCGGCTGGAGCAACGGCGAAGTTGTTATCGGCAGCGAGCGTGTTTGGATTCGCGAATCTGCCTGGTGGGAAGCCGAATGCATGCTCGACATGCAGTCAGTGGATCCCGTGGGCGGTGGAATGATGGGCGCTGGACCCATGGAAAGCAGCTATTCCGTCCACACACCAGCTGCCATGAACGGAATCGAGAATCCATTCTTTGGAGGTTCGCAATACGGCGAGTCACGTGAAAACATCGTCAGTCGGGCGCCCAGTCTCGCAGCACCGAGCCGTCTTGGAGCAAAATCTCTGGCACCAACGAACTTGCGGAATGCCAGTGGCGGTGACTACGGTCTCGGCTTCAAGGGCGACGACAAACATCAAGATGTCACTTACTACGGTGAGCTCGACCCCGATCTGACGGACGGCAAGACCATTGAAGAGGAGCCGGTTACCTTCAGTCGCCGTGCATGGGTTGCCTTTGCGTGGGGTCTGACCTTCTGGATTCCTTCCTTCGTTCTTCATCACGTTGGTCGCATGAAGCGCCCCGATGTTCGACTGGCATGGCGTGAGAAGATTGCGCTCGTTTTCCTCATTGGCCTTATGAACTGCATCGTCGTTTTCTACATCGTGTTCTTTGGAAAGCTTCTGTGTCCAAACTCGGACAAGGCGTGGAACCAGAACCAAGTCAGCCAACACCAAGGCGAAACAGACACATACGTTTCCTGGCAGGGTGGTGTGTACGACATGACCAAGTTTTTCAAGCTGCAGCACTCCGACACCGCTATCGAGACTACCTCCGATCTGATGGAGCCGTTCGCTGGCGCCAACGTGGACGGTCTCTTCCCGGTCCCGCTTTATCAGGCTTGTCGCGGTATGAACATCGACGACGGCATTGTGCTTTCATCCAACAACACTGAATACTCAAACTCACTTGCCTTGCACAAGTCGGGTAAGAACGCACAGTCAGACCCCAACACCAAATTGAACAACGATGACTGGTACACCGCGAACTTCATCCCGCGCATGAAGGAGTACTACAAGGGACAGCTCGTAGTCAAGAGAAGTGTGATTAAGAACGAAGGCATGAACCAGAATCACGAATGGTTCATTCTGGACGGCAAAATCTACGACTTAACGGACTACTTCTACACCATCAAGTCTATGAACGGTTACCCCGGCTACGATTTCTTCTCGGCGGACTTCATCGACCTCGTCAAAGAGAATCCCGGTGGAGATATTAGCAAAGAGTTCAATGCGCTGAAGAATGAGACGATGCGCGAAAATTCCAGGAACTGCTTGAACAATGCGTTCCAGGCCGGTGTCCCCGACTTCCGCGACTCTGCCAAGTGCCAGGTCAACAACTACATCCTGCTCGCGTTCACAATCATCCTGTGTACCGTCATTGTTGTCAAGTTCCTTGCTGCTTTGCAGCTTGGTAGCAAGAGCCGTCCGGCCCAGCAAGACAAATTCGTCATCTGTCAGGTTCCTGCCTACACCGAGGGTGAGGACTCTCTCAGGAAAGGTCTCGATTCTCTGACTGCACTGGCATATGACAACAAGAGGAAGCTCATCTGTGTTATCTGTGATGGTATGATCGTCGGTGGCGGAAATGACCGCCCTACTCCCAAGATCGTCCTCGACGTGCTCGGCGTAGATCCGAAAATCGACCCACCTGCTCTGCCTTTCAGATCTGTAGGCAACGGCAGTGAACAACTCAACTACGGCAAAGTCTACTCTGGTCTTTACGAATACGAGGGCAACGTCGTGCCTTACCTTGTTGTCGTCAAGGTTGGCAAAGAGTCCGAGCAAAGCAAGTCCAAGCCCGGCAACCGTGGCAAGCGTGACAGTCAGGTCTTGCTGATGAACTTCCTCAACCGTGTTCACCACCGTTCACCCATGAGCCCTCTTGAGCTGGAAATGTTCCATCAAATCAACAACATCATTGGTGTTGACCCGGAGCTGTACGAATATCTCTTCCAGGTCGACGCCGACACGAAGGTCAAGGAAGATTCGCTCAACCGACTTGTCGCTGCATGTGCCCATGACGCTAAAATCGCTGGCATTTGCGGTGAGACATCTCTAGAGAACGAAGATCACAGTTGGTGGACTATGATGCAAGTGTACGAGTACTACATTTCTCACAACCTGGCCAAGGCTTTCGAGAGTTTGTTCGCCAGTGTCACTTGTTTGCCTGGATGGTAAGTGCCATGAATCTCTCTCCTCCAAGGCTTCTCAGACTAATTTGGCATCACAGTTTCTGTATGTATCGACTTCGCACAGCGGACAAGGGACGGCCCCTCATCATCTCGGACAAGGTCATCGCCGATTATGCAATCAACGACCTGGACACTCTGCACAAGAAGAACCTGCTGTCTCTCGGTGAGGATCGTTACCTGACCACTCTCATGATCAAGCACTTCCCCATGACATCCTACAAATTCGTTCCTGATGCGTACGCCCTTACCGAAGCACCTTCCGAATGGAGTGTTTTGCTCTCCCAGAGACGTCGCTGGATCAACTCGACTATTCACAATTTGGCTGAACTCGTCTGGATCAAGGACCTTTGTGGCTTCTGTTGCTTTAGTATGCGCTTCGTTGTCTTCATTGATCTGATGGGTACTATCATTCTGCCCGCTACTTGCGCTTACCTGGCGTACCTCCTCTACCTCGTCGGATCTGGCAAAGGGCAATTCCCATTGATTTCGATCATCATGATTGCGGGTGTCTACGGTCTGCAAGCTATCATCTTCATCGTCAAGAGACAGTGGCAACACATCGGATGGATGATCATCTACATGATCGCCTACCCCATCTACTCCTTCGTCCTCCCCGTCTATTCGTTCTGGAAGCAGGATGACTTCTCGTGGGGCAACACTCGTGTTGTCATTGGAGAAAAGGGCATGAAGAAGATCGTTGCTACCGAAGACGAAGGCTTCGATCCTCGCTCCATTCCTCTTCAGCGCTGGGACGACTATGCTTTGGCGAACAACCTGCCTGGCCGCCGCGGCATGGCAATGGAGAAGGATGCCATGTACGATCAGCCTTACGGCGCCGCCGGCTACGAGATGGACGACATACACTCCGTCTACTCGTCCGCCAAGCCTGCCTCCACGATCCTCACCGGCCTGCCGCAGCAGCAATTCTACCGCCCACCCCAACAGTCGCCCGGCCCTTACAACGCCCTCAACCGCCAGAGCACCTACTCACGCTACACCGACAACCCCGGCATGGAACAACACCAGCGTCTCATGTCCACCGGCAACCTCAGCGACAACTACCGCCTGCAGTCACAGGACAACCTGGCCCAATTCGGCGGCCCATCGCCTCCCATGCAGCAGCAGCAGCAATTCGGTGCTTTCCAGCCCCATCAACGCACCCTCTCCCCCTACGGCGGCGGCGCCGCTTCCCGTCCGGCATCCACCAACGAGCTCGCCGGCTTCCAGTCGCAGGGCCCCAGTAACGAAAGCATCGCAAACGCCATCCGCGAGTGCCTCGCCGAAGTTGACCTGGACACCGTTACCAAGAAGCAGCTCAAGGCGTTGGCTGAGCAGAAGTTGCAGTGCCAGCTCGTGGGCGACAAGAGGACTTTCTTGGACAATCAGATCGATTTCGAGTTGGCTAACATGTAATTCGTCTCTTGCTCTGTCTGTCTCATCTCGTTGCCGTTAAAAAGGGCCATGGGTCGGCAGTGGGAGGAGGAGACTGAGGGGATCGAGATCATACATTGTCTTCCTCCTGCCGGCCCTCCCCGAGGTCTTCTTTTTCTCTTTCAAGGGAGTCTTGGATTTGTTTGGGTGTATAAAAATCGGACATGGCGTTCTTTTCTCGTTGTTTTGTAGGGAGCGTGGGACGGACGGGTGTTGGTTGGTCTAGTCGATTCGATTTTTCTTCCTTCTTGTCAAGTAGTTCATAGTTCTATCTTCACGATCATTCACCAACAAGACTGTGTTCCGAATAGTTTTCCTATCCTTCCTTGCCCTCCAGTTATCATTCCTCTTCCTTGTCTTCATTACTCTGTTGTAACAGATGTACTAGTACGCGTCGTGCTCTGATTCTTCAGGGAAAAGATGACGGGACTTGTTGGACAATTTGTGAGTTCAAGGAGAAGAAAGCAGAAAAACATGGAATAATAATTTTCCATGATGAAAAAATGATTCGAGTAAAATAAAAAAATAAAACGCCACTGGTCATCAAGACCGGAGGGGGTATCTCATTCCCGTTTCCATTCCCATACCCATCCCGCTATGTTTAAAATGCTTCCGAGTTCCAATTCCTCCGGAAAAAAAAAAGGTTTCATAAAAAGGGTTGTCGCTCAGAAATCGAATGAAAAAAACAACAGCGAAAGGTTCTATTGCAAAATGCAAAAAGCGACCTGACGACGAACGACAAAACGATGATGATAACAATGACGGATCACAACGCGACCCCAACCCGCCGCCGTCTACCATCAACATCGTCATCATTACCGTCGTTGTCGTCGTCGTCAATGATAAGATTATCGTCATCGTTTCCGTTGCGAAGGACAAAATTCTCGATTACCGGAGGATGACCGGCGAGAGGAGTGATCATCAAGCTTCGACTGTACCGCTTGGATGAAGGGTTGTTTTTCGTGGGAGAGGAGGTGATTGAGGGTTCGAGGGTGTAGGCTACGACGGAGTCGAGGGCTGTGAGGGAGGAGCTGGCGGAGGCGGGGGTGCGGTCGTTGGTGTCGTTGCTATGTCGTGGGAAGGTTGGATTTGCGGCTCTGGTGGTGGGGTTGTGGTTGGGGAAGGGGTCGTGAGGAGGTGTTGTTCGTGAGGCTGGTTCTGTTGTCCTGGTTTGGGTAGTGGTGGGGGAATAATTGGTGTTGATGGTGGTGTTGGCGGTAGAAGTGGTACTAGTAGGGCTGACACTAGCCAGCCGCCAGCCCGGAACACTCGAGCTGGACTTGTGAGACTTGGAAGAAGCAAGACCTTCTCTCTCTTCCATCTCATAATCGCCAGTCTCCACCCGGAGGTCTTTCTTCGAAGAAGCAGTGAGCGGGCGTGAAAGTGCCGATCCAATGTCAGTCAGAGTCTCCGAGCGAGCGCGGACTTGCATCGAAGGTGCCACGGCTGGTACATGGCCGGATGCGGACCGATCTTTGTTGTTTTCAGCGCGGCGTTCTTCGACGATCGTGTTGAGCTCCAGCACTTCTTTCTCCACGTCCGAATCTTCGGTATTGGCGAACGAACTTTTCGATGTATTCGAGCGCTTGCGTTGTAGGCGGGGATTGTTCCGTGATGATCGCTGGTCTACAAGTGTTGAGTGGCTGGATGGATTGCTGAGGTCTCGTGCGTGTTGGCGGAGAGAGGCTGGTAGCGAAGGTGTTTGGGTGTTGGCTTTCGGAGGGAATAGCCTTACTGATGGTGAGGGTGCTTGAGCATGTGTAGCATTTTCTGTGGGTGATGCCCGCCTCGCCAATGTCTCTGTGCTTTGTCTGCCACATCTTTGATAAGGTGTTTCGCGAGTCTCTAAATAATTTGGGGTAGAGGCATTTCCAAGCAGATCTTGTGTTGAGTCTGAGCCCTGATTGCGACGCGTAGTACTTGGAGCATCCCGAGTTGCGGTCGGTTGATTCGTCGCATAGATTGTGTCATTCGGGTCTCGCAAGACAACCGGACCTAGCGGAAGGGGGATCAGGCCTTTCTTCTGTATCGATTGAGCACGACTGAGATGGACTCGGCGCGTAGGTGACATGGGATCGTATGTAGGCGATTGAGGGAGATGATTGCCCACATTCTCTGTATCCTTGGTTGCGAGTTGAGGAAGAAGATAATCTGGATCGAAGTGGAAAGATTTGGGAAGAGACGAGACGGGATCTGATTGTCGTGAGTCGCATCGAGAGCGGGCGTCATTGTCGGATGTTCCTTGTTGGGCAATGGGAGTGGTGTTCAATGGTGGTAGAGAAGGCAATGCTGTCAATTGTGGCTGCTTAGAGTAGGTGGCCTCCTTTGAAGATGCTGTGTCGTTGTCAGTAGACGTCCAGGTTATACGAACGACAGACTGCTTACACGCGAGCTTGTCTCTTTCCCTCTCATTCGGATACTCGTCTTCGTTCAATGCGGCACAGCAGCACAAGAAGGCGGCCAGCCAGCCTCTATATTGACCATTGTCGTCGACTAGGAGGCCCATTGACCTCGGAGCTTATTGTGTCATTTAGAAAGCGCGTCGAGTAAATCAAATGAATCGCCAGGATGTATCGAGACTCGAGAGTGAGGTACAAGGAGGAAGAGGCAGAAGACAATGCGAAAGAGATGGCTCACACAAGCAAGGGTCTTGCGATGGAGTTGAATGAAAGGTAGGACAAAGAGCCCACATATGCAAGCGCGAAAGGCAAGGGAACGAGCCTACGGTCCATCACCGTCCTCTCGGTATCGTGAGTAGTGTAGTCGGTGAGTGCATGTGTGTAGGTAGCATGTACACCGAAAGCCAAAAGAACGCTGGCGTCAGGGCCCGCGCATCATGCCCCAAAAGGCACCTTGGACAAGGCAGAGAGTTGGCTTAGGGCGGAGGCAAAAAGAGCGGACAGCAAGCAAATGCTGCATGTTCATTGCACCAAAGGCCCAGGTGATGAAACGCAAGTCGAAGCCTTTGCAGCCAGTGAGAGGGTGTTGAAGGGTGTGCAACATGCCACGACCCGAGCCAGCAGCACGCCAGCAAGCCATCCGGCGGGCGTTGTGCGACGGCAGTAACAAGACTCTAGCAGTGCCGCTGTGCTGGATGTAAGGAACATGCGAGTCTGCAAGGCAAGGCAAGGCAAGGCAAGGCAAGGCAAGGCAAGGCAAGGCAAGCCGTTCTCAGCCCTCTAGCGTGGCAGACGATCATTCGCCGTGGTCAACATGTCGCGCAATGGTGGATGGGGTGTGTGGGAGTGTTGGCGTGGTGTAGACCATCAGAGTGAACAGTCGAGTCAGGAGTGGAAAGTGAGAGATTGAGGGTGTCGGTGGCGTTCCGCGCCAACCTGTGAGTTGCTTGTTGCAGCAGCACGATTGGCTCTGCGGCTAAGTGAGTTGGCGTCAGCACTTGCGCAAGCGAGGGGTGACAGGCGTGTGATTGGCTGGGACGAGATGGATTGGATGCTCAATAGTATCGAGTATGAACTGATGCAACTGGTGGAGACGCTGCTGGAGAGAAGGGTGCATGGCATGGCATCGTGTCACATTGTTATCAGCATACATGTCCAGTTCGCTACAGCCTACAGCTACATATCCTCACACAGCATCACGCGAGCACCCGGTGATTGCCGCTTCGGGTCAACTTTGCCTTTGCTCTGAAACGCGAGTTGTGTAGTACACCACACCACACGGACTTGTACACATGTATGCATGTAAATAAGTAGTAGTGGTGATGATCAGGGACGACATGTTCTTGACGATCCGCATAGGCGCAGGCACAAGTCAACTAAACCACATCTGCTGAATGCACCCACCGAATCAGCCCTCACTTACACAGTTAGGGCAAGAGGACCCGTTGTCTGTCTGTCGGCCATCGAGCCGATCTCGACAAAAAAGAGTTTTTGACAGCCTTCCCGCCCCATCCGTACCTCGATTTCGTATCTATCCGAGCTGTGAAGAAACGAATTCCAGATTGACTTTTTTTTCTCTTTCTTTGGCTGGATTGCGTTCGCGGAATGGGACCTTCTACTTTGGACGCCTGGCAGTATGTGAGTGATAATTGAGCAATCACATTCGTATCTCGTACATCACATGGTAACTTGCTTCCGTACACATGCGACACAGGGAGCATCCCGGTCGCAATAATACATCCTCCCATCTTCATGGCCGAATGCATCTACATTCAAAAGTCTAAGGCGTGAATCTGCCGCCCCGAGGCCTCGAACCTCGACCGGTGAACAATCTTAGAACGCGATGACCGACTACTGTGATGCAGTGACGATTGAACTACACAGGCCTCGTCTTCTGAGTCAAGTCAAAGACAAATAACAAATCCACCTTGAAAGAATGAGACGCCTGGCAGTAATAATGATGATGATCGAAGCAACCACACTCCAGTCGCACATCAAACCTCGTACTTCCAGTCGCATGGCGACTTACGCTTTACACATGTAACACAAGGAACAACCCTGGATCGCAAAAGTTAACATTGCGTTTCCATCCCACCCTCGCTATCCATCGCCGGAAGATTTTCCGCAGTGAGTCTCAGACGCTGTACAGTAACGTTTGATTCTGAATCCGCTGTGATGTATGAGTTGTATTGATGCACTGGTCGAGGGCCTCGTCCAAGTGTGATAGAAGGGTCTAACCCACCCACCCCCTCAACATCCAACGTTAGAAACAAACAATAATCAAGACAACATTGTGCCTCGGGACAACAGGACGCCTAGAGTCATGATCAATGAAAAAATGAACAGAAGTAGTCACACTCGTACATCGAAACCCACCGTAGCAAATTTGCAACACAAGGGGAACAACCCTAGCCCTCCGTCAATGCGCTTCCCTGCAATGTTCACTCCTCATGACCGCCGAAGGATCAAAAGGATCTACACGCAAACGTGTTTCCAAAGACGAACCTACTAACCGACACATAACTTGATTCAGGTGTGGTTGACCGGCCGGTGATGTAGTTAGGTATTGGATTGCATTGCATTGCACCGGTCGAACGCCCTCTTTGGAGTGAAGAGGCGAGTTCACCTACCTAAACTGTTACAAATAACAATGCGCGCAAGAATGTAAAAGTCATCGAGCGGTGCTTTCTTTCCGATCAAGAACAAAATAAAAAGACAAACAAATATGCTATGCTACACACGCAAAGACCCTTCCAAAAAAACGCCCGGGCTGTTCCATTTTAGCCCCGTCATAAATCTACACAAACCCACCCCATACATGTTCCATGACCCCCCAAAAGCAACAAACATCCCATCACGTCATGTCACAACCCACTACCACTGCCACCACTACCTACCCGCACTCGCCTTACTCTCCCGCCTCCCACCAAAGACCGAGAACCTCGGACTCGAAGGCTCCTCGCCACCACCACCGCCACCACTCCCACCCTTCCCATTACCAAGCATCCCCTTCAACCCCTCCCTCTCAATCCCCAACTGTGTCTCACAGACGCGAGCGAAAACCCCCTGGACAGCCCGCTGCAGATCAGGCCCCATATCGCCCCTCATGAGCCCCACGGCCAAAGGCGCAAAAGTCCGGACGTGCTTGGCGAACTCGTCGTCGCGGAAAGCGACGTAGCCCTCGAGGACGTCGATGACGACCGGCCGCCACGTCACCATGTTGCGCTGCTGCATCTCCTCGTCGAGCGCAATGTACGACGCCAGGATGTCCTGGCACAGCGGGATGAGGGCCGATTCGGTCTCGAGGCGCGACGCCGCGCGGTCGGCCGACGTGTCGGCGTACATGCGCAGCAGGATCAGCACGTAGACGCTGGCGCTGCCGCTCTCCTGTTTGAGGAGGTTGGGGGGCTGGCGCATGAAGCCCTCGCGGAAGAGGCGGGAGCGCAGCTCGCGGTCTTCGTTGAAGCGTTTTGCGAAGTGGTAGGATTTCTTGAGCAGGGCCATGAGGCGGAGCAGGAGGTGCGACGGGATGGAGGCGTAGACTGCGTCGTTGTTGAAGAGCTCGCTGACTGTCTCGATCATGAGTAGTTGGAGGACGCATTTCGTGATGATCTGGTTGAAGTAGCGGCGGCGGGCAGCGGTGACGACGATGGGTGCTTGATGTTGTTGAGATGTGGAGCCGGCGGCGAAGGACTCGAGGTCGGTGGACTTTTGTCGGGAGCGTTTCGAAGGCGAGGTGGTGGTGTCGTGTTCGGTGTCGTTGACTGTGGAGGCTTGGTCTTCGTGGCCGTTGGACATGGGGATGTCGGAAGGTGTGTCTGATGGTAGGCCATTAATGTTGAGAGCGTTTGCACCCGAGGCAACAGACGAAGCATCGTCGAGGCTCGTGCTAGTGAGGCCCGAAGCAGTCTTTGGTACGTCGCCGTTCGAGTAAGAGCTTCCTTTGTCGTACGAGCTCGAGGTGGCAGCGGAGAACAGCTCACGCGCTTCGGTTCTTCCGAACAAGTCGACGAAGGCTCCGACAATCTTCTCCCAGTGCTCCGGAGTAAACTTCTTGACGTTCTGCAGGATGAGCTGCTGCAGGCAGTTGCTACCAATCCTGGCGAGGGTGTCGTTTTCTTGACAAATGCAGAGAGCGAGCAAGTCCAAGAAGCGGTCGAGCATGTACTCTAGGTTGTCAAAGAAGTATGTGAACAGAGTGATCATGTTTCTCAACGCTTGGATGAGAGTTGTGGACAACCATACAGACAGCTCCTCGTGATTGATGGCTTCTTGGTTGATCGCCTTGCGGTCTTTGAGCACCATAAAGATGGGGTAAAGCAGCTGTCTCCACAGTGTGTCCCAGAACTCTCGAGGAAAGTCTTTGCCGTACTTGGTAAGGGTATCGAACAAGTAATTCAGCGCCCGGGAACGAACCTCGAGATCCTCGCCGGTCATGAGAACGTCGTGGAAAGCGAACAGAACAGGGAACCAGTACTGCTCCTCCTGAGTTTGACGGCTTGGTTGCTTGGGCAAACCCTCAGCCTGGGGAGCATCCTTGCCGCCTGTCGTTTTGACTGACAAAGAGCATTCAGGAGTGCGAAGCATTTTGGGCACGGTGGACTTCAGCGTCTCTATGGCTTGCAGGCTCTTCTTCTGGAACTTCATGTTCTTGCTGAACTCGGTCAGGCAGACAATGAGATCGGCGAAAGCACCTTGGCTGATGACTACACCGAAGCGGTCATTCCACACCTGCGTGACATTGTCGAAAGCCAGATTGACAATGCTCTCGTAAGGCTCGCGAGCGGCAACAGTAAACACACCGAGCATCGTTCGCCAGCCCGACCGGATCATGTCACCACGTGCCTGTATCATCTGAATAAGGCAGCGAAGCACCATGTCTTTGACAGCCACCTGAGATGCATTGCTCAAAATCAGTTCAAAAGGCTTCAAGAAGTCTTTCTGGAACTTGAATCCAGGCAATTCTTCAATCTCCATGAAGCGCATACTGAGCTGGCGCAGACTATTGAGGGCGAAGTAGACAACGTGCGTGTTGTTGTGACAGCCGACATCGATGAAGTGTTGGCCGAGAACTTGCCAAATGCTCGTCCACTCGAAGCGCACACGCAACATGTTGTAGCCAGAGATTTCGACAAGCTTCTGCAAGCTGTACGTTCTCGGACTGTCGCTTTGACCAGACGACTGGATCTCCTGCCAACTAACCTGCGTCAAGGCGCGGACAAAGTGTAGAATAGCATCGCCGGAGAGATTTGCGGTGTTTGTGAAGATGCGGTCGACACCACGAATCATGTCTGCTGAACGTGCGTCCTCTGCAATATCCGCGTGATATGAACCACTCGTGTTGGGTCTAGCGTTTGGCCTCCTGGGAATCTGCATACTCTTTCTCGGTCCACTTGCAGTCGGTGTCGACGGAGCAAGTTGTGCTTTGAGTACATCGGGCACAGCACCCTCCTCGACGCCACTTGAGATGAGCTGGAAGCGGTCAAGCTGAGAGATGGAAGTGAGGATATCGCGCCAGCTCTCTTTCAGTAAATTGCCCTCGGTGTGGGCAACCTCCAACAGAGCTCGAAGCGCCTCGACGTTCTTAGCCTTCATCTCCGAGAAGTTGTAGAGGTTTGTACTACGGCCAAGAGATGACACGAAAGCCTGTCGAGGGTCTTCGAGGTCAAACAGGCAAGCGATGCGAATAGCAAGTTTCTGACCCTCTGTGCAGAGGCGTACGACCTCTATGTTTTGCGTTTCCTGTGCGGTGCCGCTCAACGCAGTGAGGAAGCTCATCCAAACTGCACTGAACATCGGCCCGACGTGCTTGAAAGAGCTTGCGGTCAGGAACCTGCCCTTGCTGCCAGAGGCGCCACCGGCGGCCTTTCTCTGTGCTCTGAGCATTGACTTGAAGAGTTGCTCAGTGCGGTTGCTCATTTCCTCACTGGCAGCTGCATATGCCTCACGACCCAAATCGCGACCGAAGGTCGCCAGTGCGCCGCCAATACCGCCACCAGCTTGAGGCAGCATACCGAGGTTTTCAGCTGTCGCACGTTCACTGTCCAAGACGATTTCGTTCTGCTGGATCTCATCGTAGATTCCTTGCAGATAGTCGTCCGGCAAACTCTGTCCGTCGTTGATGCCACGGTTGTTCTTGATAAAGTCCTCGATTGTCATGCGTTTCTTGACCTGCGAAGAGTGCTGATCGGTGTTGAGCATAATCACCGAGTAGCCAAGCACGTACGCTGTATCGGCGTTCGCGAAAGCATTGGGGTTGCCTGCGCAGTATTTCTCTGCAAACTTGAGCATCAAGCGGTCAATCTTCTGTGCTTCTCCGGGTAATCTGAATGCCTGCAGGAACCGTCGGAGAGCATCCACGAAGCGAGTACGGCCAAACTCCATCCCATCCACGAAAGCTGCCATGATCTGTTTGTTTTCCTCGTCTCCCTCGCCCAAGAACTCACCAAGCGCCTTCTTGTTAATACGGTCATTATGCGTCAACAGGAATCGCGCAATGTCCTCAGGATCTGAGGTAGGAATGAAGCCATCTTGGAGAAGAGCCGTCATACCACGCTTCGGCTTGTAGTTGAAAGCACGGATGGCGTTGTTCAAAGCTGTCTTGCGCTTCTTCACTCTTTCAAGCTCAGCCGGATCATCGTCTGGTGTCTCGTTCTGCCCTGCCTCCTCAGAATTTAGCGCTGGTGAAGTAGCTGGCCCCGTGTCGCCACGAGTGTCTATGCTATCCCGAAGTTCCTCGTAGCTATTCCTTGTATCGGTGTCTTGTGCCATTGCAGCTGCATTTTCTGTGACACCCTGCTGGCTCCAGTTCACTAGGCTCCGCAGGGTCTCGACCAACGTCTCCAGCGACTGCATCTTTAGAGCATAGTCGGAGGGGAAGCCGCGGTCAACATCAGAGGGGACGTTCATGTTTGCGGCCGCAAGACTGGGCGGCAGAGTCCCGCGCTGTTGCCAGTCATTGGCACCGGTCGCGGCTTGTTTTGCAGTGAACTCCGCAAAGGTCTGTTGCTGGATAGCAGTGACAGGTACTGGCTGTCCAGAAATCCTTGAGACATGCTCAATGATACGCTGGAACATGTTGTCGAGAGCCTGGCGGTCACAGTCGTAATTCAGATATATCTCAACAAGTGCTTTGGGCTCGCCTGCGATGCGTCCAAAGATATTCTGCACGATGTAGCTCTTTTGCCAGCCAGGAGCCAATCGCTTATCCAGGATGGTGAGATAAACCTCCTTGATGAAAACCTCTAGTTCGCGCTTCAGCTCGGATCGCAAATAGCGGACCATCAGCCAAAATATCTCGGCCGAGACCTCAAACACTGGTTTGGCAGAGCTCGCAGCGTTCTTACTTAGGGACAAGCAAAGATACTGCTTGACAGCATGCGTGAACTCTGTCGGCTCTTGACTGGAGGAGCTCCGAATCGTGGCGTGCGGGTCCGTGAAGACAGCAAAGTGGTTGAAAAGCACAGTATGGATGATATGCAGAGAAAGTAGCTTCGATCGCATCCCTTGCGATTTTACGTCCACTTCCTCCTCGCGGCGGACGGTCTTGGTCGACAATTTGCACATGGCTCGGAAGACCAGGAAAGCATCCTTGATGTAGATTTCGTCTTCCTCTTCGTCCTCGGTATAGGCCTCATTTCCTTCTCCCTGCACCGTGATGGTAGGCAATTCTGCGCCAGATGCAGTACGGCTGGCGGCCTGTTTGAGAAGAGTTGAGCGTCGTGCTCTTGTGACAGTGGTGGTAGTATCGGAGATGCGGGTGTCATCGAACGATTTCTTCCTTTCGAAATCTTGCAGGGTCATTGTAGTTGTATCGCCCTCGCCATCCGCAGGTGTGTCGAGGTCTTCAGGCCTCGGTGTCTCCAACCCGTCCAAGCCACCAGGAGTGTCCGACCCATTTGTTGCATTCTCTTGGCCTAAACTACTTCTCGAGGATCCATATCTTGCAGCCTTGCCGGCCAATCGAACCTTGACTCTTTCAAAGACCGTGCCAACCATTTGTGTCAGAGATCCCTGAGCAATTTGCTGGCTCGCACTGTGTTTGGAGAGTAGGAAGATGTTGTACGTCTGGCGCACACTCTTCAACAATCCAGCGCCATGTACAACGATTTTGTCGTTCAAGATCGCAGCCAGTAAGCTTTTGATGATCTGCATCTGCACCTCTGGGGGTGTCGCTTCGCCCTGGAAACAATCGCATATCGTGTCGATGGCTCTCTCGATAAGTGACGCCTTTGGTGGTTGATGCTCTTGTCCCTCAACCGGTGCAGGCACAGAGAAGTAGGAGTAGCTGATGAGCTTGCCGATGCAGTCCAGCGCAGTGACAACTACACTCACGGTCGCGACATCGGTCGCGAGGTTGAGCGGCTGGAACAAGATCTCCGGGTCGAGCTGGGCAGCATCGCCTTGCGCATTTCTGATGGCAGACAACGCCCTCTGTGTAGAGTCGAGCAATGGCTTGCGCTTCCTAGCATCTTTGGAGGCGGCAATCGATTCAAGCGCGGAGACGACGAAGACCATGCTGCTCCTCGTCGACTTTGTAGTACCTCGTGTTCCAGTCGTGGCTGTTGTCGCCGTGGTCGATTGCGAATCGGTGCGCAGGCGTGGGGCGATTGGCGGGAGGGGTGCTTCATTTATTGGAGTCTGGGTGGAGGACTGGGGTTCTTCGCTCGCAGGAGGTGAGACCTCTTGTGATTTCTCCTGGGGTGGTTCTTCATCTTGAGCTTCGCCAGAGGATTCGGAAGGAGCATTTGTTATTGTCGTTGGTGATTGTTCGGGCTCCTCTGTAGGCAACTCCTTTGATTCCTGGGCCTCGATAGCATCCGCATGCTCCGGTGATAGGGTATCGTCCTCTACGGCTTGACGATCATTGTGATCCTGCTCTTGCTCTTCATCTTTTACGTCTTGTAGCTCGGGTGAATGTGACTCCTGATCTTGCTGGGTATTTCCTGATTGCACCTCCGGGTGGACCGGGGTGGGCTGCTGCTCGGTGTCGGCCATTCCAGCACTTGGGAGACCTAGAGCGTGTGATGGTATTTCGTAGTAACCCGACCGCGCATACTATGTCATGGCCGTGCAAGGGAAATGTAGATATGCGAGGAATGGTATTGGACAGTGTTGTGTTGTCGCGGTGCGATGATCCAGAGGGCCCTGACAATTGATAGGTACGCGGCCCTCTCTCCTGCGGACACGAAGACATAAGACATAGACAGGGCATGTAAGCTGGCGGCTGCCTCGGAGCTCTGAACCCTAACCTTAGTTTGAATGTGCCACGCGAACGCGGGAGGGAGAGATGAGATTGACATTTATTCGACATTATTATCGTTATTGTGTTGATAAGTCGTCTCTTGCTTGTCGACTGATGTCTATACTATTGCGACGATATTACAATCACTATAGACCTGTTATTCCACTGATCAATTGTGGTGCTTTATCAATGAGGAATAAATGCAGTAGTACCTCGTGTAAATGATCATTCGACTGACCCTTGATAGCAATATGGTTGTACAGATCAATTGACTTATGCATACATACCTATTCACATCTCACCCATGACTTGAAATCCAACAAATCGAAGCTGCAGGTCCGATGCATGCATGTCTTCGCTCAGCAAGAAATACATGTATCCAATCTCTCACCATTCTCATGTATTATGCAAATCGAGGAGCCGGCCCGCTAGCGCCAGCCATCGGAGGTTTGAGGGCAAGCCGTCTGAGCTCGTCGGAGGTCTCAACATACTCACGAAAATAGTGCGGCATTCAGCTTCTGCGACTCGCACTTCACCACCACCACCACTCCACCACCGAACCCATCCCCTCCACCCAATCCCCCATTCCATCCTCTCCTGCGGTGTCGTGTGCCAACCAATATCACCCCCACTACACTCGTTACCAGCACAATCACAAGCCACGCGCGCCGCTTTCACCATGTCGGCCATCAGCAGGGCTACCTACAGGGGAGCTAGCGCATTGAGCGGTTTGAGGGCACAGAATGCTACCGCGTATGTCAATATCTGGGAGAACATGTCGCGCATACAGATAGATGCTAACACCAAGTCCGCAGTCGCAGAGTGCCGGCCATGTCCGCCCTGGCCAGATACTACGCTTCCAAATGTGCGTAAACGCCCGCTTCCCAACCATCCGCGCGAGCCATGCAAGTCTGACTGGAGTCCTATAGCCTACCCTGCGCACACCATCATCTCCATG
>Ga0265797_10002982_pt1 | contig 27653 bp, 30 predicted proteins | sample P2T30metagenome_FD_192433 | JGI IMG/M metagenome (GOLD analysis project Ga0265797, IMG submission 192433) | Plant litter microbial communities from East Loma Ridge, Irvine, California - P2 T30 | ecosystem: Environmental > Terrestrial > Plant litter > Unclassified | place: USA: California... | reverse complement strand
GGCGTTGAGGAGGGGGGTTGTGTAGGCTTTTAGGAGGGTGGTGTAGGAGAGGAAGGGGAGGATGTAGGGGCGGAATGGGTTGGAGGAGGAGAGGAGGTAGGAGGACCATTCTGGGGTTGAGGTAAGTTGGTGGGAGCGGTTGTGGGAGAGAGGTGTGTTGGAGGTTACCTGTGACGAGATCCATGTTGGGCGGAATGATTTGAAGCTGGGTAGGAGATCTGTTGGGACGTCTGGATTTTGTAGAGATGGGTCGTGTTGACTGACAGGTATGAAGAGGTGAAGACGAGAAGATGGGTCTGTCACAAGCCAAATGTGAACACCGCTCTGTTCTAGCGCGTCTCAGTGAAGTGAGACATCGATATCGATAAGAACCCTGGATGCCTGACGATTAACTTATTTGCTTCAGGTTGAGCAAGGCAATCAGTCACTCATCGTTTGTCGTCTGTGACTCGACAAAGAAGGAAAGGCGGTGTCAACAAAGTGGAAGTCGGTCTTTCCTGTCTTGACGACGCTGCCAGTTAAAAGCGTTGTTGCATCGCATTCGTCCTAGCTGCTATTTCTTTCCATCCGCATTCGCCTCCCACATTGGACTTTCGTCACCCACTTGTCTGCAAGTCTGCAAGGGCTTTGCCAAAACGGTTCATCGTTTCCGAATTCACGAGCCAACAATATAAAATCACACATCACCGGTAGCTCTTCACTACCAAGTCATGGCTTATCACAACGAAGCGCCCTACAAGGCGCAAGATAGCTATGATGTCTCCGAAATGCTTCGCGGCTTAGAAGCCAGCCAAGGCAGAAGCAACAGAGACAAGGGCAAGCACGGTTTCTCGGCCAAGAAAAACACTTTCACCGTCCAAGGCTCAAACACCACAGTCGACTCATGGCGTATGGCAGACTGGGACTACAAGAAGCCAAACCTCCCAACATATGCTCGCGGTCTGTTTACCGCCCTCAACCGCAACCAGGAGCCTGAGATTGTCGTTAGAGGCTACGACAAGTTCTTCAACCAGGATGAAGTCAACGAGACCCAGTGGCGGAATGTCGAACACAACACTCGAGGGCCCTACGAACTCAGTGTCAAGGAGAATGGCTGCATCATATTCATCTCCGGCATGGAGGACGGCACACTTATCGTCTGCAGCAAACACTCGACCGGACCACGTACCGATACAGAGATCAGCCATGCCATGGCGGGCGAGAAGTGGGTTGACAGGCATCTTGCCACTGTTGGAAAGTCGAGGAGGGATCTCGCTATGAGATTGCGCTCCATGAACGCAACTGCTGTGGCTGAACTGTGCGACGATGATTTCGAAGAGCACGTTCTTCAATACAGCCCAGAGCAAGCCGGATTGTATCTCCATGGAATCAACCTCAACCTCCCTGAATTCGCCACATATCCCCACCACCTTGTCGACCAGTTCGCCGATGAGTGGGGCATGAAGAAGACAATGTACCTCACCATGAACGACATCGGTCAGGTCAAAGCTTTCCTAGACAAGGTTGCAGAGACGGGAAACTACGCCGGCCGTGACACCGAAGGATTCGTCATCCGCTGTCAGTCAAAAGCCAACACCGACACATGGCACGACTGGTTCTTTAAGTACAAGTTCGAGGAGCCTTATCTGATGTACCGTCAGTGGCGCGAGTGCACCAAAGCTATCATTGGTGACCGTCAGCCCAAGTACAAGAAACACAAGAAGATCACCGAGGAATACGTCGACTTTGCAAGGAGGCAGCTTCACGGCAATCCGGAGCTCGCCGAAGCATACAATGCTAACCACGGTATCATTAAGATGCGCAATGACTTCCTTGCATTCCGCGGTCTGAACGGTGCGGATATCATCCGCCAGGAGCGGGAGGTCGGCGAAGTTTCAAACGACGAAGTCACCAACGATGTCGTGCTGGTGCCTGTCGCAACCCTCGGATGTGGCAAGACCACTGTGGCACTAGCACTTTGCAAGCTGTTCGGTTGGGGTCATATCCAAAATGACAACATTACCGTCAAGAAGGGCAAGCCCGCAATGTTCGCAACCAAGTGTTGCGAAAGCCTCACCGAGGCCCCAGCCATGATCGCTGACCGCAACAACCACCAGCGTCGTGAGCGCAAGCAGCTGATCGACGATGTCTCAAAGATTGTGCCCAGCGCTCGCTTCGTAGCATTGCATTACGTGCACGAACGCGCCAACTACGACAACATCCGCCAAGCCACACGCAACCGTATCATGGCACGTGGCGACAACCACCAGACCATCCACGCAAGCACGAAAGGCAACGAGATCATCGAGATCATGGAAGGCTTCATGCACCGCTTCGAGTTCATGCGCCCCGACCAGTCGCCAGACGACGGCTTCGACACTATCATCGACCTCGATGTCCTCGCCTCGTCGCGCGAAAACCTCGAGACCGTCATCACAAGGCTCTACAACGAATACCCTAAGCTTTTCCGCGACCGCGAGATGCCCACCTCGACCGACATGGATGCCGCCATCGCCGCCGCCCTCAACAACTACACGGTCGACATCAAGCATGAGATCAAAGGCGGCAGCACCAACAACTGGGGCAAAAAGACCCAGCCCAACGGCGCCCCCAACCCTTCGCACACGCCTCCCAAACCCAAAGAGCGCAAAGTAGAATACTTCGCCGTCCAACTGCCCGCTTCGCGAGTCGCTGCCGTCCTCGAAGCCGTTTTCCGCGACGCCACCCCGGACCAGGCCCAGATGTACAACGCCCTGAAAGCCTCCGGCCGCGTGCAGCCCGAGTTCCACGTCACGCTCATCCACCGCGCCAGCGCAGGCCAACATCCAGAGACCTGGAACAGCCTCAACGAACTGTATGCCCGCACCGCGGCACCCACCGCCGAGCGCGCGTACAGCCTCCCGGACGCAAAGCTGGGCGTTGCGAGCGTGCGGCTCGAGCGGCTCGTGTGGGACGGGCGGATCATGGCTTTCGTCGTGCGGCTTGCGGGCAGCGACGGGCAGGCGTGGGTTTCGGTCAACAGGATGCCGCATGTGACTGTGGGCACTTCGTCGCCGGCTGTGAAGCCCAAGGAGTCGAATGATTTGCTGGAGAGGTGGCTTGCTGAGGGTGGTGATGGTGGGCCGAGTGGGATCATGGAGTTGGCGGTCAAGGGGAGCGTGGAGCTTGAGGGGGTTGTGAGGGGCGTTTTGGGGAGGTGATTTGGTTGGTATGAGCGAGTGATATGAATGGAGATGGGACGTGTTTTATGATGAATGCATGGATAAGGTAGGTAGGTAGGTAGGTAGCGTGGAACAGACGTAACTTTCTGCTGGCGAGGGCTGGGCAATGGAAGCCAACGTTCCTTTCGGACTACAAGAAACAAAAGTGAGGACATACTTAGGCCGGGGGACTTTCGAGCCTAGAATCAAAGAAATACAAACATCCAGCCGATTTTAACTCGCTTCATCTCTACCTGTTGTCTTGGGACTCGGTCCATGTTCCTTCAAGAGTCGCGAAAGTCTACATGTAGATCAATCCATTTTGCGGGCTTTGGCGTAGATGTGGGGCGCGAGGCCGACAGACGACGACTTAGTTGATCTGTGAGAAATTACAAACACCGAGGAAGGAGAGCGGGTGCGAAGATCGATTCATTGTGATTGCGGCACATTTCGAATGCAGTGCTCATATAGATTCGCCCGGGCCAATAAGGCGTATACTTACAGAGTGGTCTTTGGCTCGTCATCCTATATCAAGACAGCCATCGTTGCATCTAGTCTTCCTCCTCGTCGTCCAGCACGACCTTTCTCCTCTTCTTGGCGGCCTGCACCGGCGCCTCGTCGTCGTCCTCCCCGGCCGCATCTTCGTCCTCGTCTCCGCCTCGCGCCCTCTTGGGAGTGCCCTCCCGGATGCCGTCGTCCTCATCATCGTCGTCCTCGACGACTTCCTCCTCGTCACTTGCTGCCACGAAGTCATCCTCTTCATCGTACTCGTCTGCTCTGCTTTGGAAGCCCTTCCGTCCATAGTCTTCGTCAGATGAGTATTCCGAGTTGGCTTTGCGCTGTCGTGGACGCTTCGCCTTTGCTCCACCCTTGCCCACGCGCCCTTGTGATGCGAAGCCACCGAGTTCCTCGTCGTCCTCCAGCATCGAAGCATTGAGCCCGCCTCCACGTCCAGATCCAAAGCGGCCCGATGAGCGACCAAGGCGCTCGTTTTCGCGCTCTTTCTGTGCATCGGTACGCTTGCGCGCGCGAGCCTTCTCGCGCTCGGCGATTTCAGCTCTGCGGCGTGCGAGTTCAGGGTCCTCGTCTACTATCATCAGATCGCCGCTGGTTCCTTGGACACGCGAAGCATTCGAAGCTGCCGCGAGGGAGGTCTGCAGCTGTGTGATGGCGTCGTCGACGACGGAAGCGGATTGTTTGATTTTGAGGCCGGCGGTGAGTTTGTTTGAGACACGCAAGCAGCCGACGGCAGGGTAGGGTGCTATCAGGTATGTTTTCGAGTCTTTCTTTTCGTCGTACTTCTCGGCCACCGCGCTCCCACCTTGGGCTGTGGAAGCTCCTACACGACCGCCCTTCTTAGAAACGGTGTTGATGGATGTGGGAGTGGGCTTGAGTGGGTTGCGCTGCGGAGGTGCGAGAGCGTTTCCAGAGGTTTCGTATTGAGTCGTCGGGTCGGATGCGAGTTGGACAGTGAGGGAACCGTCACTCCAACGGAGGATGCGTGCATTTGATTGCAGTTCAGCGGGATTTGTAGGAGAGCGTCGCCAACGGAGTGTCGTCATGGCAGTGTTGTATGGCGAGAACGTGGTAGAAGGAGTCTTGCTGTGGTGGTCTGCGGCAGGAGGTTGGAAGTCGGACGGTTTCCAGGCTTTGGAATGGAGAGACATGAAGTCGGGTACTTTCAACACGTACATCTGCACTTGTTAGCATGGTAGAATCGGCAGAGGTGGGAGCTCACATACCTCGCCGTCGCTAGGCTCCGGTCCTGCTTGTCTAGGGAGTTCAAGATCCATGACAATCTTCTCCTGCTCCTGCACTTCCTGCTCCTCCTCAGCTGCATTGTAACCCACACGATCCAGCCTGCCGTCGTCGTCTCCGGAGTCAAGATCCTCGTCGTCGAGTTCTCGTTGTGGTGCTCTAAGGAATTGTCAGCGGTTGACCTCTCCAATGGACCATTGCCAAACGTACTCAGCCACGGGGTTTTCTGGGAGCTCCTCATCGTCGTCGTCGCCGAACAGATCGTCATCGTCCACTGGTCCCGGGTCCTCATCCTCTCCTTCAGCAAGGTTGACCCTGTCCTGTCTGCGGCCTTTCTTCTGAACGTCGTCATCTTCATCGTCGTCGTCTTCTTCCTCGGGCTTGTTAGGGATGATGGTACTTGTTACGCCGCCAGACTCATCCAGATCGTTGTCAATTGGCGGCCGGTCAATGTCTGCGCTGACCGCAGCTGCTGAGGCCATTTTTGATATTCAATTGCGCGAGGTGTTTTGGAAGGTTGACTGTAGTGTATCGCAGGCGACGCTAAGAGTGCTTCAAATGGCGCGGTATATTTATTAGAGTAACGAGGGTGTAGATGTTCAAAGTGGTGTTGGACGGCGCGCCGAAGATGAGATTGGGTGCGCAATGCGAAGGTGTGAATAGCGCGACAGTCAATTGTCTTGAGGTCGCGTGGAAAGTAGCAGCAGCTCGGTGGATTCACGCGGCTCGCGCAGGCATCAAGATCAGGCACCCATGCATCATAGGCCCATTCTCGTTTCACATGCCACCGACCGACCACAGACCCTTGGACCTCCTGAGCAGTGAGACCACAACCTCATAACCAGCGCCACCATCGTCCTTCTCTCCATACACAATCCTTCAATACGAAACAGGAGAACCTGCAACCGGAATCCGCCTCCGACCCTTCTGCCAGGTCGCCCATTACTTAGCCCACCGCGGCTCCGACTACATCCTACGGCAACATGTCCAGCTGGATGAACAACTTGTGAGTATCAAATCCCCTTTTTCCCGAGTGAGCATGCGTTGTTACTATCACATTGCCTTACCCTCATCTATCTGGACTGCCTCTGCTGGCGTGACCAATCGCAAGTGCTATACTTGGAAATTGCCTAAACCAGCCCTACTACCACTGGACCAACTTGATCCGAGTTGCATTCTGGAAACATGGCCAGGCTTCTGAGCCTATGTACAACATGGCAGCTCCTTCTATTCTTTCGGCCTGACCCACTTTTGGTACTGGCGAGATGCCACCTCTTACTACACCGCAATTCGCCACGAATTGGAAACAAGCTGCAGTCCTGACCGACGAAGCTTGTGTGGATCGTGCCAAATACATCTGTGGATCTCATGCACCGCATTCCGTGAACTACCAAAGCCGGAATAACTCTCGACAAAAACAATTGATTTTGTGCCCATCACCTTCATCAAGCACACTGACGTAGACGAGTTTTGTCTACTACTCCCTCTATTCCGCGGACCGTCCAATATCTGGACCCTAGAGATATCCTGCTTGACTGCTTCGCTTGCTCTTGCCTTCTCGGAACTGATTGATGGCCGTTTCGGAGCCACCATACATCTCTGCGCAACATCAAACACTGACCTATCCTGTTCACCAGGCGTGCCTTTGGGCGTGGTAGCAACCAAAACCGTACAAACCAGTCTCAGGGCAGCCAGCCTCCAAGCCGCAGCAACACATCTTCGCCAACCACATACAGCCCTTCATCGCTTGGGCCTCCCACCATTCCACCAGCGCCCGCATCCCCTTCACTTTCAGCAAGCATGGCACAGAACGAGTCTGCCCATCAGTCCAACCAAGCCCCTCAACTCAACAGGACACCACTCTTCTTCCGTGACGAAAATGCAGGCTTCATAGCAAGGGGCAACTTCATGACTCTCGCGCTGAAGCCGCAGTTGGTCGAAGAGGGTGAATGGCTGGCTCATCAAAGTAAACACCCTATCAGCACCTCAACACCATATCCACCGTACTAACGCCATTGATAGTCTCTGAACAATACCGCGTCCTCGGTGGTATGCTCAAAATCGTCCAGGAGACGGACCCTACGAGAGGTGTTCCTATTTGCAGCAATCAGGCATGCCCCACCATGTCTGCCGGATCGTGCGTGTTTTTGTCACTCCCCTTCACCAAGTCCCCAAATGTACTGACCCGACATCTAGACAAGATTACACCTGGATCGACCAGCAACGCAAACCGATGCCTCTCCCCGCACCAACTTACATCAAACACATCCAAACCTGGGTAGGCGGCAAGGTCCTGGATCCTTCTCTCTTTCCCATGGATCCTTTCACTTCGGCTCCTTCCATTCCATCCGCAGCTCAAGCAGCCGCTGATCCAAACTACTGGCTCGGCAAACCATCTGGCTTCCCGCAACGCTTCGAAAGCGAGATCAAGAACATGTACAAGCAGATGTTCCGCTGCTACGCTCACCTTTACTGGCAGCACTGGCTCGCCTTCTGGGACTTGAACTGTTACCGCGAGCTTAACACCTGTTTCGTGCACTTCATCAACGTCGCAAGACTGTACAATCTGCTCAATGAGAAGGACGCGGAGCCTATGCAGCCTCTCGTTGATCTATGGGTCAAGCAGGGTGTTCTGCCCAAGGTCGAGAAACCTGAATCTGGCAGCGTTGATTTGACCTCGAGTCAGACCACGGGAAACACGGCCCCTAGCGCGCCGGTGAGCGCCACTGCCTGAATAGTTTCTCACAGGTTGCTATGAATTGTGGTGAATCAGCGAGGATCTGGAAGTCCTCGAGGAGGGCAAGCCGGTTCAGCTTGCCATTGTGTCGCGTTCCATCGCTTCGCAATTCTCGCGTATGCGGGAGCAGGAAATTGAAAGGAGTAGGACAGGCAACAGCGAATGCATTTTGTAGCGGAGTCGGCGTTGAAGTTTCACTTGATAAGTAGCAACGTCGGACTTACTCAGCATAGCGCATACGAAATGACCAAAAGAAAACAACGATCACTGGCTGAGCAGGCACAGGAAAGCACACGCAATATGTGGCTTCTATATTCTAACGCGTTTGAGTGTTTTCTATTCGATCTACGATAACCAGTCTGCCGGCCTCAGGCATTTCATCACTGCAGTCGAACGCCATTGACAGACGTCTACAGCGAAGCTATCCAAACAACTTCAACCTGGCCATGAAACTGTTCCGCCCTCTTTGCCAGCTCTCCATGGCGACAGCATCAGTTAGTCTTCGAACGCTTCACTCTCTTCAGCTTACCGCGCACAGCTACGTTCAACTTCGGAGCAGCGCTCTTCTTACTCGATTTTGGCTCCTTCGAATTGGAGGCGCAAACCGGCTCTTGCGCTTCCCCCATACCGCGAGGCGATCTTCTCGGCTGCTGCTGCACTTGCAAGCCAACAACACCCTCATCAAAGCCCCACTCTCTAGCGATTTGTACGTGCTTGCGTTCACACCCCGCCGTGACTTCGTGCTTGTGATACTGGCAGAGATCAAACTCCCATGGCATCGGGGCATCGTCTTCCTGCATCAAAACGGCGGCGGCTGTTCCGCCGTCTTGAACGTCTCGGAGGAAGTCTTCCGGTCCGGAGGCATCTTCGTGAGGGGGGTTGATCCAGGTGCCGAGTCCTGTGGATAATGTGAGTGAGGGATTGGGGAGCCGAATCGGAAAAATCTTATTGACCTTTGCAGACGTGCAAGTCCACGATCAGGGAGCGCAGCGGATCTCCCAGGGATGTCATGGAGTAGACTTCGCTGGCGATGCCGGTTGGGTAGCGGTCCTGCGTCTCATGTTAGCCATAAGCAAGGATCGGCACGACCGCTCTGAAGCGCTGCACAAGACTCACCACTTCCGAAAACTTCTCGACGAGTCCATCAATGACAGCATTGCAGAACTTCTCGTCCTCCAAACGCAGGCCCAGCAGATATGATTGCGCAAGCCTGGACCACTCAGCGTCTTCGTGTGTCACATCTTCACCGTTGTCTGCGAAGTCTTGGTCGTCGGCGTGGCGCGTGAAAAGCACGCCCTCGTAGAGGAAAGTCTGGTAAATCGTGAAGATCTCGGGTACGGCGTTGACGAAGGACAGACGCAGCAGGCTGTCTGGGAAAAGCTGACAAGTTGATCTTTGAAGTACGGCGATGGTTCTCGCCGGGAGTTTTCCGACGTGTATGCAGGCGGTTATGCTGTCGCCGTGCGCGCGGGTCAGGATGTTTGCGTGGTCTGCGAAGCTGTTGCCATGTTAGTGAATCTCCACGGAGAGAGGCAAGAGGCTTGATATACTCCGGCGCCTGATCATAGGATGCGCGAATAGCTTGCACGGCGTTCACGCCCGCGGAGCTTGGGCTGCTGGTACTTGCACCGGTGTCTTCGAGTCCGATTTTCCCAGACCTGTGGTATAGGATGTCAACCTCCATCACATCGCTCAAGTCGACTCACGACATCTTTGTGCCCTCAAGCCAGTCCAAGCAGAGCCTTCTCCTTCTAGCGGCAAAGCTTTGCTCGCCAATGATGTCTTGGACTCGATGACAAACCTCTCAAGGAGAAACATACCCTTTGCGCTTGCTGGTCTGTTTTTAACGATCTTCTTGCGGGCGGTCTGCTTGGTTCGCGCCATGCTGATGGACGTGGTATCCGACCTTCGACTTGACCTAGAGAGTCATACCTTTCTCGGTTTCAGGATTGTTCGAAGGAAGAGTGTGCGAGAGTGACCGTTGGTTTGAAGACACAAGGTAGCCGGCATCATGCTCTCGACATGTGAATATGCTCATACTTTCACGTGACAAGGATGCCGTTCGCTTGCAAGTAGGCTGAGCCCTTGTGATTCTGCTTCCCTGGAGTGTGTTCGAGTTTTGACATGTGAGTCGTTGAAGAACGGTGAGATAACACTCGTCTGCGAGGATGATGTTGAGATAATACGCGCCTTGGCAGATCTGCGATAATAACACGGTGGATTCTTTTGGTATGCTCCTGACACCGAATTGCTGAGGCTACATATGCGTTCGGGGCTGGATACAATAGCTGAACTGCCTGACTCGCAAAAAAAGAATGACCAGGCCAGACCAGTGATTCAGAGGTGGTGATTTCCAGAGGCTCGAGATAGAAGCACAAGGGAAGGCGAATGTCGTGAAAAGCGAAAGTAAGGAAGAAAGTGTCGAGAAGATACTACCTAGGACAACGTCAATTTGTCCTTTCGTGCTCACAAGGCACGCACGGATACTACACATACCCAGCAAGCATTGCCGCTAAGGACGACCGACCTGTTGGCAGTACCAGAATGTGGCACAAGGCTGCTTAGTCGTTGACGTGAAAAGTCATGCCAGTAATCCAGCATATGTGCAATTTCCTACGCAGTGGTCTATAGTCCTGCCCTAACCTTCAAAACTCGCTTCCCTCAATTCCCTCCTCTTCACTTATCCTTCATCTTCTGGATTTCCCTCAGAGCCTTCTGCATGCTCCCCAGCCTAGCCTTCTCCCTCACAACCGTTTCCCTAGCCAATTTCCTCAACATCTCTTTTCCAACCTTGACATGTTCCTCCTGCCACCCCGCCAGCTCGCTCGCAACAGTCTGCTGCGTGTACCGCAGCTCGCAGCCCAGGCTCTCCAGCTCCCTACGGGCTTTGGCAGCTTTATTCCATGCGTCCTGTGCCGCCGCTTTCTTGCTGTCCTCGAACATTCCGAGGTTCGGCGTCCAGCGATTGGCTCTCGAAAGGGAGTTGTGTGTGCGAGAAATGGTGCGCTGGGATTGCTCCATGCTGCCAATCAGGCTCGCGGGGCGATCGAGGGCGTTCTGGATGGCCGTAGATGTGCTGTGGATGGAGTGCAGGGTGTAGTAGAACTGGGTCAAGGGGTTCGCTTCCGACAAAGCAAGTGAGCGGGTGTAACGGTCGAAAGCGGTAAGATGTGATTTTGGCAAGAAGTTGAGAGTGGAGACTGCGTTCGAGGCAAGATTTGCGGATTCGAAGAAATCGAGTTGGCGCATGCGGTATTGATTTACGGTGCGGATGGCACGACGCGTGGTGCCTGTGACTCCTTTGACTTGTTCACGAGCGTGGGCGACGAAGTTGGAGACTTCGAGCGTATCCGTGACCGGCTCGTAATCGTCTTTCAGATTGTCTACTCGAGCCTCGGCTTTGCGCTTGCTGCGCTCAAGCAGCATTTCTCCGTCGATCTCGGGCACGAGGAAGAACTCCCAAACAAGCTCGTGTATAGAGAATGTGGCGTGCGTGAGCAAGGTGTGGAAGAAGTTGTCGAGACGGAGCTGAGTATCTCGCAGTAAGGACCTGGAGGGTTTGCCGGGGATCAGGAAGGGTGACGCGAGGTTGAATTGCGTTGGTAACCAAGATGCCGGACATTCTATGTTCAGCCACTTGGACAGATTTGCAAAGTCGTCAGGAGTTCGTCTGCAAGTGTTGACTGTGATGGTACCGTTTGGATTCTTCGCGCCAGACTTGAGTACAAGCCTGACTGTGGCATCTTCCACGAAGAACGAGCGGACTATCCTTGTCATTCGTTCGTCGGTGCCATCTGAAGCCGAGAGCAGTACCAGATCATCGAAGCGGTTTCGCACGTCGTCATCCTTCGCAAGCTCCACGGCCGAGAGGCCGCGCAAGTCCTTCAACGTCGTATCGGTTCTGGGATCTCCAAACAACGCACGCACAAGATCAAGTCTGCCGTATTTGCTTGCCACCATCAGCGGCGTAAATCGCTTGTCATTTGCTGCATTTACTTCAACATCGGAGCTGCGGAGAAGCTTGATAGTTATGTCTGTGTCTTTGATGATATGCAGAAGCGTATTACCCTTCGCATCGACATGATCATCGTGATGGAGTGGCTGCCCATCGCCCTGCGTTTCGGTGGCAAGCAACAGAGCAGTGTCGATCATTGAGTGATACTCGTCATGGTCATATGATCGAGACAGCGCGAATAGTGGAGTTTGTCCGTTCTTGTCTTTGAGTCGCCAAGGTAAGTGCTTCCCAAAGCGTTGTATGAGATTGGGCTGATGGAAGAGGTAGTGTCCTACACATCTGCCCCTGCTGTCTTGTACGGCCAGATACTTCTTTAGTTCCTCCTCAGAGACATTGCCTTCCAGGTAATGCAAAAGCTCTTCAGTAACTCCAGCGTTGCCCGACTGTACGGCAGCACTGAGTAGTGTCACGCCATCGTCATTGGCATCGTTCAAGATGCAGTCGGCTCGAAAGTGAGCAGGTAGACTGAGCAAGAAATGTAGTGAGCTTCTTTGACCCGCCTCTACAGCCATCATAGGAACAGAATTCCCCTCGGCGTCTTGCGTTTGCACTAGCTTCTCGATAGACATGTCGTTGGCGACGCCGGAGCTTGCCATGGAGTCGATGCTTTTCGTTCGAGAGTGTGATCTCGATGAAATGATAGATGACTGCGACATACTCCGAGGCGCTAAGGAAACTTTCTTCTTCTTCTTTTGTCCAACACCGCCTGCAAGCTCAGGCGGAGGAGTAGGTGGTTTTTGGAAAGGGAAGACATGCTGGAGCGAGCCTCCCACTGCAGCGAAATCTCCATGGACGTCGACAGGCGCGGTTTGTGGCTCATTCCCATCGAATGGTTCAAGGTCTAGAGATGTGTCTTGATCGTCTGTAGACTCCTCGCCAGCGTGAGGTGATTCGGCCCCTAGATCATCTTCCACAAACTCCATGTCAGGCTGCAACACCTTCTGCAGGGTTTGTACGTCTCCATTTTTCGTCGCTTGCCACAAAGCACGATTCTTTTTACTTGATTTGCGCAGAAACTTCGACTCGCCGGACAGATGTGCCAGTACAGCTTCCATGGTAGCCAGAGCGTAGCCTTGTTCTCCTGACTCGACCTCGTCAATGAAGATGAAATATCGCATGTAAAGCAGGCGAGCGTGCAGATGGCGAACAGAGCTGCGTATAACGACTATCAGCAGCATGGAGACCAACACGTCTGCATTGATTGTGAGATTGGAGGGAGGCGAATCGTCCGTCTGACCAATTTCCATTGCCGACTTCGGAGCCGTTTCCGGTTCCGTGATTGCTTTTTGCGTGGACAGTAGTATATCCAGCATCTCTTGAGGACTGCTTGCAACACCCATCTTCTTGAAAGCGTCGATTCCTTTGTTCAGCCTCGAAGCTAGATCGCGCTTGCCTTGCACGCCGTCCTCGATTGGAATGCCAACTTGTGCGATGTCGACGTCGGTCATCCTCCGGATCTTGCTTTCAAGATCCGCATCGTCCGGCTTTCTGATGACGCAGACTTTGGGAAACAGTGTTTGATCGTGGACTTGCTCAGTGATGTAGCGTTCTATCATGTGCTCGACAACAGGCCCAGTAAGCTCCGTATTTGTGCCCAGCAGAGATAGTTGTGTTTTGTCTACGCCTTGGAAAAGATCGATTGCGGCCGTCACAGCAGTTTCGAGGGATGTTCTCATGGTCTCCTCCTCCGGTTCAAGCTCCAAGGCGGTCGGATGTATCATCGTACTGCCAGAAAGCGAGCTCCTCAAAGACCGTATAGATCCATTGATTGAGGGCGCAGAGCGCTGAGAGCTCATAGATGATCGTCTTGAGGAACGCTGCTGTACTGGTTGGTCGTTCGCAGCAACGAACTCTCTAATGATTCTCTCCAACCCACCGTGCATTTGTCGCGAAATCATCGGATATTGCATGAGAAGCTCGCCAAAATTCTTGATCACCTTCTTTTTCGGGAATATAGCACCACCGCCTGGGCTTGAAGTTCCCGCGCCGCTAGATGCTTCTGCCAACAGCTTCCTGCGCTCTCTACTTGGCTCGTCACTGATAACTGCCGGGATGATCGGAGTGGCCTGGAAAGAGCCGATCAACGGTCGCGAAATATAATACACTAGCCATTGCTGACCGTCGTGTGTGTCCGCGTAATGCAGCGTATCCGTCAATAGCTGTGCCTGATTGAGCGCCTTGAAACCCTTGTTGCTGTACACGAAGGAATCTTTCACAACGACAGTCCTTCCATTCACCGTGCTGTATTGTTTTGCCTTGCTCTTGGATTCTCTCACGTTCTGGCCATCCTTTCCGACTTGCGGCTGCCCACCTCCAGGCACCCGGATGACATGGCTGGCGAGGAACTCTTCACTCGCAGCAAGCTCCGCGAACGAGACACCGGTCTCTCGATCTTTAGATGCGAACAAGATTTCCGTGGTCGGGCATAACAGGATGTGGTGGCTAGCCGGCTGACATTGCGAAGGGAACGCGCTCTTGAAGAAGGCGCGCAGGAAAGGGTTGAGTGGGGGCATTCAGGCAAGTGTGTCGCCTATCATCGGGGGAGGTCGTTGAGCGCAAAGGCGCGGGATGAAGTCAAGGTGGCTGACGCTGTGATCGAGGGTCGATTGTGGTTGTCCGTTGTTCAGGAAGCAGTCGCAAAGCGTCGAACGGCAGTCGTGGCTAGGTCGCTAAGTCGGGCCTTCATTCAATAGGCGATTGCGGAAGAGGAAGAGAGCGGGTAGGGAGGGTGGAATTAATTGGTGAGTTGCGGTTGGCGAGGGGTATATGTGACGGTTCAGATCCGGCAGAGTGGTAAGGTAGGTAAATGATCAATATGCTCGCCGGCTGACTGTCACATGTTTGCGGAAGTGAGACGAAAGGGCAACCGCCGGAGACTACTCTACCGTATGCTTTGGACCTTGGAAGCTTGGCCTGCCGATCCACCCCCGGCCATTTACCTTTGTGAAACGGTTTTTGACATCATCCTGCTTCCTTCCACTACTACATTCACCACAGCATATGCATACCGTGCTACGTCCACTGAAGCCCCGTTAGAACTGCAAGCATACGGTAAAAATGCCATCTACAGACGACTACTATCCGGTAGACTGCCCTTTCTGCAATATCGCCAATGCCTACCCGGCAGAGACATCGCCAGTACCTCGGAACCCAGACCCAGACCTCGTCTCACCTCAGGCTCATGTCATCCTCTCGACGCCGCATGTAATGGCATTTCTTGACATCCTACCAATGGCGCCAGGCCACATTTTGCTAACGACGCGCGATCACTACAAAAAAGTAGCAGATCTTTACAACCCTAAGACCGGCGCGGACTGGGCATCTCAACAACATGCTTCGAAGTGTCGGGAGGACTCGAGAGCCATTGGCGAGTGGTTGCCACTGGTCTCCCGTACTCTCTGCAAAGTTACTGGCATAGAAGACTGGAACATCGTACAAAATAACGGCGAGCGGGCGGCACAAGTAGTGCCGCATGTTCATTTTCACCTCATACCCAGGTATCAGGAAGGAAGAAGAGAAACTGGCGGCAAAGGCAGAGTTGACTTTGAAAAGATGAAGAGCTGGAGGATGTTCGGACGGGGTACGCGCGAGGAACTGGATGATGACGAGGGTAAAGAGATGGCTGCGAACCTGCGAAGCGCGTTGCGTGCGGAGATCAAAGAAGAGGAGAGCGTTCGTGCGAAACTGTAGATGCGCATCGCCCACGTCGCCTCGTCGTTCGAGTACTTGGTGGAGCACTGGCTATTCATCTCCGTATGAACCTTCTACCCTTATTTGCATCGGCCGATGGTCACACAAGGCTGATTCTACATGTCCCGCCTCTTGCTACTTACGCAACTTGCTGTCTCGGACTCAGCCTGCTCCCAGCTTGCGATTGCAAGGCGTAGCCTGGCTTGTCGCGTGTCGTGTCGTACAGACGCTACCTGCTATTCGGTGTAATCAAAGCCTCCGGACACGACACTCGCGAACTACGTCCTGGCTACCTGATTTTCAGTGCAATAGGAACATTGAATCATGCAATTCCTGGAGACGAGCAGCAGCGTCTTCAGTGGCAAATGACAGGCCACTGGAGAGCAATCCATCAAAATACCACCCTCCCTCGATCCTTTCTTCAGCTACAACACGCCACGAAAAAGTGCATCACCGGAAATGGTGTGACAGCCATTCACCACACAGGGTTGCACTGGGCCATCTCATCTCTGCCTGCTTTCTCAGCGGCACATTACCCCGTGACACCAATCACGATGGCATCGAACCGCCTTTCTAGTGCCTGCTTGTTGAATTACGTGGCATCTCCAGACACCAAAGCAGCGATCTAACTGCAGCATGTCGGTTGCTTCCGGTGCAATTGTCAGTCCAGTCTATCTCGCATCTGCGCGTGTCTAAAGACAACGTGTGTTGCCGCACACTTGCCATTCTCACCTGTGATGGCATGCATGTTCGAGTCAAATGGTTGGCTTTGACATAATACAGGTGCTCTCTATCTAGCCATACAGAAAGGTCGTACGAAAAAGATGATCGCCAGCCAAAACCTTCACGATCAACATTCGCCCTCCGCACAACTGTTTCCGCTATGTATACCAAGCAGGAGGCCACAAATCCGCCAGAACGACAGACACGCGCTCATTGACGGGCCTGAGCGTATGAATCATTACACCTTCCATCGCATGTTACCCTGGTCGTCTCCAGGGCTGCTTTAGCTGCTTTAGCCATGTTAGCCGCCACTGTCTTCATCTCTGGCCCGCTCAATGTCGGCAAACTATTTCCAAGATGTCCGAGCATGCCAAGTTCTCCGAGCATGTCTTTCTCATCGTTGCCAATTACTGTTTGCAGTGACTTGACGATATCTACTATGGCCTGCTGCTTGCGCCCTTCACTTTTGACTATGACAGCAGCGTCACCGCATTTGCCTCCTAGTTCGGCACTGGCGATACTCACGTTACCACCACTCGAGCTGCGACTGCATTAGCCTCTGTGTGTCTTGATTGGGGTCCCAGTCATGCATACTTGACACCCTCGACGCTCATGGCTTCTGCGCCCTTCGGATGACAATTCCGTATGTGCTCCCTCAGATGATCCTTCCTCTTGAAGACCTTCTGCTTGTTGAGCCCAGGACATACGGGGCAAGAATGGCTCTTATCCTTATGCGTGGCGCGATGTCGGAGAAAGGTATCCCGTCGGGCATACGTCTTTTCGCAAAAGGGCTCCGCGCACCTCCAAGCTCTATGTGGGACTCCTTTGGCATGTTGGTCCAGGTCTTGAAGGTTTCTGAACAATTTGTTGCACTCCTGGCAGATGTGGCGTTGCTGGTCCTCTTCGTTGGAGCACTCTGTCTCCGTCGACGAAGTTGAGCGTGTCATACCAGGCTCCCTTTCCAAAACTTGTGGCGGACTCCGTGACCAGCGCGGAGTAAAGACATCAAAAAGTTGGTCGTGTGAATCAGTCTTGGGGCTCATGCTTCGATGATACCCAAAACCATCGAACGGTGCTATCGATGGAACAAAGTGGCTGTACGAATTCGGAATGTTTTGGTCCAGATACACCGCATCGACGGACAAAGCCATGGCTTCGTCAGTCTCAAATCTTTCGCCATCGAGTCGACGGGGTTCTGCCATGTATTCGAAGTCGAGCGGACTTTGCCCAGCAGGTAAATCTGCTTGATCGAAGAATGAAGGTATCCATTGATCGTGTGAATTCATTGATCAATTTCACGTATGGAGTTGACGAAAAGCTGAATTGACGAAGGAAAAGCGAAGCGAGCATCTCACCAGGACTCAGGGTGTATCTCCTTGAGCACCCCCCAGCCACCAAGCGCACTCGTAATGTCACGCTGCAGGCCACCCACCAACATCTCGTGGAAGTACATAGCCGCTGCCCTTAGTGGACGCTGATTATAGAGCATGTTCATATGACGGACCTCCAAAATACCGTACCTGGAAAGTGCACCGGTTTCCTGGTCCACAACGGAAAGCCGCGGTACATGGTTGGCTCATGCAGGTCAGCTACATATAGCTTATGTGCGCGTGCGCCACACAAGGCTTAGTCGACTTCATGTCGCGCAACGGGCCAAAAGGCAACAGGCAACAGGCAAATCGCAGAGGGCCGAAGGGCAAAAAACAAGACGTCGTTAATACGGCCTGCATTTCTGCACAGTCGTCTCGCAACTGATCATAGCACTCACTTTTAATCCTGCTTCTCGAGACTGAGATCCTCTTTACCGCGCCAGGCTGGCCTCAGGTATCTGCGCCTACACCAAGAGCCATGTTGCTGCGGTCCAACGAATATACGACCAGCCTCGTTTAATATCTCCCTCTTCGGAACACACACCTCCGTCACCATGCAGCCTTCGTTTGGAGCTTGGAGGGCGGCCTCAATGCAAAGATCAGGGAAACTTGATCCGGCATCAGGCTGTATCTTGTGACGCGGGCCCACATTATGAGCTATCTTGCTCACGGCGTGGCTCCATGGCACAACTGCATTGTCGCCTGACAGGACTACCAGTACCCTCACCTCCTTCACCCGGACCACTGGGAAGCTCTCCCGTGACCATGCGTTAGCTACCATGCGGCCAATGCATGCAGATGCAGCGTGACTACTAACAGCACAGCATTCGACGACATGCAGCGCGCATTGCTGGCGCCATCTGGAGCTGTACGGACAAGCTCGTAATCGCCGTATCAGCACTTACACACAAGTCATGTCTGAAACGACTGGGCTACGGGTTTCCCGGCTGTCATTCCGCCATGCAAAGAGAAGGAGCGAGCTTTAAGTACACGCGGCATCACTACGAGGCGAGGACAGCTAAGCAACAACGGGCAGGAGTCTGCAGGCGGATTCACTCCAACGCAATACAGAGGCGGGCGATATCGCTCTCTCGCAATGGCAACAGAGAGGGTCACATCATCATAATAACTGGATGGTACAAGGGATAGATGGCTCCCTGTGTAACCTCAGTTCATCCTCCCGGCTTCCCACGCTTCCGCAAAATCTCAGGCCTTACTGACTGAGGCCTCCGCTCGGAGACAGGCCTATTGGGCAGTCATCGCACTACTGCATCCGTCGGTCACATTGCTGTATCCCACACCAAGCACCACTCGTTTCAGCTTCCCGTCCGTCGCCGTCCACCGAAACACGCACCCATTACATACAGGCGACATGTCCAGCGATCGACATGTCTCAACGACACAATCAGAGGTTGCATTAGTTGTTGGCGGAGCCCGGTGAAGGCAGTCAAAATGTGTTCGACGTATCTACGCTTGCGTGGAGGGGTGGCGCGGGTCTTTGGACGGCGAATTCCATTGGATTGCGAGAACCAGTCACGAGCGCACTGTGTCCATCAGGTCCGCCCCGCAGTCGAGTCGAGAGGTGGTGTACCTTTCTTGATTTTCAGATGGCGGAGCTATTTGGGGCCTTTCTCTGGCCCTCTCCTCTCTCGCCTCCCATTTGCTCTTCTCCCTTCTCTCTTTCTCCCGCCGTTTCGCAAACATTTGCACTCCTGGACCTCCCACATTTCTGGCGACAACGCATTTGTCTAAGCTTGCAGAGTTGTGAGTATGTCGGACCAGCCCAACCGTCGTCACGAGCGGTCGAGCAGACGCTACGTACCTGGTGGCGAATCTTTTGACTACCCGTCCGACGACGAGGAACGACACGACCGAATCAGACACCACTATCAACGCCTTCGCCATGAAAGTGAGCTGTCATTTTGATACCAAGCTATAGCATAGACGTTAACGTGTCACAGCGGCCCAATCTAGATCTCGCCAGCAAGCCGACGATGATTCCGAACGTACTCTGATCTATTCAAGCGGTCGTACTCGTCACGGTCGCACACACCGCGACGAGCCCGTGGGCGAATACTATCCCACGTACGCGACGGCCGGCCCGAATTCGACTTCTCTCTGGCAAGCTGGGACTGGATACAACCGTCATTCGGCTCAATCGGGCACTCGTGCATCGCAGCATCAACCTTACAGCGACGATCTCGATGCCGGTCGTTCTGCAAACGCGACAACGAGGTCCGACTCATCGTCCCGCCACGTTCGAGATGCATCTATCCACGAGCCGAACGAGTACCAGTACACGCAGGATCCCCTTCTGCATACCGGAGGCTTCCTACCTGATATGGGCCCACCGTATCCACCTGAATTATCAATATCAGAACCGCCGTCACCGCGACCCGCCCACAGACACCACAATGAAATCGACTATCGAGAGTATGACAATCATGTTGTACGTTCAGAGTTCTATCAGGGACCTCTACACGGTAGAGTGGAGCGTTACGATTACGTCGATCATCGTCCGCGGCACGGAGGCATGGAGCCAGATCATCGTCCCCGTCTACCTCGCGAAGAAAGACACCGCAGCCGTTGCGAAGAACCTCACACTAGCGAAGCACGTCAGGAAGAGCGGCGTCGCGTGGCAGCCCAAGAGCAACAACGTTTTGATCCCCGTGAACGGCAGCGACCAAGTCGTCGTGACTACTACGACCCCGAAGCGCACAGAGAGCCTGATCAGCGTCCGAGTCGTCGTCGACATGGTCACCGCTGAAAAGGCGAAACTAGTGGGACAGGTCATTTGGGACAGAAAGTTACCAGTGTCGACCAAATTCGCCCTGTCTTATCCGTCTCCCGAGAGACACACGTCACAGCTGTAATAAGACTCCCGAGCTTGTTGGCCAAGCTTGGTCTCCATAACACTCTGCCACGACCGGGCGGTACTTTTGCTGCTGGAAACCCTAAGGCCAGAAACACCACGCATCGGAACAAGTATGTACATGTACATCAACGCCGCGAGACTGCAACTGGCATTCAAATCGACTCAAAGGCTTGCGCAAATCTCGCCAGTCCAATGCCCATCGATCTCTGCCATGTCCACAGTAATGGCCGGATCCTGCTCACGCCCAGAGCTTTTAATCAGAGCTACAGATTGCCAATTCACTTTTCGATTCTTCGCACGATCCTTAAGAGACCTGTCATTACTTTTGTGTTACACAGTTGTTGTGTTTCCCTTCTTTTTTCAGCTCGTCGGTCTCCCGGATGAGCATTGTAATGAGCGACAGTAAGGCAGGGACATCTGGACCCAGGCATATATGGCGCGGCAAGCGATTGCTCGATCTTATATCAGCAGCGAATACGTTGGACTTACTGCAGCGTGTATCCAAGATTGAACATACAAACGTAATGATGTTCAGAATGCCGAATATGTGTGAAGACCAGATGCGCCAACACATTTTTCAACCACTCTTTTTACATCACTGTCTGCTCTCCTTCGTCAAGACAACATGATTTTATCGTTCTCGTGGCACGCAATAGACGTCCACATCCATACCTTTGCCGCGCTCACACTTTCAGCCGATGTCACGGCACACCCTAATACCTAACCCAGCTACGCAACCCATCCAGGAAGCCCGGATTCCAATACTGCAGTTCCGGCGTCCAATAGACAGCCTGGCAACCCGACACACAACACCAGCGATCACAACGCGGCCCGCTCGGAAACCCATGATTGTTGTTGGGTCGCACGTGATAATCTATGCGAGGAAGCGAGCGAAAGTATCGGCGCGAAGTTGTGTGCGCACTTTGGTCGTGGAACATGGCGAAGCGCCCTCCTTCGATGTGGATGGAGTGGCCGGCGGGCATGTGTAATTCAATTGTCAGGAGGCCTTCTTTGTTGACGTCTAGGGGCGCGTACTCGATTAGGCGTTGCTCGCGTGGATTTGAGCGGGGCGTTTGTCCTTTTTGTTCTGGATCGGCGGGAGGCGAGGCTGAGGGTTCTCCGTCGTAGCCTTTGGAGCGACCCTCTTCTTCGTTGTCATCGCCGCTACATGAGTCTTCGCCCTCGGAATCTGATTCATGATCAGACATACTGCAGTAGCAGTCGCAAAGTACTTGTTCAAACCACGAGGGAGTGCCGTCCGAAAACACCAACGGGTGGATAATAGAATGTTTTCTGCACTCCGGCTCGCCGCATGAAGCAGACGCCGTGGGCGGCTCCGCTATCAGACGCACAACAGGCCCACAAGTCTTCCTCGAGGCACGACCCGCCTTCGTCTTGATGTTCGACGGTTCTGATACCCCAAAAGCCTGTGGTGGTACAGGATTGCTTGTCTTCTGAGGCAACCCCGAACGCACTGAAAGATCATCCAAAGTTGTCCGTGAGGTCTTCGGGACATCATCCTCGTCCTCTGTCTCCACATATGCTTGATATTTCCGACGTCTTTCAACACCAGTAGTGCTTTCGCCGCAACTGAGAGTGGCATCGGCACTTTTGGTAGCTTCTGGTTCGTTCCCAGTTCTGTCCTCACCATTACTGCCAATGTGTGTGCGAAGCTCCCCATCATCATCCATGGAAGTCTCGGCCTTTTCAGGACTGGGTGCCGCTTTGTCATTGGTCGAAAGTCTGGAAACACTTTCCATGGAGTCGTCTTCGTCCTCGGTCTCTACGTATGCCTGATACCGACGGGCTGATGCCATCCGTACATTCTTCGCGCATATAGTCTCGATGTCATCAGCGTCGCGCAAGACCTGTGGAATCAGCTCAGGCGATGGACCCGGGACGGGTTGCTTTACCGGTATTTGGTGGTTGCCATGTGCGTCGTCTGTCACTGTGTTGTGATAGTCGTGAGTCAACGTCCTGATGAACTCGACGAGCTTGCTGCGTTGCTGGCGAACAACCGAGTCCTTGATCCCGAAGGACCTCAGATTGCGCCGCAGCTCTCTGTATGCTTGCTTGTCGTCGTCGTCTCCATAAGTGGACATGATAGAGCCTCTGGCAGTCCGCGAGTCTTCAATTCTCTGGTCGATCATTTTCCCGAGCGCAGCGGGTAGTGCGTTCGACAACATTTGGGGTAGGCGGTCTAGCGTAGCCGGGAGGGAACCGATGTCTTTACCGATGGACTCCAGCTCCAGCGAGAAGAGAAAAGGCGTGAGGATGTTGAGATGCCGCGCAAGACGATTCTTGCAATCGTTTACATGGCTTGCTCCTAGCCTTATCCTGTCCCAGTGTCCCAACTTCCGCCGCCGTTTGACCACCGATCGAAGATCAGAGATGATGCTCTGGCAACCCCTCAACAAATCTCCGATTTCCTTCTGTTTCCCGTCATTGGTCTCGGTCCCGGTGAGCGTGTCGAAGCGACGTTCGACATGGCATAGGAGTATGTTGCTTTCACTTAGCGTCTGTACTACGTCCTGGTACTCCCTTGGAGCATCTCGCCAACCATCGTACGTCTTCTTAGTAAGAGCCACCAGAGTAGCTAGGTCGCCGATAGAGAACCCGAAACTCATGTTAAGAATCGGGTGAGCGCGATGCGGCCTTGATAGCCAGACTTGGGAGGAGACAAGATACCATCACGAATACGCATCAGGCTGTGAGGGAACCCATGTAGTTGTAGCTTCAGCTTGCTGACATGCATAATGCATGCCAGCGTGGCCAGTATGCAAATGCAAGCCAAACGAGAAGGCAGCCGATGTTGCAGTCTTTTGGAAACAAATCAATGGAGACAGATTGATAGCGAAGTCGCCACAATCTGTCCCAGTATATCCTCCCCCTCTAGAGCCAATATCGAAGCGGGGCTGCGCCAAACATGGATAGATACCGTGATGCACTACAATATTAGCGAGTGAATTGGTGTGGATAAGAGGTTCGGACTGTTATCAAAACGACTTCGCCTGAGATCTTTTCATGTCGACGGCGTTGATGTCGATTCTTCCTACTACGGTAATTCATTGACTTAGCAAGGGGCTTCAATGATTCCATCTCTACCGCCTTCATAGAAATTTGAGCCTAGCCCTAGAGCGACAGCAAGGGCTTGTTCCATAGCGAGGGCTCGGAGGTGATGGATATTGCCGAATACCGTTGCTTTCGAGCCGGTTGATTGCGTTGTTGTTGTCAAGAGGAAGAGATGGCAGAGCAGGCAAGCAGGGTTCTTGCGAGCCCGCGGACATGAAGTCCGCAATGCGGTACCGGCTTAGAAATTATTGCCAGCCTACTCCTTTCGAGAATGAGAATAACACCGATGCACGTCTTCCATCAGGGCTGACGCTTGAGATCCCGGATAGCTCGGCAGATTGGGGCCATTCTCCATTTCAGAGGTTTGCGATGTTCATTCCATCTAGGTGTCAATTGATAGTTTTATCATTATTTTACCTACATGTACTCACATGAAGGTTTCACGACACTCAAGTGTCAAATGTCAGCACTAGATTAGGTGTCAGCACTATGTAACCTTGATAAAAGTGAAAGTTGACCTTCGCCTCCAAAGCATATCTTCAAGGAACAGAGTACCAAACAACTGGGTTTTCCATCACGTCCCACCTCGTGCTCAAGTACTTTTTCTCACTTTCACACTACATAGCATAGACTCGGTGAAGCTCCCAGCCTTACCTTACTCGTGCCGTCGTGCGTGCATGAGCAGGTTCCACAACACCTCACCACAACCAATCTACAAGCCGTGCATGTCCCGACCGCCGTCTTGGTAGTTCGATGCCTAGCATCCATGTTAGCGCCCAAGATCCTTCGCCTTTCTTGGCTCTCCGGCTCACCTATCAATGCTCATATAACTTATACATAAGAAGCCGGGCGAACCGGCCGTGGGAGGAAGGGAAGGAATAAGTTTTAAAGTTCTGCCGACGAATCTACTTTGTTTTAATCCTCACGAAAGATCTACGCCTTTCCTTCTTTCTCGGCTCTCTGGAAGACACGCTGTACGAATTGCCATCTACCGGCACAGCGAGACTGCGACGGGCAATTTGAAACACTCGGGAGCTGTCGGAAAACCGGCAACACCAGCACATACTATGGATTTGAAAACACCCGAAACATCCGAACAGGGAGAGAACAACGACATCGCCATCTCTTATCAAACCACATCAGAAGATCAAAAACAATCACAGCCTCCCAGCAATGAATTCCAAGGCCCAAAGCAAGACGACAGCACACTAGCCGTCTACATTGGCCTACGGACAATCCCCGCCCGTTTCCTCATCTGGTTCAACACAACGTTTTGCTTGGCCGTCGGAATCGCAATAGCCACTCGTCTCATCGACGGCGTGCTCGACGCTTACTTTCCGGGATCCGACAAAGCGACCGTGGCGATGAGCTTTGTAGTGTTCTATGCCGTCTACACACTCCTTGCATACACCCTAGGAGTCTTTTGCGGGATAGTTTATGAGCTCTGGCGGAATCCGTACGCTCGTGCGCCGACGTTGAGGGGTAAAGTTGGCAGAGAGGAGGAGGTGGCTATGATGAAGGAGAACCGATTGAGGGCGAAGCGGTTATGTCGGTTTATGATGCCTTGGAAAAAGCTGTAGAGGGTCGTTAATCAACTCCGCGCGTTTCTATAAGCCAGCGTGCTTGTGTTCCTTTTGATTTACCCTGTTACGTGCCATCTCTGCCTCCGGCACCCCCAATGCCGCTACCTACTCTCTCGCCAATCCCGCTCGCCATTTTGTGGTCGCCTGGATTTGCAGCGGCTTCATACAAGAAGTTGACGGCTTCCCTGCTGGCCTTGATCCACTCGCCTTTGAATCCGATGTAGCTGATCACCGTCTCGTCTTCCTCCCCTTGACTCCAATTGTCCTCCCAGAATAGCTGAAGGCTGCGCACAGTATTGAACAGCGTGCGTTTGACGGGCACTTCTTGCACGTCGTTAGACTGCGCCAATTCCAGGGTTTGTGTGGGTTGCAAAGACGAGGCAGTGTCGAAGTCGAGATCGTCTCGGTTGATAAAGACTTTCAGTGTCATGGGAGCTGAGGGAGTGGTGGAGGTCCGGATGAGGATGCTGTGGAGTCGAATTTGCGCAGTGAAGCTGTTTCCAAGTCAGCGATGTCTTGCTCATGCAGCGTGCTACGTTGAGAGTGTGTCCTTACGGGATATGCATGAGCAGCTGCTCGTCCGCATCGCTCTTCAACTCCGGCTCTTCGTTCAACCTTTCGCTCCACGCCTTTTGCACGACCTTGGACCCGCTCCTTGACTCGCTCTCATTCAGCGTGTTGATCGCGCTGAAGTCGATCTGCTGGTATATGTGATTCTGCAGCGCGGGCGTGAGATCGTCGGTATGGTCGTGGGCTGCTCCCTCGGAGTGGTCGTGGCCATGATGTTCGTGCTCATCGTGGCAGTGCGTCATTGCTGTTGTTGGTTCTAGCTGGCGAGCAGCTGGTATTGATGGTTTCACATGCTGGTGGTGGTTGTCTCTAGAGAAAGAGGTCGAAATGCGAGGTCAAACGCAATGCGGGGGAGCGCAACGCAACGCAAAGGATTCCCCACTCATCAAGGTGTTTTGAATCTGGTTGCGATAAAGCATCCTTTCACTACTGAATACACGTAGTAAGATATCAGCGTCTTGGAACGACCTTTTCATTCGACCAAATGTTCGTAGATAGTAGTATCAAGCCGAAAATTTACTGGCACCCGTAACGAGAACCTCCACGAGCTTGCCCATCAACATGCCAAACCTACATGTATGCATTTGTCATCACATTGACTATGGCCAACATTGTCGTATTATTGGCTGCCGCGAGCATCTAGATGTCACCCTTGAGACTGCGCGAGGTGTATTCTTGTCACATCTTCCCCAGGCTGATAGGAAAGACCAGTCCTATAGTGTGTCGAAAATGGAAGCCGACAAAGGAAGTGGATGGGTAGGCGTCAAGGCTCTGAGTAGTATTGTACTGTAAGCTTGGTCTGTCTTTTCATGTAAGCGTAAAAGATTAGCTAGGCAGGCGAAGCAGTGCCGACCAGTTGTGTTCTAATACCCGGACAACACTGCATCGAACAAAAGAAATGTCGATGTGCAAAGCAAAGCAAAAGATAAGCTCATCCGAAGATGAGATGCTTTGGAGAAACCCGGAGTCGAACCGGGAACCTTCTCCACTCAACATGTACTTGAAAATACGATGCTAAGAAGATGTCATACCGCTAGACCATATCCCCTGTGACCAATGATGGCTGATTGGTGAAGGTCATAGACCATTATGCGATCATAAACGCTTGATGTTTATCGACAGCTACACTACGTCGATCACCCTGAAGCGGCGGGCAAAGGCCACCTTCAACTCACAAGCTCAAGGGAATCGCATCCACAACCACGCTGGACACGACCACCAACCACCACGGCTAGTCGCTACACCGCAACAATGGCGCCTGTCTTCAATTCCCTCCTGGTGCTTCTCTCCTGTGTAGTGCTCAGCTATGCGCACAACATCCAGCTCAGAGCGCACTCGCGAGAGTGCTTCCATGAGATGCTGCACGCCGACGACAGGATGACCGTCACCTTCCAGGTCGGCGACCGCGAGTTTGGAGGAAGTGGAAACTTGGATCTGGACTTTTGGGTAAGTGGGAAGTGCTTGTAGTTCAGAGGGAAGGGGATTGGAAGATGAGCCAGTTCAAGAAGAGGATGGACACGAGACGGAAGACAGATGGTTGTTGGATGAGATACAACCTTGCGTTGGACTAGACGAGGCAATGCCTGCGGTCTCTAGAGAAATATAAGCTGACATCGCTCTCACCATAGATCCAAAACCCCTCCAACGCATTCGAAGTCTACGAGCGCTCTGTCAGCTCCGGCGACCACTCTTTCACCGCAAACCATGACGGCAAATTCGAGTACTGCTTCAGCAACGAGCACTGGTCCGCAAACTCGAAGGAGGTCAGCTTCAACGTACACGGAATAGTCTACGTGCCCGAGAGCGAGGCTCCCCAAGATCCGCTGGAGAAGGAGGGTAAGCGATACCATCCATGCACAATCGCGATGATCAAAAGGCTAACAAAATCCACCAACAGTCAAGCAACTCGCCGAACTCCTCGCCCAGGTCAAGGACGAGCAAGGCTACATTGTCGTCCGCGAGCGCACTCACCGCAACACCGCCGAGAGCACCAACGCCCGCGTCAAGTGGTGGAGCATCTTCCAGATGGGCGTCGTCGTCGGCGAGGGCATCTTCCAAGTTTGGTGGCTCAAGCGCTTCTT
>Ga0265797_10002981_pt1 | contig 27656 bp, 24 predicted proteins | sample P2T30metagenome_FD_192433 | JGI IMG/M metagenome (GOLD analysis project Ga0265797, IMG submission 192433) | Plant litter microbial communities from East Loma Ridge, Irvine, California - P2 T30 | ecosystem: Environmental > Terrestrial > Plant litter > Unclassified | place: USA: California... | reverse complement strand
GAAACCTGCCACGAAGTGCTGGAAGAGCTGGGCCTGCAGGACGACCCGCTGTTCAAGCTGGCGATGGAACTGGAACGCATTGCACTCGAAGACGAATACTTCGTCTCGCGCAAGCTGTACCCGAACGTCGACTTCTACTCGGGCATCGTGCAATCGGCACTGGGCATCCCGGTCACCATGTTCACCGGCATCTTCGCGATGGCCCGTACCATCGGCTGGATCGCGCAGTGGAACGAAATGATCGCCGACCCAGAGCAGAAGATCGGCCGTCCACGTCAGCTGTTCGTCGGTTCGCCGGCACGTGACGTGCCGGGTATCGATCAGCGTTGATCGATCGGGCCGCAAGGCCCTCGACAGCTCTACCACGTCGTTCCCGCCCTCGCCGGGCGCCTTGGCGGGAACCCAAGTTTGCCAGCGTATCGATTACGCATGCAAACTGAGGTTCCCGCCTCCGCGGGAACGACGTTTTTGGGCGAGCGGTACGCATCAAGGCTATACTGATCGCGTCCGTCTTCACAACCCATCATGACCCTTTTGCATTCGCTGCTTTCCTGCATCGACCTCCTGGCGCCAGCCAGCGAGGGCGCCATTGCGCGCATGCCCCACGCCCGAGCGGCGCACCTGATCGTCGCACATCGCGCCCGGCTTTCCCGGGCTCGGTGAAGAAGGCGGCCGTTCGTCGCGCCGCGCCATCTTCCCGGGCCACCTCCATCGCACCATGCCGCCGGCTGATCGCGCCGGTGCTGTCATCAAGTCAGGCCTTGCCTGGCCCATTTATGGAGAAACACTATGAAAGATTCCATCGTCGTCTCGTGGCTCGACCTCGAACGCCTTGAACGCATCCTCGACCGTCTTCCTGCCGCGCAGGCCACTGCGCGCGACGCCCTGCTGGGCGAACTGGAGCGCGCTGAACTCGTCGAACCATGGGACATGCCGCCCGATGTCGTCACCATGAATTCGCGCGTGCGCTTTCGCTTTGCCGGGTCGGATGAAGACGTCACCATGACGCTGAGCTATCCGAAAGACATGCACGACAGTGGCGAGCAATTGTCCGTGCTCACGCCGGTGGGCACGGCGCTGCTGGGCTTGCGGGTTGGCGGCAGCATCACGTGGCAGCGGCCTGACGGCGGTGTGTTCGAAGCGACGGTGCTGGGGATCGAGTACCAGCCGGAGCGGGCGGGGGAGTTGCACCGGTAAGCCCCGGCGTCGGCGCCATGAGCGATTGCAGAACTGCTACATTTTCATGTGTACAATGCTTTCGCTCGTCATCCACGAAGGGACCTTGATGAAAAATTTCTTGACCGCCTGCTTCATGTTGCTCGGCCTGATTGGCGCTGCGAATTCCGCGACCGATGCCGCCTTGACCCGCGACGTGAACGCCTTTGTCGACGGCTGGCACGACGACGCCGCCAACACGCGCATGGCGTACTTCGACAAGATCGCCAGCGATGGCGTGTATATCGGCACCGACCGCACCGAACTCTGGACGCGCGACGAATTCAAGGCCTGGTCGAAGAAGTACTTCGACGCCAAGGCGGCCTGGACTTTCAAAGCCACGCGCCGCAATGTCTACGCCTCGGCCGACAAATCGATGATCTGGTTTGACGAGCTGCTCGATACCAAAAACATGGGACCGGCGATGGCCAGCGGCGTGCTGCGCAAGACGAAGACGGGCTTCGAGATCGTGCATTACCATCTCTCGCTGGCGGTACCCAATGAGGTCAATGACCAGGTGGTCGGCATCATCGCCGCGCACGAGAAAAAAACGGCAAAGTAAGCATCCTGCGGTGACCAGACCTTATATCGGCCGCTTTGCCCCGTCACCGTCCGGCCCGCTGCACGCCGGCTCGCTGGTGGCAGCCATGGCCAGTTATCTCGACGCCCGTTGGCACGACGGCACGTGGCTGCTCCGCATTGAGGACATCGACGAGGGCCGCGCCGTGGAGGGCGCCGCAGAAGGCATCTTGCATCTGCTGGCCGCGCTGGGGATGCGCCACGATGGCGAGATCGTCTGGCAAAGCCGGCGCAAGCCGTTGTACGAGGCGGCGGCCGCGCGCATCGCGCACGCCACTTATCCCTGCGGCTGCAACCGGCGCGAGATTGCCGATTCACGCTTGGGACTCGCACCCGACGGCAGCGCCATCTACCCGGGCACCTGCCGCCACGGTCTGGGTCCGGGCCGCACAATGCGCAGCCTGCGCGTGCGCGTGCCGGCTGCCGGCCACGATGAGATCACCTTCATCGACCGCTTCGCCGGGCCGGTCACGCAGCACCTGGCGCAGGATGCCGGCGACTTCGTGCTCAAGCGCGCCGATGGTTTCTGGGCGTATCAACTGGCGGTCGTGGTCGACGATATCGCGCAGGGCGTGACCGACATCGTGCGCGGCGCGGACCTGCTCGATTCGACGCCGCGCCAGATCCATCTGCAGCGCCTGCTGGGCGCACCGACGCCGCGCTATCTGCATGTGCCGGTGGTGCGCAACAGCAATGGCGAGAAGTTGTCGAAGCAGACCGGGGCGCTCGCGGTCACGGCAGGCGACGAGGCGGATGCTGTGAAGGTATTGGTGGAGACAGCAGGGTTCCTGGGTCTTGACGACGTTGCGGCGCAGCCCGGTTCGATCGACGCGTTCTGGCGCGCCGCGATCCCGGCCTGGGGGTGCCTGCTGGCGCAGCGCGGCGCGGCAATCTGACTTACTGCGGATTCTGCATGATGCTGATGGAGCCGTTCGCTTCGAGGAATGCACACTTCATCTTGATGCGCGGGCAGTCGGCGCCACGCAGCGCTTCTTCGACATCGTCCTGCGACAGGCGGCAGCGCTTCATCACATCGTCGAAGAACACGCCATCGCGCCCGATCAGTACCGGGCTGCCCTCGACCAGCGACTCGAACTTGCGGCTGCGCGAGGTCAGAAAGGCGATCAGCACCGTCAGCACCACCAGGGTGCCGGCGACGATCAGGCCGCCGAACAGCGAGTCGTCGCCACCGTTGAGCGAATTCGATACTGCCTCGGACAGCAGCATCACCACCAGCAGGTCGAACGGTGTGAACTGGCCGACCGTGCGCCGGCCCGACACGCGCATCATCAGGAGCAGGGCGCAGTAGACGATCGCGCCACGCGCGATGAGCTCCCACCAGGGTAGATCCAGGTCGAACATGGCGTCTCCAGAGTCATGATAGTTGAATTAATTGTAATCAACTTGTGATCGGGATGACGTTCGCCTGCCCCCCGGCCCTGTCAGTGACCTGCCGGCATGTCATGCCCTGCGTGCTTGTCGTGGATGCCGAACCGATCGACCAGCGTGGCGCTGGCGTCGTTCAGGCCATGCACGAGCACGTGCGCGCCGGCCCTGCGCAGCTTCAGCACGACCTTGTCGAGGGCGCCGATGGCGGTGATATCCCAGAAATGCGCATCGCTCAGGTCGATGTGCACCGTCGCGTGCGTTGCGCTGTAGTCGAACGCATGGACCAGCTGATCGGATGAAGCAAAGAAGACGTGCCCGCTGACCAGGTAGCGGCGCACCGCGCCATCATCTTCGATGCGCGACGTCACGCCCAGCAGTCGGCTGACCTTCTGGGCAAAAAAGACGCCCGACAACAGCACACCCGCCAGCACGCCCTTGGCCAGGTCATGCGTGGCGACCGTGACGATGACGGTGGCCAGCATGACGATGCTCGAGCTGGCCGGATGCGCGCGCAGGTTGGTGACCGAGCGCCAGTTGAATGTGCCAATGGCCACCATGATCATCACGGCGACCAGCGCCGCCATCGGGATCTGCCGCACCCAGTCGCCCAGGAACACGACCAGGATCAGCAGCACGACGCCGGCCGTCAGGGTCGACAGGCGCCCGCGGCCGCCCGATTTCACATTGATCACCGACTGCCCGATCATCGCGCAGCCGGCCATGCCGCCGATGAAGCCGGTGGCGACGTTGGCGATGCCCTGGCCGACGCACTCGCGATTTTTGTCGCTGCGGGTATCGGTCATGTCGTCGACGATGGTCGCGGTCATCAACGACTCGAGCAGGCCCACGATCATCAAGGTGAGCGAGTACGGCAGAATGACCTGCAGGGTCGCGAGATTGAACGGCACGTCCGGGATCAGGAACGACGGCAGGCTGTCCGGGAGCTGGCCCATGTCGCCGACCGTGCGGATATCCAGGCCCAGCGCAATGGAGGCGCCGGTCAGTACGACGATCGCCACCAGCGGCGACGGCACCGCGCGCGTGACGTACGGCAAGCCGTAGATGATCGCCAGCGCCGCCGCCGTGACGGCGTACACGTGCCACGTCACGTTCGTCAGCTCGGGCAACTGCGCCAGGAAGATCAGGATCGCCAGCGCATTGACGAAACCGGTGACGACCGAACGCGACACGAAACGCATCAGCCGGCCAAGCTTGATCCAGCCGGCGCCGATCTGCAGTACGCCAGTGAGGATGGTCGCGGCCAGCAGGTAGTCGAGACCATGGGTTTTCACGAGCGTGACCATGACCAGGGCCATGGCGCCGGTGGCGGCGGAAATCATGCCCGGGCGGCCGCCGAAAAAGGCGATCAGCGTGGCGATGGAGAACGAGGCGTACAAGCCGACCTTCGGGTCCACGCCGGCGATGATGGAAAAAGCGATGGCCTCGGGAATGAGGGCGAGGGCGACGACGAGACCTGCGAGCAGGTCGCCACGGACATTGGAAAACCAGTCCTGGCGGATGTGTTGGGGTGACATGAGAATACCTTTCCGGCCATACGGCCGGACGCAAGAAATGAGAACGCCGTGTCGATCACAGGGCGTGGCAAATGGTAAGCGGCAGCGGCGACATACCGGCGTGAGGCAATGCCGGTTGTCAGCTTGCGGAAAGGTGTCTTACGGTGGTGTAACTGAGCAGAAATAGCCACGCGGCAGCCCGCAGCCCGGGAAGGACGCTGCCACGGGACGCGCATCTGCGCGGCATGTGCGTGGAGCACACGGCAAGCGGCAGGGCGGTCTGGAGAGGATGGACAGGAGGGGCATGGACCGCTATTTTGAGCTGCAGCAAAAATTACGTCAAGCGTGATGCAATGTCGCTGCGATCACGATTTCACATACTGGTCCGCATTGATTGGCAGGCTGACAGTAAACGTCGTACCCTTTCCGACATCGCTTTCGACGATGACGCTGCCGCCATGGCTTTCCACCACATTTTGCACAAACGGCAGACCAAGCCCCCAGCCCTTGAAGCTGGTTTCCTCGATGCGCTGGTAAGGCTTGAAGAGGCGATCCATTTCGGCCCAGGGAATCGGTGGCCCTTCGTTATGGATCGACAGCAGCAGCAGTTCCTTGTCGCGATATGCACGCACTGTGATCGGCTCGGTATTGTCGCCATATTTCTGCGCATTACCGATCAGGTTTTCGAGAACGCGCTTGATCGAGACGCGGCACCATTGTCCGATGACCGGCTCGCCAAACACCCGCACGCGCTGGCCCATCAGGGGAAGGTCGGCACAGACTTCTTCGATCAGCGTCATGATGTCGAAGCACGTCAGGGTCAATGTCAGCTTCATCCTTCCGTACCGCATCGATGCATCGAGCAGTGTCTGGATCATGGCATCGGCCTCGGCAATTTTTTTGCAGATACGTTTGGCCAGATTCAGGATGCTGGGGTCGGCTGTTTTCAGCTGGATCAACTGCGCACCGGCATTTGCGACATGCAATGGGTTACGCAGGTCGTGCGACAGGCTGGCGATGAAATCGACACTTTTTTCGCGGTCGGCCTCGCTAAAGCCACTGATCGACTCGCGGGCAGCTTCCTCGATCGAGCGGCCGATGACTTGTGCATCGTGCTTGCTCAGCTTGAGTCCATGTTCGCTCGTCATCGAAAACAGCACTTCCCGAAAGATCTGCAGTTCATGAATGACGTCATGGGATGCGTAGTCGGTCAGGTTGGCGCGCTCGCGGCCATGTGCTGTGGCCATATTGGTGCCTGCCGTCGCCATCGGTGACGCCGTCGATAGCGCATTGGCGATATTGTCGAACAGTTTCGGCACCATATTGACGAGCACAGGCTCATCGAGCGCGGCAGCGGCGGGGATCTCGTTTTCTACCCGCGCGCGCCATTGATCGAGCACGGAATCGCGATAGGCGCAAAATGCCGAAGCGAGGTCGTTCGTTTCGTCGATGCCATCATCTTCATTGCTGGTAATCACTAGCGCTCCAGGGTGGTCCACGCAAAGACGCCGTCGAGTGCAGACACGGCAACGCCGGACGGTTATTTCTCGGTCAGGTGGCCAGCCTTCGGATTCAGGCGCCGTCCTCCTTGACCCTGATTGCCCGCGCCGCTATCAGCTCGCGCAACGTTTGTGAGTGGTTCTTTGCCTGCCTGGCTTTCAGCTCGTAATCGCTCGCGCGATCAGTATGACCCATTTGACGCTCCCGGTCGCGTAGTCTGCTGAACAGGCGTTCCTGTTCATGAAGGGCCCGGATGGCGCCCCAGATGGCATCTTCGACCGAGTCGCGTTGCAGTGTCTCAAGGACGCTGGCGCTGAAGGCATGGCCTGTATGGCAACGGTAGCGCAACGGCCCGGTCTTGGTGATTTCCCATAAGGCGCCACTGCATTCGGGACAGGTCAGCGCCGAGGGCGTGCCCAGTTGGTCGAGGTCGTCCATGTCGCTGTCCCTGCCGGCAATGCGGTTTTCGATATCGATCCAGTTCGGTACGCTCGCTTCGGCAGCGCCACCGTCGGCTGCGCTAGGTGGCGCACCGGCGCCGATGAGCTCGACCAGGGCGGGCCCGATGTCGGCCGCGCGCAGGACCCGGTCGACATCGACATGCTCGAGCGCACTGGCCGGCATGTCCAGGGCGTCGGCTTCGAGCGGGTCTTGCACGATGGCCAGACCGCCGCACGCCTTGACTGCCTGCAGTCCAACCGTGCCGTCATCGAGATAGCCGCTCAGCAAGACCCCGATCGTGCCCTGCCTGAATACCGAGGCGACCGAGCGAAACAGAGGATCAATCGCCGGACGACAATGGTTTTCGCGCGGGCCGTGCAAGAGAGCGATGTACGCCCTGCCATCCTTGGCGACAACGGTCATGTGTTCGTCGGGCGGCGCGATCAGCACGCGCCCTGGAATGATGGGCTCGCCGTCAGTGGCGTGGCGCACCGGTAACGATGAAGTTCTCCCCAGGATATCCGGCACAATGCTCTTGTGAGCACCGATATGCGTCACGACCAGGATCGCGGCGGGAAAGTCCTGGGGCAGCATGGGCAGGATGGTCTTGAGCGCCTTGATCGCACCGGCCGATCCTCCGATAAGAACGATTCTGGACATCGCATTCTCTCTTGAAGCGTATTCGACATACGCTATCGGAATGCGGAAAAACGTGGCGCAACATACGCGACGGGAAGTGTGCAGCCCAGCTTTGCAGGCGGCCGCACGCTATGGCGCTGCTGGATTGATGCGGTCTTCAATCGGCGCGGTGATAGCTGCGCAGCTGGAACACCATGCGGTCCCCTTCCGGTTCGCACACGCCACCGATGGTCTCACCGGGGCGCGGTGTCAGTGTCAGCCGGCTGCCCGCCTTCTTGCCGGCGCACGCCGCCTGCGCCGAGGCGGGAATCTCGGGCATGTCGATGGCCGGTGGAGCAGGGGGAGCCGGCGGCGCTGGTGGCGCAGGTGGGACCGGCATGGCATGGCCTGCCGTCGCGGGCGGTGGTGCGGGCGGCGCCGGTGGCGCAGGCGGCGCAGGCGGCTTCGGACACTTGCCGCGTTCGGCGTCGCATTCGACATGAACGGCAGCTTGCGCAAAGCTGGCGCCGACAGTAAAGCTGAACGTCAGGCCGAGGGCCAGGCTGGCGAGGATGGTGCGTTTCATGGACTTCTCCTTGGTGGGCATGAACACCATCGTGCCCGCCGAATGTGGAGAAATCATGGAGACGGTCGCTTTAAAAAGCCGGTGTCAGGTCTGACATTCAGACACGGCCTCGACTGTTCAATCTAGCACATGCGGCAGCATTTCCTTACGTACATTTGCAGATGACGACTGACCGAATTGATTACGCACGAGCTCGTGTCCGAATGTCAGACCTGACACCCGCTGTGCGGACCATCTCAACCTGACACCCGCTGTGTGACACTCGCTGCGGTTCGCTACCGGTCGTAGCGGTAGCCGAGGCCGTAGATGGAGCGGATCGGCTCCAGACCTGGCGCGGCTTCGTCGATTTTGCGTCGCAGATTCTTGATGTGGCTGTCGACCGCGCGGTCGGTGGCGTCGAGATTGTCGGCGCGGGTCGCGTCGAGCAGCTGCGCGCGCGACAGCACCTGGCCCGGCCGGCGCACGAGTGCGGCGAGGATCGCGTATTCGCTCGGCGTCAGTTCGAGCAGGCGGCCGTGGATGGTGACGCTGTGCGCGCCATCATCGAGCGCCAGGGCTGCCGGTGCCGGGCTGCTGCTGCCTGCGCGGCGCAGGATGGCCTTGATGCGGGCCATCAGTTCGCGCGGGCTGAACGGCTTGCAAAGGTAGTCGTCGGCGCCGAGCTCCAGCCCCAGCAGCCGGTCGATTTCTTCCACGCGCGCCGTTACCATCACGATCGGCACGTCCGAGAACGCACGCACCGCGCGGCACAGCGACAGGCCATCCAGGCCAGGCAGCATCAGGTCGAGCACGATCAGATCGGGTGGCGCTGCGCGGATCGCGCCGAGGGCCTGCGCACCGTCACCATGGATCGTGGCCGCATAGCCTGCCGCGCGCGCGTAGTCGGCGATCACGGCGGCCAGTTCCGGTTCGTCCTCGACGATCATGATGGTGGTGCTCATGCCGCACCCTCGCGTTGCAGCGGCAGCGACACCGTCACGCGCAGGCCGCCGAGCGGCGAGTGCGCGAAGGCCAGCGCGCCGCCCTGGGCAGCGAGCAGGCGCCGGCTCAGTGCGAGGCCGAGGCCGGCGCCGCCGTGCGCGCGGCTGCGCGACGCGTCGACGCGGTAGAAGCGCTCACCCAGGCGCGCCAGCGCCGCTTCCGGCACGCCGGGCGCGCTGTCGTCGAACGTCAGGCGCAGATGGCCGTCCGCCACCTGCGCACCGAGGCGCACCGTGCCTGCGCTCGCCGTGTAGCGCAGGCTGTTCTCGAACAGGTTGGCGAGCACCTGGCGCATGCGGTCGGTGTCGGCCACTACCTGCGTTTGTGCCGGCGCCGTGCCAATCTGTAATGTCAGCCCGGCCGCCTGGAAGCGCGCGCCGAATGCCTGCGCTTCGTCGACGGCCAGTTGCCACAGGTCGAGCGACGCGCGCTGGCACGTCAGCTCACCCACATCGGCGCGCGCGAGCGCATACAGTTCATCGATCAGCTTCGTCAGCGCATGCACCTGCAGGACCATCGCATCGACCGTGGCCGGCGTGGCCTGGCGCACGCCGTCCTGGATCGCTTCGAGCTGCGCGCGCAGCACGGCCAGTGGCGTGCGCAGTTCATGCGACGTGTCGGCCACCCACTGGCGCCGCGCCGCTTCCATCTGGTCGAGCCGTTCGGCCAGCCCATTGAAATGGCGCGCCAGGTCACCGAGTTCGTCGCTGCGCTCGATCGGCAGGCGTACGCCGTAGTCGCCGGTCGACAGTGCACTCGCGCCACGTGCAAGGCGGTCGATCGGACGCCGGAAATGATGCGCCAGCCCGATCGCGGCGAGCGCGCTGAGCACCACGGCCACCGCGCCGATCAGCCACAGGCTGCGCTGCAACTGGTCGAGGAAGGCGTAGGCCATCGCGTCGCTTGGCCGGGCACTGCGCGCAACGCCGAGAAAGCCGACCGTGCGCCCATCGACCGCGATTTCGCGCCGGAGCAGCGGCAGCGTTCCCGGCTCCCGGCCGGCGAGATAGCCGCCGTTCGCATCGAGCAGCGTGATGCGCGTGTACAGGTCAGCGATCACACCGGGCGGGGGCGGTGGCGGCGGTGGCAGAGGCGGCATCGGCGGGGCCGGTGGCGCTGACATCGCCGCGACAGGCGCAACCGGGGCTACCGGCAGGACAGGCGCAACGGGTGCAACGGGCGCAACGGGTGCAACGGGTGCAACGGGCGCAACGGCTGGCGCCGGCATCCCGCGCACGCGTTGCAGGCGTGTCAGCTCGCCGCCGATCCAGTTGCGCCGGCTGTCACCGCGCGGCAAGAACGCCCAGTCGCCCTGCTGGCGATACTGGCGCGCGATGGATCCCGAGAGTTCGTCGAGCCGGTCGAGTTCGATCGCCACCGCGTAATCGCCAAAACTGTCGAGCACATTCTGGCGCAGCAGCAGCACGGCGGCCGCCGCCACAGCCAGCATGGCGAGCAAGACCGAAGCGAACAGGCGGTGGCCGATGGCGATCTTCACGTTGGCGGTCGGGAGTTGGGGCAGATCATGGTAGCCGATTCCCGTTGGCGGGCTGCGTGCACGCCGGAAAAATTGCATCGACGATGCCAGAGCGCGCCGATTAGTCGATGAGGCATGTTCCTACAGAACGACTGGCGGTTTTTGGTGTCGCGATGCCTGATCGAGGACTAGCATGAAATCCCTTCCCGTCGGCAGCGACGGACGTTTCACCCAACAGCACAGGAGATGATCATGGCAAACAATTCACAGAACAATAACCCTGAAGGCAAAAACCAGTTCACCAAGCAAGGTAGCGGCAGCCAGGGTAATCAAGGCAATCAGGGCAATCAGGGCAACCAGAACCAGCAAAGCGGCAGCGGCAATCAGGGCTTTGCCTCGATGGATGCCGAGCGCCAGCGAGAGATTGCGAGCGAAGGCGGGCGCGCAGCCCACGCCTCGGGCAATGCGCATGAATTCAGCTCAGAAGAGGCACGCAAGGCCGGCTCCATGAGCCACAAGAACGATGGCAACCAGCAAAGCGGCAACCAGGGCAGTGGGCAGGGCGGTTCGCGCTCAAGCGCCAGCCAGGGTGGCGGCACACGCGGTGGCACGCCCGAGCAGCATGCCGAAGCAGGGCGGCAAAGCCACAAGAACGACTAGTCGCGACTAGTCAATCACGCCCGGCGGGCAGCGCATCCACCATGGCGATTCGACATGGTGGATGCAATCTGGCCCTGGAAACACGACACCAGGTAGATAGCATTTCACTTCGATGGCAACCCAATGAACCAACCCAACCAATCGTGCATCGACGCGTGCAATGCCTGCGCCGATGCCTGCGACATGTGCTCGGCAGCCTGTCTGCAAGAGGCCGATGTCAAGATGATGGCGCGCTGCATTGCACTCGACATCGATTGCGCCCAGATCTGCCGCCTGGCGGCAGCGCTGATGGCCAGGGGCAGCGATATTGCCGGGGCCTTTTGCGCCCTGTGCGCGCAGGCGTGCCAGGCCTGTGCGGACGAATGCGCGCAACATGAGGCGCAGCATTGTCAGGACTGCGCCGCTGCATGCCGGCGTTGCGCCGATGAATGCCGGCGGATGAGCGCGAGCGCGTAACACGGGACGTCCGGCGTGATTCAGTAAACGTCGCGCCGGTAGCGGCCGTCGGCCAGCATGGCGTCGACCATGTGCTGCCCGAGCACCTCGGCCAGCGCGTCATGCACGCCGCCCGCCATGCCTTGCAGGCTGCCGCAGATATAGATCGCCGCGCCGTCCTGCACCCACTGGCGCAGCAGGCGGGCCTGTGCAAGCACGAGGTGCTGCACATAGCGCTCCGCCGCGCCATCGCGCGAGAAGGCCAGGTCGAGCCGCGCCAGCGCGCCGCTGTCGCGCCATTCTTCGAGCTCGCCCCGGCAAAGGTGATCGTGCGCCGCATTGCGCTCGCCGAACAGCAGCCAGTTGGCATGCATTCCGTCGTCGATGCGCGCCTTGAGCAGCGCGCGCAGGCCGGCCAGCCCGCTGCCATTGCCGATGGCAATCAGCGGTCGGATCGCATTCTCGCCCAGCCGGAAGCGTGCATGCGCACGCACCCGCAACAGGACCGTGTCGGTCTCGAGCGCGCCCGTGCACAGCCAGCCCGATGCCGCACCCGGCGTGCCGTCCTCGCGTTGCTGCAAGCGGACAAACAATGCCAGCTCACCTTCACCCGGCACCGACGCGATCGAATATTCGCGCGGATGCGCCGGATCCGCCGGCGCGCTCACCTGCGCCAGGTCGCCCGCTTCCCACATGGGCAGGACGCCATCGTCCGGCATCAAAGCGAGGCGGTACAGCGGCGCGCCGGCACTGCCCGGATTGAGCAGCGTGCGCCCGGCGATGCGCCAGGCGCCGTAGGCGGGCGCTTCCCAGTCCGGCGCGTCGCTGGTGCCGGCCAGGTGGCTCAGGTGATGCTGCCATTGCGCCAGCGCGGCGGGGGCGCCGCGATCGACATCGATCCGTTCGAACAGGCCCGTTGCGCCGTGCTCGCGCATCCAGGCGTCGAGCGCGCGGCCGAAGCCGCAGTAGTTGGCATAGGTGGCGTCACCCAGGGCCAGCATGCCGAAGTGCAGGTGCGACAAGTCGGGCGCGGCGCCCATCGTCTGCGTGGCGAAGCGCGCGGCGGCATCGGGCGCGTCGCCCTCACCGTAGGTGCTGCAGATGAACAGGATGCGGCTGGCGCCGGCCAGCGTTGACGCGTCGAGCGTCGAGATGCAGGCCGCGCGCGCATCCAGGCCGCCGAGGCCCAGCGTGGCGGCCGTGCGTTCGGCCAGAAACTCGGCGCTGCCGGTCTGGCTGGCGTACACCACGAGCCAGTCGGCGGCCGCGCCGATGGGGCGCATCTTTGCCAGGTGCATGCGCCACAGCCCCGCGCACAGCCCCAGATAAGCGAAGCACAGCGCCAGCGCGCCGCCCCAGCGCAGTGGATCGATCGTCATCATTGCATCATCAGGCGCCAGTCGCGCGTCGTAAGTTGCGTCAAGCCGGCAGCGCCGCGCACGAGAAAGCGCGCCGCGATGGCGCGCTGTTCGGCAAACGCCAGGCCCTCGCCAGGCCCGAGCACCGTGAGGGTGGTGGACAGCGCGTCGGCCGCCATACAGGTCGGGGCCAGCACCGTGACCGAGGCCAGCTCGTGATCGACCGGATAGCCGCTGCGCGGATCGAGCGTATGCGCGGCGCGGCGCGCGCCATGCTGGAAGTAACGCCGGTAGTCGCCCGAGGTGGCGATCGCCAGGCCGTGCAGGGCGACGATGGTCTGGCGCGCAGCGCCGCCATCGGGCACGCCCTCGACTTGCACCCACCACGGTTCGCCACCGGTCTTGACCCCGGCGCCGCGCAGCTCGCCGCCGGCTTCGACGACGAAATGGCGCACGCTGCGATCCTCCAGGCAGTGCGCCATGCGATCGACCGCGTAGCCCTTGGCCACCGACGACAGATCGAGCCGCGCGCCGCCCGGCTGCAGCAGACGGCGTCCGGCGCGGTCGAGTACCGGCTGGGATTCGCTGCGCCGTGCCAGCACCGCATCGATCGCTGCGGCCCGCGGCGCGTGAAACCCCGCCTGGTCGTAGCGCCCGCTGGCGCCAAAGCCCCACAGGTCCACCAGGGCGCCAGCGGCCGGATCGTAGGCGCCGCCGCTGTCTCGCGACACCTGCAGCGCGTATTCGGCAACGGCAAAAAACTGCGGCGGCAGCACGTGCCAGCTGCCGGCCGGCGCGCGGTTATAGCGCGACAGCGCGGAGTCAGGTGCCCAATGACTCATCTGCGCCACGATCTCGTCCAGCTCGGCTTGCAGCGCCCGGGATATCACGGCGCCATCGAACCCCGGAGGCAGCATCATCCGCGCCGACCATGTCGTGCCCATTGACGTGCCAGACGTGGAAAACAGCGTGCTGCCGCCGGGCGGCATGGCCGCATCGACGGTCAGTGGAACGAGAACCTCGCGCATGCGTGCGGCTTTATTGCGGCAGCACTTCGAGCGTGGCGGCGTAGCTGTAGCGCTTGGCGCCCGGCTGCGGCTTGTCCTTGCCTTCTCCGAAAGGCGCGTTGGCGCTGAGCCAGTACATATTCGCGGCCGGCACGGTGAACGACGCTTCGCCCTTGGCGTCCGTCGTCAAACGCTGCTCGCCCGAGGCGCCGCGGTATTTCACGGTGCCCGGCACGACGCTGAACGGCAGATTGGCCAGCGGCTTGCCGTCGAGATGGAAGCGCACGCGGATCGGTTCGCCCACGCGCAGGTCGGACGGGTTGGTGACGGGGATCATTTCCAGGCCGACACCGCTCGGCTTGAGCGCACCTTCGCTGAGCTTGTTGGCCGAGACAAAGGTTTCATTGCGCGAGTGCACTTCAGTGGTCTTCACTTCAGTGGCGCCGGCCGGGATCGCCACGGCTTCGCTGCCTGCCGCGCCGCGGATGCGCTTGGTCTCGTTGCCCAGCTTGTAGCTGCCCATCACATTGTTGCTGACAATGGCCAGGCGGTAGGTGCCGTCTTTCGGCAGGCGCACGTCCACGGTGCTGCGGTATTTGCCGACCACGGCGCCGTCGACCTTGGTGGTCACGCCATCCGGATCGGTGATGGTGAAGTTGTCCAGGCGCAGTGGGTGGTGGTTGAACTCGAACACTTCGTTCGAGATCGCGGCGTCGATCGTGACCCACGCCTCCTTGTTGTCGACCATGGCCGTATTGGGGAGAATCCAGGCGCGGTGGGCGTGGGCCGAGATCGACATGCCGGTCAGCAGCAGGCCGACGATAGCGCTCTTCAAAATAAGGTGTTGTTGCATGGTGTGCTCCTGAATGTAATGGTTGTTATTGGATCTGGAGCGACACGGCGCCCAGCTCGTCCTTGCCGGCCGCGTTGGCCGCCAGCTTGCCTTTGCCGGCCCAGCTGAACGGCACCTTGACCACCTCGCGCCCGCCCGATTCGCGCGCTGCTTCGACCACGAGCTTGTATTCGCCGGCCGGCAATTTATCCAGGCCATTTTTGGCGGCGTCGAATTTCATCGTGTGCGTGCCGGGCGCGCGGGTGGCGCCGCTGACGCCGTCGATCGGCAAGGTCGCGTCGCGCCCGGCCTTGCGCCACCAGGTGCGCAAGTCCTTGACCCATTTCTCGCCGCCCTTGTCCTTCATCTTGACGTCGTACAGCACGGCCAGGTTGGAAGCGATGCCCTGGTCCGGCTTTTCGATCCAGATCGCGACATACGGCTTGTGGTACTCGGCCACGTTCAGTTGCGGCACGTCGAACTTGACGGACAGCTCGGCGCCGAGCGCCGCGCCGGAGGCGAGTGGCAAGGTCAGGACGAGCGAATGGGACAGTTTCATTCTTGGTCTTCTCTCAGGTTAATGGGTCGGTAACAAAAACTCAGTGGACGAACAGCAAGGCCAGCACGATCGGCAGCACGATGCCGAAGCCGATCACCGGCCAGGTCGATGGCCGGTTGGCCGCGTGGTACTTCATGATCAAGAAGCCCGTGATGCAGAACACCACGCAAGCGATGGAAAAGATGTCGATGAACCAGCTCCACACCGCGCCCGCGTTGCGCCCCTTGTGCATATCGTTGAGCCACGAAATCCAGCCACGGTCGGTCTTTTCGAATTCGGCGCTGCCGTCGACGGCGATGCGCAGCCAGGCGTCGCCACCAGGGCGGGGCAGGGCAATATAGGCGTCGTCCTCGCTCCATTCGGCGCGTTTGCCGCGCACGTCGACCGGGAATGCGCCATTCGCCCAGTCCGCGATTTCGCTTGGCAGCGGCACTTCGGCGTCGACGTGGTCCCCGGCGTACGCCGCCAGTTGCGCCTGCAATGGCGCGGGCAGCGTCGCTTTCAGGCGCGTGACCTGCGGTTTGGCTTCGATCAGCGTGGCGTTATTCAGGGTCAGGCCGGTAAAACTGAACAGCAGCATCGCCATCAGGCAGATTGCCGAGCTGATCCAATGCCATTGGTGCAACTGCTTGAGAAACATGGCGCGGCCCGCACCGGGCAGGCGCTGCGGAATGCCGCTGCTGGCTGGCGCCGGTGTGGCGGACGGGGCGGCGTTAGTGGAAGGGACAGAGGAGGACATGCTGTAAATGATAACGATTATCATTTACGTGGTCAATGTAGTATTGACGACAATGCTGAAATAGGAGCGTGACCCGCCTCGTTCAAAAATACATTTAGAAATAAATTATTCTAAGAATGGAATCTGCCCTGCATGAGATCATGCGTTACAATCATGAGCGCAAACAGGCAGGAGTTTGCACGAGTATGGTAGTGAAACAGTCCTTCCCCACAACTTGATGTCTTGAAGTGCAATCCGCTAAACGGTCAGGCCGTGTCGCGGAAGGTTAATAAACCCGCCCAACCCTCGCGAAGCGCGAAAAGAAAGGTGAGCAAGAATGATGCAACAACAAAACGCCAACTCATACCTGTTCGGCGGCAATGCCCCGTACGTGGAAGAGTTGTACGAGGCCTATCTGGACAATCCGACGTCGGTGCCCGATAACTGGCGCGCCTACTTCGACCAGATGCAGCACGTACCGGCCGTCGACGGCTCGAACCGTCCTGACGTCGTCCATTCGTCGGTCATCGCGTCGTTCGCCGAACGCGCCAAGCAGGGCCCGATCCGCACCGTGGTCGCCTCGGCCGATTCCGAACTGGGCCGCAAGCGCGTGGCCGTCACCCAGATCACCGCGGCCTACCGTTACCTCGGTTCGCGCTGGGCCAACCTGGATCCGCTGCAGCGCCAGGAGCGTCCGCCACTGCCAGAACTCGATCCAGCGTTCTACGGCTTCACCGAGTCCGACATGGACACGGTCTTCAACATCACCAATACCTACTTCGGCCAGGAAACCGCGCCACTGCGCGACATCCTGAACATGCTGCGTGACACGTACACCCGCTCGATCGGCGCCGAGTACATGTACATCAGCGACCCGACCGAAAAGCGCTGGCTGCAAGAGCGCCTGGAGTCGATCCGTTCGACCCCGACCTTCTCGGCGGAAAAGAAAAAACACATCCTCGAGCGCCTGACCGCGGCCGAAGGCCTCGAGCGCTACCTGCACACCAAATACGTCGGCGCCAAGCGCTTCTCGCTCGAAGGCGGCGAATCGTTCATCGCCTCGATCGACGAAGTCATCCAGCGCGCCGGTGAAAAAGGCGTCCAGGAAATCGTCATCGGCATGGCCCACCGCGGCCGCCTGAACGTCCTGGTCAATACCCTGGGCAAGAGCCCGGCCGACCTGTTCGAAGAATTCGAAGGCAAGCACGCCGACGACCTGCCAGCTGGCGACGTCAAGTACCACCAGGGCTTCTCGAGCGACATCACCACCCCTGGCGGCCCGGTCCACCTGTCGCTGGCCTTCAATCCTTCTCACCTCGAGATCGTCAACCCGGTGGTCGAGGGTTCGGTCAAGGCGCGTATGGAGCGCCGTGGCGACCGCAAGGGTAAAGAAGTGCTGCCGATCCTGGTGCACGGCGATGCTGCATTCGCCGGCCAGGGTGTGGTCATGGAAACCCTGAACCTGGCGCAAACGCGCGGCTACGGCACCGGCGGTACGGTCCACATCGTCATCAACAACCAGATCGGTTTCACCACGTCGGATCCGCGCGATGCGCGCTCGACGCTGTACTGCTCGGACGTCGTCAAGATGATCGAAGCGCCGGTGCTGCACGTGAATGCCGACGATCCTGAAGCCGTCGTGCTGGCCAGCCAGATTGCGCTGGACTACCGCGCCGAATTCGGCAAGGACGTCGTCGTCGACATCATCTGCTACCGCAAACTGGGCCACAACGAGCAAGATACGCCAGCGCTGACCCAGCCGCTGATGTACAAGAAGATCGCCAAGCACCCGGGCACCCGCAAGCTGTACGCCGAGAAACTGGCGGCGCAGGGCACCATCGAGGCTGACGGTGGCGACAAGCTGGTCGCCGCGTTCCGCGATGCGATGGACGCCGGCAAGCACACGGTCGATCCGGTGCTGACCAACTTCAAGAACAAGTACGCCGTCGACTGGGCGCCTTTCCTGAACAAGAAGTGGACCGACGCGGCCGATACCGCCGTGCCATTGACTGAACTGAAGCGCCTGGCGCAACGCATCACCACGACGCCAGAAAACTTCAAGCCGCACTCGCTGGTCGACAAGGTGCTGGCCGACCGCGCCAATATGGGTCGCGGCGAAGTCAACCTCGACTGGGGCATGGGCGAACACCTGGCCTACGCGTCGCTGTTGTCGTCGGGTTACGCCATCCGCCTGTCGGGCCAGGATGCCGGCCGCGGCACCTTCGTGCACCGTCATGCCGTGCTGCACGACCAGAACCGCGAACGCTGGGACCAGGGCATCTACTTGCCGCTGGCTAATGTGTCCGAGAACCAGGCCAACTTCACCGTGATCGACTCGGTGCTGTCCGAAGAAGCGGTGCTCGGTTTCGAGTACGGCTACTCGACCGCCGAACCGAACACGCTGACGATCTGGGAAGCCCAGTTCGGCGACTTCGTCAACGGCGCGCAAGTGGTCATCGACCAGTTCATCGCTTCGGGCGAAGTCAAGTGGGGCCGCGCGTCTGGCCTGGTCATGATGCTGCCACACGGCTACGAAGGCCAGGGTCCGGAGCACTCGTCGGCACGTATCGAGCGTTTCCTGCAACTGTGCGCAGACAACAATATGCAAGTGGTCCAGCCAACGACCGCAGCCCAGATCTTCCACCTGCTGCGTCGCCAGATGGTGCGCCAGTTCCGCAAGCCGCTGGTCATCTTCACGCCGAAGTCGCTGCTGCGTAACAAGGATGCCGGTTCGCCGCTGACCGACCTGGCCAAGGGCGGTTTCCAGACCGTGATCGGCGAATGCGACGAGAAGATCGACGCGTCGAAGGTCAAGCGCGTGCTGGTCTGCTCGGGCAAGGTCTACTTCGACCTGGTCAATGCACGCAAGGCGCGCAACGTGACCGATACCGCGATCATCCGCATGGAACAGATGTACCCGTTCCCGCACAAATCGTTCGGCGCGGAACTGAAAAAGTTCCCGAACGCGACCGAAGTGGTGTGGGCGCAGGACGAGCCGCAAAACCAGGGCCCGTGGTTCCAGATCCAGCACAACATCTTCGAAGGCATGGAAGATGGCCAGCGCCTGGCGTATGCCGGCCGCGCCGCATCGGCGTCGCCTGCGGTCGGTTATGCCGACAAGCACATCGCGCAGCAGAAAGAACTGCTGGAGACCGCGTTCTCGAAGCTCAAGGGCTTCATCCTGACCAAGTAACAGACACAGCCCGACCCTGGCGCTGTGCGCCGGGGTTTATTGCAAAGAATAATTACCGGAGTTTTTAAATGGCACAAATCGAAGTCAAGGTCCCTGTATTGTCGGAATCGGTTGCTGAAGCAACCCTGCTGTCGTGGCACAAGAAAGTCGGCGAGTCCGTCGAGCGTGACGAGAACATGATCGACATCGAGACCGACAAGGTGGTCCTGGAACTGCCAGCGCCAAGCGCCGGCGTGATCGTGCAATTGCTCAAGGCTGACGGCGCGACCGTCGTTGCCGGCGAAGTCATCGCCATCGTCGATACCGAAGCATCGGCGCAGACCAGCCCGCTGCCAGTCAAGGCGATCCCGTCGGCCGCGCCGAACGCGCCAATCGAAGCGCAAGCAGCGCCTGCCGCGCCAGCCGCCGCATCGAACCAGTCGAAAGCAGGCGTGGCCATGCCGGCCGCCGCCAAGATCCTGGCCGATAACAATATGAGCGCAACCGGCGTTGACGGTTCGGGCCGCGACGGCCGCGTGACCAAGGGCGACGCCCTGGCCGCTGTCGCCGGCAAGCCAGCTGCCGCTCCAGCACCAGCACCAGCGGCCAAGGCGCCGCTGCAGCAAGTCGCTGCTGCGCCTGCCAACCTGGGCGACCGTCCGGAAGAGCGCGTGCCGATGAGCCGCCTGCGCGCCCGCATCGCCGAGCGCCTGCTGCAATCGCAGTCGACCAACGCCATCCTGACCACCTTCAACGAAGTGAACATGGCGCCAGTCATGGACCTGCGTAACAAGTACAAGGACAAGTTCGAGAAAGAACACGGCGTCAAGCTGGGATTCATGTCGTTCTTCGTCAAGGCTGCCGTTGCCGCACTGAAGAAGTACCCGGTGCTCAACGCGTCGGTCGACGGCAACGACATCGTCTACCACGGCTACTTCGACATCGGTATCGCTGTCGGTTCGCCACGTGGCCTGGTGGTGCCGATCCTGCGCAACGCCGACCAGATGTCGATCGCCGACATCGAGAAAAAAATCGGTGAATTCGGCCAGAAAGCCAAGGAAGGCAAGCTGACCCTGGACGACCTGTCCGGCGGCACCTTCTCGATCTCGAATGGCGGCGTGTTCGGTTCGATGATGTCGACCCCGATCATCAACCCGCCACAGTCGGCCATCCTGGGCGTGCACGCGACCAAGGACCGCGCGGTCGTCGAGAACGGTCAGATCGTGATCCGTCCGATGAACTACCTGGCCATGTCCTACGACCACCGCATCATCGACGGCCGCGAAGCCGTCCTGGGCTTGGTCGCGATGAAGGATGCGCTGGAAGATCCGGCCCGCCTGCTGCTGGACCTGTAAGTCTCACCCTGGCCGGCGCCAAGGTGCGCCGGCCATTGTTTGCCGGAGAACGAGATGCTGTCAGACGAAATCAAGCGGCTGCACGAGCTGCACCAGGCCGGCGCGCTGTCGGACGCCGAATTCGAACAGGCCAAGGCGCGCATCCTGTCGGGTGCTTCCACCGTGAGCCTGACGAAAGAGAGCACCTTCCGGGGCGGCTCTTCGTTCGACACGCATCGCGACGACCTGCTCAGCGGCCTGCGCCGCTCGCGGCTCGATCGCTGGCTGGGCGGCGTGTGCGGCGGTCTGGCGCGCACCTATGGGCTTGAGTCCTGGGTCTGGCGTCTTATCTTCGTGCTGTTCGTCCTCACGTTCGGCTTCGGCATCCTGATCTACTTGCTGCTGTGGGTATTTGTACCCGAAGAATAATCATGTTTGAAGCGTGTTTAGGCCTGCGATCAGCGGACCACACGGTTACCAGTACCACTGCACCTGGCACGTCGTTCCCGCCCTCGCCGGGCGCCTTGGCGGGAACCCAAGTTTGCTCGCACGGCAGCTGCGCTTGACGCAACGGGCCACGCTGAAGACTTGGGTCCCCGCCTTCGCGGGGACGACGTGCTGGATAAGCGGGCCAGAAGACGCGCTTCAAACCAACAAGGAACTTGTAAATGAGCGAACAACAATTTGACGTCGTCGTCATCGGCGGCGGTCCTGGCGGTTACATTGCGGCTATCCGCGCAGCCCAGCTGGGCTTCAAGGTTGCCTGTATCGACGAGTGGAGCAACGCTGCCGGCAAACCTGCCCCAGGCGGCACCTGCACCAACGTCGGCTGCATCCCGTCGAAAGCACTGCTGCAATCGTCGGAGCACTTCGAGCACGCCGGTCACGCCTTTGCCGACCACGGCATCAAGGTCTCGGGCCTCGAGCTGGATCTCGGCACGATGCTGGGGCGCAAGGACACGATCGTCAAGCAGAACAACGACGGCATCCTGTTCCTGTTCAAGAAAAACAAGGTCACCTTCTTCCACGGTCGCGGCGCATTTGCCGGCGCTGCCGAAGGCGGCTACACCATCAACGTCAGCGGCCCGACCACCGACACCCTGACTGCCAAGAACGTGGTCATCGCGACCGGTTCGAACGCACGTCAACTGCCGGGCGCAGAGTTCGACGAGAAATTGATCCTGTCGAACACCGGTGCTCTGGCAATCGATGCCGTCCCGGGCAAGCTGGGCGTGATCGGCGCGGGCGTCATCGGCCTGGAAATGGGCAGCGTCTGGCGCCGTGTCGGTGCTGACGTCACCGTGCTCGAAGGTCTGCCGACTTTCCTGGGCGCCGTCGACGAGCAGATCGCGAAAGAAGCGCACAAGCTGTTCACCAAGCAGGGCCTGAAGATCAATCTCGGTTGCAAGATCGGTGCGATCACCAAGGGCGAGAACAACGTAACCGTGGCCTACGCCGATAGCACCGGCGCTGAGCAAAGCACCACGTTCGACCGCCTGATCATCTCGATCGGCCGCGTGCCGAACACGATCGGCCTGAACGTCGAAGCCGTCGGCGTGCAGCTCGATGAGCGCGGCTTTGTCGTGGTCGATGACGAATGCCGCACCAACCTGCCGGGCGTGTGGGCAGTGGGCGACGTCGTGCGCGGCCCGATGCTGGCGCACAAGGCCGAAGAAGAAGGCGTTGCCGTCGCCGAGCGCATCGCCGGCCAGCACGGTCACGTCAACTTCAACACGATCCCGTGGGTCATCTACACCTCGCCAGAGATCGCGTGGGTCGGCAAGACCGAGCAGCAGCTGAAAGCCGAAGGCGTGGCGTACAAGGCCGGCACCTTCCCGTTCATGGCCAACGGTCGCGCGCGCGCGCTGGGCGACACCTCGGGCATGGTCAAGTTTTTGGCCGATGCGACGACCGATGAAATCCTGGGCGTGCACATCGTGGGCCCGATGGCGTCCGAGCTGATCTCGGAAGCCGTCGTCGCGATGGAGTTCAAGGCATCGGCCGAAGACATCGCCCGCATCTGCCACGCGCACCCATCGCTGTCGGAAGCGACCAAGGAAGCGGCACTGGCCGTCGACAAGCGTTCGCTGAACTTCTAAGCAAGCAGACGTAGCATCTTTTCAAGGGGGTGGACGGCGTCGCCGTCCACCCTTTGTTGTTATTGGGGCCCCATGAACGTTCAAGAATATTATGTGCACGAGCTTAACGCGCGCGGTTTCACGTCCGATCCCGCGCAGCAAATGGCGGTGGACCGCCTGCAGCAGGCGTACGACGACTGGGTCGATTACAAGGCCCAGCGGTCGTCCGCTTTCAAGCGCCTGATCAACCGGCCCGCCGTGCCGAAAGGCGTCTACATGTGGGGCGGGGTGGGGCGCGGCAAATCGTTCTTGATGGACTCGTTCTATTCGGTGGTGCCGGTGGTGCGCAAGACGCGCCTGCACTTCCACGAATTCATGCGCGCCGTGCACGGCCAGCTCGATGAACTCAAGGGCGTGGCCGATCCGCTCGACGAAGTCGCCAAGCGCGTCGCCAAGAAGTACCGCCTGATCTGCTTCGACGAATTCCACGTCTCGGACATCGCCGACGCGATGATCCTGTACAACCTGCTCAAAGCCCTGTTCGACAATGGCGTGAGCTTCGTGATGACGTCGAACTACGAGCCGTCGACGTTGTACCCGGACGGCCTGCACCGCGACCGCATGCTGCCGACCATCGCGCTGCTGCAGGCGAAGCTGGATGTGCTTAATGTCGACGCCGGCAACGATTACCGCAAGCGCGCGCTGGAACAGGTCGAGGCCTATTACACGCCACTGAACGCAGTGGCCGACAAGGCATTGCGCGACGCCTACGCCAAGGTGGCCGACATCGCGGATGAGCCGCCCATCGTGCACATCGAGAATCGCGAAATCCGCGCGCTGCGCCGCGCCGGCGGCGTCATCTGGTTCGATTTCGCCACGCTGTGCGGCGGCCCGCGCTCGCAGAACGATTACCTGGAACTGGCCAGCCAGTTCCACACGGTGGTCTTGTCGGGTATTCCGGCAATGTCGGCGTCGCAGTCGTCCGAGGCGCGCCGCTTCACCTGGCTGATCGACGTGTTCTACGACCACAAGGTCAAGCTGATCATGTCGGCGGCAGTCGAGCCCGAAGAGCTGTACACCCAGGGGCAGCTGGCCAACGAATTCCACCGGACCGTATCGCGTATCATCGAGATGCAATCGCGCGAATACATGCTCTCCGAGCGGCGCGGTGCGGCCGACGCGATTGCATGACGATACGGGCACGACAACAAGGACTTACATGAAACAACCTTCCATGCTGCGCGCGGGCGCGCTCCTGGCCATCGCAACGCTGCTGGCGGCCTGCTCGACGACGCAGCCGGCCGAGCCGGATGTGCCACCGCCAGCGTCGAGCTCGACCGCGCAGGCCGAAGAACGCCTGGCGGCCGTGGCCGCCGAGCGCCGCGCCATCGAAACCCGCTACGCCGAGCGCGAAGTGGTCTGCTACGACAAATTCTTCGTCAACAATTGCCTGGACGAGGCGCGCGAACAGCAGCGCGTGGCCCTGCTCAAGCAGCGCGCGATCGAGATCGAAGCGTCGCGCTACCTGCGCCAGGCCAAGGTTGACGAGCGCGATCGCGCCATCGCCGTGGCCGAAGCGGCCTTCCAGAAAGAAGAAGCAGAGCTGGCGGCCAATCCGCCGCCAGTCAAGGCGCCAGAAAATAACGCTTTGCCGGCGCCGCGCACCACGCCGGCCGAGTCGAGCGCTGCCCGCACGAAACGTTTGCAAGACAATGCGGCCCGCGCCGAGAGTGCCGCAGCCAGGGCGGCCGAGAACGTGGCGGCGTACGAAGCACGGCGCGCGGAATCGATCGAGCGCCAGAAGCAGGTGGCGCGCCGCGTGGCCGAGCGTGAAGCGAAGGCGGCCAGGCGCGCGGCCGAGGAGGCTGCAAAGAAGGCGGCGGCAGCCCAGCCGCCGGCAACGACCAATTAAGCGCTGGCCGGCCGCGGCCCGTTGACGGCGCTCGGGCCGGCGCCATCCGAGGGCACCTTGGCCAGTTTGACAATGGCCATCGTGCAGTTGCCACCCTTGCCCTGCGAGCGTTCGCCTGCTTTGCCGATGAGCTTTTCGGAGGCCAGGCGCGGTGTCGTCTTGGCTGTCACGGCGGCCAGTTCGGCATCCGTGAAGAAATGCCACAGGCCGTCCGAGCCGAGCAGGAAGGCGTCGCCCGCGACCAGGCCGGTGTGGCTGCCGGTCGTGACGAACGGCTCCTTGCGGCTATTGCCCAGTACATTGAGCAGCAGCTTGGAGCGGCGGTGGTTACGCGCCGCGTCGGCCGGCAGGCGGTCGCTCGAGATCAGGTGCTCGACATAAGCGACGTCGCTGGTGCGCATCGCGCACTTGTCGTGCTCGAAGCGGTACAGGCGCGAGTCGCCCACGTGGGCCCAGACCGCTTCGCCATGCGGACTGATCACCAGGCCGATGAAGCTGGCGTGGATTTCGGTTTTCCTGGCGATGGCGTTCATCTTGATCACCGTGTGGGTTTCGCTGATGATCTCGTGAAGCAATTGCGCCAGGCGCTCGATGCCAGGGTTGTCGCCTGGCTTGAACTCGTCGAACACCTGGCGCGCCGTGTGCAGCACCTGTTCGGCCCCGGCGGGGCTGGCGATGCCATCGGACAGCACCGCAAGCACATAGCCGGGCGCGCGCGCGCCCGTGAACAGGGCGGCGCGATCGTTTTGTTGGGGGCGGTTACCGATGTGTTGCGCGGTGCCCGCTTCGATCCTGTAAGAAGTCATAGATGCTTGTTTTCTTTAGCCTAACGCCAATCTTTGTTGGCGGCAATGACCGCGTGGATTAAACTATGCACTGAGAACCAACCAACAAGCAAGAACATTTACTTTCAGCAACACTGGAAGGCCCGCTGCGCCAGCGCCGACCGGTTCCCATTTCCGCAATCCCATCTGCACATACTGTTTGGAACAGACCATCATGATCGATGTCCAGGACATCCAGCGCCGTATCATTGAACTCGATGTAGAACACCGCGACCTCGATGCCGTCATTTCCATGTTGACGGCGGACGGCCACGCCGACGGGTTACAACTGCGCCGCCTCAAAAAGCGTAAACTGCAGCTCAAAGATCATATTACGTTGCTGAAGATGCAGCTGGTCCCCGATATCCCGGCCTGAGCAATTGCTCGAGCCTCACTACGATACATACATTGACCGACCATCTCCCTGTTCCCGGCCCTGCCGCAGAGCCGGTCGGGACGGCAGGGTCGGCCACTGGCGCTGCGGAAGTAACTTCCGCAGCGCCGACCGACTCCGTTATCCCCGCCGGCAAGTATGACGCTGACCTCGACCGCCTGTTCGGTGCGGGCGGCCCGCTTGCGCCCGCCGTCGGCACCTTCAAGCCGCGCCAGGCCCAGACCGAGATGGCCAAGGCCGTCGCCCACGCCATCGACAACCAGCAGGTGCTTATGGCCGAGGCCGGCACGGGTACCGGCAAGACCTTCGCCTATCTGGTCCCGGCGCTGCTGTGGGGCGGCAAAACCATTGTCTCGACCGGGACCAAGAACCTGCAAGACCAGTTGTTCATGCGCGACATCCCGACCATCCGCGCCGCACTGCGCGCGCCGGTGTCGGTGGCGCTGCTCAAGGGCCGCTCGAATTACGTGTGCCACTTTCACCTCGAACGCACGCTGCAGAACGGCCGCCTGACCTCGCGCGACGATGTCGGCCACCTGCGCGAAATCTCGCGCTTCATGAAAATGACGAACTCGGGCGACAAGGCGGAGCTGGCGAAGGTGCCCGAGACAGCCACGGTCTGGAACTTGGTCACGTCCACGCGCGACACCTGCATGGGCGCCGAGTGCCAGTACTACCAGGACTGTTTCGTCATGAAGGCGCGGCGCGAAGCGCAGCAGGCCGATATCGTCGTGGTCAACCACCACCTGTTCTTCGCCGACGTGGCGCTGAAAGACACCGGCGTGGCCGAGCTGCTGCCGTCGGCCAACACCATCATCTTCGACGAAGCGCACCAGCTGCCCGACACGGCAACGCTGTTCTTCGGCCAGTCGGTGTCGACCTCGCAAGTACTCGAATTGTGCCGCGACGTGCTGGCCGAAGGCCTGGCGCATGCGCGCGGCGGGCCGGACTGGGCCAAGGTGGTCACGGTGGTCGAGAAAGCGGCGCGCGACCTGCGCCTGGCGTTCGGCGAAGGCAATCTGCGCCTGTCGCTGCCGCAGATCATGCCGACGTCGCAATTCTTCCCGGCGCTCGATACGCTCAAGACCGAGCTTGCAGGGATGATCACGACGCTCGAAGAAAACGCCGCGCGCGCCGAGACCATCGAAGCGTGCCGCGTGCGCGCGCACGACCTGGCCGCCGCCATCGATGGGTGGAAACCGGATGCCAAGGCGCCCGCCGCCGAGCAGTCGGTGTTGTGGGCCGAAGCGTTCGCCTCGTCGCTGCAATTGCACAAGACCCCGTTGTCGATCGCGCCGATCTTTTCCAACCAGCGCGAAGGCACGCCGCGCAGCTGGATTTTCACGTCGGCGACGCTGGCGGTGAAAAACGACTTCAAGCATTTTTCCGATCAGCTGGGCCTGACGGGCGAGCCGGCCAAGACCTGGCCGAGTCCGTTCGACTACGTCAACCAGGGCTTGCTGTACGTGCCGACCGGCTTGCCGGAACCGCAGGCGGCCGTCTACACCGACGCCGTGGTCGACGCGGCGCTGCCGGTGATCGAGGCTGCCGGCGGCCGCACGTTCTTCCTGTGCACCACAATCCGCGCGGTCAATAAAGTGGCGGAACGCCTGCGGCTGGAATTCGCCGAGCGCGGCTGGGACTTTCCGTTGTTCGTGCAGGGCGAGCGGGGCCGCACCGAGTTGCTCGATTCGTTCCGCAATGCCGGCAATGCCGTGCTGGTGGGCAGCCAGAGCTTCTGGGAAGGCGTCGACGTGCGGGGCGATGCGCTCTCGCTCGTGATCATCGACAAGCTGCCATTCGCGCCACCCGACGATCCGGTGCTGGCCGCGCGCATCGAGGTGATGGAAAAGCAGGGACTCAACGGCTTCATGCACCACCAGTTGCCCGAGGCGATCATCACATTGAAGCAGGGCGCCGGCCGCCTGATCCGCGACGTCGACGACCGGGGCGTGCTGATGATCTGCGATCCACGGATCATCACCAAGCCGTATGGCCGCCGCATCTGGCAGAGCTTGCCGTCGTTCAAGCGCACGCGGGTGCAGGAAGACGTGTTGCGCTTCTTCGACCCGG
>Ga0265797_10002980_pt1 | contig 27667 bp, 28 predicted proteins | sample P2T30metagenome_FD_192433 | JGI IMG/M metagenome (GOLD analysis project Ga0265797, IMG submission 192433) | Plant litter microbial communities from East Loma Ridge, Irvine, California - P2 T30 | ecosystem: Environmental > Terrestrial > Plant litter > Unclassified | place: USA: California... | reverse complement strand
AATGACTTCATAGACGCGACACGTTAGAAGAGCTGTTTCCCATGTGAGAAGCAGCTCCAGAAAGATTAATGAAATTTGTAATAGGTCTTCTTGGTATACTGAAAAAAAAATTATTGGGTGCATGCGATTCAGTCCAGCGAGGCATATAGATTATAGATTAGATCACGGCACTTCCCATGTTCTCATACAACTCTCATTCTGCCTTTGACGCTACACGAAAGGATCAAAAGGCGTGGTTTCTAGCTTGAATGGTACTACCAGTGAATTACGACTGAAGCTTGTTCGCATGTTAGCGAACAGTATGCCAATACTATGAGACATAGTCCTAGGGACTCGCATGATGTTCCATTGAGATGGTCTTGGGATTTCCTGGCTGTCTTGGGAGCCAGTATGCTGGTACCGTGATCTGTAGGTATCAAAAGCGGATACCGACCACTGAGATACTGGCAACGGAGCGGTGCGAGCGGCATGCATACTCATGAAGGCGTACATTTCTTGTCCATAAGGTTCACGCGGAAGTGAAATGCCATTACGGGCATGGCGTCGTCAGCGCCATACGAAATGTAAGGCTGATGGTTGTCGCTCCCAGACGACGGCTTGCATAGAAGCAGCGTACTGCTGTGGTCTGGATGAAGCCAGAGTCAAAACGACGCGCCCGCCATTTGCCGTTGCGCCGTGAAAGCCGCCGAGGTTCGGCAGCCACCACATCATACATTCTTCTAGAAGGTTGAGCGAAGCAGCGGAATGTTGCGGCGATGTCAAATGCTTTGGTTTGGGATGGATGTCCGGCAGTTGCAGAGAGACAGGAAAAAAGAGATCACCACCAGCACCATCGCCATTGGTAACGGCTGTATGTTAAGCACGTTTCTGTCGAAGGACAAAATGCTCCGGAGCAGATGCAGTTCTGGCACCGGAGTCCAGTTCTCGTGTTGACGGCGTCGTGCTCTTCTTTTGCTGTCCCGAGACTTTCGAGATCCTCTCTTCGCAGTAGCTCGTCTCGTACTAGTGCTTCCGGCAGTAGCTTGAGCCTCATCCCTCTGGTGGAGAGGCATTGACCACTCACGGCTAAGTCCTCCCAAGCATTGACTTGGCCTGGCCAAGCACAAACGGACCAACGTCGGTCAAATGCTTCATGACAGAAGACGTTTCGGACCCAACATCCAAGATACGATGCTTGACTGGCTTGGTTGCGTGCATGTATGATCGTATGTCTCCATGCAGTAAGTCACATGCCGTCCCAACAGAAGGTATCTTTGAGCAGGGGTCCAGCTTTGAGTCCTGCAGGCGTGTCAAACCTTCAGAGAAGCTCGACGACAAGGCTTGAGAAGGTGGGAGGTCGCGTGTGTCAAGTCGCTCGCACCCTAAAGCATAACCTTCGCCGCGTGGTCCTCTCATTCTCCTCTGCCGTGGATATGCCATAGCACAGGGAGTGAAGGCCGGGTACTGATGCACGGGCGACACGGATGTAAATAACGCCACATGCACAAGCATCGCTGGACCATTCCATTACAAGCTTAACTCGTGCCTCCAGAGTCCAGCAGCCCGCCTACGCTTGCACTACTGCTTGAGAGTCGGATACATCGCACATGAGCTAGCCGACTTGACGCCTCGTACGTTGCCGCAAGCCTGAAGCACACACCCACCGGACTGCCTGTGCTTTCGGTCCCGCGCTTTAGACCATCAGAAGTACGTCCAGCCCTGATGGTTTTGTACCGAAAATACATGTCTCGGGTGGCAAGACAATGACCTGCGTGTGACTGATGAGCGGGGACTTGAGATCTACGAGGTGAAGCACAAGTCTCTGAAGACACACGAGACCAAAGGGACGCCCTCGGCAATCTGGACTCAAGACAAAACAAGCTCAGAAATGCTGAACGCAATCTCCATATGATTTTGTGGGCACGAAGCATTCTCCAGCGGGGTTCCCCAGTAGCTTGAGGCTGTCTGGGCTTAAGTTTGGTCGCTGGGCTCTGACGCCGGCCAGTGAGAAGCGCGAGCGCTAAGTGTAAAAGGACCGATCACGGTACGGAGCTAAGCAATAATTAGCTCTCCACATTGGAGCATCTGGATCTCTCCATGCGACAACCCATGGGGACGATGATGGGGAGGAAAAAGTGCGGTGCCCCTCTGGGGCAAACCCTGTCCACGCGATATAAAGGTGCCCTTGCCCTCGTGGTTGGTAGGTTTGTCTATCATCATCATCATCATCTTCTCTCGTGCCTATCCATCTATTATTCCATCGACCTTCGTCGACAAACGATCGTTTACATCATCGTTACATTCATCCTCATCGCCACATACCTTCGTTCGATCAACACCTCTAGTTCGACCCCCAACCCACCTCACACATCAAAATGCCTATTCAATTGAGGCCTCCGCCGGGCACTCCAGGCGCTGCGTGGCCAGCAATCGCTGTAGGCCTCTTCGTAGCGTTCGGAGGTGTTCTTTTTGGATATGATACGGGTACTATCGGTGGTATCTTGGCCATGCCTTACTGGCTGAAGACCTTCTCGACTGGCTACACTGTGGACGGCCTTCCTGCGATCACTTCATCCCAATCATCCATGATTGTCTCTATTCTTTCCGCTGGTACCTTCTTTGGTGCCCTCACAGCAGCACCCACTGCCGACTTCTTCGGTAGAAGATATGGATTGATGGGTGGGTGAATCAAGCACATATATTAATCGATTCAAAGCTGACTTTTATAGTTACCATGATTGTTTTCTGCCTTGGTGTGATTCTCCAAACCATCTCGACAGCAATTCCTATGTTCACTGCCGGGTTCGTGACCGAATTATGATTTACGATGTCTGAGACGATTCACTGACTCGCTTTACAGACGCTTCTTCGCTGGCTACGGTGTTGGTATGGTCTCTGCATTGATCCCTCTTTACCAGTCTGAGACTGCCCCGAAATGGATCAGAGGAACGGTCGTTGGTGCCTACCAGTGGGCAATCACAATCGGCCTTTTGATCGCCGCCATTGTCGACAACGCTACAAAGGACAGAGATGACACAGGCAGCTACCGCATCCCAATCGCAGTGCAATTTGCCTGGGCCCTCATCATCTTCTTCGGCATGCTCATCCTCCCGGAAACCCCTCGCATGTACATCAAGCGTGGCAACCCTGAGCGCGCCGCCAAATCTCTCGCCACTCTCCGCAGACTGGATGTCGACCACCCCGCCATTGTCGAGGAGCTCGGCGAGATCATGGCCAACCACGAGTACGAGATGGCTCTGGGCAAGGCCTCTTACCTCGACTGCTTCCGCGGCAACCTTGGCAAGCGTCTTGCTACCGGCTGTCTCCTCCAGGCTCTCCAGCAGCTCACTGGTGTCAACTTCATCTTCTACTACGGCACTTCGTTCTTCAAGCGTTCCGGCATCTCGAACTCTTTCACTGTTTCTATGATTACCTCCGCTGTCAACGTCGCGTCGACTCTTCCTGGTCTTTACCTCGTTGAGGCTTGGGGTCGTCGCCCGCTTCTGCTCTTCGGCGCTATTGGCATGGCTGTCTGCCAGTTCATCGTCGCTGGTGTCGGTACCGGCGTCGGCATCGAGAACATTGTTGCTCAACAGGCTTTGATCGCCTTCGTCTGCATCTACATTTTCTTCTGTAAGCGTCCCTGATCCGCTCCGATCGATCGATCATCACTAACAAACGTCACAGTCGCCTGCTCCTGGGGTCCAGTCGCCTGGGTCGTCACCGGCGAGATCTTCCCCCTCAAGGTCCGCGCCAAGTCCCTCTCCATGACCACTGCCTCCAACTGGCTGCTCAACTGGGCCATCGCCTACGCCACCCCCTACATGGTCGACGAGGGCCCCGGCAACGCCAACCTGCAAGCCAAGGTCTTCTTCGTCTGGGGCGGCTTCTGCTTCATCTGCATCGCCTTCGTCTACTTCATGATCTACGAGACTAAGGGTCTTTCCCTCGAGCAGGTCGACGAGCTGTACCTCAAGGTCGGCAAGGCGTGGCAGAGCAAGGGCTTCGTGCCTACCGTCAGCTTCCAGGATGTGCAGGACGTTGCCGATGAGAACGGCGCCAGGAAGAACTCTTTGACTGATCTTGAGAATGCTGCTATGAGGAAGAAGAGCGTGCAGCACGAGGAGATCATGCACGAGAAGGTCTAAGGTCACAGACCGATGGTGGCATTGACTTGATGGCATGGTGTGCTTCGAGCATTGTTTATGTTGTTTAATTACTTTACGTTTATGCATATGAGATACGTATCTTACGATTCTTCAAACATTTCGTTCTTTTTTTTTTTCCTTGACAATCGCATTCAGTCATAACCGGAGACAAGCGACATCGCGAACGTTGGCTTGACATGTGCACTTAAATCCCTAGATAAGTCAATAACACCACGCAACACTTACTCTTCCAAGAGACATATGTGTACGACGTGTACATGTGGAACGCCTTGCGTTGCAACGAGTGTACATGTACATAACCACGTGCATGTATGTAAAATGAAGTCATGTTCCGAAATTGCCACTAACCCTAACAACCCCATATATAAGCATGCACATAACTTATACATGTAACGTTACATACATGTACTTCATGTTTAGTTGTACTACGTGCTCCAGTTGTATCCATTCGCATGTACACCTAAGTCTGGTTGGCATAAGACGGCCTGTTCCGTCACAGATGGCTGATGACGAAGCATTCATACTCCACGTTGCGTCACAATCATTTATTAGAAACCAATGAAGCACGGTGCTTCGATCCACTCCTACGCTATGACTGACTGTGTGGTTTAGCACCTACATCATCCAGATATCAAGATGTATACAGCAGACTAGGACTACTCGTTCGCGCATAGCAATCATTTCAGTAGATCACATGTTGGTTTTCTCGCATCAACGCTGCTGGCACCAATGCCTCTCCCTATAGAGATCACAAGCTCCACTCAGCGATGAGCGGGCCTCAAATTCTCTCGATGTCGAATATTACCACTTCGATCAATCAGACCTGTGTACAATTGACCTTGAGAATATCGCGAAATACGTTCTCGATGTTGGTGCTGGTGCTGTTCGCCTTGCAGCCGAATGGAGAGGAATGCACCACGGAGAGCGAACGGACAATCCTACTGTATAGACTTGGAGACGAACACCAAGTACACACACATCTAGAGAGATAGCACGCATCTAGCCATCGAGACGTCAAAGGAAAGGATGTTCGAGAACACAATGCCATGGCCACGTAGAACCCAAATGCAGAAGTCGCGAGTCTAGAGCTCAAGGCATGCGGTATCAATTGAGTTCGATCATACACAACCGAAGGATCGTTAAGTTGACTTCACGCCCACAGTAGCTCGAAGCTGAGCCATTGGGTTTACGGGCATCTCGACCGCGTCCATACATGAGGGCATCGCATTCTGAGTTTGCGCCTCAGATCGTCATGACCCCGCAGAGATGTTGTTGATGTACTGCTGTGACTGCTGTATAGAGCTCGATAAGCGAGATGTGGTGCGATCTCGAATAGCATGTGAGACTGCTTACCTTTCCATGGACACAAGCACGGCTGACTGCGTCCTCATGGGCTTGCCAAGTGTACTCCAGCACCTCCCAGTACCCTGTTTTCCTCGACAGGTCTTCACGTGTGTACGAATGCATGGCAACATCGTGTTATCCTGGTCACAGTACACATGGAAAAGCCAACGGCCACAAGCGACCTGGCTTCACAAATCAACAAACAGTCATCATTACATGTAATCATCACCCAAAACCCAACGTACACGCAGCAGCAGCAACCAAACGCCTCTGCATGCATATGCAAGCAAGCAAAACTGTCTCGCTGCCATGGAGACGCAGCAGAAGGCCATGCGAGCTTGGGTACGAAAGGCCCACAAACCAACAGACGACCAGACATTCGGCAGCGCATCACGGCAAGTAGTTCTCGCAGCGCAGCCAACACCAACAGCAAAGCCCCAAGATGCTTGGACAATTTCCCCTGCAACCAACGGGGGCGGCAGAGGCGTGCGCTGGGCCAGAATCATGCTGCGGCTCCGCAGCGCCGACCGCGAGCCCGCGAACCCTTTTTCTCACTCGAGTGCAGTGTGACGGCACACAAGCGCCTAGTCTAGTCATGCTGTATGTCCAGAATAGCCCAGACAAGGCGCGCAGGGGGGATTTACCAAGACTGGCTAGGCATTCTGAGATGATGGTTGCAGTGATATGCGAAATTATTGGATCTAAGTTTTATATCTTTCTCAAGTTTTTTTCTTGTCTTCGAGGTGGTGGATGGGAGGGGCCGTGATGCAGTGGCTGCTGGACCGGCGCATACACACCGCTGTACCGAGTTTTTGGCGATACATTACACGTGGGACCACCACGCTGGCGATTCCACTGCGGTGGCTTTTCTGTTAGAGGCTGGAGGTTTCACTCTGTCCACTCCTCCACTCAGCGGCGCCTAGGGCGTGGAAGTCAATCGGAGGGAATGTCTTTAGAGTTTGGAGGGTAAGAGTGGCTATTGTAGTACTATTGTCAATTATTGATAGCCAAATACACATGATAATTGACTGATTATGACAATGACAACAATCAATGCAACGTATCACAGGCCAACAATCACAATCATCACGATCACAATAGTATGATCGACTACTGCCACGCACCGTTCTCGCGGTGCCTGGCGCTCTGCAGATCGCGAATATGCCAACGGCGCGGCTAGGCGTAGACGGGCTAGACACATCATTTCGCTTAATGAACGGACCGCCATCGACAGGGGATTGAACGGATTCACGACGCGCATGCTGAGCGTGCCTCGACCGCCAAAACTTCACCCGTCTCCACCCCCGTCGCACCTCGTCTCTCCTTCCTCGTGCTCGTTATTGCTATCCATCTATTCACCACAGTCGGTCTTTACACAGCACTATACACCGTGCCCAGTCGCTCTCTCCCGATTGCCTTGCAAGCAGTCACCGTCGTCCATTGTCAACAGCACCAGCACCAGCACAGCAAAACAACAATACCCCTTGCGTGCCCAGCCACATCTCCACCGCTACCCTTCACGAACACCGATACCCAAAAACGCTAGATTGCTCCCCAGTGCACTCGCGACCTTACGAACATCATCTCCACCATGAAGCAGTTTATCGGCGCCGCAGCAGCGCTGCTCTACACCTCCGCCGCCTCCGCCCAGCAGCTCGAGGCCCGCGGACTCTGCGACAACGCCGTCAACGATGGCGGCAACTGGTATTGCTCCATGGTCAAGCAGATCACCTACAACGGTGTCGGCGTTGACAACAAGTACAACAAGATCACCAAGATGGACGGCAACTCCGGCTCCTGCGAGAGCACTCCCCAGGGATACTCCGGTTCCATGAGCCCGCTCGACGAGGAGGTGAGAACGACCCGAATCCGCGCATTGCGCATGCTGGCGCGACACGTGCAGCAACACGAACAGTGCTAACTTTGTTCAGGTCTCCATGCACGTCCGTGGTCCCGCCAAGCTGAAGCAGTTCGCCGTCTACACTCCCAACGGCTCTTCCAACTCCAAGCGCAGTGCCACCTCTGCTCGCCGTCACGCGCACGCTCACGCCCACGCCCACAAGCGTGAGGCCGAGGCTGCCATGGGCGACACTGTCTATGCCACCATTGATGGCAAGGCCGTCAGCTGGGCCAACGACTGGTCTGGCTCCGCTGCCACTCCCGCCCCTGAGGTCAACAACAAGGCTTACGCCGGCGCCGGCTCCAGCCCTGCGGCTTACTCTTCTGAGTCCTCGGCTCCCTCGGCTCCTGCTTCCACCTCATCCTCTGCCGCGGCCAGCAAGTCTTCCTCCAGCAGCGGCATTCTTGACGATATCTTCGGCTCTTCTTCCAGCGGCGGCTGGGGTCGTCAGGCTTACTACAACGCCGAGTCTGGCGAGGCTGATGGTCTTGTCTTCCTGAACCACAACGGTGGCTCTGGATCCGGTGTCTTCGACTACTCTTTCGGCAACTCCCTTTCCTACGCTCGTGCTGACGGCAAGGGTGGCAGCTCCTCTCCCGAGGTTCTCGAGGACTGTGAGCTCGCTTCCTCTGACGAGGTCATTATCATGTCCGACAAGGAGTGCACGGGCGACAGCTGTGGCTACACTCGCCCTGGTACCGTTGCTCACCACGGTTTCGCTGGCGCTGAGAAGGCCTTCTTCTTCGAGTTCCAGATGCCTGATGACGGCCAGTCCTCCACCAACATCTACGACCCTGTCAACATGCCTGCCATCTGGATGCTCAACGCTCAGATTCCCCGCACTCTCCAGTACGGTAACGCCGAGTGCTCTTGCTGGACCACCGGCTGCGGTGAGTTCGACATCTTCGAGGTCCTCGCTCCCGGTGACAAGCGCATGAAGTCCACTCTCCACGGCAACAACCAGGGTGGCAGCTCCGACTACTTCGACCGCCCTGTCGACAAGACCATGAAGGCAGCTGCCATCATGAAGGGCAACGACATCTACGTCAAGGTCCTCGACGACGACACCGAGTTCGGCAGCACCATGGATGTATCCAGCTTCTGCAGCACCAACGGTCTCTCTGACCTCCTCCACTCTGTCTTCGACCTTTCCGGCCACAACTAAGCGTTGTCGCTCATGGACCTTTTGGAAACGCAGCTGCTCTCAGCGAACTTGCCATATAAAGACACCTTTTTCTCGTATTACCTCTTTTCTCTCTCAAGGCAACAACAATTTTACAACCTCTTGATCATCTTATAGAGGTCCTCGAAATGCAACCTTTTTGATTTTTACATGTCTTCCTTTCTCACGAATTGTCTTGCATCTTGCGTGCCGCCAGATTCCCCGTTTCTAATTCGAGCATGCGGAACGCGAGGGAGTTTGGCGGCGTACGAATTCTTTGAAAGGATACATTCAGGCGGTTTGGTGGCGGTCGACTGGGTCGATTGCGGTTGGATGGATCCTTTGGATGGGTATACCCTTCTGCTGCCTTTTTTGTTTGATACGATGCGCGGTTTGGCTTGGACTATGTTGAGATGAGTGGTTTTTTTTAGTTCTGAATAGTGTATATGTTTGATGGTTCTTTTGAATACTTCTCTCTTGGGATGACTGCTTGATTGTGATGTGCAATAATGTTCTGCTCACAGGTTGTGGGTATGATGTATCTTACAAGTCGGCATCTGGCGCGTCGTCTGTGGCATCTCTAGGTACCTTCGGCTGCGAGTCGCTTGACTTGGCGTATGTGAAGTGACTCGACGCAATTCGCTTCACTGTTCTCATCATGGATGGTATCGGTGTTGTCTATCACGGCAAGTGAAGATGGCTCTCTTGTCTTCTCTCCGACCAGAGAAGTCCTTTGTAACGTCCCGCCATGTCCCGAGACCCAGACACAAGCCAGTGGGGGAATACCTTCCTGGTTGAGACGAGTGGCTCGAGTGTCGCCGAGTCTCTTTGCTGTGTAGGGCCGAGGCATCTTCTTCAGCATCGCGCTTGCCGAGCAGACACATGATTTACCCCAGCCCAGCCCTCCGCCCTCCCTCCGCACGCTCGCTTCTCTGCACGCCGGCCGAAGGTTTGGCCTGGGGACAGTTACTTGCAAACCTTTGAAACATTCACTTTACCCTTCACACTGCCAATCGCACCTCCGCCAACGCCCTTCACTTCACTCAAGTGTCATTGCTTGATCACGTGGACGTCAAAACTCGCGCGCATTCCATATCCTATTCTAGCGACGCCGACCACCATCGCCGACAGCGGCTTACATACGGCCACCTTCTCCACCTGCAGTGACGGCATCGCGATATTACGCATCCATTACAGCAACACATAGACGACAGACGATCTACCCTTGCAACGGGACTCGACCCCAGCAGCGCGAACTGCGCACAGCACCGCCGAAAGGCTAGAGCGCCACGCCCAGCAGCATGTCAGGTTTGTCACCACCGAAACCCTGGGAGAGAGCCGGCGCCGGAGGGACTTCAGGTGAGAAACACCGAGGAGCGCACATGAAACCACCAACCAGACCACTGACTGACTGTGATAATAGCTGCGATACCCACAACTACTGCTGCAACACCATCCGCCACTGCTTTGGGCTCCGACGCCGCGCCTGCACTACCCGCAAGACCAGACTCACTCAACACTGTAGCGAGCAGAACTGCCAGCAACTACGCATCACCTTACAATCGCACATCTCCATACGGCGGCATGGCTAGCTCACCCTACGGCATGGGAGGTGGTTATGGAGGATATGGTGGTGGAGCCTACGGAAACCGATTCGGCGGCATGGGAGGCATGTACGGCTCTTCATACGGCATGGGAGGAGGCTATGGTATGGGCGGAATGTACGGCCAGCAAAACGGCATGTACGGCCCTCAGGACCAGAGTCTCACGCAGACATTCAGCCAGTCGACGCAAACGACCTTCCAGATGATCGAGTCCATTGTCGGCGCATTCGGCGGTTTTGCGCAGATGCTCGAGAGCACATACATGGCCACACACTCTTCTTTCTTCGCCATGGTTTCCGTGGCAGAGCAATTCGGCAATCTGCGTCAGACGCTGGGCTCTGTTCTTGGAATCTTCACAATCCTCCGCTGGATCCGAACGGCTGTCGCACGTCTCACAGGTCGTCCACTACCCGCGGATGCCACAGCTCTCACACCGGCCAGCTTCGCCGCTTTCTCAAATGGTGGCTCCAGCTCTGTTGGTCCAGATGGCCGACCCAAGCCCAGCAAGAAGCCTTTCATCGTCTTCATGCTCGCAGTCTTCGGCCTTCCCTACCTAATGGGCAAGCTCATTCGCTCTCTCGCAGCCTCACAAGAAGCCGAAGCACAACGCCAGCTTGCAGCGTCGCCCTACGACGCTGCGACAGGCGAGCAACAGCCTCTGGATCCAAGCAAGCTCGATTTCTGCCGCGTGCTCTACGACTACACCCCACAACTGCAGCCTGGTCAGCAAGCCCAACAAGGCATCGACCTCGAAGTGAAAAAGGGCGATCTCGTCGCCGTCCTCTCCAAGACCGACCCTATCGGCAACGCCTCCGAATGGTGGCGCTGCCGTGCCCGCAACGGCCAAATGGGCTACCTCCCATCACCATACCTCGAAACCATCCAGCGCAGACCACAGCAAGCGCAAATCTCAGACAAAGCTGCAAACAGCGAGACCAGCTCACGGCTGAACACAATGACTAGCACCAAACCCGCTTCGAGCCGCACGAATAGCATGGTGAAGGAAGAGGTCAAGGTGAAGCCTAAGATGCCCGATGGCAAGCCTGGTGATGTCAGCATGGAGAGTTTCCAGCGCGGCGGCTTCTACCAGTGATGTTCAGGCAAAAGAGCATGACTTTGTTTCGGCGGGCTATTTGATGGGTTAATCAGGACTATTTTGAGCGCATGGCGCTTGAGGCGTTTTTTCATTTTACATTCTGAGGCTATCTGCTTTTTCTTTTCTTCTTTTTTTTCAACTTGTCGTTACTGTCATGTGAGTGAAACTAGCTACATGTAGGCATGCGTGCTTCAGCGGGCATTCATTGTATGATGATGATATTTCGTAGAGCGGTTGGCTCATGTCGTCTCGTTTCATTGGCTTCTTGAGAACACACGTGATACCTTCCATTGGAAAATCAGGCTCGAGTAATGCACAATGTGCTTCTTGCCTTTTTGGGGAATTTGGTTGGTGAAACGACACAGGCATTCACTTGTACGGTGGTGATGTTTGAAAAGCAACGGACCCGTCTCACTCTGTTGGCTTTTCGAAAGTACGCGTAGGTCTGACGCGGACCTCGTCAGAGTTGATTTGTACAAAGATCAGGATTCGAGGAACACGGCGCTCAAATCCATTGGCACCGGTATCTCAAACATACATGCTTCGAGAATCGCGACTATCCTGCCACATACGCGACAGTCTGATTAGTAAGGCAGGGCTCAGGTTATGATGCACAAGATACTCCAGGTATATCGTCCATACGCTTCTTTCCGTTTCGAGCAATACGCTCTGTCCTTGCGAAGAGCAAAACTACACAAGCCAAGACCTTACAAAGCCACAGTTCGCGTAAAGATAGGTCGTCGCATTCTCGCATCGAGAATTCGAGAATTCGAAGTACAATAGAGGAGCCCTAGACGGTGATCAAACTGCACATCATCGATCTCGAGACAGAATCGAAGCACGTTTAAAGTTTTGGCTAGGCTTGAAGTAGCAGTGTGCGTATAAGCGCACGGACGCAAACGCGAAGAATGATGCTGAATACGCCTTGAAGTTCTACTACTTCTGTATATGTATTCGAGATATAAGGTTGGCTTATGGCTCCTGTATGGGAAGCGCGAAGTAGTTTGTTTGTTTGTTCAACTCACACAAGCACGTGTGCTTTAACTGCATCCTTATACATTCTCCCCGGATCGACGACAAGGAACACCCCCAGCATTCACCATGGCAGAATCGCGGGTCGTGCAGGGATATATTGATCCTAACTTCCCAAATCCGATGACTGAGTCGAGTGCTACGATTATTATCTATGGGTATGCTTTTGTGAGATCTTGATGTAGAAGACATTATATTGACAATGTAATTAGATACACGCCTTCTCTTGCCGTCGGCGTCCTCGGCGTCGTGCTGTTTGCCATTGCACTCGCGGCTCATCTTTTCCTGCTCCTGCGCCATCGTACCTGGTACTTTAGCACGGTTGTAGTAGGCACGGCGATGGAGATCGTCGGATATGCGTTCCGCATACTGTCGAGTCAGCAGAACCCGTATTCTGTTCCGTGGTTTGTGGTTCAGGTAAGCACGTTCCAACGCCATTTGTCGTAGATATTAATACTGACAACAACAGTACTTCTTCATAGTGGTTGCGCCGGTCTTCTTCTCCGCAGCGATTTACTCGCTCGTCTCCGTCATGATCAGTATCTATGGCAAGGAGTACGCGCCGATGCCACCAAAGCTGGTCCTCTGGGTCTTCATTGTTTGCGATGTAGCTGCAACGATTATCCAGGTTGCGGGTGCGGCTCTAGTCGGCATTGCTTATTCCAACCAGGAGGATCCGACTACTCCGAATAACATCCTGCTTGCCGGCCTTGCATTCCAGGTATTCTCGTTTGCGGTCTTCTTGGTCGTGCTGTTCTGGACATTGGTAAAAGCTAGGAAGAGCCCGGCTTTGATAAGCAGGAGCTTCATTGCTGCGCTTGTCGTTGCGACGTTGGCGGTATATTTGAGAACCTGTTTCCGTCTGGCGGAGACTGCGGAGGGCTTGATGGCAAGTCTGTCGACGCATGAGGTGTACTTTGGTTGCTTGGAGTTCGCTCCCGTTGTTGTGGCTGTCACACTACTTGTGTACTGGCACCCAGGTCGATGGCTGCCTGGATCATCACCGCTGCACAAGTCTGAGAGGGAATCTGGACGGACAGCTAGCGATATTTGAATAGCAGCACCAGAAATAGAATAATGCATAATCAATTTTCCTCACGCCAGATCCAAGAGAAGTCTGCAGTGCCAAACGTGGCTGGATAGACCAAGAGAGCCTGTACCTTGGGATCCTGTAGGGATGATAGATGTGCCACGACGCTCCGGCATGACGTTCTCGCCCAGGCCTTCACCCACCACTCGTCGACTTGTCGCAGCAGAGAAAGCCACCAAGAGAGTAAAAGGAGCGCCCGTACGTCCTTTTGAATGACCAGAGGGCGGAATATCTTGTGCATTCGTCCACCAAATGCGAAGATCTTGTTCATGTTTTCAGGCTCTACCTTCATCTCCAGTAGTGGCGTAAGGTGACGCAGAATCTTGTGGTATGGATTGTCGCATGAAGTTGAAGAATCATCAAGCTCGCAAAGGCGTACGAATGCTGGTGGAAGTCCCTCGACACCTGGTTCGTCGCTTGTGAAGCTACCAACATCATCGTCAGCAGCGTGGAAGATTTGAGCCCATGGTGAGCCGTTGCTAGGGGCATCGTAGATGAGCTGAATCGCTTTAAAGCCGCCTGTCGACGCCATGGGATTGAGAATTCGCGTGATAAATTCGTTGTCGCTAGCCGGTCGGTCGTTGTGCGCGCTCCCGTCTTCCAACGCAAAAGTGAACACAATCGTGATTAGCATCGCGGCGACCATCGCATCGAACCCAGATTTGGACGTTTCTTGCAAAGGTTGGACTTTTCGCGCAAGGTCCGCCTGATATAGTTGTAATCCTCGATGCCAGTGACCAGCTTCCGCAAATTCCAGAGCACGCAGCTGTTTTTGTTGTCCATGCACGTCGAGAAGTCGTCGCTGGTGGCCAGACGACAGAGCCAGAACCATATGCATGAGATACGGTACTTCCCATACATCTTTGGAAACCACCAGCCGCATGATGTTGTTTACAACATCGCCTCCAAAGGTGTCGCAGGTGAGATCTTGAAAGTGCCGCAACGCGCGGATATCGCTATTTTGCTGAGATACAGGGATTCCAAGGAACTTGACAAGATCATTTGTAGCAGATACTACCGCCAGATTGTGTCCCATCGGCGTTGGACTGGATGCCGAGACTTCCGTTGATGGTGATGAAGAAGCGGTGGCGACGTATTCACAGTCGATATTTAGACGCGAGCATCGCGTGCAGCGTGGCCGGATTTCATCGCACTTTATTTGGGTCAACCTCTCGAACGCTGCCCATCAAAAGCAACGTAAGTTACACCTACCTTGATTCGTCTTTTCTTGCATGCTGCACACCCGTTTCTTGATTTCTGGTGTGTCTTACGTGTGGCGAACGGACGTGGCTTCTTCTTGGGGGGCTGATCATTGGCGCCGTTGTCACGGATCACCAGGTCGATCTTGAATGTGGACTGCATTCGAGTGTACTCTCGACAGGTCTGAGGGTTATGTTTCTCAGCCCACACATGCCGGGTGGTGGTGTAGCATAGGAAGCAAGAACATTGGAGCTTCGGGAAGTTGACTTTGATGTTGTCGTTGACTGGACCCTGAACCTTGTGAGTGCCGACTTCAGCTTCCTTGAACGACGCGGTCCGCGGCGATAAGTTGCACTTCATCATACGGTCATCCAGATCCAGCTCTTCTCATCTCTTGGGTATCAAAGCAAGCCTGATTCTGAATGTGGTGTCAAATTCCTGATTTTTGCGATCTAGAAGGATGCCGGTGCATGCCGAGAGCCAGACCGCTGCGTCAAGGAGAAGAGATGGGAGCGTCGACCTTCGCGTCACAAGGCCTGTTGAATTTCGACTCCCAATGCGAATGTTGCACAAGTCAATATGGCTGTTCACAAGTGCTGAATGTGTTCGGGCTATGTGGGTACGCCGTTATCGTCGGTATAACAGGTGCAGTGGAACACCCTTTGAGGGAAAGGAAATACGGATACTAACTCGCAAGGACAGTAGAGATATGTTCCTGTTCGACACTGACACATCTCAATGGTAGTTGTTGAATAATGGGCTGGGGAGTGATGTCTAGAAGCACTCTGTTCGCGAATGTGTTTTCTACTCTCACTCTCAACGCTTCCCGCTTTGTCACCACTCCAGCTCCTCTTCCTCCTCGCTACCCATGCAGATTTCCAGCGCGTTTGTCGCTTCAAGCGCATGCAAATCTGTCTTCTCCAAACTGAAAACACCGCACGCGCTTCTTTTTTTATGCTCCCTCATCCTCAGCTACCAGATAGAGCATGGCCGCCTTCGAACCATACCCGCACGAACTCTGGCACCTGAAATGCCTTCTCCTTCACAGACAGTACCACCAATGCATCAAAGTAGGCGATGAGATTCTCGGCTTGCTCGACGAAGATGGTGATATTCATCCGTTCTCCGGCGTGTTCGCGACATTCTATCTTGCCATGGCGCATGATGAGCTCGCGCGTTCGATGCACGAGCATTCGGCCTTCAAACTCACATATTTCGCGAGAGCCGAGCAGCACTATCATCAAGCCATCAAGCTGCTTCCTAGTCTTGAGCAATGTCGCGGTGTCCTGGATCAACAACATCAGAAAGAGGAGGACGACGACGGCGATGACACGCTACCGTTGCCACCGGAAACCGAGCAGCTCTCTCTTGCGCCTCCAAAATTAGCAAGGACTCAATCAACTCAACGACTCTCCGCAGAAGTGAACGACTCAGACTCGGATAGCCACGACAGCTTTGACGATCTCCTAGAAAGCGACATCCCTCGTACCACTCTGGCGCGCCCAACCCTCGAGCGTGACTACAGCAGCATGTCGCTGCTCGATGTCCGACCGAGACTCACCAAATCGACCTCGCAAGGTCTCCTCAAACCCATCCGTCTGGGCTCACCACCGAAAGCACACCATCTGCCGCCCAAGCTGCCCTACTTCGGTCAGGATCATTCTTCCCAATCTTCGAGAGCGCCGTCTCCGTTGCCTCAGGTTCCAGTCATTATGGTAGTGACTCCAACTCTGGAGCAACAAACACTCGAGCTCGAAGAACAGTACCTGGATCTCACAAGCCTGTCCGAACATCTCGACGGCATGCGCAAGCAGATAAACACCCACATCAACCTACTCCGCCGAGCTAAGCTGGCCACGACAATCGCACAAGCCGAACGGGCTTCTCGTTCTCAAGCGCCAGCACTGGCGCCACAAAAGCGCCTTCCGAAATCGAAAAGCTTCTGGTCTTTCACACCTGCAGATGTCAAGGTGGCAGAGAAGGAGAGGAAGATCGAGGAGGGCAGGGCTAGAGGATGGGAGAGAAAGCGTTATGATCCAGGAAGGTATGAGGCGCTTGTGGAGAATGCTTTGGCAGAGCTCTGAAGGGTTGCATTGACTGGTGTGAGGAATTCAGTCGCTTGTTCTAAGGCGCAATACCCCTACTCTATCGCAGTGTTCACTCTGTACATGTATTCTACAATGCTTTGTTGAACGTTTCTTGCTGCCATTGAGAACAATACAAGTATCGCCTTGTGTTTACACGGGTCAAGGGCTCATGTTATGTCCGCACCTTTAAGCGACTGGAAATGAGCGGGGCAACCCGACGTCATGGCTGATAAGGTCGCTTCGAGCTGGGAAGAAAGGAAGGAGCTGAGCTGCAGGTAGTTGGCATTTCTTGACTTCACCTCATTCTCTCTTCACTCGCATGTGAAGAGACGTACATCGCCGCGCATAATTGACCGACAGGTAACTACTTCCTCACTTACTCAACGCCTCCAATTCGATTGCTCCACTTCGTCTCCACCCCCAGCTTCTTCACGGCGATCAGCTCCACTCTGCCCAAACACTAACAGCCGCCAAGTGAACCAGAGCACCACAACGAGCATGCCGTCGCTGTTCCCATCCGCCACCGCGCTGAGCGCTGTCTTCGGCAAGGCAGCACCAGAGAACACTGAGCAGAGGCGCTCACGTCACGATGTGCCCGCGGGTCGCTACCAAGTATGGAGCGTGACTGAAGATGCCGAGCGCAAGGCTAGCGAGTTGAGCCATGCTGCTGCGAAAGAATATCAGAAGGCTTCGGCTGTGGCACAGGCGAAGGCTGGGAACATTGAGTTGTACAGCGGAAAGTACTGTGAGTATCAGTGGATTCGCGAACTTTATTGGAGGAAGCGAGCTAATTTTTTGTTGTAGATGCGGTAAGTTCATCGGCTACAATTGGTTGAACACGATTTTTGCGTATCAATGCGATAGTAGCTAATCTTGTATCCGCAGGCATGCACTTTCGGTGGCCTCATGGCCTGCGGCCTTACTCACTGGGCCGTGACACCGCTCGATCTCGTCAAATGCCGTCGTCAAGTCGATGCAAAGCTCTACACGGGTAACCTGGACGGCTGGCGCAAGATCATCAAGGCGGACGGCGTCCGTGGTATCTACACCGGTGGCTCGCCCACCTTCTTCGGCTACAGCGTCCAGGGCTCTCTCAAATACGGATGTTACGAGTTCTTCAAGAAGTTCTACTCTGATCTGGCCGGACCTGAGGCTGCTGTCAAGAACAAGACTTGGATCTATCTCGCTGGTTCGGCTTCCGCTGAGTTCTTCGCTGACATCGGTCTCTGCCCTCTCGAAGCTGTCAAGGTTCGCATGCAAACCACTATGCCACCGTTTGCTACCGGCACGATGGACGGCATCAACAAGATCATCAAGGCCGAAGGCGTCGCCGGGTGAGTGACAGAGCTGTCCCCGTCCTAACAGTCCCAAGTGCTGATCTCTTTTCTAGACTCTACAAGGGCATCTACCCTCTCTGGGGCCGTCAGATCCCATACACCATGATGAAGTTTGCTTCCTTCGAGACCATCGTTGAGATGATGTACCACCGCCTCCCTGGCCAGAAGTCCGACTATTCCAAGGCTGCTCAGACTGGTGTTGCCTTCTCTGCTGGTTACATCGCTGGTATCCTCTGCGCCATCGTTTCTCACCCAGCCGACGTGATGGTCTCGAAGCTCAACTCCCAGCGCAAGCCAGGCGAGGGCTCTGGTGCTGCTGTCGGCAGGATCTACAAGGACATTGGCTTCTCCGGCCTCTGGGCTGGTCTGCCTCTCCGGTGAGTAATGATGTATGTTAAACTGTCGAGAAAGCTTACTAATTGGATTACATTGCAGTATTGTCATGATCGGAACTCTCACTGGTTTGCAATGGATGATCTACGATTCTTTCAAGCTCTTCATGGGCCTGCCGGCAACTGGTGGAGCCGCACCACCTGCAGAGGAGAAGGCGAAAGCTGAGATATGATGGCGACCAAGTGACTTGCGCACGTAGGTTGGTTCCTGGTACAGCCTCAGCTGCCTTTGTGGGTTATGTCGGTGTTACGTGGCGCGGTCGAGTATGATACGATTGTACTTGTTGTGTCTCTTCTAGCTAGTGTGCAAGGAAACCAATATAGTTTGTTTTGCGCTCACAGGAGCAGATCTCAGCCGTTGTCCTCCTTGTATTCCTCGAGTGCAACAACACGATTATATTCATACCGCATCCGGAGTCGTGATTGAATGCCTTATCGAAAAATGAGACAGGTCAGCGGTAAGCAGCATCAACGCCTCCCGCAATCTACTGAACTAGCCATGAATGAGACCCATTGCGTGACAGGGAGATGGGATGCCTCAGCTCCCCTCATACCACGTGGCACTTCTCTTGGAGGGCGGTTCACGCTCCTCCCGAACCGGTTCGGCCGGCTTGGACTCGACGGTATGACTGATACGCGGCTTGGAAGAGTTGGACCTGTCGGTCCTGCTTGGTGAAATGGCCGTGCTCGGTAGTTTGAACTTGGGTGTAGGATTGAGCCTCTGTATCGTGTTCGGCGGCAAGGAGCTGGTCGACGTGCTCCCACAGCAGCGCTTTGTCATCCTCGAGCTTTTCCCGGTACCGCTGATTCTTGAGAAGATTCCTCAGCTGCTTCTTGCGAAGCTCGGCTGCAAGCGCAACGAGCTTGTCGTCGTGGGTCATCTCAGTTGTCAGCATTTCCAAGGTGTCAATGGTGTTTTCGAGGTTCCACTCCATTCTGGCATATGTAAAGAATTCCGTGTACGCCTGCTGGCTCAGCGCCGGCACCAGGTACTTGTCTGCTGCAATGTGGACGTCAAGCCAGAAGCGCCAAGGTCTCTCGACCGGAGCTTGCCCGCGAAGACCGTATGGGGCTTTGTAGAGGTAGCGCAAGACGGCCTCCATGGCGTCGGGGTCGTCTTCCTTTAGCTCGATGGTGTCGAGTTTGCTCTCCTGAAGAGATCTGTTAGCTGATGATGTCTGGACGTGAGATTGAAGAATCAGATTGACGAACGGCGAAACGGCTGCCGATACCGCAGGCTTTCTTGAACCACTCATTGGTGGTGCAGAGGACGTGTTTGTGGACTTTGATATCCCGCCCATCGCGAAGCTTGATGGTGAGGTCGCTGTAGTCGGCATTGTTGTGCCAGCTGGTTCAGGCGGTGTTAGCGAGTGCTCCTCATTTGGTGATGTGACAAACATGCCTTGAGATGTCCATGTTGCGTGATGGCTGTTGAACGACTTGAAGTAAAGAAATTAGTCAAGGGAAGCAGAGCTTGTAATTGTGGATCTGGATGCTGCTGGCAGCGTCGTGAAGGGAAGGCGCGCTTGAGAAGGCAAGAACGACGCGGAATGAGCCGAGGAGTGAAAGAAGGAGCACCTCACGGCGAATATCACCTCGCACTGGCTGAATTCCGTTTCTTGCGAGAATGCCACATGTAATTGCCAAAGAGCAACGAAACTTGGTCGAGTGGGCATCATGGCCTCTCTTGATCGCTATTATTACAGATGACCGACCGGATATCTATGGACAAGCATTTCAAAAAACGCGTTTATCAAAACATTACCAGACCTTCACCGATTGAGCCTCGCAATACCAAAATCCATGAGCCTGCTAGTCAACTGCGCGCGATAGGTGGCCCTCCTCGCATCACGTTGCTCCACAGTCGACTTCTGGTACGCCCAGAACTGCTCCTTGATGGTTTTCCAGATGTTCAAATCGGCCAGCACTATCTGTCCGCTGTGAAAGGAATCGAAAATGTGTATGTCGGTCCGAGGTGGCGGAGCTGAGGCTAGCAGAGTATCACGCTCGCTTGATTCGTCATCTTCGTCAGTGACGGTGGCAGCATTTTCTGTATGGCCGGCCGGGTTCAAGGTCTGCATCTCGATGTCGTCTTGCTGCTCCAGTTCCGTGGAATGGCGGACTCCGCGTTCTTCGCTGTCGAGATCTTGCCCTGTCGATGGTGCTGGTGTTTGTTGGGTTTGGGAAGCAGCAGCCGGAGTGGCGCCATCCTTCAATCGCTTCCTGGTGATGTGTGCAGAAAGGTGTACGAATTGCAGTGCCATAATCAGCAAGTCGAATAGCACCAGCGTAATGCGACTAGTTGGCCCTTTCTGGCCGATAAAATCCATCGCAAGGCCACCATGCAAATAGCCTCTCGTCGCTTCTGTTCCGGTCGCGGGAGAGAACAGAATGTGCAACACTATGCATAGAAGATTGCTACCCAGGACCAAGCTGACAAATGGCTGCTGATCGGGAGGCTGGACGAAAGTAGGCGGCTTAGGCGTGAGGAGCACGAACTGGACTAGCGATCGTAGCATGAAGCGTATGAACGAGCAGCTGAAACGAGAGTCAGCAAGTTGTCACAGTATGGTTCACGTCATCAACTCACTCCATGTAATATATTGCGCTCAGCTGGGCATAGACAAGTACGTCCATGTTGTAGATGAGGTCGTCGAGCAATTGCCCCCTCTTTCTGTTGAACGTGTCTCTATTCTCTTTCCGTCGCTTCTCGATCTGGGCAGCCGTCGGAGCTCCATCTTGTGTGTTGTGGTTTGAAGAGTTGAATGCGCGAGATGAGGATGCGGCAGCGTCGACATCATTCATGTCGGAGGTATGGTGGTGATGGTGGGCGCCGTTCTCATGGTAGTCGAGAATGTCGATATCAGATGCCTATTGAACAAGCGATCCGCATACTTGTTGCAGTAATAGACCGATTACATATATATGTGTTTGATCGCGTGAGTTGAGCAGAGGTGTTCATGCGCATACACAGGACCCTGATGCCTTGAGCTCGGTCTTGGTACAGCCGATCCGGCTTCCGCCATCGAGAGAGCAGCATGCATAGGGCTGTCGGTCGGCACTTTAACGTTGAACACGCGCCTCGCGTTCCATCTCGCGTTAAGAGTTGCCCGCATGTCATTGATTGACCAGAGATCAGACAAGTAATATCACCACAACACACAAATCATGGCCAACTTCTTCGACATCAGAGCACGCCAAAAAGAGGCTGCAGCCAATGCTAGCTCCTCCAAAACACCAGCACAGCCAGAGAAGAACAAACTCCAGCCATGGGTTGAGAAATAGTACGAGCATCGTCCACCAAAATACCATACAGTAATACATATTAACAACACCCACAGCCGCCCCAAATCCCTCGACGATGTCACCGCCCAAGACCACACCGTCACCGTCCTTCGTCGAACCCTCCAATCCGCCAACCTCCCACACATGCTCTTCTACGGCCCTCCCGGCACAGGCAAAACATCCACAGTCCTCGCCCTCGCCAAACAGCTCTACGGCCCCGAACTCATGAAAACCCGCGTGCTCGAACTGAACGCTTCCGACGAGCGCGGCATCTCCATCGTCCGCGAGAAAGTCAAGGATTTTGCGCGCATGCAGCTCTCCAACCCACCTTCTGGTCCTGCAGGCGAGGAGTACCGCAAGAAGTACCCTTGCCCTCCGTACAAGATCATTGTGCTTGACGAGGCGGACAGTATGACACAGGATGCTCAGAGCGCGCTGCGCAGGACGATGGAGACGTACTCGAAGATCACGCGCTTCTGCTTGGTGTGCAACTACGTGACGAGGATCATCGACCCGCTTGCGAGTAGATGCAGCAAGTTCAGGTTCAAGAGCTTGGATGAAGGAAATGCTGGCAAGAGATTGGAGGATATTGCGAGGCTGGAAGAGGTGAAATTGGAGGACGGTGTGGTTAATACTTTGCTGAGGTGCAGCGAGGGAGACTTGAGAAAGGCCATCACATTCTTGCAGTCCGCTGCGAGGTTAGTGGGTGCTGTGCAGGTGAAGCCAGAAGGCGGGGACAAGAAAAGGAAGAGAAAGACGGTAGAGGAAGACGAGGACGACGATGCCATGGACGTTGACGGCGCCAGCAAAGGCTCGGACATTGCTGTCACTGTGCAGCACATTGAAGAGATCGCCGGCGTGATCCCAACCCCCACCATCGAGAGTCTGCTCGCAGCCATGCAACCCAGCTCGAAGGGCACAGTCTACAGCCGTGTGTCGAAGTCCGTGGAGGATCTAGTAGCTGAAGGCTGGAGCGCCACTACTCTCACCACACAACTTTACGATCAGATCATCGTTGTCGATGAGTCGATCGGGGACTGGCAGAAGAGCCGCATCGTGCTATGCTTCTCAGAAACCGACAAGAGGCTTGTGGATGGTAGCGATGAGCACCTGACGATCCTCGACTTGTGCTTGCAGATCGCTGGAATCCTTGGGCAGAAGTAGGAGCAAGTATGATTCTAAGGTGATTGGCTTGGAAGCAGACGACAGCGAAGGCGTTACGGAGTTCAGGGTTTCAAGCGAATGAGGGTAATCTGTGAGAACAAGATCGGGTTCTCTAAGTGTTTCTCTTCTGTAAACTAGATATCATCGAAAGACAGTCGAGCACAATGTTGTCCAAAACTGGTCGCCAATATAGACGTGGATGCTACAAATCAACTACATGAAGGCTCGTAGCCTCAAGAATGGCCGATTTCTGCCAACAACACATTTCATACTCTCATTCCACAGTCCCATCACGCCGCCGCCATCCCCCCTCCCTTCACAAACTGCACAGCCCGATGCCCCTGCTCCTGATCCGGCCCATTCCCATGTCCCTCCCGCCAACACTGCTGGCAATAAATATCTCCCTCGCAACCAAGACACCTCACCTCGCCGTCCTCGTTGCAAATGCAGCACCACGAATCGATCTCCTCGTCCGTGAAAGCAGGAGCTTTGGGTTTCGCTTTCGATTTCGCGAGAGCGTCTGCGGCTTTTTGCTTTGCTTTCGCGGACGCTGGGGCTGTGGTAGGGGTTGAGGGGAGGCTGAGTCCGAGGTTGGAGAAGCGGGAGGCGAGTTCGGAGTCTTCGTAGGATGGTGGAGGTTGTGATTCGGGGTGTTTGCTTGGGGTTGAGGGGAGGCCGAGGGGGGAGGGGTTGGTTGGTTGGGAGGAGGTTTGTGAGGGTACGGTGGGGTCTTTGGGTTGAGAAGTGGTGGTGTTGTTTCGTTCTTCTTCTTCGTCGCCCTTGTCGTCTACGATGCCGTGCTTGCGGTCGTAGTCTAGCTCTGCTAAGACTCTTTGGACGTAGTCGTCCGCTTCGGCTTCGTCGAGCTGGTCTTCTGGTTCTTGATTTTCGTGATCATCGTGGCCATCGTGCTCGTCTTCGCCCGCATTGTCATTTGTATCTCGGATGTTGAGTTGGTCGCCGGCAGCAGATTCGTCGGCCTGTCCAGGCGGTGGCAAAGCTTCCCTGGCCTCTCTCAACAGCGCCGCAACATCGTCCGGATCATCAGGGTTGCGCTTCAGTTGCTCGTTTGATTCCAATTCTGCCAGGAGGTCGTCTATGGATTGCTCGTTGCCATCGCGCTGCCAGTCTGCGAGTGGTTCCGAGGCTACCTCGTCGCTGATTTGGGAGGTTAAAATGTCTGCCGCATCACCAGTGGGTAATTTGGTGGGAGGATTATTGGCAGCTGGCGAGCCTCCTGCGCGTAGATTCTTTAGACGGTCTGCGAGTTTGTCTTCTAGAGATGTTGGAGGTTTGGAGACTTCGATGTCGAAGGTGGGCTGGGGGTTGGAGCTGAGCTTCACGGATGACGGTTTGAGGGCGTTTAGTCGAGCTAGGAGGTCATCATCGTGTGCGGACATGGTTATGTATACTTTCCAGGATGTTTTGGTTCATGCAAGTAATTACTTGTGTCTCGAATAGGATTTCGAGGAGACCAATACTTCTTGATGTGGTCGATGCCGAGCTCTGGAGCTAGCGTGGAGCAACGTCAATCAATTGTGGACATGTGCGATACATGTACATTTGACAACGAGAATCTAACCAACTTTCTAATTATTTTGAAAGTACTCGAACGCGAAAAGAGCCACGGTTTGTCATGGACGACTATGTCGATGTCGCTGACGAAACCAGGGCGGTCCTAACACCTGTCATATTGTCGCCAAATTGTCCTGGATATGCTTAAGGTGTACGGACCCAACGAAATGGACATTGCAGTTGAATAAGAACAATGAAAGCTACGGCCCATAGAAGGCTTGCCAAAGGCCTCTCCGGTAGTCATCGGCTTTTCATAAAAACCTCCATTATCACCAAATCTCAAATTGCTAGACGTGTGGTTCAATGTGCTACGCATGTCTTCGTAGCTGAGCATTCGCATTTTTGAGATGATCATAGTTGTACACTGCAACGCTCAATTTTCTAACTCCGTTCGGCAAGCATGCCATTGATGGGTATGTGATACAGGCATTACGCCGGAAATAAATCAACAGAGCAAAAAGACTAGCTCCTGCTGAACATCCTAGAAACCATGGCTCCACCAATGTTTCTCGCCAGAGAACCACCGTAGAAGCCCCTCTCCAACACACCGCTAGCTTGGCTGAACTTGTCGCATCTCGAAAAAGCAAGGGTGTTTGTGACGGTGAGGACAAGAGCAATGACTACAGATATGTTAGCACGTGCCTCATTAGAATGTCCCAAACTTGATCGCAACATACCGACCAGCGTCAACCAGATGAACTTGAACCTGACAATCGCAACAATGGCCAAGGCAGCCCAGAATGCCGGCTGCGCATAGAGTGCGATCCAGAAGAAGCGCTTGTCCGTAGGAGTGACCACTTTTCCACCAGGCTCATTGGGTTGTGGCGCACTCTCGAACACCCAGTGCGAGTCGCCTGTTGAAGGATTGGCTTCGTTCCACCATCTTAATCCTACCAGTCGGCGTCCAGCAATGTTCTTGAGGTAGTAGAAGTCCGCGGCGAGCAGGAGGATTGTGGTAATGAAGATCAGGACGAAGTTATCGGTGAAGAGGACGCCGAAGAGGTAGGTCAGAGGGCCGGCTAGGAGGAGGTGTTAGTTGGGTGATGTTGACCTTTCGTCCAAACATAGTTCGCTCAAAGACATACCTGCACGGAATGCCAGAAAGGTCACGAAAGTGATGGGATGCGCGCTGAGCCGCCAGTCGAACTGTCCAGGGGTGGGTTGTGAGATGTCGGCCATGTTGGTGTGTATGGTACAGCCTTGGATGGTTTATGATGGAGGAGTGCACTTGGTATAACAAGAAGAATTAGAAGGCCATATGTTTTGTGATATCTGGCGTTTCAGGCAGCTGCTCTCGTCTCGCATTGCTCGAGGCAGGGGACCACGCGTTTGAGCTCAGGCCGCCGCATAACTATGCAATTGCAAGCCAGCCAGCCAGCCAGCCAGCCAGACGTGGGGAAAGAAGGCAAGCCAGTGAGCCAGTGAGCCAGTGAGCCAGTCTGCAATCGAGTCGACTTTAGCTCGCACAAGTGGAGTCATGCCAGTCATTTCTCGCCTATCGAGTGAGTAACACCCAAAAACACTACCCCCACTACAACAGTAGCCCAATTGATATACCCCTCTACTATTTTACTACTCTCTCACTCACCACCGCCACCCACACAGCAGCCACCGTGCTAGCTATCAAGATTCTACCCCGAGCCCTGCTCCGGCGTCCTTTCCTTCAATTCACGACTCCCGCTAGACGGGCATTTTCCTACAACATGGCGTTGAACGCCGCTTCGCACAACCCTGCCGGCGAGAAGACCGGCCCCGTCACTGGCCAGCCGCCAGCTCCCTCGCAAGACACCAAGGCGGCTGTCCAGGACGCTACCAACAGCGATGCCAAGGGCCTCAATGTGCCCGGCAAGGACGGCGGCGAGAAGGATGGCGAAAAGAAGGAAAAGACTGAGCGCGAGCTAGCAAAGGAGCGTGCAAAGGCTGAGAAGCAGGCCAAGTACGACGAGAAGATGGCCAAGAAGAAGGCACAGGCTGCGCAGGCTGGACCCAAGAAGGAGAAGAAGGAAAAGAAAGAGCAGGTCAAGCTTGCGCCATACAAGGAGGAGACTCCCAAGGGCGAGAAGAAGATTCTCAAGCCTCTGGACGACGAGTACCACACCGCCTACATCCCCTCCGTTGTGGAGAGCGCCTGGTACGACTGGTGGGAGAAGGAGGGCTTCCACGAGCCTCAATACACCAAGGACGGTGAGGTTAAGCCGGCTGGCTCTTTCGTCATTACCATTCCTCCTCCCAACGTTACCGGCGCGCTGCACATTGGACACGCCCTTGCGACATCGCTTCAGGATGTCATGATCAGATGGGAGAGGATGAAGGGCAAGACCGTCCTGTACCTTCCTGGTTGCGATCACGCTGGTATCTCGACTCAGAGCGTTGTGGAGAACATGTTGTACAACAGGCGCAACGGCATGACCAGGCACGACCTCGGAAGAGAGAAGTTCGTTGAGACTGTCTGGGATTGGAAGGACGAGTACCACAAGAAGATCAACACTGTGCTGCGTAGACTGGGTGGCTCTCTCGATTGGAAGAGGGAGGCTTTCACCATGGACGAGAACCTGTCTGCCGGTGTGCGTACATTGTTCGTCCAGATGCACGATGAGGGTCTGATCTACCGCGCCAACCGCCTTGTCAACTGGTGCACAAAGCTCAACACCGCCCTTTCAAACCTCGAGGTCGACCAGAAGGATCTTGAGGGCTCAACAAAGATCGACGTTCCCGGCTACGACAAGAAGATCGAATTCGGAAGCATCTGGAACTTCAAGTACCCGATCGATGGCACCGACGAGACCATCGAGGTTGCCACCACCCGTCCGGAGACCATGCTTGGTGACACTGGTGTTGCGGTCCACCCTCAGGACGACCGCTACAAGCACTTGATCGGCAAGTTCGTCAAGCACCCCTTCGTTGACCGTCTCATCCCCATCTTTGCCGATGAGACCGTCGAGAGGGACTTTGGTACTGGCGCTGTCAAGATCACCCCTGCACACGACTTTAACGATTTCAAGCGTGGCAAGGACAACAAGCTCGAGTTCATCAACATTCTCAATGACGACGGCACCATGAACTCGAACGCTGGTCCTTTCGAGGGACACAAGCGTTTCGATGTTCGTTACACCATCATCGCCGAGCTCGAGAAGAAGGGTCTGTACGTTGGCAAGGCCAACAACAAGATGGTCATCCCTCTCTGCAGCAAGTCAAAGGATGTCATTGAGCCTATCATGAAGCCTCAGTGGTGGATGAGCATGAAGCCGCTC
>Ga0265797_10002978_pt1 | contig 27702 bp, 26 predicted proteins | sample P2T30metagenome_FD_192433 | JGI IMG/M metagenome (GOLD analysis project Ga0265797, IMG submission 192433) | Plant litter microbial communities from East Loma Ridge, Irvine, California - P2 T30 | ecosystem: Environmental > Terrestrial > Plant litter > Unclassified | place: USA: California... | reverse complement strand
GCAGTAAACCGTATGCCCGCGCATTCTCACATGCACCCCACCCCATACTAACGCCTCCCATCCAAGTCACTAGTATAAACCCCCCTGCCTTCCATGCTATTACTCCGAATATCGTAACACAGCCCAACCCCACAACGCCTACGTTGGTATCTCGGTTTCGTATCGTAACAATTCAGCACTGGTGCGCCTTCTTCCATCGAACCTAAACCTGCGCATTCGGCGCCGGCTTATCCTCACGCTCTTCAACAATGGGGCTCGTAGGCGCCTCATCCTCATCACTTGCTTCCCTCGCGTCCTTCCACTCTGAGCTCTTTCGGCTGATTCTGGCGGGGCCCATGGGGTCGCGTGGGCTGGCGAGTGGGCTAGTAGGCGTGGCGCGCATGCTGCTGATACTATCAGTGCGGCCGTGGCCAAGGAGTCCGCTGCGCACACTGAGTCCGTCGGCTTGTTTGGTCGCATAGTAGCTGTTGCGCTCGCTGGGTAGTACCGGCGCAGTGACACCGGACGCTGAGTAGACGCTCGCGCGCTCGGCATTTACAAAAGCACCAACGTTGCTTGGCCTGTTGGAGGGCGAGTATATGGTGTCTGGGTTGGCTGAGAGCACGCTGAGCGGCAGCGACTCGCGACTGCCTCCATAATGCGATGAGGGGGCTAGTGCTCGCATCGAAGCATTGGTATCTACGGAGTTGCGACGGCGACGCTTCGACGATGACGCGAGGGTGAGGATAGACGCGTTGTCGGTCAGGATGTTGTTCGCGGTAGCGCCCTGATATGAGTTGGGCTGCTGCTGGGGCGCCAGATGCGGCGGTATAGCTGACGGCGGCGGGGACGCGGGGAACTGATGCGAGAAGTGGACGGGCGTAGCGCTTGAGCTTGTCGCATTGTTCTGGTTCTGGGCCTGGCCAAGGTTAAGGACATTTGAGGGCGCGGTTGATTGTATTGTCGTCAGAGTCGTGGTGAGGGAGTGTTCCGAGCCATTCGGCGACGAGAAAGTGCTGCCGCCGTTGACAAAGTTGCTGCCGCCTGTCTCTGCCTTTGATCTTGTGGAGTGCACGGTTTCAGGGACTGTGGCTACGGTAGGTGCTGTGGACTTGTTGCTCTTCTCTACACCTTGCCGCTGTCCGGCTGCGGGCTCCTCGATGGACGTGTAGCTGTCATGCGATCGCTGTGTGGCGGGAGTGGATACGGAGGAGTTGTCGGCTGGGGCTACATTGGTGTTGATGTAGCCAGACTCGGGATAGGGGTTGTTCTTCGCGGCGCCTTTCTTAACGGTGTTGCCCTTCTTGCCTGGGGCGTCGGACGATGAGGGCTTGAGATTGGCAAGACGCTTCATCCAACCCGCAAAGGGTCGTTTGCGCGGGTGTCGGTCTTTGTATCGCGTTAGCATGCTGAGCATAATTTGGTCAAACGAGAGTGGAAGTGGTGGAGGAGAATATAATAATCTGGGTAGTTGTCTGAGGCAATGGCTGTGCTGGGCTAGTTCACCGTACCATGGGGTCTCGATGCAGCTTCGGCCGTGGCCATTATGCCGGCTGCCAAATATAGAGTGCCGCGGTGGTGAGTGAAGGAGGTCGTCGAGCTAGCAGTTAGGCGCGGGATGCCACGTTCGGTCTCGGAAGATTCCACGTCGAAACTACTGGAGGGCTGCAGGACTGGGGACGCGGCTGTTGGTTGGTAACTTAGTGTGTGCGCGCGTGTGTTGGAAAGCCAGCGCAGACGGGCGGAACGCGATTGTCGCGATGGTGTGACGGAGTACCGTATCGCTGTTTGTCTGCCAGATGAGGCGAGTGAAGCAGTGCGTCTTATGTGGATTACGCGGTTGGGGCCGGGCAATCTGCTGATGTGGAAAGGGCGAGGGAGTTGCTTGGTCGCTCATGCCTCCAGTTGGACCCTGACCCTTTTCCCCAGCGCACCTGCCGCCCGCCGCGCTAAGCTGCGAGTTCCCTTTCACGACACAGTGATTGCGTATGTTCTGTAGATCGACATGTAACCACCCGCCCTGCCTCCCCACTGACCTCGGAGCGACCCCTAAACATGCTCGCATGCGGGTTATCAAACAACGAGGGGGCGCCCACCAAACCTAACACTACGTCATGACCCGAAACACCCCAATTGGCGCCAACCATGCTATCCCCAATGCCTCGACCCAAACCATACTGCCCCTGCCTGAGCATGTCGTCGCCCAGATCAAGTCGTCAACGGCAATCGTCTCCCTCACCGGAGTTGTGCTGGAGCTGCTGAAGAATTCTCTGGACGCGAAAGCGACCAAGGTTGAAGCTGCGATCGACTTTGCGCGCGGCGGATGCTCGGTCGAAGATGACGGCCTCGGCATATCGCCCCTCGAGTTTCGCGAGGAAGGAGGCCTGGGCAAGCTCTACTGTATGTACATGCACCGAGGGCGCTGTAGATAGACAATTGACAGGTACAGGCACGTCCAAGTACCATGCAACCGAGCCTCTTCTTGGCCGCAATGGCACCTTCCTCGCCTCCCTCGCTGCCATGTCCCTCTTGACCATCTCCTCGCACCACTATCAACATCGCTCGCACAACGCGATAACGTTTCACCAATCAAAAGCCGTGGAGAGGCAACTGCCGGCTTCGGCGCAGCACGAGATATCAGGCAGGCATGGCACCCGTGTCACCGTGCGGAACTTGTTCGGAAATCTGCCTGTGCGCGTCAAGCAGCGGTCGATCATCGCGGAGCAAAGAGCGGAGCATGACAGACTGTGGGATGGGCTGAAGAAGGACGTCACGAGTCTCTTGCTTAGCTGGCAGAGTCCCGTATCCATTCGTATTCGCGACAGCGAGAACAGGGTGGTTGTCAACCTCAGCATATCCGGCTCAGGCGCACCGGCACAAACTAAAGAGAGGGAGACGTTGAAGACACGCTCTGCGCAGCTCTCATCACTCCTCAACGTTTTGACCCAGGCCAACTATATCGCCATTGACCAGTGGCCGTCGTGGGTACCAGCATCAGCTGCTACATCTGCCATTTCCATCAAAGGCGCCATATCATTAGACCCGGCACCTAGCAAGCATGTTCAGTTCATATCGCTCGGTATACGACCGCTGTGTGCGAACGACGGCCACAACGAACTCTTCGATGCTGTCAACCGCCTCTTCGCTCTATCTAGCTTTGGCACTGTCGAAGATGATACCAACATCGATGAGCTGGAGAAACGGCGGCGACAGTCAGACAAGCGCTTCAAGCATGACGGGTACACCAACCGACAGCTCAAAGCACGCAAAGACGTCGACAGATATCCCATGTTCTACCTTCGCATCTCGTTGAAGGACGCCCGTAGAAGAAGCGTCCCCGAAGAGCAGTTCCTTGGGGATGAGGCGAGCCTCCAAAGCGTGATGGAGGTGTTGGACGCGATGATAACTCAATGGTTATCAGTCCATCATTTTAGACCACGGCAACCTCGCAAGAAGCGTGGACGGCTTGATACGGCTTCTAGTGCTGCGGAGAGTCTTGCTGTAAGTAACTCGTCATCCACGGAGGGTCGGACTACGTCCATGGCTTCAAGTGGGCAATCTATCCGAAGCCGCTCTGCAACACCAAAGCCAGTTTCTACTTCGTCGCAGTCACTGAAGAGGAAGCGTCCGGACAAGACGGCGTCGCGCGAATTGTGCGAGAGGTCACGTCCTGGAGTCTTCGCAGAGTGGTCACGCATCAAAAGTGGAAAGCCTGAGTTCTTCAGCAGCGTTTCGACCGTGTCGAAATCTAAATCCGAATCAGATCTCGGTAAGAAAGTTAGTATGAGCACTTCGGCTGGCACAAACACCGAAGCATTTGCGAAGTTTGATATACCGCCGTTATCGCAAGGTGCTTTGAGTGGGCAACATCTTCCCGTCGAAGCTTCCACACCTACAGGCTCTCTGGGTATCGAAAATAAGGAGAATGATGATACTATTCTGTGGACAGACCCAAACACCAAGAAAGTATATCTATTGAACGCTCGAACAGGTTGCGCAGTGCCCGATGCCCGGCCGCGACCAACCACCGATTCTAGCTCATCTACGTTCCTCAACACGCAGACATCTACGAATAAGTCGGTGCGGTTACCAACACGAGCCTCGACAGCTGTACCTGGCAAAACGCCTTGGCTTGACAATGTGCTAGACACGTGGGACAATCCAGTCTTCAAGCCAAGCGAGAAGCGTATACAACAGGCTGTATTACACGAAGACGAGTCTCGAGGGCACCGCTATTCTAGGCATGGTTGCTCCCGCATCGATATCGACAAGGCTTTCAACCAGGCTTCAGCAGGTGGCTCTAGTAGACTGTCGAGAGAGGGGTTACAGAACGCTCAGGTCATCGCGCAGGTCGACAAGAAGTTCATTCTTGTCAAGATGAAAGATTCGACACAAGTGCAAGATGCGCGCTCAGGGCTTCTCGTGCTAATTGACCAGCACGCAGCAGACGAACGCGTACAGGTTGAGTCACTCCTAAGCCAGCTTTGCAATCCACTACAAGACGAAAAAGGGTATCAGACAAAGCTCGGCAACAGGGCGCAGGTAGCTTCTGTCGTGCTCGAGAAGCCGACGCAATTTGCAATCTCTTCCAAGGAACGAATACACTTCGCAACCCATGCCGCAAGATTCGCAGCATGGGGCATCCTCTACGACATCCTTGGAACGACGACCTCTTCAGCTGTTCCTGACACTGTCGATAGGGAAAAGCACGTTTTATCCGTCACTGGTCTTCCAACGGGTATATCGGAACGATGCAAAGCTGATCCCAAGGTCCTGATTTCTTTCCTCCGCTCAACGGTCTGGAAGTACGCAGAAGATCCGCATCTCGCTCCTTTACCGGCACCACTCACCTCATCACCGAGTAATCCCACCGATTGGGTCAGACGTCTAGCCACCTGTCCTCCAGGTCTTGTCGATCTCATCAATTCTCGTGCATGTCGCTCCGCTATTATGTTTAATGATGTGCTTAGTATCGAGGATTGTAAAGCTTTGGTGAGAAATCTGGCGAGTTGTGTGTTTCCGTTCATGTGTGCGCATGGACGGCCTAGCATGGTGCCGCTTATTGATTTGGGAGAGAGGGGGGAGTTTCCGGGTGGACTAGGTGCGCGCGATGAGAGTGTTGATGACGCAGGTTTTGTAGGGGCTTGGAAGAAGTGGAGGAAATGAATGTTAAAGTCGAGACTTGCTGTCAACCCTAGCGGGTAACCTCATGACACAGCTTGGCATCGTTCAGACAACGTGTTTTTATACCTGAGGTCCAAAGAAATGCTACGACAGACACGGTGAAGCAATGTGCAGCTTGATTCTACTTCAAGGCAGATGTATACACGGCGTGGAGCTTAGCGCGAGATTTTCGCGCATAGCTAAGCTGAATTAGGTATGGTCTCTTATCGTCTATCACATCGTCTGGGAACAGCCGTGGAGCGTCAGCATCGCAATGGTGTTCGCCACCATCTTGTATCTTGCCTGCACCTGGATATCAATGTATTGTGCGGAAGACCCAAGCAAAGATCCGAACGAGATTTCCATTCGCCAAGCGTCATTCTATTTACCGACGCTGACATGGCAGAGTCGAGTCAATGTACGTCATGCGTAAACTTCTTGGACATGCATATCTCAACAGCCAAGCCTCCACTCCGCTGCTGAAGATCCATTCCGCGGATAAAAGCGCATGAAGCTAGTCTCGTGACTTGAAGTCGAAGCGAGCTCTCACCTCAACGAGTGGTTCTTCATAGCCGAATTGAGTAATGATGCGCATGACACCCCGCGATTCGGGAGACGTTTTGCGGGGATCGATCGTTGGAAAAACGGAGAAGATGCAGCAATAAGAAGGCCTAGAATATGCTTGATGAATGCTGTATGAACTGGGCTACCACGTAGTAGAATGTCGTTTAAAGAGAAGGACCTTGAAGCTGAGCGAAACGAGCATGTCAGCGTTTTCCCAATCCCTATGAAGCCTGAATACTAACGGCGAAAGATCTCGTTCGATGAGAAAGGCGATCGCGGTGAAGATGGCCGCGTTAACATTGAGGATGTCGACCAACCAAATGATACATCAGGACAAGCATCGTCGCCTTTCGAAAAGGATGACAAGGAAACCCGTCGCATTATTCGAAAGATAGATCTCAGACTCCTGCCAACACTCGCTGTTATCTATGCCTTTGCACTCATCGACCGCGTTAATCTTCCAAATGTACAGTGTACCCCTGTTGCGATCACAATTCGTATACTGACCCATAATGCAGGCGCGTATAGCAGGCATGGATGAGGACCTAGGCCTCTCTATCGGCTCACGTTATTCAATCCTCACAATGATCTTCTTCATCCCTTACATCATCTTTCAGTTCCCGTAAGTAGTGTCTCTTACAAACTGCATTTGAGACAAACACTGACTTCGTACACAATCTTTAGGGCCAACATCATCATCAGAAAACTTGGTCCCGCCGTATGGCTACCTTCTCTAGTCATCTGCTGGGGAGCTGTCACGATTGGCATAGGTTTTACGAATGATTGGACGCAGGCACTAGGCTGCAGAATCATCCTCGGCGTCCTGGAAGCAGGGTATTATCCAGGTTGTGTCTTCCTGCTAAGCTGTTGGTACGCGAGATTTGAGGTACAGAAGAGGTTCAGTGGATTCTATCTGCTAGCCCTTCTTGCAAGTGGTTTCTCGAACATCCTTGCTTGGGGACTAAGCGAGATGAGAGGCCTTGGAGGTCTAAACGGATGGCAATGGATATTCGCTATAGTAAAGTCAAGTTCCTACCTACTGCCATCAACCGCTAACCCATCTGAAGGAGGGCGCCATCACTGTCCTACTCGGCTTCATGGGTTTCGTAACAATAATCGACTTTCCCGATAAAGCCAGCCAGCCTAGCCCAATAACAAAGCGCCCTTTCTTAACCTCTGCGGAAGCCAACATAATTCTTGCCCGTATTCAACGCGATCGCGGTGATGCTGTCGCCGATAAGCTTACCTGGTCAACCATCTCAACGCATCTCCGCGATTGGAAGATCTGGGAGTTTGCCTGGCTCTACTTCCTCAACAACGTCGTCGCGTACAGCTGGGGGTATTTCTTACCCATCATTCTACGCAACGACATGAAATACTCCGTCGCTATGAGTCAGATCCTGTCTTTCCCGCCATACGTGCTGGCTGCGGCTTGGATGTTCGCCACAGCATGGGTTGCCGACCGGTACAGGATGCGTGGTGCAATCATTATATTCAACTGTGCATGGGCTGTCTTGGGAGTATGCATGATGGCATTCCTCAGCAACGCTCGTGCACGATATGCCGGAGTCTTCTTAGGTGTTAGTGGAGCGAATGCGAATGTGCCCAGCTTGTTGAGTTATATGCATAACAACATCGTGGGTCAGATGAAGAGAAGCGTTGCTAGTGCGCTATTGATTGGGGGCGGAGCCTGTGGAGGTATTGCAGCATCGAATATCTTTCGACAACAAGATGCGCCAAAGTACACGTAAGTTCCATCCACCAGAGATATGCCGGAACACGAGGCTGACCGAAGCAGACCTGCCATGGCTGTTGTGATTGCGACTCAAGTTCTGACCATAGTCCACGTGCTTAAGAACTTTTGGGTGTACTCACGAGCGAATCGCCAGGCAGATCGAGGCGAGAGGATCTTGGAGGGACAAGAGGGCTTCCGACAAACGCTGTAGATATTGCTACCGTACTTGCAATCGCTCTGACGACCTAATATGAAAATTTTGACGATATGCCGCTACGCTATGCTATGCCATGCTATGATATCAAACTCAACAAATGGTGCGTGATGCGACAGCTTTCTTTCACAAGAACATCCCGCTTTCCACATACGAACTGACACTATCCCATCAGCCTCCGCCTCCTCCCACTGTCGACCTGAACAGTATTGTCTGGCCCGATACTGATACTCAAACTGCTAGTATCATCCTCGCTTCCAGCCCTCCTCCTGTCTCGGTCTCTGCCGCTCACAGTCTGACTCTTACTCCTCTCGGGTTGTATGACCAGCCATGTCGAGCCTCCGCCTTCGTGTTCTTGTTCCATGAGCTGTAGTTGTGGGCCTCCACCCCTTTCGTCTCCTCTCCGCATCTCCCTATCACCTCGTCTCACGTCGGTCTCGCTCAATCCTCGGTCGTTGCGGCCGCGCTCTCTACTCGGTTTCGGGGCTTTGGAGGGTGGTGGGGGAGGGAAAAGGGTGTGGAATTTGGCAGTCTTGAGGGGCATCGTAGTGAGCGACGTAGGTAGTGGTAGGGATTCGATGAGGGTTAGCTTCTCTAGTGGTATGGTTGTGAGAAGGGAGGCGGGCAAGTCGACGGGTGAGCATGCGACTATCGCGTGCCGTAGATGGGTGTTGGATGCGAAGAATGACAGGTTCTCTGTGTTTTGTTAGCGATCTCACGTTTCTTTCCTTCGAGGATCCATGGATACATACCTCGAACTTTTCGTCCCGCTCCGCCTTCCTTGCCTACCCCGGTGTCTATCCAGTCGAAGCTGGTTATCCTTCCACAGAAGCCAGTGGAGAAAGCTCGCAGCTGGCCCAGGTTTCGGACCTTGTCAAGCCGCACAAGATAGTTCGCCATGCCTTCTAAGTTGGCATATACGCGCACAATGATGTCCAGCGAGTCGGCATCATCTGGGAACTGTTCACGCAGATATTCCCGAATTCGTATGTTTAGTTCATCTGCTAATGACTCCCCACCTTGGGCTTTGCGTGTTATGTATTTATCGTGGAACTAGAATCATTAGTTGGAATACACGGTCGGCAGCGGCATTGTTGTGCATACCAGGAACCCCTCCGCATCGGCGTCTATAAGCACCAGCACGAACGGCCGTTTGGCCTGTGACTGCACTAGAGCTTCTTCCTTTGCCTTGGACTCTGCCAGCTGACCTTGCATCGTCCGCGTGACATCTGCTATTTCCGCCTGCAATGTCCGTCGGACATTTTGTTCGGAGCCAAGGTCGAGTTCACATTGTGCGAGGCGTGCTTCTGTCTTCTCGAGTTTGTCGAGGAGTTCCTATTTCATCGTCAAAACCCTCTCCTCACCTCCAAGACGCAGCTAGTAGCATACCTCGATAAGCTCACATCTCTTCTCCTCGAGGATCCTAAACTGCGTCAACCGATCGCGAAACGTCATCGGAGGTGGGGCAGGCGGGCCCGCAACAACTAATTCCGCCATCTTCAAAGTGGGCGGATGTCACACAGTCACAAAAGGCAGGAAGTTACCAAACGACAAAAGATCTGGGGATCCTAACATTTAAGAAGACGCGTTGTTTTGGGCTCCCGCGCAGCGCTAGCTAGCTGTTTTGCATGTGCATGGCCCAAAAGTACGGTGACGCCGGCGGTGCGAAAGATGGCAGGTGCTGATTGGCCGGGTATGTGGGGAGAGTTGGGCTGATACGCTGCCTTGGGGTTAGAAGACACCGGAATCAAAGAGAAAGTCGTGAGCTGGCGGGCTGTGTTCTAGTCACGGATACAATCAGTGTGGCATGCATCATGCGGCGCGAGCCGCAATGGGTCGTGTGTGAGGCGGAGATGGAGGGGTGATGGGGGCTCTGGAGGGGGTGTGAGGGGCATGTTCTTCGCCTTGTTAGCCCCTCGTCTTTCGAAACAGACATCACATTACTTCTTTGTCTAATCATGCCAAAGTGTTGCTGCCTCTAGAATCCGTTCTATTGTCTATCTACGAGTGTGCAACCCTCAGATATCCCCCGGACCTTATTCATGAGTCACTTATCGGCAGGCTCGCCAGTCGCATGGCCTGGATAATTTCGGTATCTGGTATGGAAACTGTCATCAACGTTCGATGGTCAATTTTGCCTCCAGACGTGCGAGGTAGCTTGTTTCAAATGACAGCGCATGTCGGACGCATATAGACTGGGAGGCTGAGACCGAGGAGTAACTTTTGTAGATATCTGCGCGATTTCACGCTGGGTGCCTCGTTCATGACAACAAAAACCTGGATCTGTGGCTCGTCCTGCTCATTGTCACTCTTGAAAACCAAAACTGTCTCCGCTACTGAGCCGCTCCCCTGGTCGACGATAGTCCGTGAGATATCTACCAGCTCAACGTGAAATTCGCTGATGTGCGCGATCGACTGGTCCAAATGTCGAGAGACCACAAAACGCTCCCCAGTTTCGTTGATAGACCCTTAGTCACCAGTGCGAAAGCACCTTAACCTGGTGTCTGAATACGTCTGGAAACGATTTTCATCGTCTTCAGAACCGAAGTAGGCAAGGCCAATGAATACGACTAGGTTGTGTTTGCGGTCTTCGCGAACAACTAGTATCAGGTCTTGCGCATGCTCGAATTACATATCGGTAGTCCGGGTGGTTACGTTTGCATTGGCGATCCAACCGAAGGTGACCTGGTGAAGCAGTGTTTGACGGGAGACATTTAAATCGGATAGTAAACTCTTGACTGGCTCATGCACATACTGCCTGGACAGGTCTATAGTCGTCGGTACCAGTAAGCTGTGAAAGTAAGATCTGGAGCGCAGCCAAACCGAAATTTACCCCTGAAACATCATTGTTATCACACAGGCACCGAACACCAAAGGACAGGCTTGCGGGTATGATGCACTCGAAGCGATGGAAAGCAGGGACGGCGTCGGGGTTACGGAAACCAAGATTTGCAAACGGTAACACTGGCAAGGAGGGACGATCTCTCATCTACGCCTTCCACTCGCGTATACCAGAGGTTGGTAAAGGCGCTATCTTGAAGGCAAGACTGGTTTCTAAAGCAGTAGTCGAATTGTCTGGGCTCTCAGGGATGGTCGGTAGTGGTACAGATAGCGAATAGTTGGTGCTGAGAGGCGTCCTGCGAGGTTGAGTAGGGGTATTAAGTTCTTCGGGATGCGCTTTAGGCGATGAAGATAAGAGTCGATCTTCGTTGATGTCATTGTAGTACCTATTCATCCTAGCCAAGAGGCAGATATCGGAACCAGACAGCGAGAAGCGCTTTGAAGATGATTCCAAGGCGCACAGCCGGGATTTCCAGAGCGCCTTGGATGTCCAGGCAGAAACTCGTTATACGGGTTTCCCTAGTAGCCCGAGCAATCGTGCGACATATGGTAAAGCAACTGTACCAAATCTTCTTTTTATTTGCAGCGACCATATGACCCTCTACCACTCTTACAAGCCGCATAGCTATAGGGCTTTGCTATAAAAACCACAGTGTATCTACTGTCAATCTCCGAATCCCACAAAATCAGTAACATGAGTAACTTCAGTAGCATCCTCACGTCTGGCCACATAAGTGCTGATACCAATGCTTTAGCAATTACCGAAGCACTTGGGAAGTTGAATAAGCTTTCTTTCACCCTTCAGGCACCATCCTCCATGTACCCGAGATTATACAAACATACAGCAAGTATTATGATTCAGGCTCTGGGGTTCGGCGTCTCGGTTCGGGTCTCTGGAACATTGTCGTGACATTCCAACATGTCCAATCTGCACTCATTAACGAAAATCCAGGCAAGAGTGGAACGCTCTCAGTTTACTAACGTTTCGCACTTAAGTTGTTCAATCGTGAACATGAATGCAATGAAATTCAAGTCCTCTCTATGCATGATCGGGTCGACTTCTGCAGGTGACTGAGACTGCCTGGCGTGTTCTGATCGCGTGCGTGTTGCCTGTTGTTTGGTGTTCCTTTTGCGCTGTCGTGTTACGATACCTTTCGTAAGTCGAGCCGAAACATAAACGGGTAGAGGCTGACTTAAAGCTGGTATCGAAAAGTGTCGCATGTTAGTGGTCATATCATGTGATGCCACACTTGGTCGATTCAAATCAAGTCAATCAGACAGGGTGTATCGCTGCTGCGTAAGGTTGCGTAAGTCTCGAGCCTCACATAAGGCTTCTGGACGCAAAAGATTGTCCGATTGCTGTACTCCTGATTGAGGCTTGGATGAAGTTGTTGTTGTGCTCCGCCACCATGCACTTTGCGGACCCATGCTATCTATTCCTGTCCTGGAAAGAGCTGATTTGACAGGTGCCGCTCAACGAACGCGTTGTGATGTTGTCCAAGAATTCAACCCAGCATGTATATGTGTTGGTTCCAAAACATCGAGCACCCAGGGCTCTGTCGAGTGGTGAGCCTCGCACGTGTTGTCAGCTTCATATTAGCCGACATCGGTTCTGACCACTGTCGTAACTTCTGTGTCCCAACAAACGACTGAGATGCGACCTTCGCCCACTCATGTATCGAAACACATTCTTGTTGGGCTGTTGTAGATATCCATGATCGTGATCCTGCGTCAGCAAGCGGACCGTGCCGTGGGTCCAGACGTTCGAGTCGAACTTGGTGTCAATAAGATGGATGAATTGTAACGTGTGTTAAGATCTGTCTGGCTAAAGCGATATTGCACATGCTTCCCACTAGGCTTGATAGCTATAAATCAAAAGCGGTCGCATTATGTCGACCGAGACCTGTGATAAGTGTGGTGCAGGAAAGCTAAAGATACCTAGGTACTTGACAAGCAACTGTAGCATCGAAAATGCCGATCAGAGAGCACAGACTCTTGAATACATACTCTGCTCGAGGTGGCGATGAGCAGACCTGCGAAGCAAACCAGTGTGGAAGAAGAGATGAGGTATCATGGTGAAGTGCGTGTCATCACTTCGCCCGGAGCACATGTCTATCTACCTAGGTAGGTAAGCATCACTGGTGGGGTCGCAAGACATATATGCATCAGATCGAAAAAGAGTAAGAGTATGATTAAACACTTGAAGATGTGGGCGAATGGAATCGTGTTGGATGTGAAAGGGGTTTGGGAATTGGCTATGAATCTAGGGATTGAGAGATTGCCAAGCCACTAAAGACGCGGAACGCGTCGGCCGGCTATTCACTTCCACCCAACATCTATACGTGCTTGTCCATGTATGAAAACGCGTAGATATGAAAGCTATTACGATGTTCTAATGTACGCCAGAATGAAAGGAATAACACGATGCCACTTACCAGGAGCCGGCAAAGCCACGATCATCTGACCAATCGATACGCTTCGCTCCCAGCCTCCAAAATGGCTCGTCGACGTCATGATATCTTCGCGCGCCTACTCATCAATCTCATGGAGCCTGAAGCTTAACCTTTTCTGTCTGTTCTTCGACGATAAACTTCCACATCACCTCCGCCGCCGTCTTCGCGCCATCCATCGAATTTAAGGTATCCGCTAGCATCCTCGCTTTCGCGGCATACGACGGATCATTCAGCACCTTCAGAACCGTGTTGCGAATATTCTTGGCTTTCCAGGACTGTTTTTGCACACGGATACCTGCTCCAGCATTCATGGCGTTGTCTAAGTTCGTTTGCTGCTCGACTTGTAGCGCAACACCGACTATAGGCTTTCCTGCCGCCAAGGCGCATTGCACAGTACCTTGACCTCCATGTGTTACGATCAAATCGGCAAGCGCATTGGCGGCGGGTGCTGGGATGAACCGATCAGTCACCAGCAGGCGTGCGTCTCCGCCCGCAATTTCGTTGGCCTTGCCGATGTCGCAGATCGATTTTGAAGCCAGCACGACTGCGTTCCAGTTGTCTTCAGGGTTCATCCTCAGAGCCTTGATCGCTTCGAACAAGAACTCTTCTGTTCCTGAGCTTCCCATGGTAACTAGGATGGACGGGCCAGACCCCTTTGTCAGATGACTTGCGATGTCTTCGTCCAGCTTTGAGTCGTTTCGCGCATACAAGGGACCTGTAAGGACGATGTTCTTTGGGATGCGGTGCAAATATTCTTGGTGAAATATGGGATGGTCGTTAACCAAGTTGAGGTCGGCCATGTTCATGTCGAAAAGTGAGATGGGACCTTTGATTGGCCATCCACAGGCAGCAGCCGCAGCTCCAAGGCGCTTCTGTTGGAAAATAGGAGCGTTGATCATCAGACCACTACCCCACCATGCCATGCGCTGCCGGAACGGTCGAGGAAGCCTTGTGAACAAGGGCATCATATCCGGAAGATCGCGAATCAAGCCATGTGCAAAAGCTCCAGGATGCAATGGCACTGGAAGAAAGTTGATTGTCCGAATGCCCAGGAGTCGTGCAGCGATAGAAGCTGGAGCCCACATGCCGTGGAACACAATGTCGGGTTTCAATTCTCTGAATGCCGCAAGTTGGCCGTCGATGAAAGACTTCGCAATTTCTTCCGATCCGAAAAACTCAGGCCAGTCCCATCCAAGGTCGTGCGCTACAGATATACCCTTCACGCGTGGTTGAGCTGGGACGATGTTGAACCCAGCGTCTGTGATCTGATATTCGAACCGCGCGCCGCAAGAGAGGAAGTCGATCTTTAGGTCGATATCGGGCGGACACATGTCCCGCAAAGCGACAGCCATCGCAATGGCACGTGTGGTGTCTCCAGCATCCTGCCATGCTACGCTCAGCACGATGTGCACGCTTCGGGATGCCATTGTGCGGTTCAATTCTACTATCGTTGCACAAGAGGAGGTTGAAAGCAGCAAGATAGGGCTTCAGGCTTGGATGACGTTCAGGACACCTTGGTGTATGGAGTCTTATACAAACATCTGGGAGGCTCACATGCAAACTCGTGCCCCTCTCTGGAAGCCGCGTCGATCATATTCGTCTCTCCTCTATGATCTCCGAAACGACAGCGATCGGTATGAGCCGTGTAGCACAGCTGCGGCTCATTCTTACTGCACCGTGGGCTGGTCAGCCTCAGCTCAAAATACGAATGAAACCTTCGACTATCGCTGTGCAACACTCACGCCCGACCCAGCTTCATGGCCACGCCATGCTACATCTCGCGACAGCTGCGGGGAACCGTAAGAGGTGCGATGTTATCCAGATTACGTTCGGTCCTTCGCGGAGTCGGACCGGTGAATGCGTTCGAGACTCTGACATAGCAGGCGCAACCTCCCGCTAGTTGCAATATGCTGACCACCTTTGCATAGCGAAACGAGGCGTTCAGCAATGCCTTTGACGTGTTGCGAGACGTGTTCTTGGTCAATACTGCTTGCACAGCAGACGGATACGACGTGACGGTCGGTGTAAGCAGGCTTTGGATCCGTAAACAGCCAATAGTGTACGTACAATATCGGAGCTGACCAGGATGGCCGCACCTATTTTCGTACCAAGCCACCGAGCTTCGCTTCAACCGCGACGGAAACGGCTACACAGCAACATGGCGTCTGCACCTACTGAACAGTTGTATCTCGTAATGCGATAGCGAAACTGATACCAGTCCTCGATCATGTAAAGGCACCGGAAATGGTCTCGTAGGGGTGGGATCAGGAGATGCATTTGGTTATCAAGCTTCGCTAAAGCTCGGCTTTGCTTGTTTATCATCTTAGACGTGGGATGATCTGCGCCATGTCATGGTGGCTTCGCTTATTCTCGTGTTTGATTAGCTGCGCGGATGAGCTCCGAGGTGTGCACCCCAGAAAGAGCCAGGATGACGCACGGCTATCCCAGAAGCTTTTGATCATCTTCCAGTCTTGCGCGAAAAGAGTCAGGGCCAAAGATTGCACTTCACCAGCAAAAGATACAGTTCAACCGGTTGTCAAAGTTAATACATTATGCATTATTGGCAGAGATACGACGCGGTGAGGCATCTGCCCTATCATCATCACACGCTAGAAGACCTCGCATTCATCCATAGATCTAATTCCGGAAAGAAATCCATCGCTTCGTCACCTACGATCCTGCTTTCCACCCGCGCCTAACTGATCACGGAGATCGGGGTTGATCTTCGCCGTTAAGTACGACGAAAATTGACCGCTTTGTCGGAACGTCTTCACCCAAGCTGGAGGTGGCGCTTTCAACGACACCTTGTTCGCTTCTTGTCGACCTGCACCAGTGCCTGGAGTCTTCAAGATACTGCGGGGCTGGTATGCTTGTTGGTCCCGCTTCTCATCGTTGCGCTGTACAGGCGTGTCCGACTTTTCTTTCACGCTGCGCCATTCCATGCCTAGAGCAGCTGGTATTGCAAGGCAAGCGATGATGAGTGCCGCAAAGAATGTCCCATGAGTCAGCGAGTCGTTGTAGGCTGCCAGTATCATTCGTTTGATTGCTGGAGTAAAACCCGTCGTCAGGTCCGTGGCTCCTGCGGCTAAGATGCGTTGAGGATTTAGACCTCCGATTCGTTCCAGGCCGGCAGAGAACTTGTCTATGTAGAGATTTTGTCCCACAGCTGTGAAGACTGCTCCACCGAGCGTCTGGAAAAGCGAGAGGACTGCCGTACCGATGGGAACATCGGGTTTATCTAGCACGGTTTGTACGGCTATATTTGGGTGCTGCATGGTGCAACCGACCCCAAAGCCCGTAACGATCTGGGTCCCGATCCAGATACTGTTGTTGGTATCCACGGACCATGTGGTGATGAGGCCGGCACCAATGGCCATGAACAGAGAGCCAAGAATCATGAAAGGAGTGTAGTATCCGATGCGCTGTACAAAACCGCCGGACATGATCGAGCCGACGACGACTGAGAGCACAAGGGGAATGGTGTTGATACCGGATTGCATGGCCGAGGCACCTTTGATGGCCTGGAACCAGAGAGGGATGTAAATGGACACCGTGAGCATGGTCGCGCCTACGCAGAACTGTGAGGCACTTCCGAATGCGACGCTCCTCTGGAAGACGATGCGTGCTGGCAACGTCGCCGTGGTGTTTCGGGTGACGAATTGCCAAAATATGAAGGCTATTAGAAGAATTATAAAGGCGATGAGAAGCACAACGATACGTGGTGAGTTCCAACGGTACTCCGCTGCACCCCACTCTAGGGCCAACAAGAGACAGGTGATCGATGGAAGGAACAATGCGGTACCCAGCGGGTCCAGATGTTTTATCGTCTCTCCCCATGTCTCGAATTGCGGCTTCTTTTCTTCGAGGTTTAGCAAAAAACATACTGCAAGGATGGTAATGCCACCGAGTGGTAGGTTGATGTAAAAGCACCACCTGCGAGGTATAAAGTCAGTATATATCTCACATGCGATTCGTCAAAGCGTATTACTGACCTCCAAGTTGCGCTGCTGCTGGTGAACGCTCCGCCTAGCAAGGGACCAGCCACACTTGCAACGCCGAAGCATGCGCCAAAGAGACCCTGCAGCATGGGCCGCTTGGCAAGCGGCACTGTGTTGAGCATGATCAAGATCGCACCGGTGAAGATACCACTACTTCCTAGGCCTGCAATAGCGCGTCCAACGATGAGCATGTTGCTGCTGCGTGCTGCGCCGCAAACAATACTCCCCAACTCAAAAAGAAAAATGCCGGATAGGAAGACTGGTTTCGTGGGAAAGAAGGTGTATATCCTTCCGTATAGCAGAATGAAGCCGGCTGCTGTGAGCATGTACGCACTACCGTACCATCCAATGTCGCCAATGCTGTCGAATTCGTTTGTTATGGCAGGTATCGCTGGGCCGATGATGGTCCTGTCGAGAGCGACTAGGAAGATCGAGATGTATAGTGACAGCATTATGACTGCTGTTTTTGCTGTAGATGGGTATGGAGATGGCGTCGTCTTCGCTCCTCTTTGCCGTTCGATGTCAGCTACTATCGGCGGACTGAGAGGCTCATCGTTCGCCGAACTCGCATCCCAAAGATGACTTTTGTGGAAGTTTCTGTGCATGTTTTTCAGTGGTGGACTGAGAGGTGAGTCCATAACGTCGTCGTCGAATTTGAAGCTTGTGGGGGTGGAATAATTTGAGGCCTGGTATGGATCCATTATCACTGGCACATGGTCGCCGTCCTCGGATGTTGAAACTCTTCTTATCGTGTTGCGGTGTCCGGCTCCGTTCGCTTCGTTGGCCTCATTCAGCCGCAGTATTCCCTCTAACGCCATTAGAGTGCTTTCCCGAAGGAAGGGTCGAATTTCGTGTAGATCTTCTCGTAAGTTATTGGTAGTGTATGAAGTAGCGACTTCTCGTCTCTGCTGATATGGTTTTGACTGAGCCAGATCTTCTTCTCTTGCGTTGTAAGAGATATACGCGGCGGTGCCTTCTTGTGCTTCGGTGTGTGCTCGAGCAAACGCCGTTTCGCAGTTATCGGCCAAATCTTGGAGGATATTAGAGATCAGGTCGCGTTCTTCAGCATCGGTGCGCCCATGCCATCTCACTTCGGTGAGCTCATGAGTGGACGGACGAGACGATAGCGTTGATATGATGGAATAGGCTGGGCGCGCCCCTCGGAACTTCGGTATATACGGGGGAGGTGCCGCCATTGTCCCAATATCGACTGTAAGCCGTGGATATCAATCCGGAAATGTGGGGCGTGTGCGCTGAAGCCTGATATATTGCTTGCAGCCAAATGTACGAGAGGTCCAAGGTGATGAGCGAGTAACAAAATTCAGAGATATACGGCTATGGGCTATAGGGGTGAAGAGTATTATAGGCATGAGTATGCTTCAGTTCTTCGCATTAACAGTCAAAACAAGAAGCACATCTCAGTAACACATCTAGTAGACCAAGAAACATTCCGCAGTCGCATCCGCAGCACGACCAGCAAAGCGCAACGGTGCAGTAAGACGGCGATGACTTCTGACGAATGCGACGTCTTTCTCACACACCATCCACAACCTCCAAAAGCATCGGAGCGCCATCTTCTAAAACACCGACGTTGTACGGCTTGGCTCTACGCCACAAACTTTTCTTGCTCATCCGATGGCGTCTATTAATAAGAGTCTAATGGACCCTGAGCTGTCAGAGGTGGGTAGCCTCACTATCCTGCATGCTTGCACTGCAGTAACTCTCGTGTTCTGTGCAAGATTATGCAAAGTCAGCCAGCGATAGATGATCGGTGCTCGGTGATGACGCTGGGGAGCCGAGCGGTATTGCCAGATCACTGATCTCTGCCGAGACAACCTGAGCGACATTTGAGACGCCTGATGAATCGATTCCTTTGCAAGGTGAATATGATGCCAGGAATGGAACATGATGTGAAGTGACGTCTCAGCTTTTCCGAAAAGCTGGTGGACGATGTTGGCGATGAGAAAGTGGAGAAAAAGAAAGAGGGCGAGGCTTAGCGTGAGAGGAGGTACAGCTGGCGTGATAGTCTATACGCATCATCCGATCGCGATGCCTGTTTGCTTGTCCCGACCAGAACAAAGTCATCATGCAATCGTTGCAGGAGGTCTCTAATTGTAAGTACAAAGTGGCCATGGTTCGTCATTCAGACAACCCAGTCTTCACAGTGCTCTCATACTCTAGCTGCACATCGACCTGGATCCTTCGCGCAGCGCATCGTCATGACCTCGTCGTTTGGGTCTGACTCCGCGCGAAATACGTATACTTTCAACTGACCATTTCCGATGACGAAGCTTCGCCTCCTAAAGCAGAGCAGTTCTGGATGCGAAACTTCAATGTGGAGGATCCCCATGATCTTCTCAAGGGGGCCCACTTGAGGCAAACAAGCCCTACCCGTAGTGCCCTCAATGCATACTCACCAAAAGACGCAGGTACAGTTTCAAAGACACCTAGCTTTGCGAACTTGCAGCTAGTTTGCGGGGTGCATTGATGTTCAACAGGGACACAGTGGAGATTGCCGCAAAAGCAAACGGCGCCCCTGAGCCAAGAATGGCAAGAAAGATTGGCAAAAGCAAAATTGGGACGACGAGCCTATGCTGCGACATGACGCAGGGCAAAGTATTTTACAATGAGTTCACGATAGACATCAAAAAGGGGGGTACAGCTCACTTGTCATCCTTTAAGTTGATGCAGGTGCCATGATGAACAGGCTGTGAGATCACAACATCGAACACGTAATGAAAACAGTGATACCGGTATCAGGTACGAAGAGAACCATATCATTGGATGGACAGCTTACGAGTTGGGGAATTCCCTAACAACGTGATGACTGCTAAGGCATTGGAGGAGAGTACATGTTCCCTAATGAGCGTCCTTCCGTCCTTCAAATGATCTTTAATATGCGCCAGATACCCTTTCACCACCATCTTGTCTCACCACAAGAGAGTGTGCCGGATTGCGGTATCGTTGCCGGTGCCATGGGAACAGAGAGGCCCACTGATCACTGAGGGTGATCTTCGTCCCACTCAGCTACCTTGTCGTCATATAGTCCTGAGATGTCTTCGAAGCACAAGACGAGATGTTTGTTGCACATTGCAACTGTTCCGTAAACCTCGAACTCTTTCTCTGTCATGTCGGAAAGCGTGAAGACTTTCTTGGTGTCTGAGGCGGCTACACGGAGACACTTGACCATGCCGCGTTCGAGCATGTTGGTCCTCAAGACGGGCCTCTCCAAGGGGTCGGCAAGAGGCCAGCTCTCGCTGGACAACTTGTGCTCATCTAGAGCCTTCTGGGCGCATTCGACGAGGGCTTGTTGGCATTGTGTGAACCTGACGTCCTTAAGCGGGGTCGTACCGATGGAAGACTGGCTGGCGATTGGAGTTGGGTCAACCCCGTACTGCTTGTTGCACGCTAAAAGGTCTTGTTGAAGTGTATACTCTCTGTACCTCGCCTGCGGTTCTTGGGGGTCGTTTGCGGAGAGGACAAAGGTGTTAGCATCTAAGTTGTCCATAGCGGTTTGTTCATCGCTCAAGGAATCTTGTCGAGCAGCCTGGGACGAATCAGTAATCATCACCCTTGAAGTGGAAAGAACTGCTGACTACAGGAACGAAAGTGGCCGCGGATGCATGCGCTTCAGACGCAGCGTTGGCGGTCTGCTAAAGTATGAGTGTCAGAATGGAACCACAAGATAGTAGATAGCGAAGTCATACCAATGATGCAGTGTTGACAAGAGGGACTATGCCTGCAGTGGCGGCAATGAACACATAGAAGAGTACGAGAAAGTGTTGAAGGAACATGGTAGGGTATGATGAAGAGCTGTTGCTGGTAACTTCCGTGCGAGGATTGTAGTTGCTGAACGTGGTTGTAAAGTGGATCGAATGAAGGCTTAAAGTGGAAATGTGGGTTGGCAATCACTTATGGTCCAACTAGACTTCATTCTTATAGGAATTCTTATCCACCGGCCCCATCTTTCGGAATTCGAGACCCGTGAATTGAGAGTCTGGGTCGAATGAACTCGTATCGTTCGTAGCTGTAATCCTCTCGCTTCCCCAACCGATCATCCGCCCCAATGGAGGTTCGTCGAAGCGGCTTATAGTACAGCGGGCGAGTACGGACTTGGATATGCCTTGGTTCTCGATCAGAACTAGTCAACATGCAGTGGTAATCACACACGAATCAGATCGCCTTTCGTTGTCTAAATGCGGTCGGGGTCTCGGTCGCTTTAAGGCTGACTTATCATAACGACTGGAGTTATGAGAATAACCGATCATTGTACTTGTGCTGAAGCAGAGCAGCGCCTGAGATCATTAATGACAGCAGACATGACAGCTACATTGATGCGAATCTCGTCGCTGATGAAGGTGAAGGTGAAGTTTATCGACGGAAACGGCTTAGAGGGCTAGAACGATTGCGTCAAGTCTGTTTATTGGAGATACCGGGTTTTCGGACGGATAGAAAAATGATTACGTGTTACTCCGACGGTGCAGGTGGTGACGACCGCATATCTCCAGATTACCCGATGATGTACTTGTAACAAGTTGAACATGTAATAGTATGCGAATCCTGTAGGCTCGATGATCTTAAGCAGATATTTGCCCTGTCGGTTTCTCATCAAACTTAGTCCATATTCCAAAACATGTACAAATTGTTGCCTGATGACCTACTCATGAAGCAGAACTTGAGCAAAGCTTGGGAATATTTCCCAAAAGAGGGAAGTGAGAAAGTAACGATACGGTTCGGCACTCTAAACTTGATTGAAGTACCCTTCATATCAAGAGAGGCACTCTCATCCATCTTCGATATGTGCTCCTCGCCATAACAAGAAAGGCTAGTCAGAGAAGGGGGGTTAGTTCTCTGGGCGCCCTGAAACCTCATTAGCACTGTCGTCGTATCTAGTCATAGTGGATGAACCCCTCAGGGAGAGAGCCACTGAGTAGACAGCCAACAATGATGTTACGTTGGCTCTCAAGCTCATGATCGTGATGTGTGGTTGAAGATTGCCCTTGTTCGATCAGATCGACTCATACCTGGGTAATGTGTTGACGTTCTAAGCAAATACATACTGTTCGTTGGAAGAGCTCGCAAGTATAAGAACACTCGCTGAGTAACTTACTAGTGGTGATTGTTTTCAACATCTGCTTTGAATCCCGTCCTACTCCTACCAACACACGGGGGTAGCGACGCAAGTTCCACTCCATCAATACTTGGTCAATACCTCTCCAACCGTGAAGTCGTTTCTCACTAGTCTTACTGAGCGGATAGAAGCTTTCTATCATGCGACTCTTTGCGTGGATACAAGCCACCTTTCACATCTTCGATGTCGTCAATGCATCTACGAGCGTCGCTTGGTCGAATCTCACTTCACAGGGACTCGAATTCTCACAGGCGGACCGCGATAACCTGGATTGTGCACACAATCCTTATTGTAACCTCAATGAAGATCAGGGTGCACATGAATGGATAAGTGGTTGTCCAGGCCTTCCCAGGATCACCGAAGAGCTTTGGAGAAGACATAGGCACGTCGACGCGAAGTTTTTGAGGAAACACTTCCGAACCTACAAGAGACTACAGGCTAGCAAATATAAGCTTGCTTCCGACGAGTTGACGTTTCCTGCATATATGGCAAAGCGATACGCCCCCAGTGTGCCACCTAGTAGCATGCTCTGCGATGGCCTCGGCATGTGCAGAGTGAGTATTCTACTTTGGCTTCGAAGTCTACGTGCGCTAATGGCACTATTAGTCCCCAAGTTGCAATGATATTGGTATGAACAACACTGCCGATGAAAGACGGGCAGCCATGTTGTTCTTCGAATTTGTTTCTGGACTCGACCATTCATTTCACATCAGGAGTGAAGCGACCCAGGACCACTACAGGCACATCGTCGAGGACTTGGATCGGCTCACAGCAATGTTCACATATGCAGATGAGCAGCAGGATGCAGCAGTCAAGAAGGAGGAGAAAAAGCAGAAACGCATACAACAAATGGAACTGGCTTTTAGCATCATCACGGCTGTCTTCCAACTGTTTACCACGGCTGCCAACATCCTGAATTATAGGCCAGGAACTCTTACAGCTATGTTCAACAAGTTCCCTAGAGCACAAAGTCTTGCCAATAAATGGCAGCGGGGTCTAAGTGCGATGAGTAACAAATTCCCAAACGCTAGCAGGCTTGCAAAATTTGCGAGCCGCAGGAAACCCGGCGATGGCCTACTTCGCGAAAAGTCAATCGAAAACTCACAGAGTAAGTTTTGATCGCAAGTGCGAAGCATTTGTCTAACACGGGATAGAGCTGTGGACAATTACCAGCGGAGGTTGGCTAGGTATGCAAGGTTTGACCAAGGAAGTGGTCAAAGAGATCAACCACAAGAAAGATCTGTAAGTCAGAGCCGATATACATGTCCGAGAAGAAACGCTAGTGATACACAGCCACGGGTTCGAAAAGACTCTGGATTCTGTACGTGCGGCTTTGGTTGAGCTCGACACCTTTGCAGTTGACGAAGTGCTGGAAGGGATGGCACTCCTTTCCTTGGGCTACGAAACGCACAATGGTCATAACATCGTCGATCTATTCGAAAAAGACTTTTTCTTTGGTGCCAACGTTTACTTTCGGGCCTGGATTCAATATGTAATTGGGATGAAGTCCTACGCTACCATAATAAGCGCCCTTTGGTATGTGCTGCATTTCCAACCACATCTTGTGAGTAGTGGCTAATTTTGACAGGAAAACTGAGGGCGTATACATCGTTGAGAGTCTTACTCCTTCTGGTCAAAACTGCGACCAAGACAACCGGGGACCAAGGTCCAACAAAGTGTGCCTTGAAGAACGTCCCAACAGATCATACTGGACTTACGCAATGTCCAACTACGACGATAAGAAGACACGAAGTCCTCCAGGATGGGAATTCCTCACAAGCGAAGAAGGATTTCATGGTCTCTACGAGACTGACGTAGTTAGATCCGCGCTTTGGCGAGGGGAGGTATGGTACCCGCATCGTGACAAGCAAGAGGAACTCGGATGCCGCGACGAGCCTACAGCTCCTGAACCACCAGAGGTATATGCTGAAGGGGTGAACGCCACAAGCCCATCTGAGTTAAATCCCACGAATGATCTTGCCCCAGGAGCAATACCACATCTGACGGATTACGGCAACGTTCCTGATGGCTTTGACATTCCGATATGTCACAGCTGGCTAGGCGAGGCAATCTCCGACGTGAACAGCACGAAGAACAACAACGCTCCTTGCCAATGCGATGGTCCCAACTCGACAGATGCAACATCCTGGGATCAACCTACCAACTGGACCTTCGCATACACAAAGAAGTTTATCAAGGACGGCGGGCTGTATAACTTTGACAACTACGGGAAGAAGTGCAAAAGCTGCGACAAGTTGGGCGCCAGTTGGAAGGCGTTACTGAGACTTGATGAAGAGGAGAAGCCAGCGAAGCACATGAAGGAGGGTTGGAATGGAGGCTGCGAGCCCAAATCGCACAAGTCTCACCCACTAGGGCAACCGCAGCTCAGCGATCCGCCAGAGACAAGTTCATCAGCTTCATCTACACCCAACTCTTGCACCCCAACACCCACCCGAGAGCCCATCGTCCAAGCTACATCTGAACTCGTCGCTCACGAAACACGGTACCCCAAGAACACTCCCAAGAACATAACGCGGCAGGGCGAGTGCAACGGACCATACTGCATCGTCGACACCGTTTACGTGATCCACGAGCAGAACTATGGATACAGCGTTGACTCATCCGTCCGAGTCAGCGAACACGGCTGCTACGCGGGTGATGACTGGTGTTTTGAGCAATCAGCGCATGACATCTGCGAGTACCCTGATGAGGACGAGATTTCAGATGAGGACGAATACGAGGAGGAAGAAGAGGTCGGTGAAGACGAGGACGAATACGCGGACTTCATTCAAGACCATGAACCTCAAAATGGCACGACTGCAGACGACAAAGGCCGAGACGGCAAAACCTCAGGTGGCGAGACAGCAAAAGACAAGGAACCCACTCCCGAAAAAGACGAGAACATGAAGAAATTTGAAGAGGAACACAATCGCCAGAATGGGCGACAGAAGTGTTTCTGCGGTGGAAATGGTAAAGCAGGTCAACACGGCATCTCGTGCTTCGATAAGGGCGTCACATCTAGGACGACGACCGTCAAGGGCAGGATGAAGCAGACACACACACCGGGCATTTCTGCAACTGGTGCATCGATCGCTTCTGGTGGCGGAGCCATACCTACCACCCAGGCAGCTCTTCGCATTAAGACCGTGTACGATGCTGGTGGTGAGGCCGCACCCACGACGCAACCCACCCTTCGCATCAAGACTGTGTACCAAACCATGAAACGAGACGTAACGCTCCAAGCGACGCCAGAAGTGCCGAGTCTTGCTGTTCCAACGGTGGCTCCGGTGTTTTCTCCTAGTAGCTATGGTTCGCTCGCTTCTCACTCGAGGGTGACGATGGGCTGAGTTGCCTTTTGTGTGTGCGTGCGTGTATGGTGAGGGTGCAGGACAAATCCGCTTATTGGGGAATGGTTTGGAGGGCTAGTTTGGGGAGAATGTGGATGGGACGAGCTCGCTTACATTTACGATTCCCAGCTTTCTGTTATTGGTGAGAGCTGGAACTGTATTTCCCATTCGCACTGTCAGTGGTGATGGGTGGGAAAGGGTATGGGATAATGTCGACTTATTCTTGATATCGATATCCAAATCCAAACAATCTTGTTTGTCGTGTATCCGTCTTCAGGGCATGATCGTGATCGCCGTGGTGTGTTGGAGGGGAACGTGTTTCGCCCACCCACCTTGAAAACCGCAGTGCAAAACCAGACCACTGTTGTCGACAACTCTATGATGATCACCTATCGCTATTGTCTCATAGAGCGAACGCATCAGAAAGAGAAGTGGTTCAGACACAGCAACAATGAGATAAAAAGCTGATGTATATTGAACTTGACATTATGCTTTGCGATAAAAGTAATATAAAACGCCCCAGCACTTGGCGACGTTTGACTTGGGAAAAGCAAAGGAGACTGCAAATTTGACCAGCAAAAAGGCTGCATGTGAAAAGCAGTAGTAACTAAGGGTATCATCGCTGTCGTGTGAGGGCGAAGTAACGAGACGAAGAAACGACATTAGCAGTAAAGACGCAAAGAGACCATTACCAAACACCAGACATGCCGAGAAGGAAATTTCGCAACGGCAAACAGCTCAGTCGTCCGTAGCATTCATCTTACCCATTTCAAGGCCGACTTCCTCAGTCTTCATACGCTCACCATCCGGCCCTCTGCGTCCGCCTCCCACAAAGCCCCAAAGGCCGACTGCAGCCACAGCCCAAGCAATGACCATAAAAGGCACCATGACGGCACGACCGGCAACCTCAACTGCGCATTGCTTACTGTAATCCTCTCGCACCATGGCAGCACCTCCAACATCTTGCAGTTCGCACGCCCAAGTCTCGAGATCGAAAGTACCAAAGTTGTAGCGAAAGAAGGTCTCTTGGGTTGCAGCTGTATCGTTCATGCGAGAAGCGCGGAAATTGACGAAGCCCTCGCGGAAATGCGAGGTGTTTTTGTGGGTGACGAAGATGGAGACTAGAGCGAAGAGAACGAGAATGGCGTTGGTGATGTGCAGGAACATTATGTTGCGACGGAAGGCGTATGATTGTGTCTATCGAGTCATTAGCATTAAACACCTCTACTATATGGCAACTGTGCGTACCCGCTTGCCCATTTTCCAGTCCGTGACTACGAGTCCGATGTGCGCTGCAGCCAGACATATACTAAGGGTAGCAGCGATAATGGCCAACTTGGCTGGTATTGCGTAGAGCATCCTCGGTAGAGCGGCCATGATGATGGCGTCGCCTGGCTCGCCATCTTTTCTTGTAGTTTGGAAGGTGAATCCCGTCCGACGGTTGTCTTCGATGAAGCTATAGGTCAACGCCTTGAGCGTGATGACTGGGATGGCGATTATGAGTAACAAGGAAAGGAAGACGCTGTACAATAGCCTTGCAATACGATGATGCGGGCATGAACTAGTATTGAGTGGCTGATTGAAAACTGGTGGGACATGTTTCTTGGAATGGAAGAGCGATGTGACTTTGTCGGCTGCCGGTGGGAGGGTAAAGTTGACTTTCGTCATATTGGTTGTGGTATTATCTCTACCTTTCCCGGCTGGGTAATGATAGGATATGAGCGAGCTATGGATGGAAGAATTATACGTGGACTAACTGATGGCAACGAGACATGGTAGAGTTACATAGCATCTGGTCACCGCCGAGGCATTCGTCCCAAGAGTTGCATGCTTGGATAGTCGCCCACACTGTGATTACTTTACCTATAATCTCTGCTGAGAGATTTATCGTTCTGTCAATGCTGGAAGGGTCCTTGGTGGTACCTAGCAAGGACTTGCTTGAACGGTCGAGTACATCTCCGGCTTGTTCTGGATGAATCGCAATGCGACTGACAGGTGTCAAACGGTCTGGTCATCGTGTATTGGCTGTTAGCATGTGTCGCGACAGGAAGTGTGAGAGATGCGCAACGCGCACGACCCGCCCACTGCACCGATGATGGTTCTCCCGCGTCGCAATAACGCACTCTGATAAGCGTTAGAGAGCTTTCTTGGGTGTTCGCGTAGTCCGAAAGCGCCTGAGGCATTATTTGATCACATATCATTGCTGATAGACTAATGTGCCGCATGGGACACGGCGCGATGGAGTGTGTAGATCCCCCGCAGGATGGCTTGCATCGA
>Ga0265797_10002977_pt1 | contig 27703 bp, 19 predicted proteins | sample P2T30metagenome_FD_192433 | JGI IMG/M metagenome (GOLD analysis project Ga0265797, IMG submission 192433) | Plant litter microbial communities from East Loma Ridge, Irvine, California - P2 T30 | ecosystem: Environmental > Terrestrial > Plant litter > Unclassified | place: USA: California... | reverse complement strand
ACCACGACTGGGCACAGGATATTGCACAGGAGACATTCATTACTGTATGGCAGCAGCTTCCCAATTTCAGAAACGAATCAGCCATTGGCACCTGGCTTTTCCGGATTGCCGCCAATCACTGCCTGAAGCAAATTGAAAAATCAAAAAGACATCCCAGACAGGAATTTCCGGTACAGATTGCAGAAACAAATGAGCCGTCATCAGATGAAAATGTTCGTTTACTCTATCACTATATATCAGAATTGCAGGAAATTGACAGACTGATCATTTCCATGGAATTGGAGGAAATCCCACAGGCTCAAATCGCAAAAGTGCTCGGAATGACTGAATCAAATGTCAGAGTAAGAATTCATCGGATCAAAGAAAAACTAACTCAAAAATTCGCTTTAAATGGACACTCCTAATTTTAAAGACCTCTGGAACAAGCAGGCAGCTGCTTCACAGCCCGACTCCGGACAATTGGTAAAATCAGCCGTAAAGCTCAAAAACAAAAGCCGCAATCAAATGCTTTGCGTGATGGTTATCGGCATTGCAATCATAATCTTTATCCTGACGATTGGTTACTTTATAGAGCCCGAACTTGCAACAACCCGAATTGGTGTGGCATTGATTATACTTTCAATCGTATTTTTTCTGGTTTCATCAGGAGGACTGCTTCGTTTATTGATGAAAGATGCAGATCATTCGCTTGATGTTGCTCATTACTTACAACTGATGATCAGCATAAAAGAAAAACAGCTTGTATTGGGAACACGAATCATGAACCTCTATTTTACGACACTCGGTGCGGGGCTTTTACTTTACATGATTGAGTATACTTTAAAAATGCCCCGGATAGGAGGAATCATCGCCTACGGGATCACGGCTGCCTGGATTTTATTTAACTGGTTTTATCTTAAACCAAAAATTGTAAACAAACAGCAGGCAAAAATCAGTGAAGTGGTTAAAAACCTGGAAAAAGTAAATGGCCAGTTATCCTAAAAAAGCATCCCATCACACCGAAAGGTAGAAAGGATGCTTTTTATATTTAATCATTCTCTCAATCAATCATTGCTATTCATGCCTTACCAGCTGAATATTTGCGATTAGTTTCACATCTTCACCGATCAGCATGCCGCCCGAGTCAGTCAGCTGCATGTAGTTCAGTCCGAATTCCTGTCTGCTTAGCCGGCCCATTACTTCAAAACCGATCCTGATATTTCCCTCTGCATCTCTTTCTGTTCCGCCATATTCGGCATCCAGTTCGATGGGTTTGGTTATACCTTTCAATGTCAGCAAACCGGCAAGTTTATAATTTTCGCCTTTTACCTTATGGAAATAATTGGACTGGAATGTGATATGCGGAAATTGTTCAGCGTCGAAAAAATCGGCTGATTTAAGGTGCGTGTCACGCATTTCCACGTTTGTATCAATACTGTTCACATCCAGCGAGAAGTGAATTTCAGCACTTTCAAAATCATTCTGATCCGAAGTTGCACCGCCTTCAAAATTATTAAAAGAACCTGTTATCGTTGAGATTACCAGATGTTTAATCTTAAACTGAACTTCAGAGTGCGCAGGGTCTACGACCCACTTTGTTATTGCCATGACTATCTATTTTAAAACAAAAACTATAATTAAAAACATCAAGTTAAAAATTCGTTCTTACTTCTCACTCCTAAGACTCATTTTTAATAAAAATCTAACGTTCAACAACTGCCATGGATATTGATATATAATAATTTAAACAAAAAATAATTCTAAAATCATAAAATACAACAATGTAATTCAGGGCACAAAAAAATCCCTGAATTAAATGGTTGACGTGTGATTTTTTAAGGCAGCAGCACTCTATATTTACTAAACTTTATTAATCAGCGATTTCATGAAAATGCAGGGAAGAAGCGTATTCACCTATGATGTTTATGCTCCCACTACAATTACTACAATGCTGCGACCACGTCGCCAGGAAGGCCAGTCTGTTCTGGAAGAAAATTTTAAAATTACGCCCCCTGTCCCATTTTCCGAATACACGGATATATATGGTAATCCCTGCCAGCGGACTACACTTCCGGTTGGGCGGGTAGTCATTTCTACTGAAGTGGAAGCACAGGTGAATAAAACTAAAGAAGTCTCTGATCCTGCACCGGGCTATGTGCTGGTGGGTGATTTGCCTGACGATATCATGCATTATATTTTGCCCAGCCGGTACTGTGAGTCCGACCTGCATGAAATAAATATGCTTGCTTTGGAAATCGCCGGAAATTTAACGCCTGGTTATGCTCAGGTTGAAGCAATCCGAAGCTGGATTCATCAAAATGTGAAATACCAGTATGGCAGAACCGATTCCAGCACTACTGCACTTGACCTTGCACGTAACCGTATAGGTGTATGTCGTGATTTTACACACCTGGCCATTGCGCTATGCAGAAATCTCTGTATTCCGGCCCGGATGACCGTTGGCTATCTGGATAAACTTAAAGACATGGACCTGCATGCCTGGTTTGATGTATATATTGGCGGAGATTGGTACACGTTTGACGCGGTACAGGAAAAAACCGAAGGTTACCGGATCGAAATTGCACATGGACGTGATGCAGCGGATGTAGCCATGGTCACACAATATGGTAATGCTACTTTGCAGTCATTGCATGTGGAAGTCAATTTGCTTGAAGAAGAAAAGTAAGTCCTGAGTTTTTAGTTAACAGTTTACAGTCCTTTGCTGCTGTAAACTGTTAACCAGAAACTTATATCTTAAATCACACCAAGTTCTTTACCCACTTTGGTAAAGGCAGCAACGGCGGTTTCCAAATGTGCCTGATCGTGTCCGGCTGATATTTGCACACGGATCCTTGCTTTTCCCTGTGGCACAACCGGATAAAAGAACCCAATTACATAAATTCCTTCATCCAGAAGTTTTGCTGCAAATTCCTGAGCAAGCTTCGCATCGTACAGCATAATCGGGACGATCGGATGTTCGCCGGGAAGAATATCAAAACCAGCTTCGGTCATTTCTTTACGGAAATAAGCCGTGTTGGTTTCCAGTTTATCACGTAGTGCAGTGGATGACGATAAAATATCCAATACCGCAATGGAAGCACCAACGATTGAAGGAGCTAATGTATTGGAGAATAAATAAGGACGTGAACGCTGGCGAAGAATTTCAACAATTTCTTTTTTAGCAGCCGTAAAACCACCTGATGCACCACCCAACGCTTTTCCGTACGTTCCGGTAATGATGTCAATCCTGCCCATTACATTTCTGAACTCATGAGTACCACGGCCTGTTTTTCCGATGAAACCGGATGCATGACATTCATCGATCATGACCATTGAACCATATTGCTCCGCCAGATCGCATATTTTATCAAGCTGCGCAATGGTTCCGTCCATAGAAAAAACACCATCAGTAACTACCAGAATCCGGCGGCTTCCCTGCGCTGCTTTTAACTGCGTTTCAAGATCATTCAGGTCATTGTGTTTGTAACGGAAACGTTTTGCCTTACACAAGCGAATACCATCGATTAAAGAAGCATGGTTCAGTTCATCAGAAATAATCGCGTCGTTTTCTCCTAGCAAAGGTTCAAACACACCACCGTTCGCATCAAAAGCAGCAGCATAAAGTATACAATCTTCGGTACCCAAGAACTCAGCCGTTTTGCGTTCCAGCTCCTTGTGAATATCCTGCGTGCCGCAAATAAAACGAACGGACGACATACCGAAACCATGTGTTTCAATGGCTTCAATTCCTGCCTTGATTACATCCGGATGCGAAGAAAGTCCCAGATAATTGTTTGCACAAAAATTGAGCACCTCTTTGCCGTTGTCCGTTGAAATCAAAGCCGACTGGGGCGTTGTGATGATACGTTCTTTTTTATACAGTCCCGCTTCCTTGATCGCGTCCAGTTCCTGTTGTAGTTCCTGCTGAATATTTCCGTACATGATTTTATATTTTAGATGTATTACCGATTCTAAAAAAATCGGACAGTTTTATTTATGCAAATATCAGATTTTAACCGTGTTATATTTTTTCTGCAACTCAGAAATCATTTCTTCGGTCATTTTATCCAGCGTGTAGGATGGTCTCCATCCCCAGTCTTTTCTGGCAACGGAATCATCAATTTGCTGTGGCCAGGAATCTGCGATATCCTGGCGAAAATCAGGTTTGTAACTGATCTCAAAACCTGGAATTACTTTTTTAATACTTGCAGCGATTTCTTTGGGAGAAAAGCTCATTCCTGCCAGATTGTAACTCGTGCGTACATTAATTTTATCGGCCGATGCTTCCATTAAACGAACCGTTGCATCCATGGCATCGCTCATGTAGATCATCGGGAGTGTCGTATCCTCTTTCAAAAAACACTCAAAATGCTCCCCTTTTACTGCTTTATGATAAATATCTACCGCATAATCGGTTGTACCTCCGCCCGGCATCGACTGATAGCTGATAATACCAGGATAGCGCAGTGAACGGATATCCAGCCCGTATCTTTTAAAATAGTAATTCGACCAGTTTTCACCTGCCGCCTTGCTGATACCATAAACCGTAGCAGGATCCAGGAAAGAATATTGCTCCGCTGTAACATCAACATGGGCTCCGAAAACGGCAATTGAACTTGGATAAAATATTTTTTTGACTCCGTTCTCGCGCGCTGCTTCCAGCACGTTGAAATAAGTCTGCATATTGATATCCCAGGTTTTTAACGGTTCTTTTTCTCCGTTGGCAGAAAGGATTGCAGCAAGATGGTATATCTGGGTGATTTTATGTTTGCGGACAATATGGGAAAGACCGGCCGCGTCAGTGGCATCCAGTTTTTCAAAGTAATCTGTTTTTAATTCAGGCTCACGCAAATCAGAAGCGATCACCTTATTTTCTCCGTAGATTCCACGAAGATATTCCACCAGCACGGAGCCGATCTGTCCGTTTGCACCAATTACTAAAACACGTTCTGATTTCATGGTATCAAGCATTTATTAAAAGCTAAAATCACTTGCAATTTTACCTTTTCAGATATTATTTTCAAGATTACCATACTTTGTCAGCAAATATTCCCGGACCACACTAATTTTAAAGAAAAATTTACTTTGACAAACTGTATTCTTATTTAACTGCAGTAAATATTATTCCACGATGGAACAGCTTGATAAAACAGATACCAAAATTTTAAGGATCCTGCAAAAGGATGCAAAAAAAACAACCAAGGAAATAGCGAACATGCTGAATCTGACGATCTCTCCCATCTACGAGCGCATAAGAAGACTGGAAAGTCTGGGCTTTATCAAACAATATGTAGCCATTCTGGACAAAAAACTGATTAACCGATCCGTAACTACCATCTGCCAGGTATCGATGCGGTATCATAATGAAGCTTTTATTGAAAAATTCGAGCAGGAAATCCAGAACCTGGAAGAAGTACAGGAATGTTATCACATGGCCGGCCAGGTTGATTTTCTGTTAAAAATAAACGTGGGGAGTCTAGACGAATACCACGATTTTGTAAAGTACAAACTATCAAAAATCGATAACATCGGTGTGCTTAACAGCACTTTTGTACTTAAAGAGATCAAGCACACTTCTGAGTTTTATATATGAATTAAAATCAGGCTTTAAATTCCGTATTTTTGAAAAAACTTACTCAGCAATAAAAATGTTAAGACAAGCATCAAAAACTGAATAAAAAATACAGTCACCAGATTTGAGGACTCAGCAAACCTGTAACCAAAGCTGAGTATAGAAACCGGGAAGGTTATAAAAAACACAAGTTCACTCCAGCCTCCGTATAATACATCATTTGGATACATTGAACAGACAGCTAATGTACCGGATCCGACATAAGCTATTGAGACAGCAAACGCAAGTTTGTTGGTTTTAAGAAAGTTGAGTAATTGAATCATTAAACACTATCGCTTTATTTGTTGACAATAAGGATTGATTTCACCTAGACGCTCCCTACAAACTCCGCTTTCCAACATTAAAACCAAACGTCTTGCTACCAGCAACACCATTCTCTGTAACGCCCTGCACCACAACTTTATAAGATCCAACCTGGTCGGATGTAAAAAACTGAATCTGTGCCTTCCCGGTCTGGTCGGTTACTATATTCGGAGCCCAGTGAAGTAAGTTTCTAAAATCGGGCAGGCGGCTGGTCAGGTCGGTCTGGTTATCATATTTAGGCGCATAAAATTCCCGCTGTGCCTGTACACCTTCGTATTGCGTAACGAGTACACGCGGGTCAGGTTCAAAACCGGCAAGGTCATTTTTGTAGGTAGAAAAACTGACGATACCTGTAAAGTTCATCGTACCCAACAAATACCAGGAACTCAGCAGCTCCACTTTCTTAACTTTTAGCGGATCAATTGCCATGATTTTATCTACATTGAAAACCGGAATTCCATCCAGTAAAACAAGCGGATCGGTTTTATAAAACGTATTGGGTACGAGTTTATCCAACATCCGAAAGTGAAAACCCTTGTCCCTTCTTCTAACCATCACACCGCGTACATATTCTCTTAAAACTTCTTCCATTGTGGGAAAACGGGTGAAATCATCCAGAAAATATTTCTCATCCGGCACACCAAAAAATGCCAGTGAATCTGTCAGAACTGCTTTCCGTGTAGTAAACAGACGAGGTACAAAAGAATTGACCGTCTGCATGTTGATGCTTCTGGTCAATAACTGATTTGCCAGATTTTTGTCAAACTTAAATGCCGGAATGGCTGTCTGTGAAAACTGATTTGAAAAGGGATTGCTGATCTCAAATTTATAGGTAGAATCGAGCAGCGGATTAGTCTGCAGCGTTACTTCTTTTGCTCCGGTGAAGTTTTTAAGCTCAAACATAAAGTTACCTGCATTGTCGCTGTGGTTGACATACAGCTTTGCAGGAAAATCCAGTGGCGCCAGGTAGGAATCAATACCAGGAGCAGGGCTGTTGTCGCTCATATTCAAAACTTTGCCAAGAACCAGATGTCCGTCGAACTCCGGGAGATGCTGGTATTTCGGTAATGTTCCGGCAAAAATATCTTCCCATTTAAACCTGCGCCAACCGTGTGAAATGATCAGGTCATCCAGTTCGCGATCTGTTTGCTTCGAAACATTTTGAAAATAATAGGCTGGATCCTCAATCCTTCCTTTTAAATCCGAAGTAAGGAAAAAATAGCTGGAAATATCATCTTGTGACCATGTAGAAATGCTGTCGGTAAGAAAAACCGAAACGGACATATTTGCCAGACTCCCGGCCGCATCAGCAGACAGGTTCATGGTTACTTTTTCCCGTGTTGTAAATTCAGATTTGCCTACCCCGGCCTCAATGTTCAGCTGTTTTTCAGGTCTTTTGAAATACAGCCTTTCGCAAACCGGTTTCAGTTTTTCATTCAAAATGGTAATATGAGAAATGCCTTCACCAAGCTGTGAACGGTCGATCAGAAATTCGGCCTTGTTAGCTATAAAAGTTTTCCGATCAGCCAACGGGTTGATCTGTCTGGTGTGAGCCAGTAAATACACCATGGATTGCTCCGCTTCTGCGGGACGGGTTACAGTCACCTTTACGAGATTGGAAGTGGAATCTGTTACGCGCATTACATAACCGTTTTCCTGTACCTGAGGTAACGGATAGGTAAATACCTTTCCCTGGCCGTCTGTTATTACAGCCGTATAAACATCCGAGGTTTGTGGTTTAAATATAAAACTTCCGATGCCTGATTTTCCGGGCTGAAATTTTGTGATGGTATCATTTTTTGCATTAACGATAAGTCCTTTAAAACCAATACCTTTTCCGTCCGGGCCGGTTGCACGAAATGCTACTTTACTTTCAATATCTTTTACCAGATATCCTCCTTCCGGGAAAAACTGTACATCATAAGCAATTTCCTGCTTTGCATACGGTTCAGGATCAAATTTCAGAAATGGATTTACGACTGTAATATCACTTTCGAAGTAATAATCAGCCGGAAAATTCTTCATCCAGCTAGTGTAACATCTTACCTTATAATTACCACTGACAACCGATGCAGGAATAAGCAGCGATCCGTTTCCCTTGCCTTTCAGGAGTGAAAATTTTGTCTGTACAACAGCATTGTTGTCCTTATCCAGTATTTCCAGATAAGCTACTTTGCTCATGTCCACAAACCGGTGACGCGAACCGTCCAGATTATATGCCTTAAACCAGATCGTTTCCCCGATCAGATAGAATGAACGATCCAGGTGTACGTATATCTTTTCCTGCAGCGCAGTATTTCCATAGACGTTGAACCTGTCTTTAATGGATTTGATCATCGGATCGTCCTGCCCATAGCTGCTGAACGAACCAATAGCTGTGAATAAACAAAAGATCAGAATTGCTTTATATTTCATTATCATATTAAAATATAATTTACTGCCAGAAAGAAGGTTTTATATTCGTTCCGCCCTGTACACGGCAATCCGCACAAGAGACGGAAGTTGTTAAAACGCTATCCATTCTTTCGCCATGGTAGTTGATAAGAAGAATGCCATTACTCTTCAGTGCATCCCCAAGAGATAAGGTATCGGGCGGGTCGCATCTTGCTGCAAATCCCCGGTTTGGCGTAATAAAAATTCGTTTTTTAGTTTCTTTGGAAACGCTGAAATAGCCAAAAACCAATTCCTTGGGATTCACCGTATTTTTGATATTTCCTGTTACCTGAGATGGCTGCGGATCAAAAAGACTTCCGGTACCCTGCGTCGTTTTGGCAAGCGCAGTCCAGTATTCAAATGCATCCTGGGTTAAACCGAACTGTTTGACAAGAATACTATATTTGATATAAAACTTATTGGTGCTGATCGGAATCACGCTGATTGGCAGGTCCCGGATCGCATCAGAACTTAACTTGATTGTTGACCCAAGAGAAATATTTGTCGAAAATGCTGATTTCCAGCAAAGGTGTATATCGTCATTGCGATAAACAATCTGCTTCGTTTTAGGGTCGACAACCAGCGATGAATAATAGGCTGTGGTGTATTGATAGGTTTCCTCAAACTTCCATTTGTAAAACCTGGTTGCATTGGCCGGATCGTGTGTATTCACTTTGATGATCATGGCATCCAGGCCGGCGTCGTAAACTGTGCCAATACTGTCAATCGGAGGCGTTGAAGTAACCGGAACGTAGTCTGATAAATATTCTTTCCCGCCGTTAATTTTAACTCTGAGGCGATATTTCCCGGATGTAGTTACCTGAACGGGAGGCAAAATATACAGACCTTTTCCTTTTTCCGTAAAGGAGTAAATGGTGCCCGCTTCCGCTTCAACTGAAATTTTGGCACCGGTTTCTAACGTCATAGATGATCCGTCGTTTGTATTCTGCGTTCTACGGAGTTCAATTTTACTGGTGTCGCCGCCTGCATTCAGGAAGCCGTCTATAACCAGATATTTTTCATCTGAATTAACCTCCGGCGGCGAAAATGGTTCGATACAGCTATTGACGCAGAAGAGCAGTAAAAAAAAGCTGAATTTGAATAAATTATATTTCATAACACACCGGCTTAGAATCTGAAATTGTAAGTGATTGTAGGAATTGGCTGCCCGAAAATCGAAAGCTGGTAACCGTTTACCTGTCCATTGAGCGTCTGGAAATAAACAGAGGTTGGGTTTTTCCTTCCAAGTAAATTGTAAACGGCCAGTGTCCAGGAGCTATGCGCTAACTTTCTGACCTTGTGGTTTCCTTCAATATTTACCGAAAGGTCGGTACGGTAATAATCCGGAATGCGGAACTGGTTACGGTCGGCATAATAAACTCTTTGGGCTCCGTCTATGTAATATTTTCCGATCGGAGGCGTGTAAGGCCGCCCGGTGCTGTAAGTAAAGTTTAGAGAAATACTGAAACGGTGTGACAGCCTGTAATTGCTGATCATGGTAAAATCATGCGGTTTGTCGTAGTTACTTGGATACCAGTTGCCCTTATTCGGCGCATCCACCGACTCACGGTCTGTTGCCCTCAGAAGCGTTCGGGAATAAGTATAACCAATCCAGCCGTTAAGCTTTCCTGTCATTTTCTTGATCATAAACTCCACGCCGTAGGCTTTCGCTCTGGTGTTCAGCACAGCAGCTTCGATGTTGTGGTTCATGATCAGCGAATCGCCGCCTTTGTAATCCAGGAAATTCTTGATGTTCTTATAATAGCCTTCCAGAGATACTTCAATCTTGTTTCCCCTGTAATTCCGGTACAAACCGACAGAAACCTGATCTCCGATCTGCGGTTTTACATATTTGTCACTCAGCTTCCAGATGTCGGTCGGCGAAACCGTCATTGTATTTGTCAGCAGGTGAATATATTGCCTCAGCGTATTGTAACTGACTTTAAGAGAAAGATTATCAAAAATGCTGTAACGCATGGAAGCCCTGTACTCAGGTCCGCCATAATTTTTAATGGTTTTTCCTGACCCGAAAGTTTCTGTTCCGTTTTCATAAATGTAGTCAACCGGAAAACCTGGCAGATAATTATTAACTGTTTTTGGCCCCAGATACTGGTAAAAAGAAAACCGGATCCCGGCAGTGATGGAAAGCCTTGGATTTACTTCAAACTTATCCTCAATATAGATGGCGCTTTCCAGGGCCTGCTCCGGCTGCAAAGTATCCGGAAGGATCAGCGATTCGGTACCGCGGGGTGTGAAAGTACCGGGTTTTAATTTGTAATAAATAGAACTCACACCAAAATCAAGCGTATGTTTTGGATTTATTACATAACTAAAGTCAGCTTTAAAGTTGGATTGCTGGATGTTAAATTTCAGATCAAAAGAATTAAGCGGCAGTCCCGAAGCACCCATAGAATACTGGTATTTGCTATGCGATACAGTGTATTCACTATAAAGTTTTGGATTGAAGGTATGTTTCCATTTTAAAGCAGCCAGCTGATTCTGATAGGTATAAAGCGTATCGCCATATAACCTGAAGCGGTCATCACTGACATAACCCGTTAGAAACAGGCTGTTCTTTTCGTTGATCTCATGGCTTACATGAAGATTGACATCATAAAAAGAGGCGGAGCTTTTGTTGTATGCAGGATTATCCAGCGCTTTAATCAGCCAGTTGGAATACGTGGTACGTCCTCCCAGCAAAAACGACGTTTTATCTTTAACAATCGGACCTTCCAGAGTGAGCCGTCCTGTTACCAGACCAATCCCGCCGGAAGCGACAAATTTTTTCTTGTTTCCGTCACGGCTGTTGATATCCAGTACAGAAGATAACCTTCCGCCGAATTTGGATGGAATGGTACTTTTATACAATTCCACATCACGTAACACATCCGGATTAAATGCAGAGAAAAAGCCGAAAAGGTGGGAAGGATTGTAGATTACCGCGTCATTGAAAAGGATCAGGTTCTGATCCGTAGAGCCTCCGCGCACATTAAGTCCGGTACTGTTTTCACCAACAGATTTGATACCAGGCAAGGTCAGAATCGTACGAAGCAGATCCGTTTCTCCAAAAACAGTCGGTACCTGTTTCAGGTTTTTGATCGTCAGCTTAACCTGCCCCATCTGCGTACCCACAACATTTTTATCCATGCCTGCCTTTACAGAAACTTCTTTCAGTGCGATCACACTTTCACGCATTTCGATATCCAGCTTCCCATCCGCATATAGCATCACCTGGCGCTGTGTTTCGCGCATACCAAAGCTTTTGATCCTGACAAGCTGTTTTCCACGCGGAATACTCAGTACATATAATCCAAGTGCATCCGTAGTAACGCCAATAGACGGTGATTCAATAAAAACTGCGGCTCCGATGACGGGTTCTCCGGTAATAGCATTCCGTACATAGCCTGTCAGTGTGGAATTGCCCGGGATAATTTTCGTCTTTTTTATCCCGATTTCATGTACTTTGCTTTCAGCGGAAGAAAGCAGCTTTTCCTTGACTCCGTCTTCGGGGCCGGTATAGGTTAAGGCATTGCTTTCGGTTGCATTGGGGTCAAATAATCCTGGCTGGAGCTGCGTAATGATCTTCGGTCCCTGGGTGATATATATTCTCTTTTGTCCGTCAATCGCATACTCAAATTCTGAACCTTTGAAAACCTGGTCCAGCACTTCACGGATCGTCTGGTTTTCCACATTCAGATCCAGTGCAAGCGAGTCAAAGCGAACAGCATCATAATAGAAAAAATACCCTGTCTGTGATTCAACCTGCCTGACAAAATCATGGAAACGGGCAGAATCCAGACGCATCGTAATCTTTTTCTCAGGCACATTCTGCGCGAAAGAATCCTGAAAGAACGACGCTGAAAGAAGAATTAATGTGAAGAGTAAAAGTTTTTTCATGGTTTGGCTAATGCATCATACGTTGCAACCATTCTGGCAATGGCTGTTTCCCTGGCTGGCCGGAAAGCAATATTTGCATCCCGCAGCGCTTTTCTAAGTTGTTTTTTGTGTTCCGGAAACAAAGCCAGTACCGATTTTTTTGAACGGACAAAGTTATACCGGCCATCTTTTTTGATATAGTAAAAGTTTTTTTCCGGAAAATATGTGATCACCCGCTTATCTACAATTTTCTCCTGGCGCTGCTTTGTCCTGCGAACCAGAAGCTGCGTTTTGCCATTGTATACAAGGTCATAAAAACCGGTACGCATCTGAGGACTGATATCCTTCCCGGATTCAAACCGTTTAAAAGTATGGCCATCATTCCAGAAATAGCTGACCTTTTCAGATTGAAGCAGCATTGGATCACCGTTCAAATGTCTGATAACCAGTTCATCTTTAAAAATATCATACATCAATGAGATACTATCGAAACGCTGTCCTTCATAAAACACAATCCCTTTCTTCCACTTTCTTTCTTCGAAGAACTGGTGTTCTTCCATCCTGGCATCATAAATAAAATAAAGGCGTCCGTTGTAAAGATTCTGTGATTGGGACGTAGCTGCTTTATAAAGCGAAACCGGATAACTGGTTTCCGGCGGAGTTTCAAGTGAAATACCATTTTGTTCAGATGAGTCTTTTTGCCCAAAAGAACATAGCGGTTTCATTACCAGGAAAAATAATACAATGGTATAAATACGCATAAGCAAACTGATTTTATCCCTGTTACGTAACAGGACGGGCTTTTGTGGCAAAGAACACTTCAAGCCATTAAAGAAGTAAATGCAAGTTACTTACTATTTGAAGACAATATTTATTTAGCAGAATACAAAAGAACCTTTTCTTTCCAAAACATAAAAAAAACGGGTATAGCTATCCATTCTTATTGAATGATCCTAACTTTGAGCCTTTGTTTATCACACATTCATTTACGAACTTCTTTTATGAAGATACTTATTACCGGAGGAGCCGGGTTTGTTGGCTCTGCCTTGGCCATTTCGCTGAAACTAAATTACCCTGATTACCAGATATTTGCATTAGACAATTTAAAACGTCGCGGCTCTGAGCTTAACTTATCCAGGTTAAAGAAAGCAGGTGTTGAATTTGTTCACGGAGACATCCGCAACAAGGAAGATTTTGACAGTATTCCAGCCGTGGATACCGTCATTGAAGCTTCCGCTGAACCTTCCGTACTGGCAGGATTAGACGGAACACCAGACTACCTGATCAATACCAATCTGGTAGGTACGGTGAATTGCCTTAATTATGCCTTAAAACACAAGGCTGCATTTATTTTCCTTTCAACAAGCCGGGTCTATCCGATCAAAACGATTGAAACCTTAAATTTTGTTGAAGAAGAAACCCGTTTTGCATTATCTGACGACCAGCCTGTTCCCGGCGTATCCTCAAAAGGAATAGCCGAAGATTTCCCGTTAAACGGTGCCCGGTCGCTGTACGGTACGACAAAGCTCGCTTCGGAACTGATTATTCAGGAATACAACGAGTTCTATAACCTTAAAACCGTCATCAACCGTTGTGGTGTTATTACCGGTCCGTGGCAGATGGGCAAGGTTGATCAGGGTGTGATGGTGTTATGGATCGCCAAACATTACTTCAATCAACAGCTGGGTTATTTCGGCTATGGCGGAACAGGAAAGCAGATCCGTGATATGCTGCATGTAGCTGACCTTTACCGTCTGATCGACTGGCAGCTGCACAATATTGATAAAGTAAACGGAGAAATACTTAACGCAGGCGGCGGACTTGAAAGCAGCGCATCCTTGCAGGAACTTACAAAAGTGTGTCAGGAAGTGACAGGAAAAACCATTCCGATCAAAGTAGTTCCGGAAAACCGTACTGCGGATATACGTTTGTACGTAACAGACAATACCAAAGTAACCGCAATGACCGGTTGGAAACCCGAAATCGGTATCCGTCAGATTGTGGAAGAAATTACTGCCTGGCTGGCAGAAAATGAAAAGGACCTGGCTCCTATTCTGATGTAATCCCCAAATTTGTCAGCTTTGAATCAGAGTTCTAAGCTGACAAATTCAATTCATACTTCCCTTCTAAAACGGTACGATCATTTAAATGGCAAAACATGAAAATCATCGAATGCCCCAGAGACGCCTGGCAGGGCCATCATCCGTTTATTCCTTCCGAAACAAAAATCGCCTATCTGAACCAGCTTCTTCGTATTGGTTTTGATACCATTGACTTCGGCAGCTTTGTATCCGCAGCAGCAATGCCCCAGGTAAGCGATACAGCTGCAATTCTTGAAAAGCTCGACTTTTCTGCATCTGCTTCAAAATTACTGGCTATCATCGCCAATGAACGCGGTGCACAGGAAGCTTGTAACTTTGAAAAAATTACCTATCTGGGCTACCCTTTTTCAATTTCCGAAACGTTTCAGCTGAGAAATACCAACGCAACGATTGACGAATCACTTCTTCGTGTTCAGCGTATTGCTGCGCTTTGCGAAAGAGCAGGAAAGGAACTGGTTATTTACATTTCAATGGGTTTTGGAAATCCGTACGGAGATATCTGGAATACTGAAATTGTCATGCAATGGATTGAAAAACTCAGTCAGTTCGGAATCAGGATTTTCTCACTTGCTGATACAGTAGGGATTGCAGAAACAAACGATATCGGTTTACTATTTTCAACACTTATCTCTAAATGGCCTGATCTTGAATTTGGAGCACATTTTCATACTACACCGGACCAATGGAAAGTAAAAATGGAGGCCGCTTATCTTGCAGGATGCCGTCGGTTTGACGGTGCATTGCTGGGTTACGGTGGCTGTCCGATGGCGCAAAACGACCTGGTTGGGAATATGCCAACGGAAAGACTGATTGATTTTGCAAAAGAAAAGAGTGAACTGATTAATCTTGATTTAGAAGCACTTGATGATGCAAAAAGGATGTTTTTAAAATTGATTGAAAGTTAGCAATTTTTTACCAGTCTTTTTTTACCGGTCGGATGGCGGAAAAAGCCATCCGACCGAGATACGCCCCGTCCGACGGCTTTTCCGCCGTAGGACGGGTATAAAAAAACAAGCTTTTCTAAATTGCAGGAAATGATCAAAAGCCAAGCTCATCCTTTTTCCGCTCCCAAAAACAATAACCGAGCGAAAAGTGATGCGACCAGCCCAGCTGTACATGTAAATGCACGGCGTAATCAACAGAGAACTTTCCTCCTTTAAACCCGGCACCAAAATGGTTGGTAAGTGGCCGGGACGCCAGCCCTGTTCTTATATACATTTTTTTCAGTGCCTGATATTCCAAACCTCCTTTCACAGAAACAGGCAAATCTGTATTTTTATCAATCTCTGCATGAAAAGCAAGGTTTTTTTGCGGCTTATAAACAAATCCGCCCCGCAGCACCGTAGGCAACCTGCTCCCATAGCTACCTGAATAAGAAGATTGTGTCAGATTAAAGACGTGTGCTCCGAATGTAAATTTTGATGAAAACTGAACGATGCCACCAAATTCTACGGCAAAGGTGTGACGGCTTATAGTTAATGAAGGCGCATTCACTGCATTCTGAAGGTAACTGACTTTGCCTCCCAGACTAAACCTTCCGACGCGGTGACCCGCACCCATGCCGAAAGCAAACTGATTATAAAGTCTGTCACCAAACCGCTGAACTGTAAATCCTGCGCCTAAATCATTACTGACCGGCAAAACACCACCAAAACCTATTGTATTAATTCCTTCGAAACCGTAATGTGAGTCGTAAGTCGAAACCATAACTCCTTCACGGACGCCGCCGAGTCCGGCAATATTATTAAATACGGAGCTGAAATCGGAAACGGCAACAGTTGCATTAGCCATGCCCCAGGATCTTGCACCGGCTGAAAACGGAAAATCCTGTCCGAAAATTCGGCCAGGCAAAGAGGTAAGAATGAAAATTATTAAAATGAAGTTTTTCTGTCGAGATAAATATCCAGATTGCTCTTTCATATTTACGGCGGCAGTTAAAAAAAGCTGCCGGTTATTTGCCGGCAGCTGCTATCTGATCACTTTCTGTGTTCAGCTGAATTTTCTTTTGACAATATTTAACAAAGAAGTTACTGCTTCGCCATTTACATCCCAGGCATATTTGGAAGCATAGCGATGCCAGATCAGATTCTGTGCTTCTTCATAACTTTTAACCATATCCAGCTCATAAATCGCTTTCTCAAAATGCTCGCTGTTTTTGCTGAAAAGCTGATTTACAAACATAAACCTTTGGCCTAGCGGAATAGAAGCGGCAATACTTTCCACTTTTACCGGCACCGTACCATAGGATTTATCTTCACCTGCCTCAGGCATATTCACCTTAAAACGGTTATTCAATGATTCTCTTTCCGTAGAATTTGTTTTAGCTACAATCTCAGATAGTACCGCAACACCTGGTTCTGCACGTTGCGGAACGGAGACAGGTGCAGGTACTGGTTTGGCAGCTTCACTTTCACCAAAAGCCGCATCAAAGAAAGACTTCGACTCAGGCTTTGCAGAAACCGCCGCTCTCTGATCTTCTTTCGGAAGCAGTTCAGACAGGTTGAGCGGGAATATTTCTGAAAATTGTACCAGATAGGGATCCTTGTCATCCAGCAGATTCGGGTTGTTTTTTATTTCATAAACCCAGCTTATAGCCTGCGTCTGATAAACAGAGTCAGAACCGCTTTCCACCAGCTTTTCCAGCAAAGCCTCACCCATGGCACGGTGGATGTGGGTATATTTTACGAGTTGTTCCGCTTTTTCCTGATTGAATTCAGAGTCGGCAGGAACTCTTATCTTTTCTTCAAAATAAACTTCCGGCGTAAACAACAGCTTTAATGCATCCTTTACAGAATCCTGGAATATGGGTTCCAGATCGCTGCGTTTTACAGCAATATGCTGGGATGCAGTATTCATAAAAGCTTGTAATGCCTCTTTTACTTCTTCGTTATCAAAATCAAAAAAAACGCTGCGAAATGACTCCGCATTACTTTTCCATTGTTCAAATAAACGATTAAGCATGCCCAGGTTTACCTGGCGTACGGGTGTGAGTTTCAGTAATTGAGCACCTGTAACTATATCCTGCGACCGGTATACTTCATTCAAAACCGTAGTTGAGAACCGGGCAGCGTATTGATTGAGAGCAATTGGATTCAAACTATTCGGCATACGAATAAGATGTTTTTAACAAAAGTGTTTAATAAAAATATGTTTGCTTTGTAAAGATAAATAAAATTAGCTGTTACGTCAGGCAGTTACTGATTCAATTATACCACTTGCATGTTCATCGAACCATTAAACAGGAAAGCAAACCAGTTTCCCAGAACCGGCTGGGTTGAAGTAATATGTGGCTCCATGTTCTCCGGAAAAACCGAAGAATTGATCCGCAGACTCAACAGAGCCAAAATTGCGCGTCAAAAGATACAAATTTTCAAACCTGCTCTGGATCAACGTTACCATGTGGAGAACATTGTTTCCCACAATGACAATTATATCCGTTCCACCCCGGTTTCAACCTCGGCAGAAATCCTGGAACTGGCCGAAGACTGTGAAGTTGTAGGTATTGATGAAGTACAGTTTTTTGATGAAAATATTGTCAGCATTGTTGATGGACTTGCAAATTCGGGAAAACGCGTGATCGTTGCCGGCCTGGATATGGATTATCTGGGCAAACCATTTGGCTGCATGCCTCAGTTGATGGCCATTGCGGAATTTGTCACCAAAGTGCATGCAATATGCATGGTTTGCGGAGAAGTAGCCTCTCATTCCTATCGTCTTTCAGAATCCAATGAACGTGTATTATTGGGCGAAACAGATCTTTATGAAGCGCGTTGCCGGCGATGTTTTAACTTGGGTGAAGAGGTTTCCCACCGGGAGTGAAGCGACGAAAAGATTTGTCAATTATTCTTATGAGTTGTCAGGTCATTGTTTTTAGCATTGTATAATAAAGCATGATCCTGCCAACGTTTTTTATATAACAGGTGGCTTCCATGAAACCCGCAGCAAATGCAAAATGCCCCTTTCGGGGCATCCTGTTTATAGAAAAATATTATCACAATACATTCATTCACTCCGCAGGAGTTTCCTGCCAGCACCCTTACCCCATCAACTCTTCTTTCAGAAAATGTCCGGTATAACTGCCTTTTACCTTTGAAACTTTTTCCGGTGTACCTTCCGCGATAATGCGGCCGCCCAATGCTCCGCCTTCCGGCCCTACGTCAATTACATGATCAGCAACCTTGATGACATCCAGATTATGTTCAATCGTCAACACCGTATTTCCTTTATCAACCAGCTTGTTTAAAACATTGAGCAAATGGCGGATGTCCTGAAAATGAAGTCCGGTTGTGGGTTCATCGAGTATATAAAGTGTTTTACCCGTATCTCTTTTCGACAATTCCTCTGAAAGCTTCACCCGCTGTGCTTCTCCGCCCGAAAGCGTTGTGGCATGCTGTCCAAGCGTGATGTAACCTAGCCCTACATCATTCAATGTCTGTACTTTTCTTAGAATACGAGGCTGGTTTTCAAAAAATTCCAGTGCAGTTTCTACCGTCATGTCCAGGATATCTGCCACGGATTTTCCTTTGAAACGCACTTCCAGCGTTTCCCGGTTAAAACGTTTTCCTTTACAGGTTTCGCAGTTAACATGCACATCCGGCAGGAAATCCATCTCAATTTTTTTCATTCCGGCTCCTTCACAATCCTCACATCTGCCGCCTTTTACATTAAATGAGAAACGCCCGGGTTTGTAACCGCGGATCTTCGCTTCCGGCAACTCTGCAAAAAGAATGCGGATGTCACTGAAAAGATTCGTATAAGTAGCCGGATTGGAACGCGGCGTCCTTCCGATCGGCGACTGATCCACTTCAATTACCTTATCAATATGTTCAAGTCCTTCAATACTTTTATAGGCAAGAGGCTCGCGTCTGGATTTATAAATATGCTGATTCAGCAGCGGAAACAATGTTTCATGGATCAGGGATGATTTCCCGCTCCCACTCACACCGGTTACACATACCATCGTTCCTAACGGAAATGACAGATTTACATTCTTAAGATTGTGACCGGTACAGCCTTTCAACGAAATCACACTTCCATTTCCTTTCCGACGTTTTTTGGGAACTACAATGCTTTCCCGTCCGCTGAGATATTCGGCAGTCAATGATCCGTTTTTAACAAACTCTTCCGGCGTACCTGCCCCTACTACATTTCCGCCATGCCTGCCCGCTCCCGGCCCGATGTCCAGAATATAATCAGAGGCTAACATCATGTCTTTATCATGCTCAACTACCAAAACCGTATTGCCCAGATCACGCAGACTTTTCAGTGAATTAATCAAACGAACATTGTCTCTTTGGTGCAACCCGATACTTGGCTCATCCATGATGTACAAAACACCCGTTAGCTGTGTACCAATCTGCGTCGCCAGGCGGATCCTTTGCGCCTCTCCGCCCGACAGTGTTCTTAAAGCCCGGTTTAAAGTCAGATAATCCAAACCGACGTCCAGCAAAAAGCCTACCCTTTTGCGGATCTCTTTCAAAACCTCATGACCGATCACACGCTGTCTTTCTTCAAGGCGGTCTTCCAGGTTCACCAGCCAGTCGGCCAGTACACGAATGTCGCTATTGGAAAGCTCTGCTATATCTTTTCCGTCCACTTTAAAATGCAGGGACTCTTTTCTCAAACGCTTTCCTTTGCATTCCGGACAGGTCTGAATGACCATAAAATCTTTTAACCAGTCCTGAATTTTATCATTCCCTGTTTCCTGCTGGCGTTTTAAAAAGTTAATGATCCCGTCAAACTTCGTTTCCCATTCCGTGCCCGGATATTTTTTGGAAGGTACAGGAACGGCATCTTCACTGCCAAAAAGAACCATCTTTATAGCTTCCTCAGGAAATTTTTCCAGAGGCGTATTCATGTTAACTTTAAAAGGTTTCAGGAGTACTTCCAATTGCTTGAAAATCCAGGCTTCCCGGTATTCTCCCATGGGCGCTATCCCTCCCTTGCTGATGCTGAGAGATTTGTCCGGCATGATCGATTCTTGCGTGATTTCCTCCACAACACCTAAACCCTGACAGGTCGGACACCAGCCATAAGGAGAATTAAATGAAAAAGCATTCGGAGCAGGATCGTCGTAGCTGATACCGGATTCGGGGTCCATCAGGTTTTGGGAAAAATAATACGTTTCGCCTTTTTGATCCAAAACCATCAGCGCACCTTTCCCCTGCTTGATCGCCGTAGCAACAGACTGGCTCAAACGGTACCGCGACTGCGGATCCTCTTCTTCCGTTTTAGGCACCACGCGGTCAACGACAATTTCAATATCATGAACTTTGTAACGGTCGAGCTGCATTTTAGGAACAATATCCTGAACCTCCCCGTCTACACGCACTTTGGTATAACCCATCCTGGCAATCTGGACAAAAAGCTCACGATAATGCCCTTTGCGGCCTTTGACAGCAGGTGCAAGCAATACCGTTTTCTGCCCCAGAAACTGCGTCATCAGCTGATTGACGATCTGATCCTGAGATTGTTTGACCATTTTCCGGCCGGTTACATATGAGTATGCCTCACCAGCTCTGGCGTACAGCAAACGCAGGAAGTCATAAATTTCAGTAACTGTGCCAACTGTGGAACGCGGGTTCCTGGAAGTCGTTTTTTGCTCAATACTGATAACCGGAGATAAGCCGCTGATTTTGTCTACATCGGGACGCTCCATTTCTCCTATAAAACCTCTCGCATAAGCCGAAAAGCTTTCCATATAACGCCTTTGCCCTTCCGCATAAATCGTATCAAACGCCAGGGAAGATTTGCCGCTACCACTGATACCGGTCACAACAACCAATTTGTTGCGGGGAATGCTGACATCAATATTTTTTAAATTATGCTCTCTGGCTCCCTGTACTTCTATCAGATCCTGGCCTTCAAGTGTAACATCAATCGTTTGTTCCGATTCCATCCAATCTGTTTTTTCCTCTTTTTAAACCGAGGTTAATAGAATAACCACAAATGTAATCCTTGAGTTGCAAAAATCTGTGCCCAATATCTTGTCTGAAAACGTATAGGGTGTTTAGAACAAAAACAAGATTTTACATAAGAACGCAAACGTTTGCTTAGTTGGATAATTATCAGAAATTGACACTATGTAACCATTAATATATTTATATTATTTCTTTTTTTAATCCTTTATTAATTTCTATTTGTTGTCAATTAAGTTACTTTTGAAAGTATTTTGACAAAAACTTATACATTTTTAACACATTAAAATTCACTATGAAAAAAAATTTACAAACTCATTTGTGGTTTCTCATCCTCTTGCTGACGGCGCTATGCAATACTGCCAGTTATGCACAGGAAAAAAAAGTTACCGGTAAGGTTTCATCATCGGCCGACGGCATGGGATTGCCGGGTGTAAATGTGCAGGTGAAAGGCACAACTACCGGAACGGTTACAGACGGAGACGGAAAATATAGCATTGAAGTAAAGTCGACAGATGCTACGCTTGTTTTTTCATCGATCGGTTTTGGAAAACAGGAAATTGCCATTGGCTCAAAATCAGTAATTGATGTAAATCTGGTTGACGATATCAAAAGCCTTAGCGAGGTTGTGGTTACAGGTTACGGATCACAGTCTAAAAGAGACATCACCGGAGCAGTCACTTCCTTGGATGCAAAACAGCTTCTGACAACGCCGTCTACCAATATCGGCCAGGCGTTACAAGGGAAAGTTGCCGGTGTTACAATTGGTAATGAAAACAGCCCTGGTGGCGGTGTAATGGTACGTATACGTGGTTTTGGTACCATTAATGATAACTCACCCCTGTATGTGATTGATGGAATGCCAACCAAGGGAAACCTGAACACACTGAACCTGAATGATGTAGAAAACATGCAGATTCTGAAAGATGCCTCTGCTGCTTCTATTTACGGGTCGCGGGCCGGAAACGGGGTTGTTATCATTACTACCAAGCGCGGTAAAATAGGCAAACCGGTGTTTACGTATGACATGTATATGGGTATGCAGAAACCTGGCAAAATCACCAAATTCGTAAATACATCGGAATGGGCTGATATTCTCTGGAAATCAAAAAGGAACTCTGGTGACCTGAAAAACGGGAATCCAAACAGTGCACAATTCGGTAACGGGGCAACACCTGTTATTCCTGATTATATTTTCCCGACAGGAGTTATAGAAGGCGATCCGAAAGTTGCCCAGGCAAACGGGCAGTATGTTAATTATGGTACAGATGTTGATGCGACTTCCTTTAACAATACCAAATGGCTGATCACCAAAGCCAACAAACAGGGTACGCAATGGATGGAAGAGCTTTTCCATTCTGCTCCGATACAGAATCACCAGCTTGGCGTATCCGGAGGAAATGAAGGCGGCCGTTATGCCATGACACTCAACCTGTTCGACCAGAAGGGTATCATGATCTATACCAAATATAAACGCTATTCGTTGCGCGCAAACACGGAATTTAACGTAAACAAACGTGTAAGAGTTGGTGAAAACCTGCAAATCGCTTACGGACAGCGGGTTGATCAGCTGAACGGAAATGGAAATGAAAGTAACCCGATCACGTTTGCAAACCGTATGCAGCCTATAATTCCCGTATATGATGTTACGGGTGTAAATTTTGCCGGTGGACGCGGCTCTGAACTGGGAAATGCCCGTAACCCGATTGCGGATATGTACCGCAACAAAGACAACATTCAAAGGGAAATGCGTGTTTTCGGTAACGCATTTGCAGAAGTGGATATATTAAAATCGCTGACTTTTAAAACCAGCTTTGGTATTGATTACAACAATTACAACTACCGGAACTTTACGATCCGTGATATCGAATCGCCGGAAGCACGTGCAACCAATACGCTGCAAACAACCAACAACAATGAACTGACCTACGTCTGGTTTAACACTTTAAACTACAAGCTGGATCTGGGTGTAAATCATCGCTTTAATGTAATGCTGGGAACTGAGGTTGTTAAAAACCATTTTGAAAACTTTGATGCAACCCGTACCCGTCTTCAGAATGAAGAACTTTACAACCGCTACCTGAACGCAGGAACAGCCGGACAGCTTAACAATGGTATTGGTGGCGACTGGGCTTTGGCTTCTGAGTTTGGTAAAATAAACTACGCCTTTAAAGATAAGATCCTTTTGGATGCAACTGTTCGCCGTGACCGTTCTTCACGATTTGCAAATGCTTATAAAGTAGCATACTTTCCGGCAGTGAGCGCCGGATGGATTATGTCCGACGAAAATTTTGCCAAAGGATATAATAACTGGCTTTCTTATTTCAAACTTCGCGCAGGATGGGGACAAACAGGTAACCAGGAAATTGGTAATTATAACCCTTACACGCTTTACAGTGTAAATCCGGCCACTTCATTTTATGACTTGAACGGTAGCCGCAGTTCTGCAATACCAGGCTATGAACTGACCCAGTTTGGTAACCAACAAGCTAAATGGGAAACGACAACTTCGACCAATATTGGCTTTGACTCCCGCTTCCTGGGCAACAAACTGGATGTCGTACTTGATGTATATCAACGTATTACTTCGGATATGCTTTTCCCGGTTCAGCCGCAATTCTCAATGGGTGTTGCTACGGCTCCTTTCCAGAACATCGGAAAAATGAGAAACAAAGGGTTTGATCTTGGAATCAGTTATGAAGACAAAATCACGAATGACCTCACTTTCACTGTTGGCGGAAATTTCAGTATCTATCGTAATAAGGTCTTAAAAACGACCGGTAATAAAGATTCCAAATATTTTGGTATCAACGACGAACGTATTTCTGACTTTGTTGTAACGCAGCAGGATCATCCCCTTTCTTCTTTCTACGGTTATGTGATTGATGGCATTTTCCAGTCAGACGCTGAGGCAGAAGCAGCTCCGGCACAATTTGGAAGTCCTGCCACTGAAAACAAAGCAGGCCGTTTCCATTTCCGGGACGTGAACAAGGACGGCAAAATTGACCTCAACGACCGTACTTTCATCGGCAGCCCGCACCCCGATTTTTCTTATGGTGTGAATGTAAACGTGAACTACAAAAGTTTCAGTCTTGCTTTATTCGGGCAGGGCGTTCAGGGTAATGATATTTTCAATTACACCAAATATTTTACAGATTTCCCAACCTTTCTGGGTGCTAAAAGTCTTCGTGTTCGTGATCAGGCCTGGGAGCCGGGAAAAACAGACGCAATACTTCCTCAGCTGAAAACGGCGGATCAGGTAAGTATCCAGCCTTCTTCCTACTACATCGAAGACGGTTCTTATTTCCGTGTGAAAAACATTCAGCTTACTTACAATCTGGACAAGTTTATTACTTCCAAATTAGGAATAGGTGCAACCCGGATTTATGTTCAGGCGCAAAACCTTTTCACATTTTCAAAATATTCAGGAATGGATCCGGAGGTTAATTCAAGAAACTTTGGTACCGGCTCCGACCGCCAGATTGGTGTTGACGGAGGTACTTATCCTGTTTCAAAACAATTTATCATTGGGCTAAACCTGAGTTTCTGATCCTAACTTTTTCAGTTTTAAAAATTATAACAATGAAAAATATAACCAAAATTTTACTGATCTGCTTTGTAAGTATTGTCAGTGCATGCAGTGATTCTTTCCTAAATGTGGATCCGCCCGGCGCATTGCAGGAAGGTACGTTATCTACCAAACAAGGCGTTAACAGTTTGCTTGTCGGCTGCTATGCCCTGCTGGATGGATGGGGAACTTCGGGTGGCAAGTTTTCTTCCTATCAGGTAGGTGCAGACAACTGGGTTTACGGAAGTGTTGCTTCTGATGATGCTTACAAAGGAACCAATGCGGGTGACCAGCCAGCTATTTCATTGATTGAACAGCATCTGATACAGGCAGATAACATCTATTTTCTGGGAAAATGGAGAGGAATGTATGACGGAATTGCCCGTACTAATGATGTACTGCGTGTACTTGCTAATGTAACGGATGCAACAGATGCTGAGAAAGCACAAATCGCAGCCGAAGCAAGATTCCTTCGCGGTCATTACCATTTCGAGTTAAAGAAAATGTACAACATGGTTCCCTATGTTGACGAGAAAACGTATGATCCTAATAACCTGGAAAGCACTAAGCTGCCAAACACGGAAGATATCTGGGCTAAAATTATTGATGATCTGAAGGCTGCCTACGCTGTATTGCCAGCAAGCCAGTCACAACCCGGCCGTCCAACCAAATATGCAGCTGGTGCAGAAATTGCCAAAGCTTATCTTTTCCAGAAAAACCATGCAGCGGCCAGAACGTATCTGGAAGAAATCGTAGCCAGTAATAAATATTCGCTGAAGCCGCTTTATCATGACAACTTTAAGGCGGTTACAAATAACAATACGGAATCCATTTTTGAAGTGCAGTATTCTGTAAACGATGGTGCACCAGGCGGTGAAAACGGAAACATCGGTTCCACGCTAAACTATCCTTATGGCGGTGGCGGTGTAACAACCTGCTGCGGATTTTTCCAGCCTTCCCAAAATCTTGTGAATGCATTCAGAACCAAAGACGGCTTCCCGCTTCTTACCGATTTCAATGCAAAAGATGTTATAAACGATCAGGGAATTAAATCAGCAGATCCGTTTACTCCTGAAACAGGCGAGCTGGACCCCCGTCTGGACTGGACAGTTGGGCGACGCGGTATTCCGTTCCTTGACTGGGGCGTACATCCTGGCAGCAACTATGTTCGTGATCAGGCTTATGGCGGACCATACTCACCCAAGAAACACGTCATGTACCGTTCGGATGTAGGGTCTAATACTTTTACAGGTAATCCGCGTTTGAATGCAAACAATTACCGGATGATCCGTTATTCACACGTATTGCTGTGGCTTGCAGAGGTTGAAGTAAAAGCAAACAATCTGGACAAAGCGCGCCAATTGGTAAATCAGATTCGCAAAAGAGCTGCAAATCCGGATGGTTTCGTTAAAACAGCAGCGGGTGCCAATGCTGCAAATTATGTAATCAAAGAATATCCTGCCGGCCATCCTTATTTTGCTGATGCAGCAAGTGCCCTGAAAGCCATTCAGTTTGAAGAGCGACTTGAATTTGGAATGGAGGGACACCGCCGTTTTGACCTGGTTCGCTGGGATATCGCCGCCCAGACGCTGAATGCATATTACGATGCAGAAGGTGCCAAACGTACCTACCTGAAAGGTGTTAAGTTCGTAGCCGGGAAACATGAGTACTTCCCAATCCCGACGGATGAAATCACTTACAGTCAAAAAGGTAGCTCTGCTACTTTAAAACAAAACCCCGGATATTAACTAAAAACCAAACTTAACTTAAGCAGGAAAGCCGGCTATATATTTTGGCCGGCTTTCCTGCTTAAGACTATTCTGAAACAAATTATTTTCTGTAATCCAAAGCAGGTTTTCTGTTTCCAACCATTGCTTCGTATTTGAAATTTTCTCCTCTTGCTTTAAGCCAGTCAGCCTGTGCAGTTTTGATCAAAGCTGGATCTTTGAAAAGATCAATGGCCGTAAGCGCTAGTGTTTTGGCCGCAACCATCATTCCTTTTGGCCCAATGGTCATTCCGCCGGCAGCAACTGCCTGCCAGCTATGTGCAGGCGTACCCGGAACCCATGTAGCGGCGGCAAGGCCAACCGTTGGTACTGCCCAGCTAACATCACCAACATCTGTGGACCCACCCATTCCTTCCAACTCGGCCGAAAAAGGAGCAACTTTTTCAGCTTCGGAATATAGCGGACTGGTTTTACCTGCTACCACCAATGACGGAATCAGCTTCTCTGCAAAAGTTATTTCCTCGGGACTATATTTAACTCCGCCTACAACGTCCAGATTTTTGTGCATTGCCCTGGCCAGAGATTCAATTGGCAAAAGATCATAAGCACCGCCTGTAACTTCTAGTTCCACTTTTGTTCCGGTACCCATCGCTGCGCCTTCAGCAGCCTTCACCATTCTGCTCCACACATCACGCACTACTTCACGGTTTGGATGCCGCGCGTAGTAGTAAACTTCTGCAAAAGCAGGGACAACGTTTGGTGCTTCCCCGCCGCGCGTTATCACATAGTGTATCCGTGTTTCCTGTGGCACGTGCTCGCGCATCATGTTCACCATGTTATTCATAGCTTCCACTCCATCCAATGCGGAGCGGCCCCGTTCAGGCGCTCCGGCAGCATGAGCCGCGATACCACTAAACCGGAACTTGCCCGAAATATTAGCCAGGGAACTGGATGGGTTTGCGCCGTTACGGCCGGCCGGATGCCAGTGAAGAACAATGTCTGAATCTTTGAAAACACCTTCACGAACCATATAAACTTTCCCCGAACCACCTTCCTCTGCCGGACAGCCCATTAGTTTGATCGTTCCCGTTTTTCCTCCTTTTTTTAGCCAGTCTTTAACAGCAATGGCGGCGGCAGATGAGCCGGTACCAAACAAATGATGACCG
>Ga0265797_10002976_pt1 | contig 27710 bp, 28 predicted proteins | sample P2T30metagenome_FD_192433 | JGI IMG/M metagenome (GOLD analysis project Ga0265797, IMG submission 192433) | Plant litter microbial communities from East Loma Ridge, Irvine, California - P2 T30 | ecosystem: Environmental > Terrestrial > Plant litter > Unclassified | place: USA: California... | reverse complement strand
CGTTCGCATAGTCGCACGCACTAGTCGCTGTCCTGTCCCCATCGACCCGGGCCGCCCTTCAAAGCCATGCGCTATGGCCACCACAATCTCATTCCCGGATCGAACAAGCATCGACAGGCAGCATCAACTATACGAAATCGCATCATGAATGCGCTCAGCCCGGCAAGCCTCAACTCAAAGGCAGATGCATAGATTGCACACCGAGCTACCGCCAGCCCGCGACCCGTGTTATGACATGGACCATTGAACCCGCCAGCCGCCGCCGCTAGTCGGCTGTCCCGCGGTGTCGATATCGATCGCGGCTCGGGAACCCGAGGCCCGGATGGAAGAGCGGTTGGTTGAGAGGAAGGTCAATGACGTTGACACAGTCGATCGGTCTCGTCACGATTGACACACCTGCTTCAATGCAGGCACTCTCCTTATTGGCTATCAAGGAGTGATAGTCGAGCGTTGGGCTGGTCCTGATACATCCCGCTCTACTCTTGCGCCCCGCATGGGCCTGGCTAATCGCCACGCCATTCGGAGAGCTCAACATGGCCTGAAGTGGAGTTTGAGAACTTTGAATTGGGATGTTGATATTTAATAGAGTACACACCGTTTAGGATGCATGAACGTTGACTGGATGTATTCAGTATTTTAATGTCTAATTACTATTCCAATCTCAACCTAGTCGGCATCTTCTGATACCTCTTGGCACGCCGTCGCAATCACTTCACCCTTCACTCTTGATTCCGCGGTGCGAGATAGATTACTGTTCTGGTCGAATGCTATAATCCGCTGTTCGAGTGAGCGTATTGCGCCTTTCGGCCCATGAAGACGTGATGATCGTGACGTGCTATGTGAGCGCATCGGCATCAGGCAACTCCGCCAATTGCCGTGAGTGTCTAGTAATAGTCAGGTTCGATGGGATAATGGTAACGCAATGTACGCAAAGCCCGATGAATGCTAAATCAGTGTTGAGACTTTTAATACACCTCAACATCAAAGTGATTGAACTAGCTGAGGCTCGCAGCAGTCGTGATCACGAGTTAGCTGTCATTACGTATGCCAAGGCGCTAGCACAATCTTATCGATTGGCAAACTTCCTGACGTCCCGTCCCCTTTCCTGTCCACAGCTGTCTCGGTCGTCACATTTGCCGACTACAGCTTTCTCATTCAGACCAAGCGGTTCAATTGCATGCGCTGCTAAGAAGTAGACGATCAAAAATCTGTGGTTATGCAAAGTACCTACATTTTCACGCTTTCACCTTTTTCCAAGCTGCCATTCCCCGACCTCATGTCCTGCCCGGCAGCAGCACATACATTTCCGTTATCGTACGGCCATTTGTGTTTCTTACCAGCTCTCTGTTCGTACGCCAGTCCTGAGCCAAAGATATGACAGCGCGCTCCAATGCTTCGCTGCGAGACGTAGGTAAAGTTCGAGGATGGTCGCTTGCGCGAGGAAGCGGAAACCGAGATCACAGGATTCACCAGTCAAGTTCTTGCGATATATTTCATCGATCCACACAATGACTCTGCTACCCGGTTTCAATCATCTTAACGAGAAACCGAACCGACTGGTTGTGGTATGTCGGAAGCCCCAGGTCGCGGGAGATGTGCGCAGCATTCACCTCGTGCAACAGCGGAGCGGGATCATTCGCTCGCGTTGCCTTAGCAATGCGGTATCGCAGGCAACGCCAAGCGATGAGCTTTCACATGGTCACGTCGCTATATGGCATTGTGCGTCAGGCGCTCTCAGGTCAGTCACATGTACTTGGATGAGAAGGTTTCTTGCGCGCGAATTACTTGGACACTATCCGCATAGTGAAGAGAAGCGACCGAGATGACCATATCACTCGAAAGACGTCGATAGAAGGACCTAGTTGAGCGCGCGCGAGGAGAAAGTGTCGTACCCTTTTACCTTTGTCCGCCTGGGACATTGTCGGGTGGGCTTGCTTACACTGTTGCTGGCTTTGTTGATCCGCGCACAACTTTCGTTCACTTTCAAAGGACACCAAACGCGCAAGATGTATTTCTACACTGTGCGATCTAAATGTCAAAGCGCCCTCCTCACGCCCCAGAACGACCTTTCACGCGTAGCCTTACAATGGCCGCGCCCCGTCCTCCTACTTATTGCGCCCCGTCTCCCACTGCAATTATGTCTTCCCAATCCAGACGCGCGTCAACTCTCTACCATTGCGCCATTCCCACCCCGCAAAGCAAGGTTTTCGCTCCCTCCTCTGCCACGCGACTCAACAACTCTACACGCGACCCCATCCAATTGCTCTTGGAACCTATCTGTGCTTTCGATACAACTACTCCACCACCTGGCTCGATCCAACACACCGACACGCAACTGCCTCATCCCGAAATGTCAAAGCAGCCCGCCGGCTCGAAGCTCGGGCAGAGTGTGACTCCCGAAACACCGAGGAAAGCGAAGAAGGCTGTTAGTTTTGAAGCGGCGTCTGCGAGTGCGAACGACGAATCCAGTGCCTCTGGTGCTGCCGCGCCCGTCGAAGAGCAGGAAGGAGGACCTCCAGATGAGGACGAGTCAGAATCAGAAGAGGCCGCTCCTACCCCGAAACCCAGGAAGGGCGCAAAAACCGCTACCCCGAAGAAGCCCAGGAAGACCGCAACACCTAAGGAACCCGCCGCCACGGAGCCAAAGGCCAAGCCAAAAAAGCCGCCCGTCGGAGAAGGCTTCGATTCTTACACCCATAGTATAGTCATTCCTCCGACGGACCAATGGAGCAAGTTCTGGGGTGCAAAGCCTGTGTCAGGTGATCCTCGGCCCAGCCCTAAACAGCCTTCCGCCCGCGAGAGCATGGGTCAGACTGAGCCTCCCATGTGGGAGAATCGTGGCTTCCGGTACAAGCGCGGTTCGCGCGACACAAAGCACAATTTCCAGGTTGAGCCGGACAACGTCGATCAGCTCCCTCAGGATAAGAACCAAGAAGACTTACTTGCCATCCCGCTCATGGACATGCGATTGAAGGATAAGAACGAACCTAAATCCCACAAGAGAGAGCCGGTCATCTACTGCTATAACAAGGTACCAAAAGACTGGAATGACAAGCAAACCGTCAAGGCTCTTAACGACCGCCGTTACCAGGGTATTGATCGCGTGACCATTGATCCACCATGGTCGGAAATCGAGCGAGAGTATCTGGCTTCCCTCATGCGGGATAATCCAGACGCATCCATTTGGGAGTTGACTGAGCTTCACAACGATCGCTTCAAGGGCAGGGACTTCAGGGAAGCCACCCCTTTCGGGGAGCTCTCTGATGGTCGGACAGTAGAGAGCACTCGCTACCAATACACATCGTACAAACCATGTTACGACCGTGGCGAAGACCCACCGAATGTGAGATGGCGCGGCAACCCTTCACCTGAAGCCAAGGCACTCGAAGCGTCGGGGCGCTTGGTGGCCGCCTTTGGAAAGCCGGACAAGGCTCTACTAAAGGAGTACGACAACACCCACGACGGCAACGATGGCGACGACGAGGGTGGTAAGCCTAAGAAGCCAACCAAGAAGAAGCCGTCGAACAAGAAGAAGTCGCAGGCTGCCGTGGAGGAATCGGAAAGTGAAGATGCGTTCGGTAGCCCTCTGGTTCGCAAGCGCCATGGTTCGGAAGACTCTGGAGACCAAGAGCGGCCTGCTAAGAAGTCGAAGACCAAGGTGTTTCCCCCATATGCTGAGCAGCCCGCGCTTGACGAGGACGAAGAGGATCTTCTTGTCCTGGCCGGCGCCTACAATGATGACGATGGTGATGATTCTTCATCGGTGATATTTGAAGACGACGATTCTGAGCAAGACGAAGAGATGGGAGAGGAAGACTATGACGACGCCGAACAGCAGATGGTCTCAGCCGCGCTCGAAGACTCCGCAGCTGAGGCTGCTCAAGGTCGTCTAGTCGAACAGACTGCGATCGAACAGACTACGATCGTTGAAGAGACCCATGCTACTCGTCAGATTGTGGTTGACGAGAACTATAGCGACGAGGAAGAGGCAGAGTAGGTGGAAGGTTCCATGGAGACATCAAATCGTTCAGCGCAGCATCCGCTTTCCACGTGCATGGACAGACGGTGGCCTATGGGTACTGAGCTGGTCTTTGTATTTTTGTAATGTTATATAAGTGCGCATCAGATGGCGCAGTGTGATTGGGAGTTGGACGTTATGTGTAGTCGTTGATCTCCTCGTGGAGTAGTACTAATGCGATCTCGGTTTCTGCTTGTTTCAACATTCAATAACTAACAAACCCGCAATTGCTGCTGTTCTGCTTGTTCCGCTTCCGCGTTTTCTTTTTTCCAGTGTTGGATGGTCGTCGCGCGAGGTACCCATCTTCTTCTAGCGCCCGCCACAACATGCTAACGGCTTCCACTCCGCGCTTAGCTGATTGGTCAGTCTTCGGACAAAATCCGGGTGCGTGATGTAACGCGCAGCGCTCAACAGCTGGTTACACTCCGCGACTAGTGACACTCCGGAGTCGTCCACACTCCGCAACTTTGTACAAAAGGAAGATACCTCGATCGATTAACATGCATCATCAGCCTGCACTGAAACAACGCCCTCCAACTCAATCATCTTTATTTTCACCTTCCTGATCATGGCTTCTTCATTCCTAGTCGTCGGCGCCACAGGCAACACTGGCCGCAGTGTTGTTGAGACCCTCTCCAACCTCATCAAATCCAGCAAGACATTCTCCGACTATCGCATCCTCGCCATTACACGATCTGCAAACAGCTCTTCAGCAAAGGCACTCGCCAAATTCCCCCATGTCGAGATCATCGAATACACCTGGGTCGAGATCACCGCGGAGTGGCTACGCGAACACAATGTCGCTCGCGCCTTCATAGCTTCACACAACGAGCCCAACCAATTCGCCGAAGAATCGACATTCCACCTTGCAGCCCGTGACGCTGGCGTCAAGTACGTCGTGCGCATCTCCACCACAGCCGCGAATGTGAAGCCAGACTGCCCTGCTTACTACCCACGTACGCATTGGGCCATTGAGGCCATGCTGGACTCACCCGCCTATGAAAGTATGCACTGGACATCACTGCAGCCGAACGTGTTCACGACTTTCTGGCTTATGCCCGCCGCTGAGCTGATCAAGGCCGTTCGTAATGGCGGAAAGCAACACACCTTACGCACGATGGCGAGCGCCGATGGACCGGTTGGCGTTATCGATCCGCATGACGTTGGTGTCTTTGCTGCACATCTCCTACTTCAGGAAGACACTTCAGCGCATAACAAGCGCAAGTATGTCCTCAATGGCCCGGAGGACATCACCGGCGATGAAGTTGTAGCGATGGTTGAGAAGCACATCGGCACCAAGGTTGAGGATGTCAAGTTCAAGGATCTATCATTCGTAGACGACATGGTCGCTGCGTCGAACCAGGCAAAGAACGTGATAGGTTCTATCAAGCGTGCTCCGCAATCGGCGTGGAATGGCGAGGCGAAGGCGGAAACGACAAGTAAGGAGGTGCTGGAGATTGCAGCACCGAAGAGGACGCCTGCTGATGTTATGGCGATGTTGTTGCAGTAAAAGATGTGGCAATTAGACTCCAACGAATTAGCATTACCACTACACTAGTTCAAAATTGCTCTTCGCATATTGATCATAGTTGTTGATCACCCTGCAACTTCTCGTAATGCTCGTGACACGCAGTTACTCGCTTGCTTTTGCACCAGTCAAGAGCACCAGACGACACTCGGAAGATGCCCCAAACAGTGATGAAGTTGGCTTGTCGTACGACCATAGACAGTACCCAGAGGTTCAAGTAGACGCCCCATATAGTCTTTGTATTGAAGAAGACATTGAAGTTTCCGATCATTTGTATGGCCAGGCGACCATTCGCAGGGGTCGGATTCACCGTGCTGTTGATCGCGTAATTGAAGCATCCGCCGACTAAGTGAAATGGTAGGCTGTCGAGGAGAAGCACACGTAGGATGTAGTACACCGTTGATGCGAATGATTCTTCATACTCTTTGTTGTTTGCTTCATTGACAGATCCCAGATGCCAATATACACTTTGATGTCTCGAGACATTAAACGTACGATCGGCATCAGCGACCCACGAACGCCATGAAGATTTGTCTGATTTCTTGAAGCTTTTGGTAGAGTAGTATTGCCGATGATATTCCAGCTCCGAAAGGACAAAGAAGGCAAGCGCAAAGTGTACAGCGCGGTGCTGAAGTCCAGTCTCTCCAAAGTTTGGTTCGGCAGTCTTGCCAATAGACGTCGCGGCTTTGTCGAGGTACAAGAGTACGACTGTAGTGATGACGCAGTATGTCTGGGACGCAGTCGTATCGGCCGGGCCAAATCTTGTTACGAAAGCGACAACGAGGCCGATGTATGGTGCGCTACCCCATATCATGGGTGTAGGACTAGACGTCCGCGCGATGAGGCTGGAGAGGTAGACTGCAAACATGCAAAGCGAGACTTGCAAGACGTAGCGACGGCATGAGACGCACTTCCATCTGCTGTCTGCCATGGCTCTGGTAAGTGGAGGCATGGCTAAGAGGTTGTCGTGTAGCGTTAGGCCGATGTGTTCTTGAAGCGATGTGGGAGAAAACGTCGGAAGAGATGGAGGCTTACGAAGACTTTAGCGGTACCATGGTAACTTCGCCCGACGGTGCCACAGACTGAAGCAGACCCTTGTACAAAAAGCCCAGGACGTCTCTTTAAGTTCTTCGCATATCGGGTCGCCTCTGAAATGCAATGGCTGTGAATGGCTCGCTAGGGGATCCTACCTGGGAGTTATCGTTGGCGTTGCAACTCTTGGTACTCCAGTGAAGCAGCCTGGATTCCAACAATTCGCACCTTCGACTCTCTATAAATGTAGTGCTACCCCCATATTTTGGTCAAACTGTGCAGCCATGGCTTCCTTACTCACCCTGCCCCGAGAGCTTCGCGATGAGATCATCGATTTACTGCTACTTACGCACAACCCGCAGCCTGTGGATGTATCCGAATTCGACATTTACGAGGCACCTGAACTCCATCAACCTCCGTCGTCCGCCTTTCCTCACCCCGTAAGGCACCAAGCTGCTGGCCTGTGTCAGGCCTCACGTCAACTCCGTGCCGAGGTTCTCCAGCGCTCATGTTCGCTGCGCGTGGGGTTGCGATATGCGCTCCGAATCGTTATTCATAGGACGGAAACTCGTAAACCTAGTTTACGTCTGGAGCCTCGCCTGCGATGGGTTGACACACCCGTTATCGATGCTACCAATCTCGACAGATTTGATATCTTGTTTGAGCTAAACGACTTGTGCGCCTGGGGATGGGTCATGACCTATAGGGATCGTTCGATAGTCGGTCGCCTGTTGGAAGATGCTGTTAGCGCAGTCATGTATAGATCTAAGTGCAACGACTGCAAGACGACAATGAACAAAGTCAACATCGAAGTCACCGCTAAAGAAAGCCCAGCATTTGTGCGCACTGGTGGGCTCAAAGGCGACAATGCTTTGGAAAAGTTGGAACGGATCCTTTCTGATGGCGGACAACAATTCGCGAATTTCTGCATAGCAATGGCTATCAGGAGTGACTGCCTCGGACGTGTACACTTGATAGGATACACGGATACACAACCGGTGTCATTTGTTCCAGATACAGGAAACAAATATTGGACGCGAATTGGCAGCATTTCCCTGCAGGCCGGCACTGCGGTGCGCAAGAAGATCTGGTATATCGATCGAAAACTTATGGATCGTATGAAGAATGTCAAAGATCCTAAGTAACACGATTTCGTTGCAGAGGTGCTGCTACAGAGAGGTCGTGTTGGCCTGAATCACGAATCCAAGCTTGCGGAAGATCACTACGAGGATCCGGAATCGGTCATCTTGCAAGGGAGCCTTCATGCATATGCCAGGGGAATCTGGACAGGCGTTTACATCCACAAGGCTTTGCCAGGCCAGAGCGATGCGAAAGTGAGGTGCTACAGGACTTTGACTAGAGAGTCGAGACGGGAATGTTTTCGGGAGGAGTGGAAGGCTTGAGGGTGCATTGAAGATACGATCAAGGAGACCGAAATTGATAAGAAGAGAGAATGGAGAGGCGGCGGGAATGACATCTCGGGACTGCGCTGGTGCTGTTGGATGGAGGGATCGGATTCGCTGTCGCGTCACGGACGCGTCGCGGAGAATGAACAGTGATGAAGTCATAGCGCACTGCAAACTTGTCCTCATTTCTTTCCAGCCTTCGCCCACGCCCACCCGCGCATCTCATCATTCATCGCTCGCCGCCCTAACAAATCGCACATTGGCCCAAACGGCACTTCCAATGACTGACGACATTGCCATGTAGCCACAAATGATCCCACAAGAAGGCTCGATTGCAGACATTTCAATTATTCATTGGATTATTACAGGACTTGCTGCTGAAACAGCAAGCCGGTCAACACCACGAAGCCGAAATGCTTCCGCAAAACTCAGATGCACTATGAGCGCCTCGCTTTTATCATCTCCATTGTGCCTTACGACAGGCTTCATGCGCCGCCGAAATCTTTTCTGCCGGTTATGTCCTCCAGTCATATTCGCCCTCTCCCCAAACTCTCTTTTATCGATATGTATGAAGCGACTTCGAGGCCTGCCGATATCCGTGGATGTACCATTCTCTATCTGCTGGCGCTTACTTCGAGCGCTTCTTGGATGACCGACCTGCTCCTTCTCCAGCCACCGCTGCAGCCTTCCGAGCGCGTTTTCCGCCTGCCTTCGCATCTTCTCCCTCTCCTTCTTCTTCTCCTCCCTTGTTACCACCCTTCTGCTTCTTGGGCTCTGATGCCGCAGCTGCCTTTTTCGCTGCATTCCTTGCCGCGCGAGCCGCGGCTGTGATCTTTTTCTTCTCCGGATCATGGAGATGGCATCGCCAGCTCGCACGATCCTTCTCTTCAATATCTGTACTTCTTCGCTGGCAGGCTGTACCGTCATTGTTGGTGCCTGTACATCTAGCGCGGACCTGACCCTGCGCGAAGCCTCCGGGCTCTGACTGCTCTTCCTCGTCGGTCGCTCCAGAGTTCACGTCGTCGCCCGCGGCAGATACGTCGTCGTCGTCCATCAGTTCCTGGTCCGATGTGTTCGCCTGGTCGTTGACAGGTCCGGATTTGGTCACAGGGTAGGCGCTGCCATCGGTGTCGACGTCTCGTGTGATTTCGGGTTGTGTAGTGTCTTCGTTGAACTCGGGAAACTGCTTGCGAGCAGCGTCTTCGAGGAACGACCAAAGCGCGGGGTACAACTTTGGGTCGTGTATGTACGTATCGAAGCCAATTCGCTCGCGTATAACGCCGTACTCCCGAAGCATGACCGGTGACACTTTGACGTCGTGGAACTTCTTGTCGAAAGTAGCTTTTATCTTCGTCGCCTTAAGAGCCCACATGACCCATCCGGATAGCTCGTCCCGCTTGGCAGTGAAGGTGTTGATGCTTTTTACCACACCGCTGCCTGTCTCTTCTAGAGAGTCGCTGGTCGCGGCGTCCGGAAGAGCGAAGTACTGACAGTAGCCAACATACTGAGAAATGTCGTTGATCGAATGAAAAGGTGCGGTAGGTAGGTGCGCGACGGCAAGGAGTAGTTCGCTATGCAGTTGGATGTATAGACATTCGTCCCTGCTCCATTCTCCTAGCGGAACACGCGTAACCGTGGGGTCTTCGGGAGTTCTGCCATTGTCGGCCATGGCGCGCTATTTGCGGTGTAGTACTTTGAGATTGAGAACCGAGAGCGAGTGGCAGGTGTGGTATTGAGGCCGAATGTTGGTGGGGAGTGGACCCGTTGGTATGTGTGTTGTCTTGCAAAACAGTGCGCCTTCCTGCAATGTAAGGTTGATGTTATAATACCGTCAGGCAGGCGAGAAATTATATCTTCTATGGGGTACGCATCGCAGCAATGGGCGTTGTGCGCTAGTACGATCAAGGTATAGCTAAAGAGTTTTGATCAAACGCAGCCATAGTTTTGGGATATTCACTGGGATACCACATCACCTAGCTACTCTGATCTAAATCTCCTGCAAAGCTTCCTCCTGTGCATCATCTTCTCCTTTAGCTTCTTCCTCCGCAGCGGCGAATTCATACCAATAGGCGTCTACAATGGCGTCGTCTTTTGGATTGTCCCGACACCTCTTCAGTAATTCAGCATCTGATACGACAAACTTGCCAGGCACCTCATCTTCTAGCCGATACCTCAAGGCCTCCACTCGGTTCGCCAACGGAGCCTCCCTCATGTAACGCTCGTAGTTGCGTCTGATTTGATCCTCTCTCAAATCCTGCTTCATCCATTTGCGTACGTGCATATCGCCAACCAAATGGCAGTCTCCGTAATCCCGTCTCATCTCGCACAGCAGCTTCTTTGCGTCACGCTTTTTAAGTTGCGCTTCATCGAACTGTCGTTTATACTCCATTCTCACCTGAGCATCAGTCCAGTCATCCTCGGCGAGCCATTTTTTGATCATGCCTTCCGTAATGCTGGGATGTTTACCGATTTGCGTTTTGCACATTCGATGTACGGTGCGAGCAAGCAGACGAAGTTTGTGGTATTCGTAGGCCATTTTGTGATACTTTATTGTAATACTCCACTCTGTGCCGCCGTTGTCCATATATTGGCGTGTGGACGCGGTTTTCCATTGTGGTAGGTCGCCGAAGTCCTGCCTTAGTTGGTTTGTTAGCTGCTCAGCTGTGTCGCTCATGATTGTCGAATGAAGAGCTTCTGGCGGCTCAGACTCAGCTGCTATACGCCGCTTATAGACCTGCTCTTGTTTGCTGTGACTGATCATTCGCGGCTGTTCTGACTGTCCATGTGCAACTATAGCCTGATCAGTCCACAGATCGCAAGCACTCACATCAGCTAGATGGCGACTCCCTGAAAGAAGAGGACTAGTCACGTTACGCCCCCATGACTTTGAAAAGGTGGGTTATGTTTCAACGGGAGACTTTATACAGATCCTAGCTAACAGTTGATAACCATTGTCCTTGCGCTTCCAGTAGCCCGGGCGTTATAGCGAACTCTTCTACTTGCTTCTCCGTCGGTACATGTGGTATAACGACTCGCGATAGTCATGGCGCAACGTCTCTCAAGGTTTCGGAGGTGCCTACAGTAATGTCAGTACGTAAACCCTGCACTATGCGCAAGGTCTCAGCTTACCATAAGTACCTTAGACCAAAGAACACCCTTCTGAACGACTGAGGATGGAGTGGGTTTGGGTTCCGAGGCCGTCAGCGAGAATCGACCGCCAACAGTAAGCGGGGCAGCGGGTGGAGAGGGCGGAGGTGCGACGTAAGAATCGTCGTGGTCGAAGACGTGGAGATCTTGTGGTTTTTGGATGCACGATGCAGGGCAATCGCAGCCAGGCAGTCTACATTGCAAATTAGTTGATGTTCCGACAAGCAATGTTGAAGTGCGAGTGGATTCTGGGTCATACGACAGCGTGCGGGATAGTAATGTTGTTTTTCGACTTACTGGTTCAGCGACTTTCCGAGTAGGGCCGCCACTTCCGCTTCGTGGTTGTGACCATGTGTGCGGTAGTCTTCCTTGCGTTGTTCGTATTCCTTGTTGAGGATGTAGTACCACTTGAACTTGGTGCAGCTCTTGATGCATCCAATGAGGTGTACATGAGGAATGTCTTTGATGTATGAGAACGCGAAGGTGAGAATACAGTCTACAGCGGTCCTCTGGCAAGGATATAGCTGAGAGGGAGTGGAGTGAGTTATCCATGGTGTCAAGCGTCGATCTGGTCCATATGGGCTTGGGAAGAACAGCTCGAGGTGCCTGAGGCCTGAAATTCCTTGTAAAATTCTTCCGTAACAGCTAATAACGGAGTGCTGGATAACCGGCTGCGTAGCGATACCGAAGAACTCAAAGTAGTGACGGAGGTTAAAGTGAAGATGGATGCGGCTGAGTAGCTTGTACGGAGATGTGGGGCTCGCATTGATGACTTCCTGGAGATTGAAGTAACTGGTGAAATGCTTTCGACTGCCTTCGTAGCCTGCACGCAGAGCCTCGTTGCGAAGTCCCTTGTTTAAGAGAAGGATTGCGTAGTTCGGCGCGTCTGGACGAGCAGCGGAATTTGGTTCCTCAGTCGCATCTGGTGTAACTTGTCTTCTAAACCCAAGGCTGACTTTATGTTGACTCGTGACACGATTGTAGTAGGTGCGGGGGTATATGTTCTCGCCGAGGGCATGCTGGAAGATGATAAAGCGAATCTCTATCGGTAGAGACATCAGGCGAAAGCTCTTGCCCCGCTTGCCCCACCACAACTGCTGAGCGAGTATGATGCGAGGTAGACCTCGGTTGTCGGTACCATGAGTAATTTGAGCAGGAAGTGGAAGCTCTAGAAGCCAACGTTTGAGCTCAGTCCAAGGCTCCCTGTCAGCTCCTTTACCCTTCCACTTCTTGCGAATCTGCATGTTATCGGTAGTCAGCGTCGTAGTACCCCGAGCAACGCGAATCTCGGTAGCCATCGGGAACTCCTCGAACAATTGTGTAAAGGCATACAACTTCCTAGCGCCGCCAGCGTGTCCAGGCCAGATGGGTAGAGTCTCATCCAGGTTGTGTGGCCAGATTCCCGCTGCTGCGAACAGCATGTGATCTTTGCTTAGTTCGCGGATGGCTTTGATGACCATGCGAATCAGCGCATCGTTCATCTGACGAGGTGGACCGTTCAGTGTATAACGATAGTCTCGATGGGAGGCGAACATCTCGTCCTTTGGGGTGGGTACATCTTGACCGTGAAATTGCGGCTCGGGTCGCCATCTTGGGCGAGCTTCTTGAGTCGTGTCTGTAGCTCAGGCATGGCTTCGGGGTGACGATGAAGATGCGCTCGGATAGAAGACTCTTCGCTTGGTAAGGGGACTATGGTCTGGCTTTGTTATCTACCCACCGCAATGAGAAGAAGGGTTAGGAGTCGAATGGTGTGTCTGGACGTCCAGCGGTGGTATACCGGTGTGAGAGTAGCAGCCCAAAGGTAGCTGTAAGCCCTTAAAGCACCTGCAAAGAGGAGAGGGAGAACAAGAACATACGATCGAGGAGTTGACTATTTGACAAGGGCAATAGAAGCGCCAGGCATTAATTACGAGATGGCGTATATACGAAAGACCGCACTGACCTCCGTGGTCACAATGAAGGTAACGAGCGGCCTAAAGGTACTCCAGGTACCGACAAGCACTACACTACATTAGTGGTCTAGCCGATAGGACAGCGTTCTTCGGGGCAGCATATCGCAGCATGTGATGGTCGACATAATGAAAGCACGCTGCGTTGGAAGTTCCGAGTCTTTGTGATGGTCGACATCGAAACTCGGTTGTGATTGACTGTTCGCACAACCCTCCTCTTTATCACGTAGGCCCTCTCGAAGGATTGTCATTGGACGAGACCTCGCAAGCAACATATATTTGCGAAAGTATGCTCAGCGTGGGAAATGTGACACCCATTGTTGTTATTGACCTCGATCTCGATAGTCCGAGTGGTAAACCATGTAGCAACTAACCCCCGTCCTATTGTCCACAGCCTCCCACGTCACAGCTCAACTGACGCGTTCGGACGATGTGTCATTTTTCACTTGCGCGATGTTGTTTTGAGCTCCTGTACCGAACGTAATGCGCCGTGTTGGATGTTATCGATGCAGTCGTGGAGGCCTGCGGCTCTAAGCTATATTATAGTTTAACTTCTTCATTATTACCATATATAGTTATAGTATAGGCCTCCGACAGATTTTATTTATTTAGCTTGATTACCTTGCATAATTAAAACGTACTCTACTATACTACGGGACGCCGGCAAACGTCACTAAGAGAATTTTATTAATTCCTACTGTTGCATTACAGCATATATAAGGTGTTTGGAAAATACACCTACATTAAGATTACTATATAGAGTTACCTAACTGCGTTTTGTTGCCCTGCTCTGCATCAACATTCCACCGTAATACTACGGGACGTTAGCCCCGCTGGTACTCGAATAAAAGACTTCAAAGCAATGCAGTATGGAGTCACTAGTATTGCCGAACTTAATGAGGTAGCACATGCTCGCAATACCCAGCCAATCGAATGCGATTCTAGCGTGTCCCCAGAATATGAACACTGACGTGCTTAAAGCCACCTCGTGAACCACCGGTCGTCGCATGAACCAGGTTGAGGCGCATATACGACGCAGGGCGTCCGTCGCAGCAAAATCGTTAGCGGGTGGATATTTCCTGCTGACGCTGGTCACCTCGGCACCACGCCACTGATACAGCACATGACGTTGTATAACAGGACATCCGAATCGGGTAAAGCCATTTTCCTCGCATACGAATTGGCATATGGCATCAAGTGAATCTTGGACTACTTGATCGTCTTCATGTTGCAACCACACGAGCACGCGAACGGCACTTGCGTAGATGAAGACCGTACGCTGCACCTGCACAGTCGTCTCCTCGTTATCGGCCTGATTTATGCAGAGCTCGTCAGCCCAAAGCGTCCTCGTAGTATCGGCGCATCGGAAGCGCTGTAAAGCCTCGAACAGACTGCGGGTGGTGCTAACGACATGTCCGTTGCAAACGACAGTTTTACGATCGTTGAGGTCACCCCAAGCATAGGAGATGGCTTCGTAGCGAGCGTCGTCGTCGTCTACGTGGACGGTCCTCAAAGAGCAAGTCACAGGCTCGTCCCAGGTGCCGGGAGCCAAGTCGATGACTCGAATGGTTCGATCTCGAGATAATGGGTCGTATTGAAGAGCTTCGTGTATTGTGTGAGGGTTCGAATGCGTCGTGTCAGCCTGGCCGGTATTTTCAGAAAGAATAGAATGCGCCTTTGACTCCGAGTGCGGTCTGGTTCTAGGTTGGGCTTGGCCAGTATGTTCGTGTCTCCTAAATCTTGAGAGGCGTAGTTTTGTGCCGAGGTCGTAACTCTGCGCGCGCATGCGGTCGAGTAAGCGCTCCATGATAAAGGATCTCGGGGTTTGAAAACCTTGATGCTGCACGTAACAGGTTGGAGACAGCATATGTGGTACCGTAAAGTCAAGCTGATCGATCAGGCGTGCTGCGCCACCAAAACCCCGCACTCATCCAGCTTCATTGGCTCGCTGACAGACCCTCATATGGGAAGGAACCCCGAACTCATATCAAGGCACCGCTATTCAGCATGACCTCCTCCTTCCTCCGTCGCGCCTCAAGCTTCTTCTCTCTCTGCGCAAGGTATGCCTCCTTCGCCAGCCTTCGCTCCTCTTTCTTAACTTGGTATTCTGCCTGCAGTCGTTCATTGTCCTGTTCTTTCTTCTTTTCCGCCTTGATCGCATGCTTGATCTTCTTGTGTTCGGCTGACGTTATACGCCATGGTCGCGACAAGACCGCCTGCTTGAACGCAGCAGTCTCAGCCCAAGCTTGTGCTTCCTCGTTCGTTGTTTTCACGACTGAGATGCGCTGCAAGTCCAGTTGCTTTACGCCTCTGAACTCGGATATGAGGCATTTGGCCTTGACGACTGTGCCGATGTCTAGCGCTTCGCCGTCCACTACGACGTCGAAGATGCCGAATCGACTGACGATGTTCAGGTTCTTGATCTTCGTGTCCGAGGACGTATCGACCGGGTTCTGCTCGGCAGGAGGTAATCGTACGATCTTTAGCTCGATAGTCGCGCCGCTTCCGTCGTCGATGGTGAGAGCCGTGTATTTGAGGTTGATGTCATCGATGGTCACGACGACACCTACGATGCGGACATAACGAATAGGGTGATTGAGATGGAAATAAATGCGCTGGGCTGTTCACGTGTCAGCAATAGTCGTAGCACTCGTTAGAATGGCTGCTACCTTGAAAGTCCTTCTCAGACCGTAGAGCTTGCACATCGGCCGCAGTGAGCTTCACCCATATATTGTATGTAAGAGATGCTCTGAAACAATAGGCGGGGTATAGCCGATAAGGTCGCGGTGGCGGATCCGTTGACATGTCATATTGTGTTGCCGGTGCACGAGGTGGGATGAGAACAAAGGAACGCGACGCGTCTCATCGCCACTGCTCTACGCTGTCACGTGGCTTGCGACGCCAAGCCGACTAACCCAATCCGAGTGCACCGGAAGATCGGCGCTTTGCGTTCACTATCTGCATGCACCTCACCACGCGATGCCATCCGATGCAGCCGCTCCCAAGAACTGAGGCTTGATCGCATTGCAGGGAACAATCAAGGCCTTCACCCTAACAAACTGTATCTCTAACCCTCCGCCCCGCTGCCAGCAAATGCATCGTATACAGGATGGGCAGCAAGCATGCTACCAGGTCCACCCGGCCACCTCTAGCCCCATCACACCTCAACACCGCCGTTTTGCCATCATGCCCGACAATGGTCTATCGCAAAAAGCAGCCAAGTGGGACCACTTTACCGCGAACTAGACCTCGGTGCCGTCGAGGCTACCAATAGTGCGACTCCCCGCTAAGCCGGCATGAAGCTGTCCATGACGAGCTAGCCCAACCTGCAGCAAGCTTGGAGCTATTCCCAGCTCTCGATTGAGAGCTTCCAAGGTATTCCGGTCAGACTTAAGGGCAGGGTAGCAGCCCGGTATGCGCCCGACGACTGCTGATTTTGATCTCTCATCTTTTCGAGGCTGTGCCTTTTCGTCGCATACTAACCCCGCAGCTTTCTCTTCGATTTCTAGACGTTCGTTGTCGCAGACCTTCGTTCCTTCCGGCTTCTTTCTCTGACAGCCTCGGCGAATTTCAACGCGATGAGATCATTTGCGCCATGGAGCCTCGTCGCTGCGACATTGACATTATGTGTCGCGGAGCCGATCGCAAAGCCTGAGGCTATACCACAGCAGATTTCGAACAATGCGCCGTTCTCTGGCGCAGTGTACATTGTAAACCCAGACGGACAACAAGTCGTAGCGCAAGACGCAAATTGGTGTCCTTCGTCAGCTTCAGTAAGCTGCAGCAATGTCAACCAACCAAGTTGGTGAGTAGGACTTCAGAAACGTGGCAGAATTCTTGCTGATCAAACCCAGGTGCTGCCCATCAGGCTACACATGCGCCGTTCCTGGCAACTCGAACGGACTGATCGGCTGCTGCCCAAGCGGAAACCAATGTGGAGGTGCAGTAAACGTCGCACAAGTCACGACCGTAACCGTATACCCCCAGCAGCAAACAGCTGTCGTGTACGCTCAACCACCTCCTCAGACGACCGTATACCACAACCCGGACCAGGTACAAGGCGGCTTCTGCGCTACAATCACCATGGATGGGCCCGATCTACCGAGAGCGGAACAAGGAGGATGCGGCACGATATTGATTGTTGCGGGAGCACCGAGTCTGAGAGTGCTAGGTGTAGGCGCTGGCGCAGTCGCGCTGTTCTTGCATCTAGCGCTCGGCAGGATGTTCAATGGCGCGTTATGAGAGACGATAGATGTTGTAATGAATTCATGAATTACGAGTTTACGCAGTACGATATTGTACGCGGCGCTAGATTGTTCGATACATAACGATAAAACTACTGGTTTCCCCTCTTCGCATCCTCCTCGTCGTTCTTTGGCACGCCCACGAACTTGGGCACGGTGACAGCGTTCAAGTGACGGAAAGCCTAAACATCTGATTAGCACCCCATATGAATCGATCGAGCAAGATACGGCAACTTACGTTCGCAATGCTGCTATCCGGCAACTTGCCATCCCACTTATCCTCCACCTTCTTGATCTTGCCCTGCTCATCCAAATGAATAGCAACAACACTCTGAATCAACTGCTCCTTGTTCAACCCCTTGATCACATATCTTGTCCTCAGGTCCATCAAAATCGGGTTCCCCGCATCCTTAACCTGGTGGTTGAGTCTCTCAATCTCGCTAAACGCACTCTGCAGCCCGTACCACTGTGCGGAGTACTTCTCGCGGCCCTCGGCAATGGTAATGGGGTCCGTGAAGGTGGCGTCGTCGCGCCAGAGTTGCAGTTTGGGGAGCGAGGGGCGGCCGGCGAAGAGGTCGAGAACGGAGCCTACGATGGTGTTTTGTTGCTCTGAGAGGGTGACGCCGGGGGCGGTTTGGACGTTTTTGGTCTCGATTTTGAGGTTTGAGGGGTTTGTTGACATTTTCGCGGTTGTGATTCTCGATACCTGGGATGAAAAGGCTGGTTTGGTGAAAGTACGGAGTGTTTGGTTGTAAGTTTGTGTAGCAAATGGGCGGAGGTAAGATGTCATTGTAAAGAGTCTTGAGAGAGGGTATTGGACAGACGGGTTATTATAGGTAATGTATTCGGTGGCTGTGTACTGCCCACGAGGCGTTTTGTTATTCTAGGCTTTATCCAATTGCATGATTTTGGCACGCGTCATCATGAGAAAGGTGGTACAGAACGGTCAGGGTTACGCAATTCGCGTGGTGATCGATGGAGTTGATGGCATTTTGGTCGATGCGAATAAGTCATGACGCAATGGTGGTCCTAGGTGAGATTCGCGGGCGATCCCTTCGCGCGTCGGGGCTCGAGGTACGCGAGCCCTTACCTAGGTAGCGGGGTAGGGGCTGGGTTGTCCCGAGAGCCGGTTGTGAACGTGAACGTAGATTTTGAACTTCATGTATCTTCTGCTTGATAGTCAAAACCCATTTCTGCAGAGAATGGTCGATGTTGCGGGTTGCTTGGCGCGATCCGAATCGGGTAACTCTGCGAAAGCCGTCGATTGCGGGTGCCTGGACTATTACCACGCGCCGTCTGAACTTCTTAACAACCTCGAAATCGTCCATGTCCTCTCCAAGTACGCCATCAGTAAAGCCAGCACGCATACATAACAGGTATGAGAAGTTACAACGCAGCAGAAGCTGGGGTTTTTCCTGCTGCTCTCGATCACGAACCGACTGTGGGGTCTTCATGGCTTCAAGAACAGCCAACGTCGCCTAGTCCATCACATGAAACGCTGCTCATAGACGAGAGCCTCATGCGATATGTAGATTGGCCTCAACGTCGTCCGCCTGTATACTAGAGCTGCGCTGTGCTTGCCACCGGGATGAATACATCGTCGGGTTATTGTTGGCAGGGATCCTCAGCTGCACCTTCCAAGAAATGGGAACCTTTCGTCCCAATAACATTTGGCCCGACAGCTGGTGGAACACTTCACGAAAGGTAGTCTCCTAATAGCAAGACTTATGAGATGGGCGACTACCCAGGTGCGCAAAGTCGGTGAGATTGGTATAGGTTGGTGAGGCACGAGAATTATCCGCCAGCGTGCACTTTCATGTTCGTTTATCTTGAGTTTCTACTGATATACGTCTTATTACCACGTCGGTTCGTTGTTCGTGTCTTTCCCATCTACCTATCTTTATTAGGGGTCCTACTCCTATGGACAAAGAGAAACATGACGTTACTTCTCAGACGAGCACCCGAAGTCGCTGGCGGGCCTTCGATAGCCGCAAATCTTGAAAGTCGACAGATCTCGGCACAAATAGGACTTCAAAACAGCAGGACCAGCGCACTGGAGTTACCCGTTACCTCGAGGCCGCAAACCTGGATTGATCAGACTTCGGGACAGAGCGCTCCGTTTGACGACGTGCCAATTACCTCAAGCCAGGGAACGGCTGCGGACCCGTCATCACCAAAGACAGTCACAAAGCGAGAAAGCCGATTTGCATCTCTATTCATTGCACTGCTGGCTGTCAGTCCTATGGCTATCGAATACGATGCAGCCGATCAGCAGACTATGGAGGCGGCGCAGGAGGCATCTGTAAGCGCGACACAACCGGAATCTCCCAAGAAGACAGCAACCCCGCCAGAAAAGGGGGATAGGCGGTCAAAGATCCGCAAGACCAAATGGAGGCGATTCAAGTATGAAATGAAACTGAAGATGAGGATTACGGGCAAAGCGAAGGGGAAGGATCGGTGGAAATGGACACAGGCGGAGGACATGGAGTTAGAGGTATTGAGATCAGAAGAGCGACACCTATATACGGATATGGAGAGGTAGAATAGCAGCTGATGTCAAGGTTGTGCAAATTGCGCCTTGGGCGCACCTCCTGAAGCAATGTATTCATGTATCGTGCATATCGTTGCCAAAGTAGATCGCTACTGCTCATGACCCGCGGTGGCAACGCTCAATATTTTCTCTTCTAGCCCTGGAACATGAACGCACTCAATGCCATGTTCCTCTAGCTTCTTCCGTCCCGCATTCTCGCCTACAAATTTCTCCGGCTCTTTGACGCCAAGATACACCTTCTTGATCTTCTGCTCTCCATCTTTCCCTCTCGTTCGAATGAGCCGATCCGCGCATGGAAGGTTACCGCTAAGTCGAAGATTACAAGGTTCCATGGTAGTGTAGATGACGGTGTTGGGTGGTAATGCTTCGCCAACCTTCTCTTCAGGCAAGCCGTGTGCTTGAGCAAGCTTCAAAAGACAACATTGCTCCGCATGCGTGTTTCCTTCGCATTCTAGAGTGTAGCCGCGCGAAAGGATGTGCCCTGTATCTGCATCGACTAACAGGGCGCCAACACGGAAATTTGAAGGTTTCGGCGGTGACTCTTGGGCTTGGTCAAGAGCCAGGCGCATGTATTGGAGGTGATCGTTGGGATCTGGACCTGCGGCTGGGGGTACCGGGCCGTCCCATGTTCGCACGGGACCTGTGTCGTAGTCGACTCGCATGTTGGTGAGGGAGGAAAGTGAAGGTGATGTAATTGGCGTTCTGGGCGGTGGTGATTATGGAAAAGTGGGTCTGGTATGCTAGCTCCGTTAAGTCCGGGCTCACGGTCGCGTCGCGTTCTCACGCAGGCGTCGACCGTCAGTCGTCACACAACCTCGATATCCATAACACAACACTACAACATGGCACGAAGACAGAGAAAAGAACCGTCTCCCGAGGAATCTGCGGAGGATGACTTTGTAAACAACAATGAGAGCGAAGGCGAGAACGACATGGACGAAGAAGATGGCCCGCCTAGCATCAACCCGTATGAGGTTCTTGGACTCGAGACAGAAGCCACTGCCGACGATGTGAAGAAGGCATATCGCAAAATGGCGCTCAAGTGCCATCCAGGTCAGTGCCCTTGCTACATATTCCAGGGTGCATCGCTGAACTATGACCAGACAAGGCTGCACCCGACGAGAAGGAAGCCGCCAACAAGGCCTTCCAAGAGATCGCATTCGCATACGCCGTACTCTCCGACGATCGCCGACGCAGGCGCTACGACCTTACTGGCAGCACAGCCGAGACAATGGAGGACGACGATGACTTTGACTGGCTGAAGTTCTACCGCGAGCAATTCGAGAACGTCGTCAATGAGGAGGCTATCAACAACGTCGCGAACGAATACAAGGGCAGCGAGGAGGAGCGTCGCGATCTAGTCAAAGCGTTCAAGAAGGTCAAGGGTAATCTGAACAAGGTATACGACCTGGTCATGCTGTCCGATATCCTCGAGGACGACGATCGGTTCAGGAAAATCCTAGACGAGGAGATCGAGAACGGCACAGTCAGCTCATACCCCGCGTACGAAGCCGAAACGGACGAGACGCGTCAAAAAGCCAAGGACGCCGAGAAGAAGAGACGTGAAGACTTCGACAAGAAGCAGGCCCAGAAAGAAGAGTCGGGCGCCGCAAACGGCAAGGCCAAGGCTAAGGCGAAGCCGAAAGGCAAGAAGAGCGGCACAGACGACATGGCAGGCCTAGCCGCTCTGATCCAGCAGCGCCAGAAGTCACGAGCAGGCAACTTCTTCGATTCGCTAGAGGCCAAGTACGCACCTAAGTCACGAGGCTCAAAGCGCTCGACACCCATGGAGGAGCCGTCAGAAGAGGCTTTTGAAGCCAATCGCAAGAAGCAGAAGAAGAGTGGTGGTTCAAAAAAGAAGGCTAAGGATGAGAGCGAGGACGAGGAGATGGATCTCGATGGGGAGGAGGACATTGGTGACTCTGAGGATGAGGAAGAGGAAGTGCCGGCGCCTAAGAAGTCAAAAGCAAAGCCTAAAACACGCGCGACACGGGCACGTGGGCGGGCTTAGTCTTGCGGATGGGCTAACAAGTCGATAAGGGAAGCTCTTGCATACGACGAAGAGAGAGTGGTGTTTTGGGTAATATACCACGAAAGTTTGCATAGCACAGGGTCGGGAGCTTTGAATAAAGTCTGCTTCATCGGGGCATCGTTTGGTATACTTCTTGGCCCTCGCTGATCATATCGCAAGGTTCTTCCAGACCATTTCATGTCTTCATACTCACTTCTTCATCTGAACTACGCGACAGCAAGATGTCGTGATTTACTGCAATCGCAAGCTAATGTCATCTCTCCAGGTCTACGTTTGCCTCTTTGACCTCGTTCCCATGATCAAGGCACTATAGCGTCCGCTCTCTCACCTTGACGAGTGATGGTCACCTGTAGGTACCGGGGACAACGTCGACCAAACAGTTTAGCTCCTCTTTGAGGCCATTACGACGTCAAGGCTACTTCACGTCTCGTCCCTTTGTGGGCACTCACCCTGGCTTGTCTTACTAGTCCACACTCACTCTCACGTTCACCACGCGTTTCCACGCTTGACACCACACTATTTCACCTCGCCCTTTTTGTTCAAACCGTCTCTCGCAAACAACACGCTTATCACGCCAACCTTTCGCGTCCTCTACGCGTCTTACTAAGTTTCTTGACATCCTCTCCGACTATAACACCGTCGTGCCTAAAAGATGCCGGGTATCACTATGGCTCTCAACCCAAAGCCTCCTACAGCGAGGAAGGTGAGTGGAGCTTTCCCAACATGAGCAACCATATAGCACGGTGCTAACAACGATAGAGTCTCATCACCTCATCACCAGTCCCCAAAATCCCCGCGAAATCCCAGCAGCAGCGCAAAACATCCGTTTCCCAAGTCGTTCCGAAGACACAGCAACAACGCAAGAACTCGAATGCACAAAGCTCGCCCAAGGTCGTTGTTCAGCAGCAGCGTAAAATCTCTACTGTGAAGCCTCCAGTTGTGGTGGATAATAAGAGGAAGATCAAGGCCGAGGTGAGATGAACCACCCAGGGTGTTCTCAGTAGCGAGACTGACAATACTGTAGGGAATCTCACCGACGATGGCTGATCTCCAGGTCAAGCTTGTAGGAGCGGAGAAGGGTACTGATCGGCCAGAGACTAGGAATGAGACTCCGCCGAAGAAGCAGAAGGTAGAGGAGATGAAGACTGAGGTACGTGACACGGAATACTCAGGTGATTACATACTAATACTATCCCAGATCTCTCAGCACACCGCATTCACATCGCCAGGAAAGACCTCTTCCACTACACTCAACACGCAACAGCCGTCCGCGCCACTGTCTGCCACCGTCCAATCAGCTCAGTCCTATCAGTTGATGAACAACCTCCTCCGCCACGTCCTCCAAACCCAGCCCACGCTGCTCCCCTTCGTCCCCTCCACGCCCATAACATCCACTCACATTGATAACATAGCACACACAATGTGGCAAATCGCATTCAAACACGTCGTTATGCTGCAACGCGCCTGCCAGTACAGCGCCATGTTCTCGCCGCTCAAGTTGGCGGCGCTAGCTAAGTTGAACTTCCTGCCCAGCTGGTGGTTCTTTAGGGATTTGGTCGTTGGGGGTTTGCCGGAGTTGATTAAGCCTGTTGACGGGAAAGGGGGAGAGAAGGGTTGCGGGCTGGTGATCGATGATAGGGAGATGCAAGGGGCTTGGAATGAGGCTATTAAGTGGTGTGGGAATGTTGTTGCGCGCAGGGAGCGTGTTGCGACGCCTGTGGTTACGGAGGAGGAGAGGGAGAAGTGGGAGGCTGTGCAGGTAGCGCAGGAAGAGGAGTTGATGCTGGACAGCAAGATCGGGGGTGACGAAGAGGGTGAAGAGAGTGCGGAGTGAGGCAGATGTGACGCTATTCGGTAAAAGTGCAAGCGGTTCATGACGGAGTTACTGGGTATGGAAGCAGGCGTTTGATGGTTGGAAGACAAAACTTAGCTGCCAGCGAACGAATTGTGACGTCCAGAAGAGATGGCAAAAAGCACTCCGTTCAGTAAGCCTTCGTTCAAAGGGTAACAATTTTACACCTGCTTTAACGAAAGAGATAAAAAGCTACGCCTTAGAAGTCTACATTGCTTCATGAACTTATGAACGCCTGTTTTCATACTGACATAGACGTACCACAGCTATTTACTCTTCCCTAGTATGAGCTAATGGCATGCTTTCATGCGTGCAGCAACGGCTCCGTCTCGCCATCATCACCCCCATCTCCTTCCTTGGATTTCCGCATTACCTCCCAAAGCAACCCGGCCTGTACGCCCGCAAACACCACATAACCAACAGCAAGCCAGCCCGAATAATTATACCACCCACCCCACCACCCCAAAAACCCTTCGTACCACTCCCACCGCGAAGGCACCTCAACGCTTAAACCCCATACTACACCCATAACGCCAAATGCTACCACCTGCATTGCAAGTCCCACGCGACTTAGCGCCTCCTCCTTCCCCTCATTACGGTCACCCTCGTTCTGGTCACCCTCCCCTTCCTCATCCTTTTCGGCACGAACCGCTCTCACCTGCCAAAAGAACGACGCGATACCCAAACCGAGCACAATCCAATTGATGCAGAGAATGTGTGCGCCATGCCACACCCAGGCGAACATGAGGTGGGTAAACCAAAATATATCGTTAGCGTAGAAGGCATCGATGAAGATGGGGAAGATCAGTATAAAGAAATACGCTGTGTAGGCTGTTAGGGCGGAGCTTGTTGATACGTCGCGGTAAGAGGAAGCGTAGTGGAGATGTAGGATTGATCTTTGCGGGCGGAAGTAGTCAGTATGTCTATAGTCTGCAGGTAAAATTGGAGAAGACGATGAGTGGACTTACAAGGTAAGCCAATACAGCAGTACTAGAGCTGTTTGCGCGAGATCGATCCAGTCCCCCACGGTTACGGGTTCGCGGTGAAAACCTTTGTCTTCTCGGATAGAATCTACGACGTAGAAGAATGTAAAGGCAAATTGCTCGGTTGCTGAGATGAGCTTGAATAGCAGGTAGTTTGTTGATATGCCCGAATTATTCTTTCTGCTGATAGTGCGATAGAGCTGTGGTATGACGGAGGCCAGAGTGGATGCAAGGAAGACACTGGGTACGGTTAATATAGTATACCGAATACTTGCGGAATACATGCATGCGAAGCCAGTTCGGTAAATTTAAGACCGACATGTTGCGAAGCTCGAGAAGCCGCTTATGAGTGTCTACCGCAACACCCTAGAGATGGGAGTTAACTTACTGACAGTCATCTTCTCAATAATCCTCATCTTATACAGATACGATGCTGATGCCTAGCACATTTGAGACATCCAGGTATGCAACGCTGATCGCGGGGGCGGCACAGTGCATTAGCGCTGCGCACCCCCTTGCTTGCCAGCAAAACCTCCGACCACACGCTCAAATCCCAATCCTTCCACATCCGAAACCAAAAATCGAAAGATGCCCCGGCCCATCTACCTCATCGTCTTCAACTCCCCCCTCTTCCCCGCGCACTGGGGCTTCTGGATCCCGCATCTCTCGTCCAGCGACCCTCAAACCGGGACCTATCTGAACGCAACCGGCGACGCAGCAAGTGGGTTCAGTATAGAATTCGAACGCAACTACGAACTTGGTGCTGATGGACGGCGGCATCAACTCATCTCCCTGGGTGACGTGCCAGATGAGCATGTTGTTGATGTTAAAGATGATGGGAAGTGGTCCGTTGACCAGGTTGCGAGAGATCGTCTTGAGGAAGTTGTGCTGGGTGTGAAGCCGCCGGGACCGAGTTTGGTTGCTGCGGATAGTAAGGTGAGGGTTTTCATGTGTAAGCGATTTATGGGATGGATGATTGACTGGATGCGGTAGGTACCAAGAAAGAAGGTGGAGATACGGAACTGTCAGACTTGGATACGCGATGCGGTTGCGGCGTTGGTGGAAGCAAAAATAATGGAAGAAGATGCCTTGCGGATAGTAGAGAAAGCGCCGAAGAACTGAGGGAGAAAGGTCGTTGCAATCATTTTCTACGCCTTGTTCGACCTCCACTTTCCCCCATACTCGAACAGCCTTTTCTCCTGACATGACCAGAGTGAGACGTATACTCTACACTCCTCTCCATGAACCTACCAAATCTTCGGCACAAACATCGGCGTCTCCCTCTTCCACTTCTGATAATCCTTGCGATCCCCATACCTCTTATCATACTTATCCTCACTCAACGGCACCCCACTAACCTTCAGCAACAAAAAGCTCACAAAAGCCGGACTAGCCGCACACATACCCGCCACAAGCACCTGTCCCCCAATCCCGCCACTCAACCCCAACGCCGCCTGCGCAGGCTGCCTAACCAACAACCCCGCCGCCGCAATCGCAATCCCACTCCACAGCGTCGCCTCGCCGAAGTAATTCGGATGCCGAGATTTACTCCACAGGCCGTGAGTGAGGAATTCTTCGGAGTGTTTCTTTTGCTTTTTGCCTTGGACCCAGGCGTCCTTTTGTCTATCGGCCACAACTTCGAAAGTGAGACCGAAGACGAAGATGGCGAGGCCGAGGATATCTGTTAGGTAGGGTTTTGAGGATACGGCTTGCCCGAGGAGTGAGGTTGCGTAAGCAGACCGAGGAACGGAGTTCACCAGGATGACGGGGAGAGTGCAGAGAGATACCCATGTTGCCTGAGCGAAGAAGGCGACGAGGAATTTAGGCGGGGAAGTCCGGATGGAGTCGAAGCGTGAGTCTTTTCCTTCGTCGCTGGATATGCGTTTGTAGAGATAGGAACCCACTATTTCACCGTCATTAGCACCTCAACTCTTTTTCAACCCAGCCATTTCGGGGCGGAACGTACATCTCGTAGCCCAAATCCCCACGGCGGCGCTCAAAAGCGCCTGTCTCCACCACCACGTGCCCTGTCCCAGGCCCTGGGCGCTGAAATACTCGGTTATACCGCCGGTGATGGTGCCTGCGGCTCTGGCGCGCATGTAGGGCAGTACTAAGCTGAGCGCTGTGCAGGACAGGTATGTGAAGCTGCCGGAGAGGTCATAATACCGTTCTGTCTGCGCTGCGATGGAGGGAACAGCGACGGCAGCTTGAATGCCGTACGCAAGCGCAACAGAGGGAACAAGAGTACGTAGAAGAGGATTCTTGAACGCAGTTGCGCGGAGGAGCGTTTGCAGGAGTGTCATATTGCCGCAAAGCTTCGAAATCAGAAATGCGGTTGAAGAAACTTCGGCGCACCCCAACATATAACCCTCAATCGGAGACCGGGAGGATCTTCAGGTACTCTTTATGCACTTCGCTGTTCTTCCCCAACAAACACAATCATCGGCGGTTCATCCGGCGCATACCGTTGTTGCAAAGCGCCTGGCGATCTAGACTCGTAGTCAGGATCGATGCCGTCATTCCTCGCTTACTCTCCACTTGTGACTGGGGTCCGACGGTAAGCTTCCGGATAGCGCGCAGGGCTCGGTGCGTTCGGATGCCGGCGGGCTTCGCATTCAGGATACGAGATCTTGCTTACGTGCATAAGGATGCGTGTTGACGTACTGCATCGTGGTCTAGAATATGTGCGAAGGTTGGCATAGCTCATCAGTGTAGGTATGATGGCAAAGATGTGAGCCCGAAGGCATAACGATACATTCGCAACCACTCGCGCCGCACCAAAACACCATGCAAGCCGCGTACGTAACCCAGCACCCAGCCATACAACCCCCAACACCAACTCAACCATCATAGACGCGTCAATGCAAAACACTCCAATACACAAATCCTAGTAACACAACAACAAACACCAGCAACACAGCGATACAATTGACACTACACGACAAACCCGAGAAGATGCCGACTCCCA
>Ga0265797_10002975_pt1 | contig 27731 bp, 26 predicted proteins | sample P2T30metagenome_FD_192433 | JGI IMG/M metagenome (GOLD analysis project Ga0265797, IMG submission 192433) | Plant litter microbial communities from East Loma Ridge, Irvine, California - P2 T30 | ecosystem: Environmental > Terrestrial > Plant litter > Unclassified | place: USA: California... | reverse complement strand
TTGAGTGCGATGTGTCTATTGGTGTGATGAAGTCCCGTATGGGCGAGAGAGGCGGAGAGGTCGCCATCTTGTGTGGTAGAATGGGTGGTTGATCAATCGTGGTATTTGCGGTGTGAGCCTGAGCCAGCCACTCGAATGTGGAGGAGGGAGACGATGAAGTGGGATGTTGACTTTCAGAGCTTCGTCATCCGTGGTGGTGAAGTGTCGCGAGGCAGGCAATGGAAGCAGACTTCGGACAGGTGTCGAGTGGATGCAATTCAATGGCAGTGGGTATATCGGTCGTGTATTATTTGTTGACGGTGGCTTTTGCGTGGGCAACGAGCTATCGAGCAAGTTCCTGCATTCAATATGGCCAGCGTGCAGGGTTCAGGGCATGGGAATGGGCGATGGACGCGGAGGGCAAGCGCGTCAATGCCAGGAACATTTAGCTCGGCAGCATGAGGCGGAGTCTTAAGACAGACAACACATCACCCCAAGACAAGTCTGCGTCACGATATCCGTACTGCCCAACATGCTGCCAGCTTCACGTACTCACTGGTACCCAACGTCCGCTGCCAGCCTCCTTGATTATTACGTGTGTCTGCACGTCTTCACCATCTGAACCTTGATTGTGCTGCTTGAATATGCTTTCCATTGATATCGACAGCGTAGGCCTGCAGAACTATCGGTATTATAGGAGAGACGAGAACCGACTGCTTAAGGCAAAATAAGAGCTTTGTCACGCCGCAGGAGCAAGATCCGTGTTTTGTGGTCATCCATTAGCTCCCGTTCATATGCAGCGACTTGATTCGATTATAGGAATTCTATTTGTATGTACAATCAACAACAATCGAGACACAGAAGGACCGGAAAGCGGTCAATCATGACCGTATACTGTCGTTATCTATAGCAGCACTAATCCCTACATTGACAAAAATAAACATGGTCCTAATACAATATTACAAGCATTGTAGCATTTTGGTGCTTTTGCAGGTTGGGGTACGAAGGGTTAGGGCTTCTACTTACATCTTCACGTTTTTTTCGACAATAACATGCACCTACATACATGTACATGTATATCAGGTATATATGTAGGCACTACAAATCGAACGTGATCGGAAACAGCGACTATTCGACGATAAAGTATCGTACTGACGCCGATGTATGATTCGAATGAGTCGCAGATCGAACGTGGACATCGATCCGTGCAGTTACTTTACAGCAAGAATCGACAGCCAAAAGGCAACAAACAGAAAACGTCGATTTTTTCAACAAAAAACCACAGGCTACCGAATTAAGTAGTGTACACATAAGCAACTCCAATCGAAATGATCGTTCGCTCTTCGATGGCATCTCCCAGAGCAAACGACGCCCTAGTCCAGCACGAAAATCGTACGTTGCAAATATCAACGATCATCAAAACGAGTCACGATGTTCTTACCTACCTTACCTTGTCTTGTTCGTCGTTATCCAAGTCATCACAGTGGCGATAGCGCTATCGAAGGCGTCGCGCAAAACTCCAGAAGGCCACAAAACCTCAACAAAAAACATCATGCGGACCACATGCAGAAATGCAAAAGTAATCTGAACCACCCCAACCCGAGTCCTTGAGCTTCAATCTATTTGACTCAATCGCTCGTCTACAAAAGGTCTAGCGAACCTCCCTGACCGCGGGATCCGAATCGGCAAAAGGATATACTCACTGGAGCTGTGTGCAATGCATCGGCCGGGAATCGAACCCGGGGCTGGCCGAATCATCTGAGATCATTGATCTCGAATGGCAACGGCCAATTTTACCACTAAACCACCAATGCTATTGATGGAGAAACCAGTAGCTTATCAATTCATGCAGCTTGTTGTGGAGGCGCCTCAAGAGTCTAGCTCAAAAGAAGCAACAGACAGGGATTGTCACTAGCGGCCATCACACGTGTCTAAAGCAATACAAAGTATCAACAGGACAGGAACTTGACGCTTAGAGGGTTGGATACAATACCAGCTAGAAGAAGGAGTGATCTATGGACTGATCCCAAAACCCACGCGTCGGTACCTTCCGCCATTACGACTCGCAGAAGAGCTACATGTTGCAATGCAGCCCAACGAGACTGTGCCGAGGCGCCTGAGTTGAGTGTAGTCGTCCTCGAAGTGTGCTTCGAGGGCGAAACGTCGCAGCTCAGTTGCCTTTGCCGACGTCGGGGCAGTTCAGCGGGCTGTGCTCGTACAAGCGAAGGTACCACTTGCAAGAGGGGTGCTGCCCGTCGTTGTAGAGCCAGACTTCGGTGCCGTTGTCAGTCTTGCCGCTGTTGACGTTGAGGTATTTGCCCGAGTTGGCGACGGTAGTGATCCTGTGTTCGTTCGTTAGTAACACGATCGCGAGATTGGGAGAAGGCTGTTTTTCGGTTTCGAGACGCACCAGTATTGACCGCTGCCATTCCTGAGCGGGATGATCTGCGAGAGGCCTTCTGTCAGTATCATGGAGCTAAAGTCATGGGCAGGAAAATATGTCGTACGCTCCAGCGGGTGCGGACATTCGAGGGGCTGATGACCTCGCCCGTGAGCTGCTTATTGTTTGGCGCGCCGTCTGGGTAGGTCAAGAAAGTGCCACTGTTGTTGTTTATGATGTAGTACTCGTGCTTGCCGGTCTTGCCCACTCCAGCATAAGTGATGGCAAACACGTCATTGTGGTTCTTGTCGTTGTTCCTAAAGCTTTTGTGTCAGCGGTGCATCGAAGTAAGGGCCGCGTAGACCACAAACCACATGAGGACCTTGGTTCCGTTCGCAGAGTTGCCACCGGACAGGGCGACGCGAGCGCTGCGGCTGATGCCAGACTCAATGCGGTACAGCCCGGGTCCGTTCCAATCAGACATGATGATGTGTGGTTGCTTAGAAGTTTGGGAGCAGTGATTTGATGGTGAAATCCGTTGAATGGAGATGAGATCTTGTTTGACTGAGAATTACAGGCGGCGTACTCACAGATATTTATACGTTCTCGAGACCATTCATGTTGCTCACCCTCTTTGTTCCTACGCGCCTAATGCAATAGCACGAAGCTCGTGTGCATACATGGAGACGTGGGTCACCAGGCTTTGTCAAAGATCGTGGACCAACTGAGCCAGCGTGTGGTCGCGTGCTCTAGCCATCGTGCATGTGCGAGACGATGGTCGTGTTGACATCGTCGAGGTACGTATCAACAGATTATGTCAAACAAGCGGTAAGCCAGGTGTACTCCAAGCTACCTGTGCGAAAAGCGTGACAACCGGAAGCTGTTGGGGTACAACGCAGACATTGCAGTGAGTATGCATATTTTGGATAGAGCGGCCCTGCAACAATCAACTTACACGCAACGCAGAGTTGATATTTGGATGTACCAAGCGAGGCAGCTGCCCGGGCTGTGACCAATCGTTTCTGTTCATCACCAATAGATGCTCAATAGCTCTGGCTGCGTTGTTGTGCTTGCCAGACACTCGATATAGGATCCTGATGACATTCATGATATTGCATGTCCATGCGTCCGCTACAGTGGAGCGGTGTGTATGCACCAGGTGTGCTTTGCGTACAAGCAGAGGAGCCTGGGAAATGAGTCTTCAGATGGTGACTTGGCAGGACACCGCGTGATATCAAGTGGTCTTCATGCTTGTACACGGGAGACTGACAGCTCGGACTTAATGTCGCTGGCAAACGTCGACAGCTACATGTTCGTTTCTGCCATCAAGTGTCGAGGTACAGTGTTGAGTGGGTCGAGAGAAGTGAGGGCTAATCTCGATGCACGAAGTTGCTTCACGTCAGCAATACGGGCCTCAGGACTTGCAATGCTGGTTATAATACGACCTGCATGTGTAATCGAGCAGGTGGATCGGGATATGGGCTAACCGGAGAGAGAAAATGCACAGCGTGGGGCTTGGACAGGAAGAATGCCCAGCTCAGACGATAGAAGCATGTCGATAGCTACGGCGAAAGCAGCTGCACAAATGCTGAGCTCCTTGGAGCAGACAAGTACTCGACCCTTGGACGAGTTCTAGTGATGTCTAACGGCAACCGGGCGGGAGGCATGGCACGCCAGGGCCGAGATCGGACCGGCGTGCCGAGCAGAGCGCAACTTCCTAATGGAAGCAGGCATGTGACAGTCGACATCAGGGCAACCTCATGGCGAGCCCAACAATTGCCCGGCTAAGCCAGAGCCGGCCATATGTCTGCAGGCAATGCGTGCCGCAAGCCAGTAGACTGCGCCGCCAATTCTACGCTGGCAGGGTATTGCGACGAGACACCAAAGATGAGACCAATGGCAACGTCCTCGAGCTGCTGGAGGCTCGAGGCTACATCAAAGAGATAGCGGGGTCAGCAATGCAATACCTTATACCATACATCTGCTAAGCAGTCATACTTACACCTGCACAGTGACCGTAATGTCCTCAACAAAGTCCTTCAAACGAAGCAAGTCGGCGTCTACGCCGGCATCGATCCCACTGCGCCATCACTCCACCTAGGGCATCTCCTTCCTATAATGGTGCTTTTCTGGCTCTACAACCACGGCCACCATGCAGTATCCCTTGTTGGTGGTGCGACAGCTCGCGTCGGCGACCCCAGTGGCCGTCTTACCTCTCGCGAACGGACACAGACTTCGGTGCAAGAAGCGAATTTCCAGGCGCTGTACAAAGAAGTTGGAAGGGTGTGGAAGAATGCTGCCATCTACGGTGACCGCCACGGATATAAGGCCAAGCCTACGTGGAAGAAGTCGCTACTGGACAATGCAGACTGGTTGCTGAAGCTCAACGTTGTGAGCTTCCTCCAAATGCTGGGCAGCGGAATGCGCGTTGGAACCATGCTTGGCCGGGACACGTACGTAAGTCCTTTGCGTGAGCGCAAGGTCATTCCATCTGCATCACTGACATGATGTTTGCAGAGTTAAGAACAAGATGGAGAAAGGCGACGGCATGTCTTTTGCCGAATTCTCTTACCCACTTCTCCAAGGCTGGGACTGGTGGCACATGTATGCCAACCACGACGTGCAGCTGCAGGTCGGCGGCAGCGACCAATACGGCAACATCATTGCAGGCATGGACGCGATCAAGCACATCTCACAGATCAACCCCGAAGCCCTCGAAGGCAAGGGTCTTCTGGACAGCAGTGGAAAGTTGAAGACCGAGGTCATGCCCATGGGAATCACAGTGCCACTGCTCACTACTGCAAGCGGTGAAAAGTTCGGAAAGAGTGCAGGCAATGCCATCTGGCTGGACGCTAACCTCACTTCACCGTTCGACCTATACGGCTTCCTTCTCCGGTCCTCCGACGCGGACGTAGCACGTTACTTGTCGCTCTTCACATTCGTACCTCTATCCACCATTGCGGACACCATGACCGCTCACGCGGCCGACCCAGGAAAGCGCCTCGCCCAGCATCTGCTTGCAAGCGAAGTCCTCGAACTCGTGCACGGTCATGAAGTCGCGACACTCACTCGCGAGCAACACCAAGCAATGCGCAACCCCAGCCTCACGGCGCAGAACCAGCTGCAAGGCGAGCGCACCACTCTGCCTAGATCGCTGGTCGCTGGAGCGCCGTTTACACGTATCTTGTGGCATGCCGGCATCACAGGAACGAAGTCTGAAGCAGCGCGACTGATCAAGAGTGGAGGCGTGTACGTTGCCGAAAGCGTGAACGGCTCTGAAGCTGAGTCCTCGGAGTCCAAGTTCGCTGCAATCAAGAATCAGAAGCCGGAAGATCTGGAAAGCTTCCAGCGCGACGGTCTGATCGTCCTGCGAACAGGAAAGTGGAAAGTCAGGGTCGTCGAAGTTGTTGATGATGAGAAGTTTGAAAGGAATTTGGATGGTAGCGAGGCACCTCCAGGCTGGGAAGAGTGGAAGGCGTCGATTGCAGAGCGAGCCTGAGCATTGTCTCTGTAGGCTTCATCATACAGCACTCACGACTCTGTAAGATACATGTAGTTTTAGGATTGATATACTGTGTTTTTGCCTGTCTGTAAATTATATACAGAGGGTATCGTCATCTCATCGTAACCCCCCAATCTTGCGATTTCCAAATGTGTTATCTAAAGCACGGGTGTCCAAAAATGTGTGTATCAAAAGGAAGAGACTCGTCTTTGCGCTGTTTCTGGTATTGCACGCCTGGCCCGTTGACCGAAAAGAGAATCCTCACGTAGGAATTGGAAGGGTTGAAAAGAGAAAGATGTGTGACGAAATCGGCTCGCACGACACTGTTCGTCAATGTAGCCTTAATGAACGATAGGAGGTAGACCCATCGCAGACGCAAATTGCAGTGAGGCCGCGACTTTACAAAGACTTCGCGGTCTTTACTGCCGTCCCGGCGGCTTCAAGCCTTTCATCCCCGTACTCGTGCTCCGCTTACGGCGTGCAAGCAGCGAGGGGATCGGGAATCGCTGTTTTCGTCCTTCTCCAGCGCTTTCAGCTGCAGCTTCCGGCGTCGATGCTGGTGACTTTGCCCTTGCAGCTCGCATCTCCACGTTCTTGTTAGGGTGGAAGAACCGCTTGTACACAGCCTCTGGAGCGCTAGGTGGCCTAGGGGGAAGAGCGGGTGCTGCGGCGTTGATTGAACTCGTGGTCGATTGGGCGGGAGAAGCTGGTGTCATGGCGAACGTGGCTGCGTGTGTCAAGATCGGCGAGCTTGGCCGTGGAGAAGGTGAGGCTGAGAAGTTGAAAGCCTTTGAGGCAATGGAAGGTGTTACAGGCTGGGAGATGGAGCCGTATGGCCAGTTTGGAACTCCAAGTCCTGGACGGTCCGGCCAAGTGTTGGTCTTGCCAGGTCGTCTGCGGAAGTGTAGGTCATCGGTTTCCGACTCATCTGTGTCCGAGAATTGGGGCGAAGAAGACGTGAAGTCCGGGATAAGGGAAGGCGAGCGAGATAGCTGAGTGCCGTCTTCTGAAGAACTTCGAGGGCTGCGATCGCCTGTGAGATGGAGTTCAAAAGAGGGAGGGAGCGGCTGTGACCCTGTGAGGATCATGCTCTCAGTGCCCCGGTGGCTAATTCCGGCACTGGAACGCCGTCGGCGACCTCGCAGTTGGAACTTCTCTGCTGTGGATTGCTTGCGCATGGCGCTGAGGCGCAAGTTGACTTGTGAGTCGCTGAAGTGTACGCGCTCTCGAGCATCGCGGATAGACCTGTCGATGGCTTGCTCGACGGCTGTCCGTCGTTGAATGCGATCGAGCTCAGGCCAAGTTGCCTTCTCGCCCTTCTCCATCGCATCAACCATGAATTGTGGCGTTGGGTTGCTGAGAATAGCGAAGCCGAAGGTGGTCTCGGGCAAGATGGTGATGTCGCCTGTGTAGGTTTGCTCAAGGATGGAGCTGCCTATGTGAGTGAGTTTCTTGACGAGTGGAACAGGAAACTCAGATAGCTGGCGGAGGCGATAGACAACTTCTGTGCGCGCGATCTCAGTTAGAGCGTCTGCCCAGCTGCGTTGTGAAGGGTGCACTTCGGCGGCTGTCTGGCCCTTGCGGATGAAGGGCACAACGTGAGGGTTGACCTGTGAAACGATAAAGTGGTTGACATCCATCATCGATCGAAGGCGACCCAGGGGGATATCATGACTGACAGAACCATCGATAAAGTACATGTCGTCCCCTCCGAATCGCTGTATCGCCAATGTACGCGGATTGCGTTCGTACAAAGGTGCAGGCCGATAGATGAAAGGAACAGAACAGGATGCGGCAACCGCAGATCGGATGAGTACGTTCGGAGCGGTGATATAGTTGAGCAGAAGTGGCTCTTCTTTGGCGTTCTCGTGAGACACAGCAATGGACAATATCCGTTGTGTGCGATTGTAAGCGTCCATGAAAGTCATGTCTTTGACATGGCCTTGCATGACGTTCTCCAGATTCTTGATGTCGTAGAGCGAGCCCTTGGTGAAAAGCCTGTACATCATGCTGCTCCATCTTGCCTGATCTTCGCCTTTCGTGAAGACCTCGAGGTCGTTGCAGAACTCGCCAAGTAGAGTAGGGATCTCTTCGTCTGTCTTGGTGCACACTACAGCGGCGACAATGCTTCCAGCAGAAGCACCTGAGATCACACGAGGTAGTACGTCGGCTTCGAACATGGCCTTGACCACGCCAATATGCATCATGCCCATCGTGCCTCCTCCCGAAAGCAAGAGAGCCGTCCTTCCGTAAGCCTGTCTGGTCTCCACGACGAGATTTCTCACGTCCATGGCGTCGTGTCCACGTTTCTCTCGTGCGGCCAATCGCATGGCGCTTTCAATCGTATCCACGGCAGTCGTAACGTATTTCTCGATCAACTTCTTTGTGCCGATGCGGCAGTGGTCGTATAGCTTCGGGTTCCCAATGCCTGCGACATCTCTGCCCAACTCTGTCCGTATCAAATTAAGCATGCGCGACAGATCTTCGTTGTCTCGCGCAGATTCTAGTCTTTGCAGCTTGCTCTTCAAGTCTTCATGATCGTAATGTTCGTCCTCATCTTCCGCCTTCCACTCGTCGGCGCCATCCAACTTGTCCAACTCTTTCGCAGCTTGGAGCCATTCTCCGTGCGCTTTCGCGGCTTGTAGCCTATCGAATTGGATCAAGCGCTCCTGGTCTTCCAGCGCGAGCTTGAGCTGCTCTTCCGAGAACTCGTCCGTATATCCTCCGACATTCAGAGAAGCGATAGTCTCTGTGATGTTTTGCACAGTGTCCAGAGACTCCCGCACCAGCTTGTTCAAGGGCTGAAGAAGCGACGCATATCCACCGACGTCCTTGCCAGTCCTCCGTTTCTTAACCGGCCGTCCGCCATCGTCCCAAGCGACCTGGCCATGTCCAAAGACATCCAATCCTACAGGCGTCCTGAAGTCGTACAAGCGGTCCATGCAGAAGCGTATGTCGGATCCATGCGCTCAAGCGCGCTAGTGCTGCGTGTATGCGCGTGTAGTGTTCGGTCGTCCGGAGTGTGTATTTCTTTGTTGTGTCGTGGCGACAGCAGGCGGCATTGGCGGGGATATATTGTCAGGAAACCGCCTTTAATTTTAAAAGGCAGCAGGCACCGCCTGCCTTGACAACACACGACACCCCAGATTCACCGCCGAACGGTGACGCTGCGGTCACGCGTGGGCCGGCAAGACCGGTAGTTTCACACTAGGACGGGGGAAGCAAATGCCACTTTCGACGACTAGACCGACGTCGGCAGTGGGCGGTATGCGGGTATGGGCCACCAAGTGCCCGTGAAGACTTGATTTGACGTGCTTGCGGCGGGGCGGGCTGAACCCAAATGGTTGAATGGAAGAATGACGATGACAGAATCTAGGCTGTTCTCCAAGACAAGTCGAGATGAAACCGGACGACATGTTGTACTTCTTACTACTACTTGGACGCAACATGCACGTGTCATGACTCCTGATGTTCAGGCGAGCATGTGAAGGGGTGTCACACGGCCAGCAGTCTCAGTCATGCAGGGCTGAGAAAAACTGCTGCGACAACAGATAAGGTACCACTCCGGGGCAGCAAAAGAGCAGATCAAAACATGTGATGCAGGTGACCGAAAGGTGACGCAAGCTGTAACTCTTGACTCGAGGCGGTATGCATGCAGTGTACATGTAGGTACACCCGAAAGGCAACACAAGACGCGGGAGAACCGGTATCATGCCGTATACCTGAACTAATCATGGGATCGTGAGATTGTGGAAATCGTCAAACGAACAAGCAGTCGCCTCGGGGAGCCGAACACCTCCGGCCATTTCATCACCCTCTTACCTTTCCACGTAACCCCCCCAAATCCGAAGGGCTGCAGGCAGGCTGCTTACCTCCAAAATGCCATCTGACCCAAAGCGTGGGATGCAATCGCAACAGCACATACCCAAACTGTCAATAACAGGCGTAAGGTAGCCAGCTGATCCCGCCTGCCTGGCCCCACGCGTGACACTGCGCCCGGGGCTGCAAGAATGTACACACGCGAGCCTATAGCAGGCTCCGCCCGCGAGTACAATCATGTGCTGGCCCCTTGCAGATCGGGCCGTTCTGCTGCGGGCTGCGAGCGTGCGGTGGAATCATTGGCATGTGAAATATGTAGGCTACGCTGGCACTTGCACTGCTGGCTGCTGTTTCATATGCGGTTTCAGATTGGATGTGGGATGTTACCTTGCTGTTGAGAGCACAAGAGGTGTTGGTGGGATATGCGGTGATATCGCCTTTCTTGCTGGCCGAGATAGAATTGCATGTGATAATGGATGTGAGATCGATGGGCGATAGTGCCATTTGCCTAATCAAAGTATGAATGGAATAGTGACGTTTATTTGAGATATGATATCATGTATTCGTGAACAGAAAGGATAACGCCTGTCTGATGGTCCTTCTCAATCATTCTTAAGGTCATTCTGATCCTCTTGCCAAAATCACAAGCAAACTGGCCCGCAGATTCGCGCCCAACACTTTCTCAGCAGCGACTCCGAGACATGCAGGGCCGCTTCCAGAGCTGTTGACGTTGCCTCTGCCCAGAACGATGATGTCTCCGCCATTCTTCGGATTCTGCGAGACCTCAGTCTTCGCGCGTTCCACGGACGCGTCCAGCACAGAAGTCACTGAATCCGATTCGAAGATGACGCGGTCAGCAAGGTCTTCGGGGAGGGAGTTGCGCATTGTACTGAAGAAAGCGGCGTCTGATTCCGAAGATTCTTGAGGGCTGACAGCTTCTTTGCTTCCGACTGTAACGGCAACTTGCTCGACACTGCTTTCGCCACCGGAGGAGCTAGGCGGCACGCTCGAAGTGAGGTGCATGATCGTAGCGGTCACTTCTGGGTTTTCTGCGAGCTGGAGCACGAGGCGAAGTGCAGCACGGCCATCAGGACCACCGAGGAAAGGGAAGAAGATGTGGTGGCTGCGGTCCAGGGCTGGGAGAGTCTGGTACTCGCTATGTCTTCGCAGACTCACGCGGCTTGCTGATCGACTCAGAGTGGACGGTCGGTTATTGTTTAGCGTGCCGCTGAAGCCTTTGTTGATAAAGACAGCGGTGTTGCACGTCGAAGTCGTAAGTGTGCTGGCAATAAACTGAGTGTAGGCTTCGTTGGAGAATTTGTCTCTGACGCTGTCGTTGGAGATGGTCTGAGTTTCTGTGAGACCACCTGTCTCGCTCCATGGTAGAAGCAAGAGATCTGAAGATTCATCCGTCGCCTTGTTGACGAGGACATCTGGATAAGAGCTGACAGGCGAGATAGTGACCTCGCCCGAGACGGCCAAGTTGTAAATCTGGCCAAGAACGCGGAAGGCATTGAGGACAGGGTCGAACAGTGAGTATTCGTCGACCTCCGACACTTTCATGACTGTAGAGCTACGCTCGGTCAGTTCCACCAGTCGGATGCCGTGTACTTGCAGTGGTTTTTTCCTCGGATAATCTCCTTGGTTGGCACTTTCGTCCGCCTGACCTTGCGCCGCAGATCGTGCTAGCGATGGGTGCGATCTCTTCACGTTGTCGCTTGACTTGCCGCTGAGCAGAGAAACGAATGCGAGCAGGGTCGGCATGTTGTCAAAGCGCAGGTAGACCATCAAGCTCTTCACCTTGTTTGATTGCAGCTTGGCTCTGACCACATCCGTGTCACCATCGCTGCCATCGAGAGGCTTGCCAGTGTCCCAGTCGATTTCGCCTCGCTTCCACGCTTCAAGCTTCCTCTGATACCATGGCGGGTAGAGTGCAGCAGTAAGTGGTGTGGTAGCAAAGGTTGTGATAAGAGCCATGACAACGAAGATTGTGAAAGTCCTTGTGCTGAGGATCTTAGCCTGTAGTCCGATGTTGAGGACGATCAGTTCGACCAGACCCTTGCAAGACATAAGCGATCCGATGGTGAAAGACTCTCGCCATACCATTCCGGTCAATCGAGCGGCCAGTGACGCGCCGATGAACTTGGCAGAGAAGGCGGTGACAGTCACGCCAATAGTGTAGCCCCAAGTGATACCATTATCGAGCAAGCCGACGTTGGTGTTCAGTCCCGAGAGCGCAAAATAGAGCGGCAGGAACAACGCGCTGATGAGATCTTCAATCTTTTCTGTAACCTTGATTGCAAAGCCACCCTCGTGTGGACAAATGAGGCCTGCCATGAAGGCGCCGAAAATTGCGTGCACACCGATGACTCCAGTGAAGAAGGAAGAGCCAAGGGCAATCATCAGAGTCAGAACAATGATGCCCTGGGAAGGACCGTCCGTCAATGCGTTGTTGCGCCTTAGCACCCAGAGGAAAGCTGGTCGCACTGCAAAGAACAGGAACAGGGAGTACGCAACGCATGTCAAGAGGACATAAAGTGCTGTGAGGCCACTTCCGGCATTGACAAGTGCAACACAGAGTGCGAGCAAGATCCAGCCTACGACGTCGTTACCAACTCCGGCTGACAAGACGATGATGCCAACGGGTGTTGAGAGTAGCTTGAGCTCTGTAAGAATACGGCAGAGAACTGGGAAAGCCTGGTGAAGCTGTTAACGGAGTGCAAAAGAGGCATACTTCGGTGTACTTACTGTAATGGCCATCGCAACACCAATGAAGAGCAGGTATACACCAAAATCGATGTGAACAGTACCTGGTTCGTCGGCGAACTCCTGATACAGGCCCCAAGCGATGGCACAGCCAAGACCGAAAGGCAGTGCCATGCCGGCCAGACCAACACTGACTGCTGACCTCCAGTTGCTGATCAAATATCGCATATCAACTTCGAGGCCGACCAGGAACAGGAACAGGACAAGTCCAAGGTTTGCGATCAGGTTCAAATTAGGGATTGAAGCGGCTGGGAAGATCGCATCGGAGAAGCCGGGTATGCGACCCATCACTGAAGGTCCGAGTAGGATACCACCGATGACTTCAGCGATAACGCGAGGCTGGCGAATACGTGAAAGAGGCCAATGTAGCAGTCGACAGAAACCGATGATGATGCTGGCCTGCGATGGCACAAGAAATATTAGAGTTGGAGTGTTTCCACAGACATTATCGAGAAGTTCTTACTTGGATGATGAACAAGATGATGGGGTTCTTCGAGTCGTAAACAGAAGGATCCTCGCCTTCCAGGATACCACCTTGAGGTCTTGCACGCAATGTGCTAGTAGCGCTCGCAGCGCTCGAGGCGCTGACGACGCTGGTCACCACTTGAGTGACAGTCGACATGTTGCTGTAGGGTAGAAAAGATTGACCTCCCAGGCTGTTTGTGTCGGCTTTCAGCCTTTAACCATGCTCTCACGAACGCACTGAGACCTAGTGATATATATACTGGGGGGCAAGCAGCGAGTATGTATAAGGAGTGTCGTGTGAAAAGATGCTCACGACATCCAAGACTGCCCAGAGTCGTGCCAGTCCAACACGCGCACGCGGCTGGCGGCGGGGAGGCTGAGGGCGAGCAGACCAGGCGAAAGTGTGGGATTGTACCCTGCATCTGATGACCCAGCGCCAGCAGAACGCCAGCAGAGAACCCCATGGGCGCGAGCACGGGTGCTGTGGTCGTAGAGGGCCTAGATCTCGGCATTCCAGTGGCGTTGGCTGGATGATGACAATAAAGGAGTCCTTTTGTTGGTATTGCAAAGATACCCTTCACGTGTGTCTTTCTTTGTTCGTGCTCACAAGTGTCAATTTGACATGCCATCAATTATGGCATGCCAATACTGCTTTACCTCGACGCCGCCGAAGTCTGTGAAGGTCGGGTGGCGTTAGGGTTGTAGGAGCTGAAGCAGCTGTCAATCTTGGCGTTTGCGTGGTTTCTGAAGTCAAGACAGCCTTGAAGCACAGAAGGGCACATGATGTTCGCTGACTACTGCACCACCACACTTCCATTGTTTTGCCATGTGCCTCGCATCACATGTTCAACCGCACTGTCATGTTCCATACGCCTTACATGCGGCTAGAGATCATGGGTGTACACCGCTGCTGCTGCTCTAATTTTGTCGACTCATGCTTCCACGTCGCTTCGCTGCTGTGCCGCCGCACGCCATAGGCGCTTGCTTGTATACAGCCATATTTGCATACCGCCTCTTCACGATAAGGTCTATCGACATGCTCTTGTCTATCTTGAGCGTTGCTGGTCAAGCCATTGCAAAAGCGTCAACAGGTCCAGCTCGAGAGAATATTCAGCAACCTCATATTATTTGTGTCCTGCACATCTGGTTGCAGATGATCGGTTCGACTACCTCATCTTGGTGGCTGTCAACGTAGCTATAGTTTGCTGGCTACATAATCAGGACATCCGGGCACTCCAACATCGATCAAGCAATTGATCACTGGGGATATGGTCTAGTGGTATGACATCTTCTTAGCATCGAGCTTCATCGCTCTTGTTAAGTGGAGAAGGTTCTGGGTTCGATTCCCAGTTTCTCCATCTCTCGCTCACCAGGCGAGTTGATCTTTTGCTCCTGTCAAACAGGAATCGACTTTTGTGCCCTCGGCGCTGAGACGGTGTTCAACAGTCAACCCTTGCACGGAAGGGGCGAAGAAGTGCAGCCGCGGCACCGAGAAGTGCGATTGTCACATGAGACGATCCAGTCTGTCAAGTGCACTGTGCCTTCAGGCCAGCCTTTTGCCCTCCATGATGAATGGTCTTTTTCGCGCTTCTGCTTTTGCTCGCAGATTGATCACTCTTCTCTAAGAACCGACAATCCTTGACGAGGCCAATCTATCTTGCTTAAAGAGCTCGTAGTGATCAACGGGCCTGATAGAAGTATCGATGAACGTGAGCTGTTTTTCGTTGGGTCCGACAAGGTAGCAACCGGAAACGAACTCGCTGTCGATATTTGGTCAACTCCAGTGCTATCGCTCAAATGCCTGCAATGACCAACAGGAAACACTCCATCTTGAATGGCTTATAACAATGACTACTCTCGCGACAATTATGGTCTTCATATCGCGCTAGTCCCAAATGGGAAGTCACGCTCCTTGACTTCGACACCGTTTTGCCTCCCAATGACACACACATATCTTCGTTCAAACACACACCAGGATAACAATCACATCTCCACAATGTCACATACCCAATCTGCCAACATGTCACCCCAAAAAGTTCCCTTGACGCTCATCGTCGCCGCCACACCCAAAAATGGCATCGGCAAGAATGGCGCCCTACCCTGGCCAATGCTCAAGAAAGAAATGGCCTACTTCGCACGCGTCACCAAGCGTGTCCCAACTTGCACATCGACATCTACCAACCCTTCCAAAGCTGAAAATGAGCAAGCAAAGTCCTTGCCTCGCAATGCCGTCATCATGGGCCGCAAAACGTGGGATTCTATCCCGCCCAAATTCCGTCCGTTGAAGGACAGGACGAATATCGTTATTTCATCGCAAGAGCGCAATGCTCTGAGCGGTGTGACGGATGATGTGGTTGTTTCTTCTTCCATTCTGGATGGGCTGAGCGAGCTCGAAGCTGCTGTGCAGAACGGACGGGCGCCAGCTTTGGGGCGAGCGTACGTGATTGGTGGCGCAAGGATTTATGATGCTGCTATGGAGTTGGAGCAGACTAAGCATGTTCTACTGACCAGGGTGGCGAGGGAGTATGAGTGTGATACCTTCTTCCCTGACTTGGAGGGCAGTGAGCGCTGGGCGAAGAAGGAGAGGAAGGAGTTGGAGGATTTCGTTGGTGAAGAAGTTGTTGAGGGTGGGTTGGAGGAGGAGGGTGTCAAGTATGAGTTCCAGCTCTGGGAGCGGGACTGATGGACGTGAGAAACAGCGAGGCTGAGGTGCTTCGTTTGCAGTAACTAGACGAACTCCGTGCAACGCTGCAAGTGACTGGGTACACCTCTACTGATGTTGCGATGTTTTCAAGGACGCACGCTGTGGCGTGAGCGATCTAGGCCGCAAGCTGTTCATTGAAATACAGAATGGATGAATTTGGGCACTCGAAGCGTCTTCCTTTCAATAAAGCTCAGCACTCCGAAGTCTAAGCTTCGAATCCAAAAAGCTTTCGATCATGCACCTTGTAACAACCTTCTAGAAATGCTTCTCCACATGCGTTACGGTTGCTCCCGGTGGGGAAGGCGATTGATGACTGATGATATCGAAGATCTGCAGTTGAACCGATCAGCATTGACAACAGACTTCGTTTTTAACTGCAAAAACTTACTGGGCCTTGATACGACTTCCTCTTGAAAAGCCACAGCACCGCCACGAAGACGATGAAGATGCCTACCACAGCAGAGACGTAATCTAGCTAGATGTTAGTACGCTGGAAGAGCTCAGTGGTTGTCAGAGATACGTACTCATTGTGACCGTGTCGACAGCTGCAGTAGCTGGCAAGAGGAAGAACTAGCCAAGCATAGTCAGCAACGCATTAACCAAGACCGCAATCTATACAATAGGATTTCGTTTACCGCGGAGGTCACGATGACATAGATCACAGAGACATAGTTGAGAATATATCCACCGACACGGCCAAGCGGAAAGTCAGGCCTGTCAAGCATAATCGTATCCCGACCTCGGACGAGCAATATGATAATTGGCCCAGCGTACGAGCAATTTAGGAAGATGGTGCAGCTCGAGATGTATGCGTTGAAAGCGACAGCCGGGCCCAAGTAAAGTAGTCCAAAGAGAACGTTGAAGAGTGCGACGGCGAGGATTGCGTTCACGGGAACATTGAATCGGCGGTCGATTCGTGACATCCTGAATGCTCTGTTAGCACGCCTACTAAAGCTCACGGCAGGCACTCAAGAAGACTTACAGCTTCGAACATGGCGCTCCCCCATCTCTTCCCATTGCCCACAATAGGCGGCTACCCGACGTGACACTGCCGATCGTACCATTGATGAAACAGATTGAGAGAGCACAGCTCATGACCACGCCGGCGGTGCGGCTTTCCGTGGCTTGAATGATCAATTCGATGAGCGGATTGCCAGTGAGAGTAGTGAGGATGGCTTCTGGGTTGGGAATGCAGAACAGGAGAATGATGATCATCGAGAGGCCTCTGCGAGCTGTCAGTGTTCGGCTTGTGGGATCTTTACACAAACATAGAGACGTACGTTACTCCACCGATTGCAACACACATCAGCATTGCGAGCGGAGCATCACGGGTTGGTCGCGGCATCTCTTCTGTCATGTGGGTGATTGCGTCGTATCCTATCAGTGACAAGCTGCGGTTGCTGGTTAGCATCATTGAATTTCTACTGGGCTGCGGACTGTATGTCTCTTGCACATTGTACGATCTGAGACTATTCCCGAGAGGATAGGAAGACATACTGTGAAGAATATTAGCAGAAGGATCGTGTCAACCACAGGCCGGAGATACGATACCGCTGATTGTAACAAGCCAAGCATCCATGCCACGCCGTCCGGCCATCCAGTCTCGTTCGTGAAGACAGTAAAGACAAATTCCGCTTCAGTCTTCGGAGCAGTTGCAAGAATTACTACGGAAGTCGCAATCCAAGCAGTAATCGACCAAAACACTGCGGCGCAAGTCAGCAAAGAGAGGTCCTTGAACACATGGGTGCTAACGCACAAGCTCCTTCATTCCACCTCCCCAGAAACCGATATCCGAAGATGTTGAGGCCAATGGCGAAGAAAGAAATGGCCAGGAAGTACATGTACGTATGCCACTGAGTGAGCACCATGGTGAAGTTGGAGCCCGCTACTACCGCAGCGGCAATGAATTGGGCTTTCCATCGTCAGCCGACCGGAACATCACTACTTCGTATGAAGCCTACCTCCAAACACTGCCTCCGTCGTAACAAGGGTCAACCACCCAGCGATGTTGATCCAACCCACGAGGAAGCTCTAGTTTGGTTAGTCAAGGCTTTAGGGTATCTAGCAGTGGTAGCCGAACCATAGAGCTTCGCCACCTGTTGCAAATAGTCAGTGCACAGCTCAGCCTCATCTCAAACTTGAACCCTCCAAACTTACCCTACAGTGGACAACGAATATGCATAGTGGTACTGTCCGCCAGCCGTAGGCCAGACAGAAGCCATCTCCCCAAGACTGGCAGCGATAGCAAAGTTACAAGCGACACAAAAGAAGAACCCGTAGAAGAAGGCCACCGGACCTCCAGATGGTAGGACGATCGCCAATGTACTTGCAAGGGCGATCCAAGTACTACAATGGTTATTCCATGATAGACATCATGCAACAAGGGGATTGCCTTACTTGAGAATCGCAAAAGCCATGCCAGTCATTGTCAGCTTGGAGAACTTCTTCTCGAGATAGCCTTCCGCCGTTGTGGTTTGCCGACTGAGCGTGTCCACATCGTGCTTTTCGGGCTTGGAAGTCTCCATGGCGTACGATAGGATGCCTTGGGTTGGAAAGAGGAGGTTGCGGCACCTTTTGCAGGCAGCAAAATGCTGATCTGACTATATCCGGGCCGTTGGAAACTAAATGAGATGTATATGCGCTTAGGGAAAGCAGGACAAGTTATTGCATGCCTAGGACGGAGTTCACGTGAGGCTGGATGAAGGACAACGATGAACCTCGGTCTCAACACATGTCTCTAGAGTCGGTCCAGGTTACTAGGAGCAGGTGAAATCGTCAACCACAAGTGTATATATCGAGCGACAGTACCGAACGAAAGTATATAACGCGGTCAAGTTGCTACGAGGTACAGGTCACAGCAATGCATAGCCGGACGACCCACTATTCTCATAACCTTATTGTGTGCCAGCTGCGGAGAAGCTTTCGCCTTCGCTAGATGTTACCATTATCCGGAGGGTACATGTTTACCAGGGTATCTTCACAAGTGCTTGTGTGCTCGGAAACAAAACAGTCATCCGCACCAATGATCGCAGTGTGCCCAGCCTCGGGCAATTTTCTCAAAATCTCGGCGGTCTTGTACATGATCACTCCTCAATGGGAACGGCTGGCTTTGGGACCATGCGCGACCTTCTGCATTCGGTGTGTCGTCTTCATTAATAAACTCGTAACAAGCCCACGCTACGCAGAGCAGGATCATGGGAATCTAGAATACAGAAAAATCATATTGACCGAGTTGGGTCTCCAAGTAGGTACGGAATCCTTCGTCGGCGGTCGTAAATTCGTCAAGTCTCGGGGCAAGCGCGTCGAGGAACGGATACGTAGTTTCGACGTGTATCGGTGCCAGGGGAAGAGGTTCGTGAAGAGGGTTATTCTCTTCGATCGACGGTAGAGTCGCGGTTGTCACGTCGCTCGCCATGCCGGAAGACACAGAATTGCGCGAGGGTAGTGGTTCTTTAAAGTGATTGGTATGCTGCCCAAAGTGCGTGTCATGTGTTGTCGGTGCTGGGGTAGCGGTAGCACCAGCAAAATCTGTGTATTGCATCCTGATTAGAAACTGCTTGGCCAACAATGGTGCATAGTCCGTGCTTACCTCGAATTAGATCTCGTCTGCAATCGCCCGCATTCTTCCAAGACTTGCCCATGATGGCAAGGCACTTTACGCATAGATCGATCTGCTCTTGAACTTTCGCACGCTGAGGTCCAGCAGTATATTCTCCTCGATGTTGCCACAATGTTCCAGCGACCAGTACAATCGGAAAGATGAAATCGCAGGGCAGTCGACCAAGATCGTCGACATACTCCGCCAGAATTGCGGAAGCTTCTTGCGCAGCGGCTATGCATACTCGAACAGGAATGTTCTCGGGTGCAAGTCCTTGCGCGGGCGACCAGCTGTATTCTTGCCAGTAGAAATGGAAAGGACGATGGAGCAGGATGACACAGGCTTGCAGCCACTAAAGAGAGGTTAGTATGGCTTATGCGCTACACGAAAAGACATCTCGCATACCATCGCGTCTATGATAGCAACAGGAGGAACCACAGCACGAAAATCATTACCATGCGTCCGTATACCGATAGTTGAAGACTTGAGGGCCTCCTCACAATTTTGCAACCGTGACCAGAGATTCATGCGTGTGGTCTCTGCAGCTTCCAGATCTTTGCACATGCGCTGTTTGCTAGTGACAGAGCATGTCGCTCGGAGTATGTCTTCCAAAATGAAGCATAGGTCAATCGTCAGATTGAAACCAGACATGGTATGAGATTTGATCGGAACAACCTCGCCATTGCCGGGCCTTTTATATTGTAGAAGCTGATATTCGTCCGATTCCGCTGCGGAGGGATATGGAGTAGTGGTATCCTCTGAGCGAAGGGTGACAGGCCTGCCAAGTCCACACGCAAGCACCTTATCCAAGACGTATAGGTTCCACCACAGTCGCGAGGCAATCTGAGTATCGATGTAAGTCGCCTGGGGAGGCCCAGCCTCATTCAGTCTTAGCTCTATGGCCATTCCAGAAGCAATGTTGCACAGCATCGCGGCATTAGATGCTTCACCGAGGCCATGCTGCTGGAGAGCCAATATGACCAGGGTCTGACAGCTCTCAATCGAAGGCGATATGAAATTGAGTGGGTGGAAGGTGGTAGACGTGCGGGCTCCGTCGCCTTCCTTTTTCTGGAGCGCAAGCAGTGCCGCTGAAGCATCAAACAAGTCAGTCATACAATTCAAATGGATTAAAGGCGAAATCGCAATACCATACCCTCGAAGAACACTGGTGACGGTGGTACCCTGTCCTCCGGCGCGGTAGGTGATGGGGTACCGGCAGATTCTAGACATGCTGCTATCGAGTAGACGGCGTACAAAACGGCTGGAGCAAATGTATCGGAGCGGAGGTTATTGTTCATGTAGTCATGCATCGGCATGTACAGGATCGGCCATATCGGATGTATGTTGGCGAAGTAAGCAGTAAACAGGCGTGCTGAGACGGCGCTGCTTACGGTCGTTGCGGTAGCATATTCTCCAGCATTGTGCCTGCTTCGTTTACCGTTCAAGTTGGCCAAGATGGAAGACGCTTCCTCCTCGCCTCGTGTCCATTCGCTTGTCGACGCAGAGGCACTAGAATTATTACGCGAGGAAGTCTCATTTACAGCCGGTGGATGGTATGGAAGATTCAATCGTTCGCCTAGAATGGTAGACGATCTTCGCCTGCACACTGGTGTATCAATATGTGCCGATATATCAGTGACCCATTCCGGAAAGTCTCACGTCTTATTCCGTCTCGATATGCCGTAGTGACAGCGCCGAGAACTTTCTGCGCACTGGTTGCACACAGGTACAGTACCATCGCACTGCCGAGTTGTTAGTGCTTCGCTAATATGTACTGTAGCACGGATCAACGTGACATGAGTAGTAGGGCATACCTTCGTCTTCCGTTGGCCGCAAGGAATACACGCCTGCGAGACGCGCTGCCGGGCTTTGATTTCGCGCGGCATCCTCCTTGGATCGCGTAACAATATGCTGGTACAGCATTAAGTGGGTGCTCGGTTACAAATGCAAACGTCACGCCTGTGGTCACAAAGATACCTAGCCGGGCGAACCGGGGGGGCAGGTCGTGTTTGAGGCGTTCGAGACGATCAAACCGTTAGAACCCCGCCGGGTATGGCAAGGACGAGTCTCAAAAGTAGTGGTAATACTACAAGCCCAAAATGACACTCGTTCCGCCACCAAATTCCTCTTTGGTTTTGCTTAGCATCTTCTCCATAGCCGGCCCATAGCCGGTACCCCACCCTTAATATTAGGTGCTGGTCTGCATATTTGTCGCGACTGACTGAACGCCACAACATACATTTTTCTGAGACATCCATATCACTCTCTAATATGGCTTTGGATAGGTTGAAAGATACGCTCGGCCAGCTTACCAGCAAGGTTGGTGGGCTCACGACCGATACCTACCATCCGCTTGACCCTCTGTCAGAAAGCGAGATTGCCATTGCGGTCGAGGTCGTTCTGAAGAAGCAGAGCGATCTCGTCTTCAACTCAGTTACTCTTCTCGAACCAAAGAAGGAGATTTTGAAGAAATACGGCGAGTCTCGGGACACTCATGTGCCCCGAATCGCCGATGTTATCGCCAGTGGCAAAGGCAACAAGACCTACGATGTACTGGTCGACATCGTCGAGAAGACGATTGTCAGATGGGACGAGCCCAAGGATGTCTACCCTGGTATCACCATGGAAGATTTGATGGTCGTGGAGGAAATCGTGAGGAAGGATCCCAAGGTCATCGAACAGTGTGGTATTCTCGGTATTCCTGCTGAAGACATGCACAAAGTGTACTGCGATCCTTGGACCATTGGTATGCACAGATTGTCATGATCAATGCAAACGCTAGACTAACACTCTCGACAGGTTACGACGAGCGCTACACAGACGGCACCAGACTCCAGCAAGCCCTGATGTACTACAGACCCAACATCGACGACCTGCAATACACTTACCCGCTCGACTTCTGCCCCATCTACAGCATGGAGACCCAAGAGATTATCCACATCGACGTTCCTGAGAAGCGTCGACCGCTCAACAAGGCCCCTCCTACCAATTATGATCACGAGTCGATCCAGCGAGAGGTTGGCCTTAGAGATGACCTCAAGCCGATCCACGTCACCCAGCCTGAAGGCGTGTCCTTCAAGCTGGATGGCCGTACCATCGACTGGCAGAAATGGTCTTTCCACATTGGTTTCAACTATAGGGAAGGAATTGTTTTGTCTAACGTCACGTTCAACGATCGTGGCAATGTCAGACCTGTAAGTTGATCATATATCTTTTCACGAAAACTCATCAGACAGCATATCTGACAGATCAACAGGTTTTCTGGCGCATCTCGCTCGCCGAAATGGTACGTGAATGAAGGGTACAACCCAATTTCTTGGTCTAGGTTCGGACTCCGTACTAGCCTCTCAGCGGCAAGGCGAGCAGTACGGACTTTGAAGCTCGACCTCAAGTGAATGTGATGTCTGAGACAATATGCTGACTTGAACCCTTCGCTCTACAGGTCGTGCCATACGGCAACCCCGACCACCCTCACCACCGCAAACACGCTTTTGACTTGGGCGAGTACGGTGCGGGCTACATGACCAACCCACTCAGCATGGGCTGCGACTGCAAGGGATCCATTCAATACCTAGATGCCTCTTTTGTCCAAAAGTGAGTCCCTCCCTCTCCCTCCTCCGCCCAAACTTACCACTAACCTCACATTCCCAGGAACGGCACCCCCTACACCATCAAAAACGCAATCTGCATCCACGAAGAAGACGACGGCATCCTCTTCAAACACACCGACTTCCGCGACTCCTCCTCCACCACCACCCGCGCCCGCAAACTCATCATCAGCCAAATCTTCACCGCTGGCAACTACGAATACTGCATCTACTGGATCATGCACCAGGACGGCGTAATCCAGCTCGAAGTCAAACTCACCGGCATCCTCTCCACCTACGCCATCGCCGAAGGCGAGTCCGCCGCGCCCTACGGCACAGAAGTCTACCCGGGCGTCAACGCGCACCACCACCAGCACCTCTTCTGCCTGCGCCTCGACCCCAGCATCGACGGCCACGCCAACACCGTCTTCGAAGTCGACGCCGTGGCCAGCGACGCTCCCGTCGGCAGCAAAGAGAACCGCTACGGCAACGCTTTCATGGCGCGCAAAACTCCCCTCAAAACCCAAGCAACCGGCATCAGCGACTACAACCCCAGCCGCACCTGGGACATCTCCAACACCAACAAGCTGAACCCTCACTCCAAAAACCCCGTCTCCTACAAACTCGTCTCCCGCGAAGTCCCCGGCCTCATGCCCAAAGAAAACAGTCTCGTCTGGGACCGCGCAGGCTTCGCCCGCCACGCCGTGCACGTCACACGCTACGCCGACGAAGAGAAATTCCCCGCCGGCCGCCACGTGCCCCAAAACTCTGGACGACCATCGCAAGGTCTGCCCGCTTGGATCGCGGCGGACGAAGACGGGAGCATTGAGAACGAGGATATTGTGCTGTGGCACACTTTTGGCGTGACGCATTTCCCATCACCAGAAGACTACCCGATAATGCCGGCGGAGCCGATGTCGGTGTTGTTGAGGCCGAGGAACTTCTTTGCGCAGAATCCGTGTATGGATGTGCCGCCGTCGTTTTCGAGCACGCCGAGTGGGGTTAGGGATGGAAAGAAGCCGTATCGGTCGTGAGTTGAGATTGAGGAGTCGGGAGTGAGGCGTGGAGTGTACATACTCATACGAGCATAAGCATAGCATTCGTAAAGTCGCTAGACCGGGCTGTGCCTGTGACGATGTAAACGAAGGAAAGGAATGATCAGATTGCTAGCCACGGGACTACTACCTGCTAGGAGTATACTCATGTTCAGAATTCTAGACTGTGAATGGAGAAATTCCAAAAGTTTGCAGGTCTTTCTGTGTGTGATTGGAAAAGAAAAGTTGATGGGAACAGAGTTGATTATAAATAAAAACAAGAAGTCAAAATTTTGGTGTCAGGCCTATGAAAAGGCCATGATTCCACTCATGTATGCGCCTCCTTCGCCAGTGCTTCGAAAAAAATCCCCCCCGGGCTGTACAACCGTCCTGGTTGACGCCTCCGTTAACAGTTGAGAAAATGCCCAGTCCGTGATAATGCATGCTAATTTTCCCCGTTTCCAATACCGCATATCCTCGTCCAGTTTAGTACCTGTGCTTGTAATCTGAAAGGGTAGACCACACATGATGGCAAGAGCAGCACACGAAGAAGATGGCCTGTATAAGATGTTAGCCGAGTCTCGCGCTGAGAGCAGACCTTCTCGAGAAAACAAACTTACCATTCCGGTTTCGGCGGTGCGCTGCTGCGACTGGAAGAAAACGGCGTCTTTTGCGTGACAATCCTCGTTTTTGCACTGCACTTCGGCGTGTGGGAGCTGTACAAATCAACCTGTCAGCAAATGCTGCTGAGCAGATATCACCGTATGCTGAAAAGAGATATTCATGATGTAGCAGCCTCCTCTTGCCTCCCTCAAGACGCGACGGTCGACGCGGCCCTCTCCCTCTGCTCGGCCTGGACGAGCTCCTCCTCTTGCTCGCCGTTCTGCGCGCGGTCTGGGTCGTCGACCTCGAGAGCCATGTGGCCGTCCGAGGGCAGACCGCAGAACGGGCAGAGGATCTCCTGGCCGCAGAGCGTGCACATCTCGGGGATATCGTCTCCTTCGCTGTACATGTCGTCCATGTCGTCCATGGGCGAGTCCTTTCCGTGATCGTGCGCGGAGTCACTAACCGTAGGATCTTGGGCGACGTCCTCGACGTTGCCGGCAGTCTCGGCGATCTGCTCTTGGAGGGCGTTGCGGTAGATGCAGGCGGCGGTGGCGGGCTCGCTGTACTGGCAGGAGCGGCAGGCGAACATGAGCATGTTGCTGGAGGGGTCTTCTTTGGGGTAGAGCATGTTTGAGCTGTGATGTAAATGTTAGTGGGCGATTTGAGAGTTCGTTTTAGACGCGGTTTGTTCCTACCACTCGCGACAGAAGCGGAAGCTGATCTTCTTAGAATCAGTCTGCTGCTGCTGCTCGGCGGCGTTGGGCTCGATCTCCATGTACTCGGCCATGTTGGTAAGGTGTGAATTTGTGATTTGTTGTGGTGGTGGTGTGGATGGTGTTGAAATTTGTAGTGGTGAGTGGCGAGGTGGAGGTTGGTTTGCAGGCGCGGTACAATAATATGGTGATTTGTTGAAGATGCACTTGTCGCAAGTTCTAGCGCGCGCGATGCTCGTCTCTGACAAACTACGTGGAATAGAGTTGGCGGGAGTGGAAGCCGAGAGACGGCGCGCACAGGCACAAGAGTGCGCGAGCAAGCAAGCAAGCAAGCAAGCAAGAGACAGGCCAAACCAACCAACCAATAACCGACAGCCCCACTGTGCTCACGTGCTTTGCTCTCTCGCTCCTCGCTCGCGTCACGGGCGCCGTTGTTCTAGCAACTTGCGGACAGCTACAGCTACTCGCACGCACGCCCTCTCACACCCTCCAACAGCCCGCGCGTTTGTGGAGACGAACATCAAACCCCTCCTCGTATATCACATCACACGCTGTATCTGTTTGCGGAGATTTGATTCACAATGGTGAGAGCGCCCCTCCACGCCAGCGGACAATCAGTCTGGGGAAAGCTGTGCTGTGCTGCTTCTGCTCTGCTGCTAGAATGCCGCAGGCACAGGCACAGGCAACGGCACCGGCACATGGTAGAATGCCGGCATACACGTAGAACAGCTTCGCTAACACCTACAACCACCAGGCCACTGGACTTCCGCCTGGATGGGTATGTGACAGCGTCTCCACCAGCACCCGCACAGTCGATCGCTGTGTGTGACCGCCTACGCAAGCAGGCCTCTAACACGCATCTCACAGGAGGTTCGCCACTCGAACAGCAAGAACCTGCCATACTACTTCAACCCGAGCACCAAGGAGTCACGATGGGAACCCCCAGAGGGCACTGACAGTGAGAGCCTCAAGCACTACATGGGCCAGTACCACACTGCCCAGCTCGGCCGCGACGGTGCGGCTAACCAGCAAGGCCTTGAAGGCAAGATCAGATGCGCCCATCTCCTCGTCAAGCACCGCGATTCGCGCCGCGCCTCCTCATGGCGCGAGGCGCAGATCACCCGTTCCAAAGAAGAGGCCCGCAGCATCATCAACAACTACGAGAGCAAGATCAAGAGCGGCTCCACCAGTCTGGGTGACCTCGCAACGACGGAATCCGACTGCAGCTCGGCTCGCAAGCGCGGTGACCTGTAAGTTTCTCCCTCTACTTGCTGAGCACCTGTCAAGTTCCTCGTCTCGAGTGCCAAATCCCCCGTCTTGGGATTACACCTGGCGCTCGTGCGACCCGAAACAGCCGCTGACGCCAGCAATAGTGGATTCTTCGGACAGGGCGACATGCAGAAGGAATTCGAGGAGGCCTCATTTGCCCTGAAACCGGGCGAGATCTCACCTGTGATCGAGACTGCATCTGGACTGCATTTGATTGAGAGGTATGTCGTGTCTACTGCGCCACACTTGTTCATTGCATTTGGTGGCTTGTACATTCCGCGCAACGCGGTGCCGTTTTTGTCGGTGCTTGGCACAACATGCGTGCAGCCGTGTAAATGATCTTGCTTGTTGTACTGACACGTCTCTTTGTCTTCTAGACTCGAGTAATCGCAAAGCCGACAGTTTGCATATCGTGCACGACAGCGGGCGGATGCATTGCTATGACAGGTCATTTGCCAGGTGGTGAGGACCAGTGGCAACGACAGCTCATTCAGGGCTGTATGCTTGACCGACGAGATTAGTTCTCGAAAAGCTTTGGAAATAAGTTAGGATGAGTCTACCAGTGCTAATGTGAATATGCTGTCCCTATGCATCGCCGAGTGCAGCCGACGCGCTCCTAGACTGCGGATTCATTGTCCTTACTCCCCTGTTCTTCCCGTTCCCACGTGCTTGTACTCGGGTTCATGTCCTACATGGTCCTGAAACCTGGGACATACACACCCACGGAAATATCGAGTGTCGCAACTAAACTTCTGCACAAGCAGTCTCCCGCCTCTTCCCAGTCAAGAACAAGTCCTATGGTTTGACAAACAGCGAACCCGTGACCCGTTATAAAAATCGTCCAAGTACTGCTGGAAGCATTAACTTCCCCGCCTTCACTGATTTCCGACAGTCTTCTCAGAGCGGCGACATTGTTCACTTGCACCCTCACTGGAACTTGCCGTTTTGTGAACGTTGAGTGTCACTCGCGACTGCACTTTACCACAAAAACAGCCCAGGAAAGAGCGCACCTGCACTCTGCTTCATCCTTCCACTGCAAACGCGACGCCAGTCATTTCGTCCGCAACCACTGTCACTACACTCTGACATCAACCCTTGTTGAACCCCGCTCCTTTCTACGCATTCGTGGACGACAGCAGACGCAGGTCATATTACGTGCATAAACCTACGAAGCAGCGCCGGCGTTGCATCCAACATCGACTCGGCTGATTCGAGCTTCTCGACTTCCACACAGCAGCCTCACGTTCTTTGTTATGGACAAGCTCCCTCTTCATCGCCGCGCCTCCTGGGGCAAGAACCAACAGTCGTA
>Ga0265797_10002974_pt1 | contig 27731 bp, 35 predicted proteins | sample P2T30metagenome_FD_192433 | JGI IMG/M metagenome (GOLD analysis project Ga0265797, IMG submission 192433) | Plant litter microbial communities from East Loma Ridge, Irvine, California - P2 T30 | ecosystem: Environmental > Terrestrial > Plant litter > Unclassified | place: USA: California... | reverse complement strand
CCATCGGCACCGGCGTGACCGACACAACGCGCCACTGGCTCGGATCGGCCGGCTGGCCGTAGGCTGTATTGACATAACTCGGGCCGGGAGCGGCGCAACCGGTGAGTCCGGCAAGCGCGCCCAGCGAGATAACGGTGATGGCTAATTTCTTCATGGCGGTCCTCCTGATTTAGCCATCATACGAATTTCCTGCAAAGCGTGGTCAGGAATTACACCCTGTTACAGATTGCAATATCGCTCTTTTCCCTATGAAATCATATGGTTGAGTCACTTTCTTGTGTCGATTCATGGCCACTACAAACAACTGTACGTGACTATATAAAACAAACACTTACAGCTGTATTTCAGTAAAACTCAAGCCGTACTTGAGCGACCTCACCAGGCCGTAGCAGCGGCCCGATATTCTTTCAGCATGACAGATCGCCCAAACACTGCGCGCGCCACCGACGTCGACCAGGCGCTGGCGATGCTGCCCAAATGCGGCGTGCGCGCTGCGGCTGCATACCTGAAGCAGCGCGGCGCTGGCTTGGCCCTTATCGGCCGGGTGTTGCTGGAGCCGGCGCGGCGGCGGGCGGTGGCGCCGGCGGAACGATCTCGACCTGACCATCAACTACCCGCATGATCAGTTCGGCGCCCAGACCCATCGGCGTGAGGACGTGGAATTCCATCACCGCACCTGCAGGTAGCGACTGGCGCCGAACACGCGCACGGCTGCGACCATGGGAACTCGCCGCCAGGCCGCGACGCCGCACGCCTCCAGCGCTTCGCCGTAGACCTCGTCGGCCACCTGGCGCGGCACGACGCCGGTGCTGTACAGAAAGTCGTGCACCACCGCCGCCTCGTCGCCGACGCCACCGAACAGCCAGTACGTGAGCGGCGCGCGCGGCACGCTGGCGTAGTCGGTCACGAAGCCGGCCGGCACCGTCACCAGCAGCTCGAGCAGCGCCGAGTAGTAGACCAGCGGTTCGACCAGCGTCCGGTCAGCGCTGCCGGCGCGCGTGCGCTTGTCGTTGAGCATCGACATGAACCGGGCCTTCATTGGAATTCCCCGGTGCGCATGAGGATTGCCAGGCGAGTGGCGCGCGCGCCGACCTGCTTCGCCCACCTGGAATCGAGCATTTCGCGCGCGGCCGCATCGAATTGGCCAGCGCGCATGTGCGTGAGCGCTTGGACGAAGCCGAGCAGGCGATTGATGCCGAGGTTGAAGCACATGTTGGCCAGCGCGTTCTGGCGCGCCGGCGACATCTCGCGCCACCATGGCAGGCGCTTGTCGAGTTCCTTCTCGACGATCGCGATGTCGTTCTTCAGCATCAGGTCGATCTCGTCGTCCGAAAACGGGCGGTCGACCAGGTTGCGGCCGACGCCGCCGGTCCACTTGCCGACCGAGTCGAGGTAGATCAGCGCGCGCCGACCCTCGTCGATCGTCAGCTGCTTGGCGAGTTTTTCGCGGTTCATGATCAGGCTTTCAGGTGGGAGACAAGCCAGGTCACGCAGCTGCCGATCGTGCCGGCGGCGCCGCCGATCAGCATCAGCGTGCGCCAGCCGCCGCGCGCTTCCGCGAGCTGGGCCAGCACCTGGTCGAGCTTGCGGTCGAGCTCGGCGTTGGTCGTGCGGAGGTCCGACACTGCGACCTTGAGGTAAGCGACTTCCACGCTCATGGCGGCCAGCTGAATGGCATTGGCGCGCTCGGTGTTGGTGGTTTCCATGGAAACCTTTCGGAAATGAAAAAGGCCACCGCGTTGGTGGCCTATAATTGTGGAAACTACAAGGGGTGGCGAATGCACTACGATCCGATCCAACTGGGCGCGATGCTCGCTTTCATCTTCAACGCATGGTGGTCGTCACGGCGCAAGTAGCCGGCGCTGCCGTTCTTCCTCCGTCTCCAAGTCCATGAACGCCGCTGGCGACAGCAACAGCCCGCGCTGGCCGACTGGCTGCCGGACGCGCGGCCCGGCGAGCGTGCGCGGAACGTCCAGCGCGCGGCCGGACTGGAACCCGACCTGGATGTTCTGCAGCGGCTCCCCGATCGCGGCCTGGCCGAACGGGATTTTCGACAGCACCGACTGGCTGAGGAAGCGCTCAGCGATGCCGCCCAGCGCGCCAGCCGTGTTCGAATTGTTCACCGCACTGCCGGCAGGCTGGAACTGCTCGTAGCTGGCCACGCGACCAAGCGCCTTCATCTGGTTGATTTCCTCGGGCTTGAAGAACAGGCGAAGCTTGCGCTCGCCGATCTGCTCGAGCGCCTTGTTGTACCCAGCTTGGCTGAAGCGGCCGACCTCGTCGTCGGCGCCGTTGAGCGCGCGCTGCTTGAGGAAGCCGGTGATCTGTTCGCGCACCGAGTTCATCGCGTCCGGGCTGGCCTTGATCGAGTTCTTCAGCTGCGCTACGCCCATCACGCTGGCCTTGCTGCCATTGCCGACAATGAACTGCTGCACGAACTGGTCGGGTTCGACGCCGTCGCGCACGGCCTGCAGCGCTGGCGTGCGCTCCACGATCTGCATGTACGCACGGTTGAACCGACGAGCCTTGTTGAACGCGTCGATCGCTTCTTGGCCCAGGTTCTGCGCTGGCGCGCCGCCACCGGCGACCAGGCCGCCCGGTACCGTCATCTGGTTGCCGCCAAACTGCGCCGCCGGCGTTGGCTGGTTGAGCAGGGGAGTATCGTCCAGGGCCTGGCGCACGGCGCCCAGCGCGTACCGGGCATTGCCGTCCGCGGTGCTGCGCTGCAGCCGGCCAATGCTGGTTTTGAACTGCTCGGCGATCTCGACCGTCAGCGGGATTTCACCGGCGGCGAAGCCGTTCAGCTTATTCCGGATGTCGGCCGGCAGGAAGGATTCGACGTTGGCCTCGTTCAGCAGGTTGCCCGCGCGCTGGGTGAAGGCGCTCGGGTCCAGCGCTGCGCTGCGCCCCCCGCTGTCACGCGCCTTGTCGTACAGACCGCCGATGATCTGCTGCGCACGCGCATCACGGCCGACCAGTGCGCCAATCACACGCTCGGCGCCGCTGTATGCATCGTCGGCGGCGCCGGCGCCCAGGTTGTTCAAGCCGGTCGTCAGCGCGCGGTTGTTGCGGTTCTCGGTCTGCGCCAGGAACTGCGCCGTCGTGTCGCGACTGTTCACGCCCAGCTTCGACAGGTTCTTCTGCTGGGTCACCACAGCCGGGTCCAGCGTCAGGCCGGCGCGGGTCGGCGTCAGCCCGGTGAGGCGGTAGTCGGCCAGGCGCCGCACCGCGTCGGGTGATACCTGGTCGCTGGTACGGAACGCCGCGGCGACGTCATTGCGGATGCTCTGCGCCACCTGCTCGGGCAACTGGTTGAGGGTGATGCCGGACGGCTTGAGCGCGTTCTCGATCGTGATGTTGATCTGCTGCGCCTGCTCGGCAGTCGGCGTGGCCGGTGCTGCGCGGCGAGCGATCGCGCCAGCCGCGCGCTGGGCGCCGCCCATTGCCGCCGGTGCCGCGATACCAGCAGCGAGCGAGGCCACCAGTTGCGCGCCATCGTTGCCGCCAGTCTCGCGCGTGTAGCCGCCAGCCAGGCCAGCAGCGCCTGCCGACGCCAGCTGTTGGCCCGGATTCGACGCAAGGAGGCGCGCCACGCCCTGTGTGGTGCCGTTCAGCCCCTGCGCCGCCTTCGATGCAGCGCCGAGCGTGCCACCACCACCAGCGATGAGGCGCGCGGCGTCGCCAACGATGCGCTCGGTCGACGTACGCGGCTGCGGCAGGCCGACAGCATCCGCCAGCGCCGCACCGGTGCGTGCGGTCGGGGCGTTACCCAGCACCGGCGCCGCCAGCGTGCGCAGCGGGTTGCCGACGAAGGTGTCGAACACCTCGCCGACGCCCTCGACCGCATGGCGCGCGGTCAGCCCGAACTGGCGCGGAACGTCGGCGATCGCGTCGCCCAAGTCCTTGCCGAACGGCTTGGCCTGCTTCGGCGCATCTTCTTGGGTTGCCCCACCGAACCTGCGCGCCGCCGCAGCATACTTGTCCTCAGCCTCGGTTGGGCTGGCCGAGCCGCCGAAACGTGCCGCCATTTTTTCGTAGTCAGGCATTACTTAAGTCCCGTGCTGAGTTTGAAGTTGGCCAGCGCTTTCGCGTCGGGGAAGTTATACGTCTTTCCATCTGGGGCGGTGATCGAGAACTTGGTCGCGGCGCCAGCATTCGGATTGCTGTCGGATGGAGAAGGCAACGGCTGCTCGTATTTCGACGTGTCCAGCGGCTCGTGACCATAATTGGCCCGGATGCCGTCGACGTTTAGTTTGCGCAGTTGTGCGCCACGCTGGTTGATGTTGCGAATCTCGCCCAAGCGTTGTTTCACCAAGTCCGTGTCGTTGATGTTCTGGAACAGCTCATTCCAAGCGCGCTGTGCGTCGCCGTCAGTCTGCACTCCGGCGTTAAGGCGCAGCGAGTCGTTGCGCAGCTTCTCCAGGGTCGACTGGAAGCTGGCCAGGTTGCGGCTTCCCTCGGTCGACATGCCGGCCGAGTTCAGGCCGCGGTTGACCAGGTTCGACACAGGGCCGAACGCCAGCTTCTTCTGGCTGATCTGACCTTCGATTTTTTTAAGCGCACCATCGATGCCGCTGGCGGTGGACAGGGCATCCAGTTCCGACTGCTGCATCTTGAGTGCGGCGGCAGGCAGTGGCTTGTTCGCCGGGTTCGATGCGACGGCACGCGCATCGACCATGTTCTGGCCGCGCATGGTGATGTCCTGGCCGCGCCGCTGGGTGGCGGCTGAGAGCAGGGCGTCTGGCGTTGCGGTGCGATCGAACGTCTGGCCGGCCTGCAGCTGGAACGGGTTCACGGCGACGCTGCGACCGCCCAGGTTCTCAAGTTGCAGCTTCTCGCGCGGCGCGAGGCCGTCAAGCATCTTCACGCTGCCGTCGTCGGCGGTGCGCACTGCGATCGGCTTGCCGTCCGGGCCGTTAACGAACTCAATCCCGCTGTCGAACTTCGGCCCGGCCTTCGTCAGCGAGCGCTGCAGCTCCAGGCCCTGGCGCGGGTCGATGCGCATCACCGCCTGGATCGCGGCATTGGCATCGAAGCCGCCGTCGCCGTTTGCGCCACGCAGCGCTGCGCTGATCTGCTGCTCCTGGTCGCGCGCGCGCTGGCGGTCGGACATGCCAGCCTGTGCTTCCTGCAGCTGCACCGCACGCATCTGCTCGAGCTGGCCCAGCTGGCGCGCCTGCTGTTCCTGCTGCTGGTAGGCGCCCAGGCCACTGCCCAGGATCTGCCCCAGGCTGGTGGGCGTGCGCGACGGCCCCGAGGCCTGGAGAATCTGCGCCGCCGCGGCCAGCAGGCCCTGCGATTGCGGCGTGCCGCTGAACATGTCGAAAAGTCCTGCCATGATGATCCCTTAGAAGAAAGAGCCGGAGCCGAACAGGCCGCCGCCTTTGGTGCCAATGCCGAACAGATCGCCGAGCCCACCCGACGAGCTCGAACTGCTGCCGCCGAACATGCCAGCAAGCTGGCCGCCCAGCATGGCGCCGCCCAGCGCATTGCCGGTCTGGTTGTTGTACAGCGGCTGCGTGCTGCTGGTCGAGCCGTTCACGCCCAGGTACGGCGCCAGCAGCGAGTTCACGCCCTGCGCCTTGTTGATGACGTAGTTGTCCTGCGCGTTGACCGCGCTGCCAGCCTGGCCCAGCAGCCCCCCCAGCAGGCCCGAGCCGGCCGCCGCCGCGCTGTTGTTCTGGCCGTTGGTCGTGAGCTGCGATTGCTGGTTCGCCAGGCCGCCTTGCTGCTGCAGCCCAGCGTTGAACTGGCCGGTCTGCTGGCCGAGGCCGGCATTGAACTGATTGTTCTGCTGGCCCTGGTTCGCGTTGAACTGCTGGTTCTGCTGCGACATGCCGGCGTTCGTTTTGCTGGCGTCGAACATGTTCCCCACGTTCATGAACTCGGCCTGGTTCTTCGTCGCCGCGTTCTGCGCCGCCACGTTGTACTGCTGGGCGCTCAGTCCCTGCGCCGCCGCGAGCGCGCGGTTTTGGCCGCTTTCATACGCGCCAGCCAGCTGTCCGGACGTGTTCGCGCTGTTGGCCAGGCCCAGCTGCGTGTTCGCGTTGGTCAGTTGCTTCGTGTAGTCGCTCAGGGCGAGGCCTTCTGCAATGCCCTGGCGCGAGCCGCCGTACTGGCCGGCGCCGAGCGCGCCGCTGCGGATTCCCGGCAGCACGTTGCGCTGCAGATTGTCCGTCAGGCTGGATTGGTTCTGTTGGAACTGCGCGCTGGTCAGGTCGTTGCCGGCCTGAAGCGATTTCATCAGCGCCGCGCTGTTTCCGCCGCCAAGCAGGCTCTGGAACGTGCTGGACAGGTCGACGCCGTTCTGCGATGGCGCATTGATCGAATTGCCGACTGCGTACGCTGGCAGGGTTGCTTGCGTGCCGACAGACTGGACACCGCCGGCCTGCGCGCCGGTTGCCTGCGCCGGCGTCATCATCGGCGCCGTGCTGCCGCCCATCAGGCCCATGGCTGAATTGCGGATCGCACTCAGGTCGCCGGCACCATTCTGCGTGAGAAAATCGGCATTCGCGCCGGCCCACGCTTTCGACGCATCCGACTGCGGCGCGTTCAGCAGGCCCTGGTACTGCGCCAGCAGGCCCTTATCGGCGCCGCCGTTACCGAACAGCATATTGCTGATGCGCGGGTCCAGCTGCTGCTGCGTGGTCGAGGTCTGCGACTTCGGCTGGCCGCTTCCGCTGACCATGCCGCCGAGCGCGCCGCCAATGGCGCCGCCCATCGGGCCGCCAAGGAAGGTACCGGCAATCGGGGCGGCGATGCCGACGAGGTCTTTCAAAAATCCCATGATGTTCCTTTCGTGCGGCGGATCAGCCCAGGGGCGTCCACACACCATTGCTGTTGAAGTAGTAATAGCCCTCGCCGCTGCCAGGGTCCCAGGTCGTGCCGTTGGTGTAGACGATCATCGGCATCGCCGGCGAACCCGGCGGCGCCGACATCGGGCTCAGGCTCAGGCTTGCGCCCGATGGCACCACCGTCAGCAGCGCCTGCAGCACCGCGGCGATCCGGTTCAGCTCGGTGTCGAGGTAACGTCGGGCCGATGGCGGCAGGTCTGCGGGTGGCTGCTCGGGCATGTAGCCCAGGATTGCGCCTCTTGTCGGCTTCACCATTTCCCCCCGAGTTGAATGTCGTAGTCGAAGCTGGTCAGGCGCCACTGCGTCGCCGTGCCAGTCTCGAACCGGATGGCGATGTAGCGGTACTCGACGATGCAGTCGATCACCACGTCCTCGCCGATGACGAACTCGACGGCGACGTCGTATTCCGGGTCTGCCTCCGGGTCGGTCATGTGGCCGCCGACTCGCACGATCACGGTCTCGCCCGGGCTGCCCTTGATGCGCGGCCGCACGTTCACCACGCGTTTCATGCGCTCGTCTTCGCCGAAGCCCAGGCCGCGCCGCTCGAGATAGGCCTGGGCGAACTGGCCGTCCGCCGAGGCCGAGGCATCGAGCAGCAGCAGCTTGCTGTCGGCCGATGCCGCGAGCACGCGCGCGGTGCCGGGCGTGAAGTCGGGCCCGTTCCATGGCGTCAGGTCGCTTTCCCAGGAGGCGCTGTCGGACGACCAGGCGTCGCCCAGCGAGTTCTCCACCGCGCCGAAGCTGGCGTGGTTCAGGTTCGGGATGCTGCGGTAGGTGACCGTCTTGTCGACGTAATTCCACACCATCGCCTTGTCCGGCGCCGTGCCGCCGATCGACACATAGCAGACGTACACTTCGTTGAAGTACGGGTTCTTGAACACGAACGCGCGGTCGGTGTAGGCGGTGTCCATGTCTTGGAACAGGGTTCGGCGCGCCACCTTGTCGAGCACGGAGGTGGCCGACTGGCCATCGTGCACCACGACGTCGGAAGCGGTCAGCACCACGTGGAAGCCGTCGATCTCGACGATGCAGTTGCGGTTCAGCGCGCCCGACACGCCCAGCACCTTGCGGAAGGTGAACACATACGGGCCGCCGATCAAGTCCATGCGCCACACCGACTGCTGCTTGTAGATCATGAAGCTGTCGCGCAGCTGCAGGCCGTCGACGATGTAGTCGCCGCCCTCGGCCAGGTCGTAGTCGCCTGATTCTGACGTCGGATCGTTGTTCGCCCAGCTGGTCGGCACGCCGCCCGGGTCTGCCGGGCTCGACCACATGACGTTGAACGGTAGCTCGACGCCATTTCGGGACACGCCGAGCGCCAGCAAGAAGTTCTTGTACGCGCGCATCGACTTGCAGCGCGTGTTCGATGGCCAGTTGTCCAGCTGCTGCATGCGGCTGGCCGGGTCCAGGTTCCACTGTTGCGGCGTGTCGACGCCGTTGTTCAGGATCGGCACGCCCGACAGCGTCGTGCTCGTCCACTGGTTCGGTGCGCCGTTGTAGGGCAGGTCGGCGCCGTTCGCGCGGCGCGTCAGGTTCGTGTGCACCGGCGCGCCGGCGACCAGCGTCACATCGTAGACCTGCTGCGCGCCAGCGTATAGCCAGTGGACCGACTGCCCGATGTTCAGCTGCAGCACGTGCAGCGGCGCCGCTGATGCCGCGCCGTAAACCTGGCCGTAGCCGAAGAACTGCTGGGCCGAACCGTCGAGGAACCGCATATTGTTCGCATCAGTCCAGGCGCCCAGCGGCAGCTTATCCTGCGTCACGTCCTTGACGACGCCGGCGGCGCCAGCTGCGGGGACGGTCAATTTAGGCATCGCGCGCCCCCGCCCGGATGAACAGTTCGTCGACCTCGGTTTCGGTCTTGCCCAGCGCCGCCGGGATGGCCAGCACCAGCGGATGGTCGCGCGCCATGGTCAGCGCCTGCGCCAGCCAGGCCTGCGCCAGCGAGCGGTCAGGTTCCGGCATCGCCTCGATGAAGGCATCCACCGCCGGCATCCAGCCCGCCTCGATCAGCTCGAGGTGCGCGTTCAGCATCGGCACGCGCGCCGGCACCATCGGGCCCGGCTCGATCTCGAGCGCCGGTTGCACGAACCGTTCGCCGTTCCAGCGCCAGCCAATGTCGGCGCCGGCCGGGTCGATGAACTGAGCATCGAAGCCGCCCACCAGGACGAAGTTCACCACCACGCCGTCGTTGTTGATCTGTGCTGCACGCATGTGCTCTCCTACCACCAGTAAATTCGAACTTCGCCACGGCCGCCGAAGCCGCCAGCGCCGCCAGTTCCAACGCCAGCGCCGCCACCGCCGCCACCGCATCCAACGGAGCCATTTCCTCCGGCTCCGCCTGTCGTCGTGTTCGATCCGCCACCACCACCGCCGCCGCCTGCAAGCAATGGGTCATCTGAGCCAGCTCCCCCTGCAGCGCCAGCGGCGCTTGCTCCGCTTGCGCCTCCTCCGGAAGTGCCGGAACCTCGCCGCCCACCGTTGCCTCCAGCAGGGGATGTGTTTGCCGTACCACCACCACCGCCACCAGCGCCGCCACGACCAGAACTTCCGCCATTGATCGCTGGATTCCCGCCGCCGCCGCCGCCATTTTCTGCATTGCCTCCGGCAGGCGCCCCATCCGGGCCACGCGCAGGGCTAGTCGCAGCGACGATCCCGAATGACTGAAATCCGCCGCCGCCTCCAGCGGATACGCCACCGCCTACACCGCCGCCAGCGCTGAGAAGCTGCCCAAAGGACGAAGTACCTCCATTGGATCCGGATAGGCCCGAGCCAGTAGTTGACCCGTTCCCCCTGAGCCCGCCAGCGCCCACTGATACTTGCACCGAGGCCGAAACTCGACTTGCATCAATCAGGCCGGAGGCAAACGAGCCACCACCACCGCCGCCAGCGCCAGCATTGCCCGCGCCCGCAGAAGCACCGGCACCGCCGCCGCCGGCGCCCAGCACCTCGACGTAATACATCTTGGCGCCAGGCTTCGGGAAGAACTGGCCACCGGTGGTGAACACCTGCATTTGTGCCTGCGCAGGGGCAGGGAATACGCCGGGGAACATCAGTAGTCCCCGCCATAGGCGAGCACGTTCACGTCGGTCTGCACCTGCTGCGACACGAACAGCTGGTGGTTCGGCGGCAGCACCAGGTTCGCGTACGGGCGCGTCACGGTGAACGACTCGGTGCCGCCGCCAGGCGTGGCTGCCGACACCGGGATTTCATCGATAAGAAACGACGTGGTGCCGTTGAACAGCCAGATGCCGACCAGCGAAGTGACGGTCGTTCCCTTGCCCTTGACCGTGATCGCGTCGACGCGCTTGCCGTTCGTGGACACCGGCGTCAGCGGCGTCAGGCCGGTAGTACCGATGATGTTGGCGCGCGAGGTGAGCGCCGTAGCGCCGGTGAACGTAGCGATGCCGATGGCCGGCGCCGCTGGGAAAATTGGTTGAATATTGGCTGGCATTTAGTAGCCTCCGAAGTTGGCGTTGAGATAAAGCGAATTGCCGATGACCGGCGCCCAGGTCGCGTTGGTGCCGTCCGTGGTCACGAACTTCCCAGCGTTGCCGGCCTGCTGCGGCAGCGTGGTGACGAACGACAGCTGATCGGCGTAGTTTTTCGTGATGCCGGTCAGGCGGAACTCGCTGCCGGTGTACATGGCCGCGTAGATCGCGCCCGGCACCAGGTCGTTGTTCGTCAGCTCCGCGCCGCTGACGCTACGCAGCGGCACCGGCCCGAGGGTCGAAATGTTCATCGTCGCGGCGCCGGTGTTCGGCACCACTGGCGAGAACACGACCGTCATCCGGACGCTGTAAATGTCCAGCGGGTTGGCGGGCGTCACCATGTAAGCGTTGGTCACGCCGCCGTCGGCGCCGGCGATCAGGATCGCGCCGGCGAACCCTTGCAGGTCGTTCAGCAGCGTGCGCTTGATCCCGCGAATGTGGTCGTCGCCCTGGCTTTTCGGGTCGGCCGGCGCCGGGTTGGTCGCAACCAGCTGCGAGATGTGATTTGCTGCTTCGAGTGACATGGCTGTTCCTATGGTTGCCTGTATCAGCCGCGCCCGAGCAGGCCGGCCAGTTCAGTGCGTAGCGGCGCAATGGCGCGCGCGCGGCTTTCGTTGCGGTTGAGTTCCTTCATCGCGCTGTCGAACATCGACGCCCACATCGCAAGCGCCTCCTGGTCGCGGATGAACATCGCCGCTTCCATCAGGGCGCCGTACAGGTAGACGTCGGGATACTTCGTCAGCACGCTGTTGTTCGGCGCGGCGGCGGACAGGCGCAGCAGGCCGCGGTAGCGCAGGGCCACGCGCCGCGTCACGTCGGCAGGACGATCGAGCGCCAGGTAAGCGCCGGACACCGCCCAGTACGTTGGGCAGCCGCGCTGCGTGGTGCCGGAAAGCTGCTCGGGCACCACCGGCGACAGGTCGCGCCGGCCATCGCCGACCACTTCCCAGGCCGCAATCGGCGTGTCGAATCCGACCGGCAGCCGCACAGCGCCAACGCCAGGCTGAAAGGCCAAGGTCGTCTCGACTTCCATGCCGCGCGCCTGCACGATGCGGTTGATGCGCGCTTCGGCCATCGTGATGAACTTCGGCACGCGCGGCGCCATGTCTTTGCGGCGCAGCCAGTCGACCACCTCGGCCTGCAGCCAGGCGTAGTTGCGCTCGTCTGGAACTCCTGGGTCGGGTTCGGGCTCCGGCTCGGGTTCTGGGTCGGGATCAGTCCCAGGATCAGGATCTGGCTCCGGATCAGGGACCGGTACAGCGCTTGAGGCAACCGCCACCATTTCGTTCTCGACGGTCATCGGCAGCGGCAGCACGCCGTTGCTGAAAACAGCGTTGGCCATGTTCGGCGCCGAGCCGGCCAGATACTTGATGATCGGCGCGTTGAGCGTAACCCCGCACTCGATCTCGATCAGGCCGGCATTGACCCGCTGCGCAACGATCCCGGTCAGCGTCACGTAGCTGCCATCGGCCTGCTTGTTCTGGACCGTGAAGCCACCCGGGGCTGCCGGGCTGAAGTCACTGCCGTCGCGCGTTGTAATCGCTACGCGCGCCTTCGAGCTGGTGTAGCTGATACTTGCAATAGACGGGCCGCGCACCTTCTTCGGGTCTTCGCCGCCATAGACGAAACGCCCGGCCTGGTACATCGCCATCGTGCCGCAGGCGGCATAGCCGTCTAGAGACGGCGACAGGTGGACGTTGTCGCTTGCGGTCGCGAACTGCAGCGCCTGGACGTACACGACGCCAGGGTAATTGCCGATCTGGCTTTCGGCCTGGCGCATCCGCTCGGCCTGAACCACCGGCAGGCCAGGGCGAGGCGGCGACCCTACCCACACGATCGGCAGGTCGGTCGGCCGCGTGGTCAGCGCGCGTAGGTCGTCGACAAGCTTTTGCATGTCCGCCAGGTGGGCGGCACTCGAGGTGATCCAGCCGTTGGCGGCGTCGTTCGCGCCGACTGTGATGTAGAGACCGTCCAATTGCCCCTTCATTGCGGCGATGGCCGCGGCCAGGTTCTTGCGCTGCGTGGTGTTCGGGTCCAGCCACGTGCGCAGCGTGGTGCCGGCGATGCCATACGACAGCCAGATGATCGGCTTGCCCGCCTTCGCCGCCAACTCGCTCGCCATGCGCGTTGCGGCGCCGGTCGTGCTCATTGCTGACGCGGTCGGCGTGGCGCCGCTGATCACGGCCGTGTTCGGCGCCACAGTGAAGCCGGTGCCGCTCTTGTCGGTGAACAGGTAGTCGGAGCTGGACGAGCCGGCGTTGCCCCACACGCCGCCGACCAGGACTTTCGCTGTCGATGGCTGGCTTTCCGCCAGGACGGTGGCGCCGCTCTTGGATCGAGCCTGGAAGGTGAAAGGGCCGCCGTCTGGCACCGCCCGCACGCCGGTGTAGGCAGACGCCCCGATCGTCGCCGACTGCAGGGCCACCCAGTTGCCAAGTGTGCCGTCCGGCGCGATCATGCGCACCTCGACCGAGGTTGGCTGCGTGCCGCCCAGGGCGCCAGTGAAGGTCACCATGGCGCTGTTGCCGGCCGATGGGCCGATGATCAGGGATTGCGCGCTGCTTACAGTGATGGCATTCGCTGCTGGCTCGCCAGTGCCGGATGCTGGGGCGAACGACGGCTCCGGGCTGGTGGTCGGAGTGCCGGCCAGCGTGAACGGGAACGCGTTCGGGCCGCGATCGGTGATGTCGCTGATGCTGCTGGCGCGCACGTACAGCACCGGCGTGTAGCCCAGGTCTACCGGCTCCTTGCCGGCGGCGGTCTGCGCCATCTCGAATGTGGAGTAGGTGCGATCCATGCGCAGCATCCGCGACACCGATTGGTCGCTCTTGCGGTCGGTCGTGTTGTCGACGCGCGAGCCGAACATAAAGCCGCTGCCGTCCAGTGCCTTGAGGATCGCCGAATTGCTGCTGGTGCTCGCCTCGGTCACGACCGCGCTGCCGTCGATCGGCGCCGTGCTCAGGACCGGGCAGCTGTACAGCGTGACCGTGCCACCGCTGCGCTGGAGGAAGAAGGCGTAGCGGCCGCCTGAGAACTGCGACGCGCTCAACAGGGCCGGCGCGTTCGCGTTCGCTAGGGTGTCGGCGTAGACGGCGATGCGGCCTTGCAGGGTGGTGCCGGACACGCCGGCGCCATAGAACACGACGTTCAGCGAGCCGGCAGCTGCGAAGGCCCCGGATGAGAACAGGTATTGCGTGACGTTGCCGGTTACAGTGCCGTCGAAGCCGGTGATGAAGGCCAGCAGCCAGTCGCCATTCGGGAACGTCAGCAAGGCGCTATCCGACGTGCTGATGGACTGGTTGCCGGCGGCGCGGTCGAATTTGATCATTGCTGGCCCATGCGGGTTGAATTGATGGATCGGCGCTCAGGCGCCAGGGTTAGTTCTGCTCAGCAGCTGCGACCAGGTCGGCCAGCTTCTCGGTCTTGATGTTGTTGGCGAAGGTGATGCCCAGCTCGGTGGCGCGCGCCTTCAGCGCGTCGCGGTCGAGCTCAGCCGGCTGCTCGTCGGCGCCTTCGCTGCGCGCGTGGTCCGCGTGCCAGTCGTCGTAGCCATCGGCGCGCGCCGCTTCTTCCTGCTCGCTGTCCTCGACGACCAGCTGCTGGCCGGCCAGGTACAGCGCCTTCGGGTATTCCTGGAATTCCATGTGCTACTCCATGAAAAAAGCCCCACCGGTGAGGGCAGGGCTTCTGTGGGTTGGCGTCGATCAGTTCGACAGGATGCGGGCAGCCAGTTGCGCGCGCAGGGTCTTATACCCATAAAGCACGTCGAGGCGGCACGGGAAGGTGTCGTCGCCGATGTTGTACTGGCGGACCATGCGCATCGAAATGCCGTCGAAGGTTTCGCGCGCCTTCCAGTCCACGCCGTCAGGCATCACCAGGTCGGCGGTGGCGAAGGTGAACGCATCCTTCTGGTATGCCAGGGAAGGGCGGTACACCGCGCTGGCGCCGCCGATCTTGGCGATTGGGGTGCCAGATGCAGGGGATACCACGACGTTCTTGCGGGCGCCTGTGGCAACGATGGCGGGAGCGATCTGCAGCGAGCCAGCGCCACCCGCGAAGTCTGCGGTGACCACGAAGGTCTGCAGGTCGCCGGTGTCGGCCTTCGTTTCCGGGTGCACGCGGTTCACGCCCAGGGTGATCACGTCGCCCTTCTTGAAGGTGGCGGTGCCGCCGGTGATCGCCAACGCGGTGCCGGTCTGGCCAGCGCCCGAAACGGTGTAGCCGGTAGCTGCCGCAGCGCTGCCGGTGACAGTACCGCCCAGGATGGTGTTTTCCATGATGTCACCGAAGCCGGCGGTGGTTCCCAGCACGCCTTCGCGGTACTGCTTGGCGATCTGCGTCGAGTCCTGGAACAGCCCTTTCAGGTTGTCGATCGCATCGACGGTATCCTGGGTGTTCATCAGCAGGTTGCGGGTGCCGCTCGGCGCCAGGCTGTCGGTCAGGCGCTTTTTTGCCAGCAGCATCTGGCGCATATTCAGCGTCTGGCCGATGTTATTCACGACGTTGTAGACGTCGTTCGCCATCGACAGGGCGTCTGCCTCGATGTTGGCAGCCAGCACCGAAACAGCCGGCTCGATGATGCGCGAGCTGAAGTCGTCGAGCGACATGGTCAGATCGACAGCGGTGAACGCGAGATCGACACCCTTCTGGGTGGTGACTTGCAGCTGCGTTTTCTGTTCGACGGTGTCCTGCGGCACCATGACGGCGCCCGTGCGGACGACATATTCGTTCGGCAGGCGAATGTCCAGCGACGAGCCGATCTTGGCGCCCGATTTCGCGAAGCGCGAGTCGTACTGGCGGTTGATCGAGCCGATGAAATTGGCTTTCTGGTGCAGCACGCGCAGGGCTTCGCGGGTGATGATCTGCGGGGTGAGCAGTGCGTTAGGCATTTGTTACTCCAAGAATGAAAAAACCCGCCGAAGCGGGTCAGTGAAAGAGGATGTGGTGGCTTATCGGCCGCGAACCTGCTTGTTGCGCTGGGTCATCCAGTCATCAACGGGCAGCTTCGCCGGGTCGACCTTGGCGCTTGCCCGGTTCGCACCTACGCGGGTTACCGGGGCTGGCGGTGGGGGCGGCACCTTTGGCTTTGCAGACTGCTTTGCCACGAGCTGGTCGAATTTCTCGGCCTTGTCCATCATCAGGAGGAAGGCAGGGTTTTGCACGATCGTGCGCGCCGTTGCCTGGTCCATCTTGACGCCCAATTTCGAGGCGTATTCATTGAGCGCACCTGCGCGCTCAGGGGTCCAGCCCGGGATTTCACGCTGCACATACGCTTCCGCGTCCTGGAGTTGCTTGGCAGTTGCCTGCTGCTCAACCAGTGCATGCTCGTTCTGTTTCTGCGTGACTGCTTGCACAGCTGCATGGCGCTCGCTTTGGAGCGTCTGCAACCGGATTTGAAGCTTCTGGACGGAGACAGGGTCGGTATCGCTTAGGCCGTCCCAATCGATGTCCTTGAACTTCGCAAGTTCGTCGTCCAGGGCGTGAACCTTGGCGATTTCCTTGATGTACTGCTGTTGCTGCTGCGCTTCTTCACGCACCCGGGCGCGCTCGGTCTCGACGGCCTTGCGTTCCTCGGCCACCGCCTGGGTCTTTTGCGTGTAGTCCGCATTGCGCATCGTGCCGGCTTTGATCTCGGCGGCGATGCTCTTCGGCATGGCGACCTTCTTGCCGCCGATTTCGATTTCCTCGTCCTCTTCGGCTTCCTCTTGCGAGACCTCGTCGGCTTGGGCGTCGTGTTGTTCCGCTGCCTGGGTGTGATCCTCGGCGGCGGCATCGTGCGCGGCGTCGGAATTCGGCAGTTCTGCCGATTGTTCCAGTTCGTCCATGTGGTAAAGCTCCAGTGATGCGGCCGAAGCCGCGGTTGATTAACCTGCGATCTGCTCGGCGGCGGTCACGGTGAAGGTGCCGGCGGTCGGACACAGGATGAAGCTCGCGCCGGTGGGAAGATTGATGCCATAGGGCGCGCCAACGGTTTGGCTCAGCGCCAGGCCGACCGACAGGGCGCCGGTGTTTCCGTTCGTCCAGGTGGCCACGACCGTGCCGCTGGTGCACGTGAGCGGTGCGACGCCGATGCGAACCTGCATCGAGCATGTGCTGCCGCCGGCCAGGGTCAGCGACGCGGTGCACGATGGGCTGACCGTTACGATCGCTGGCTTGGCCGGGTTCGTCGCCTGGTAGGGCGTGGTGAGCGCCAACGTGCGCGCAGCGGGCAGGCCGAAGCTGAACGTGGGCGCGGGCGTGCCGGCCGGGCCTGGAATGCCCTGGATGCCTTGGATGCCTTGCGGCCCGGTTGCGCCTGGCGCGCCGTCTACGCCGTTGATGCCGTCCTTGCCAGCGGCGCCAGGTATCCCAACGCCATCGAGGCCCGGTGCGCCGGTGGCGCCAGTCGGGCCAGGCGCACCATCAGCGCCATCCTGACCGGGCGCGCCCTGCGGCCCGACCGGACCTTCCGGCACCGAGGCGCGCAGCATGGCGCCGTCGATCATCAGCCCGGGCCCGAGCGTCAGGTAACTAGCGCGGTTGGTCGTCGTGTTGAAGTACACCACAGAATCGACCGGCGGCTGCTGCGGCGTGTACAGGACGTTGCCTGTGTTCGCCTCGTTCTTCTGCGTGAACACGATGCTGTGCGGACCGGCATAGGCCGACGGCGTGGCATAGCCGAGCAGGCACCCGAAAGCGATCAGGGCCAGTCGGGCGAGAATGCTGCGAGAAAGAATTTCGAAGAACATATTCACCTTCACTGTTGAATTGCACCGCCCATGTCGGGCGGCGGCATCGCGGGTTGCGGTTGCTCGGGTTGCGGCTGCGGCGCAGGCTGTTGCTGGCCGTCCAGGTCTGGCGACGACAGCGCCTGCTGGGCCGACTGCGCCACTTGCAGGCCCATCGAGGCGGCCACTTCGGGCAGCATCGTCACCCCCAGCGCCTTGAGACGATCGGTCTCGGCCTTGTAAGAGTCGATGCGCAGCTTCTGGGCGTCCGCGCTCTTGTCCTGCTCGGTGGCCTGCAGCTGCTGCTGCATCTGCGCCATAGCCTGCTGCAGCTGCTGGATGACCTGCTGCGCCTGCATCAACTGCGGGTTCTGGCCCTGAGCTTGCGGCGGCAATAGCAGCTTGAGACGCTCGGCGATCTCGTCCGCGCCTGGCCAGTCCAGATTCTTGGCCAGCAGGTCGCCCATCAACTGGCCAGCGCCAGGCACAGCGCGCATGAACTCGGTCATCTGCATGGCCGCTTCCTGGCGTCGGGTGTTGAAGCTCGGGCCGCTCTCGCACGTCACGTCGTATTTGCCGCTGGTCAGGTCATAGATGCGCGTGATGCCCACCATCTGCTCCTGCTGGTCCTTCGCTTCCTCGGGCAGCGGCTCGGTTGGCTGGTTCACCTTCACGTCGCGGTTGCTGCCGTCTTCCTGGATGGTGCGGATCACGCGCGCCACCGTGTACACCTTGGGGATCAGGTCGGCCATGATGCGGCCGGCGTGGCGGATGCCGCGCGACAGGTTGTCGGTGAAGTTGAACGTGCTGGTGTCGCCTTCGCGCTGGCGCGCCAGGATGGCCCGGCCGCTCGTTTCATTGCCTTGGGCGCCCATGCTGGCGTCGTAAAGGCCCATGATCGACTTCATGTCGTCGGCGGCCTTGCCTGTTTCCTGCATCGCTGCGGCGTCAGGGCCGGCGAACGGCGTGCGCTGCGGCGGCATACTGCCGTCGACAACGTCGTATTCCAGGTATGGATGGTTCGTGGTATTCGCCGTTGCCCAGTTCGGGTCAGTAGCGAACGAGCCTACCGGCGCGATCCAAGGCGCTTTTGGCGCCAGCGCGGCCACTTCCGTCGACGTGGTCGACCAGTAGTTGTAGTTGCGCTGCGCGTCCTTCGCGGCATGGATCATCGAAAACAGGTGGCGGCGGCCGTCGATGATGACCTCGTCGCCATACACCGGCACGATCGGGATGTACTTCCCGGCCCATTCGTTCGTTTCCAGAATCTCGCAGCCGTTCATCAGGTGCTGCGTGACCTTCATGGTGCGGGTTTCGCGGCGGGCCACCTCGGTGATGCCCTGCGCCTCCAGCAGCGCGGCGAACTCTTCGTCCTCCAGCTTCTCTGCCGGCACGATCATGCCGTTCGACAGCTTCACGATGGTGGCCGGCACCTCGCGGCGCTTCCACCACTCGGCGACGCGCACCAGGCCGTCGTCGGTCATCCAGCCGGATGCCATGTCGCCGCGGCTATCGCCTTCGAAACTGGCGGTGTCGGCCTTTGGCCATTTGGCTTTGAACGCATCCACCGAATAATCCTCGGTCACGAACGCGTCGTTCCAGTTGGCCGAGTCGGCGTCGAAACAGTACGCATCTGGAACCACCGACAAGCTGTTGGCGATGCGCTCGATGCGGATGTCCTGGTCGAACACGTCGTCGGCGGCGTAGTCGGTCGTGATGCGGATGTACCCGACGTTGCCCGAGACCGCGTTGTCGATAGCCGTGTCGTAGGCCACGTCAGCGTTGCTCGAGTATTCGATGTTGCGCACCAGGCCGTCCTGCACCTTGGCCGTCCACTCGTCGGCGCCATCGCCCACCGCGTGGAACTTGATCGCCGGCTTGTTCTGGCGTGCGTCGTTGACCACCTGGCGGATGAAGGCAGCCATGCGGTTCAGCGTCAGGCACGGCCGGCCTTCGCTCTCGCGCTGCTTGCGGATTTCCTCGGGCCACTGCTCGCCCAGGCGCGCGAACCGGATGTCTTCGGCGTAGCGCTCGCGGTTGTGGCTGTCGCGCTCGACCGCGTAGTCGTAAATCTTGATGCCCTCGGCGTGGAGGTCGTCGTCTTTCTTGTCAGCCATGTGGGTATCTCGTCAACCCATCCAGCCTCCAGGAGCGGCGGCAGGGCGTGGGCGTTGTGGTGTGGGTTTCGTCGCCTTGCGCGCGCCTTCGCAGGCGTATCGCAGCGCGTCGATCACGTGGTTGTCTTTGTCGGCCAGGACCGGCAGCACCAGGTCCGTCAACGGGTCGACCTTGTAGCTGTACAGCGTCAGCTCGTTGATCGTCTCGACGCAGCGCGGGTGCACCACGATGTCGAACGTCTTGAGGAACTCGACGCCTTCTTCGACGGAGCGCGCGCCCTTGATGGCGGCGTTGATCTTCGGGAAGCCGTGCTTGCGCATGTAGCTAATCGTCTCGGGGCGCGAACTGTCGGCGGTGATGAACCACTTACGGCTGTCCGGCACGCGGTCGAACAGATCGGGCAGCTGGTCGATCTCGCAGCCCACCACGTGTGCTTCGTAGTCGATGTACAGGCGCCGGCCTTCAATGTCGCAGCGCACCAGCACGCTCGGGTCGACCGCGAAGCCCCAGTCGGCGCCCAGGCGGTGAACGGTGCCGGGCGGGCGTTCGAACTCTTCGACTGTCCAGTTGCGGAACACGCGCGCTTCGCTGTTCATCTGGTAGCGGCCGAGCCAGATGTGCGCGTACTTCTCGGGGTCGCGCGCGCGGTCGAATGCCATTTCTTCCAGCAGTTCCTGCGGACACCAGGGGTTATCCATGAAGTTAGCTTCAACCACCGTCGCATTCGGCGGCAGCGTCTCGCCGCGCAGCAGTTGGTCGACAGGATCCGTGGCAAAGCGCGGGTTCCAGCTGAACCAGATTTCACTGCCTGGCGCGCGGATGGTAGGGCGCAACAGGTCGAGCGAGCGCTGGGAAAGCGACTGCGCTTCCTCGACCCATGCGCGCTTGAAGCCCTCCAGCGACTTGATCGAGTCGGCCGTGTGGTCTTGCATACCCTGGAAGATGATCACGCCGCCGTTGCGGGTCTTGATCTGCTCGTTCTGCACTTCGAAGTACAGGCCCGCGTTCATCGACTCGATCTTCGCTTCCAGCAGGCGCTTGACCGAGAATTTCAGCGACTTCTGCACCTCACGCAGGCACACAGCGCTGATCGGCTCGCGTATGCAGTCCTCAATCAGCATTTCGCCAAAGAAGTGCGACTTGCCCGAGCCGCGGCCACCGTGCGCGCCCTTATAGCGCGCAGGCGCCAGCAGCGGCTCGAACACGGCCGGCGTATTGATGATCAGTTCACTCATTTGCTTTCACGATCCGGCGTGTGATGCCGGTGAATTCGACAGGGCCGCCATTTGCGCCGGTGATTTCGTTGGTGACCTTGTCACCGTAGCGCTTCGGATCCCATTTGCTCAGCAGCTTCAGGCGGGTTTCGATGCGTAGCTTCGAGCGGCTGATCCACTCGGTGTTCGGCTTGTCGCCGTTCTCGCCGATGATCGTGTCGAAGGCTGTTTCGTCGGCGATGTCCAGGCACTCGGCCGCCAGTGCGTCGAAGCCAGCCTCGCGTGCGTGCGCGATGTCGGCCATAAATGCCGCGCTCGCTTCCTTCCAGTGGTTCACCGTCCGGACTGGCGGCATGTGGTCATCCCGACAAATCTTTTCGAGCGGCTCGCCTTTCGACAGCCTGGTGATGATCTCGTCGGCCACTTCCTGGCTGAACGTGCTCGGTCGCCCACGCGGGGCGGGCTGTGCTGGCGACCCGGCCTCAGCCGGCGCCGCCTTCTTGCGGGTCTTGGCTGGTTTGTCGCTCATAAATAAATATTCCGGTGCGGTCTACATTTATGTTGACCGTGTCTACATTCTTGTGTACTATACATACATCGACAACAAAACAAGGAGGTGCAGTGAAGCAGAGTGAGTTTGTACGGTGGCTGGCTCGACAGGGAGCGACTTTCAAGGACGGTAAGAAACACTTGATGGTCTACCTGAACGGCGAACACAGCATGCTACCGAGGCACCCCAGCAAGGAGTTGAAACAACCCCTTGTTGAGGGAGTGAAGAAGAAACTAAAACTCAAGTGAGGCAGGCCCCGAAAGGGGCTTGCCCCACACACTGCGCTGCACCTGAAGCATTGAAGCCATGGAGGGCATATGAAATACCCAGCAACTTTTGAGACCGCCGAAGAAGGCGGATTCGTCGTTACGTTCCGCGACATCCCGGAGGCGATCACCCAGGGCGATGATGAGGCCGAAGCACTCGACATGGCCGCGGACGCGCTGCTTACGGCGATGGACTTCTATTTCGAGGATCGGCGACCAGTGCCGCTCCCATCCGTTGCGCAAGAGGGCGAGCGGCTTATCGAACTCCCGTTGAGCGCGTCAGCGAAGGTTCTGCTGCTCAACGAAATGCTCGCGCAGAACGTCGGCCCATCCGAGGTGGCGCGGCGCATTGGCGTATCGAAGCAGGAAGGCACGCGCCTGGTAGACCTTCAGCACGCAACGAAGGTGGACCGCCTGGCGGCCGCGTTCGCCGCGCTGGGCCGCGAACTCGATTTCGTCGTTCGCTGACCGAATAAAAAAGCCCGGCACGTGGCCGGGCGAAGTCTCCCCGATGGGTAAGCGGGGAGCAGGAGACAGGGGAGGGTGGACAGCCCCGCGAATGCCGCGCACGGCGGACGAAGGGTTGAGCGGGCGTCCACCACACGGAAGGCGACCGAGAACGATGTCTGGATCGAATTGCGTGTGGTGACTGGTTACGCCAGTCAGGCGCGAAGCTCCCATGAGGCAGGGTGTTTCCCGTGGCGTGCCACAGCTGGTGGGGCGGTGCAGCGGTGCCGACGCGCTGCGCTTCGGTGGTGCAACTACCGTCAAACATACTTCGCATTGCTCAGTAGCCTTATGACAACAATGTTAACTTTTATGCATGAGTTAACGATAGTATGAAAACACTTCAACAACGAAACTGAAAGGACACCATGGCTTCCAAGCTCTACTCAATCCCTGGCCGCTGCTCCTGCGGCAATTCGCAGCTTGTACATGACAGGCCAGCTCGGGCAAATACCCCCGGTAGATGCAGTCGATGTGGCAAGCCTCAGTCGGTGGACGACATCGGTAGGAAATTCGCTGATAAGGTGACGAGCGATATATTGAAGATGCTTAAAAAATAGTCACTTTTAAACGCAAAAAGCCCGCTACCTCTCGGCGCGGGCTTTTCTCCAGACGTGCGAAAGCTCCCATGCGGGAACATACGCGTCGCTTGCTGGACGGAATTAAGTTGTAGCTTGGAATGTACCGCTGAGATTTCCGGCAGTCAAGAAATATCGTTCAGAAACTTTCTGGCGCGTGTGATTTCCGCAGCAGTCCGCACCAATGCGCGGCGCGCTGCCGGCACTCGGTCCTGGCCGTCTTCGATGCGCCCGATCTCTTCGGCCAGCTTGTACGTGAAATCTGCGTTCTCATCAAAGAGATTCAGCCTCACGCCCAGATCGAAGCTGTCGCCACTGAACAGCAGCGGGTTCCAGGATGGGATGACTGAGCCATCTGGAAAGTTCAGGTTGCCGTATCCTTCGCCCTCGACCTCGACGAAATCGGCGCCGAATGCGCGCGCCGCCATCACCAACAGTTCGTGATCCTCCGGCGAGAGGTCTGCCCCGCGCGGCGCCGCCGGCAGCTCGTCGTCATCGTCGCTCGGGCTCCAATGGTCGCCGGCCCATTCGCCCTTCTTGAAGCTGTCGCTCACCGTTCGATCCCTTTATCCGTGTTCACCAGAGCTTCGATTGTAGCCTGCGCCCGGCGGAAGTGGTCAACGAAGACGGTCATCGGCCGGTGCGCAATCGACAGCTTGCGGCAGACCTCATGGGGCTGGGCCTGGTCGACGTAGCACAGCTTGAGCAGGGTGCGGTCCTTGTACGATAGCAGGCGCATGTTCCGCTCCAGCGCGGCGGCGTCGGTTTCGTCCAGCTTGCGGCGCTCGCCGGATGCTTTCTCCCCGTTGGCTTCTCGCTCGAGCTGGTCGCAGTAAGCACCGGTTGGGCTGACGCCGATCGTGCGGCCCGGGCGGTAGACGCGGCCCCAGTTCTCCAGGCGCAGGCCGATGTCGCGCTTTTCCTGGTCCGTCATGGGCGGCTCCCGAACAGCGCTGCCAGCAGTGGGTCTGGTGCGGGAATGACAAAGGGCGGCGGCGGTGCCTGCGGCTTCCTCGGCCGGAGTAACCGTGGTGGGCGCGGCGGCAGCGGCTGGCCGGTCAGCGCCCACGTGGCGCCGATGATCTCGCCGTTATCGCCCTTGCGGCGGTCGGTGTGGCTTTGGACGGCGCCGCCGGCCTGCATCTGCGTCAACAGGCGGTACACCTCGTCGCGCTCCAGCTTCAGGTGCTCGTACAGCGCGCGCGTGGTGCGTGGGCCGTTCGCCAGCTCGGCCAGTATGTCGGCGCGGACTTGGTCGGCGCGCCGGGCGGCGATCGTGCGCGAGACGGAATTCGGTTGGCGTTTCATGCAGCCTCCCCACCAGCCGTCATCACCTTCACCAGCGCGCCCGGCGTCTCCGAATACCGCTTCTCGATGTGGATGCGCACCACCTGGGCATCGTCGCGCCACACGATGCCGTTGCATCCGTCCTTGATGCCCTTCAGGACGTTGTCAGCGTCGGGCTTCTTCGTGGCCGCGATCGAGCCAGCGGCGGCCAGCGCGCGGCGCTTGTTCGACCAGCTGGCCGGGATCTGCAGGTTGAGCGTCAGCGTGAGCGCCACCGGGCCGGCGTTCGGCTCGGCGCCGGCCATGGCCTGGGTGGCAGCCATCTTGACGAGGTTCTCGTAGCTGGCGGTCTTGGCGGGCGTGTAGGTAGACACGTGCGCGCCGCGCCGCGCGAATTTCGGGCGGCCCTTCGGCACCGGCTGGCCGGGGATGTTGAACACGACGTTCATGCGGTGATTCCTTCCTGTTTCAGTTGTTCCTGAGTGATGGCGGTGGCGCGGTCGAACGTGTCTTCCAGCTGCTCGCGCGTCAGCCAGCCCGGCAGCGGCCGGCGCCCGTCGAGTACGTCGTGACAATCTGAGCACCCGAAACACGCGGCGCTGTCCGGCGCTTTCAGGCCCATGCCCTTGCCGTCGGCCAGGCGGTTGGAGTGGCACAGCACGGTGGTGGCCGGGTCGCGGTTGCAGACGCCGGGAATCATCAGCGTGCAGTCGCGGCCGCGCGCGGCGCGCCGGGCTGGCGTCGACTTGGCACGCGATTTCTTCATCGGCTTGCGGGCCTTGCGCTGCACCGCGGCGACGCGCAGCAGGCCGGCGCCGGCGGCCGGGGTCATGCTGGTGCGGCGCATCGGCGTCTTGCGAACGAGGGCGGAGCGCTTCATGCCGGGCTCGCTTCCTTGGCCTGCTGCTGCGCCACATACCGCGCCCTCGGCGCCCGGTCCTTCGCTTCCTTGAACAGCACGCCGATCTGGCCGTTCCAGGGCTTGGCCTGCTCCCAGGCTGTGCACCAGCCGTGGCCGGCGGGCAGGTTGGCGCGGCCCAGGGTGAAGTTCGCGCAGAAGGCGCAGGGGTCGTGCTGGGCCGTCATAATTCGGCGCCCATCGCCTGCTGGGCGAACTGCACCTGGATCGGCATTAGCGTTTTGTCGCCGCGCGCCAGGCGCTCCAGGATCGACTTGGCCCAGCGCTTCGCGTCGCGGCCGGCGCCGTCTTTGACGACAGTGGCGGCGCCGAGCTGGCGAAGGCGCTGCGCCGCTTCCGCACGGGTCAGCTGAGTCTTGCCCGGCGCTGGCAGCGCGACCATCGGCTGGGGAATCTCAGCCCATTCGCCGGCTTCCATCTGCGCATTCAGCGCCGCTTCCCAGCGCGGTTTGATCTGGCTGTACGTCTGGTTGCCCAGGTCGAACGATAGAGGCATGGCGGCCCAGTAAATCGCCGGGTGCGACCACTTGCCGTACTCGCCGGCGGCGCGCGCCTGTGTGCCGGCCACGGCCTCGTAGTACGCCTTCATCGCGTCGACAGGGGCGCGGCACAGCTTCTTGAACTCGGGCAGGGTAGGCGGCCAGTCGCGGGTCTCGAGCGATTTCAGGCCGCGCGCGATCTCGATCGGCTGGTAGCCGGCCAGCTCCTGGCCCCAGTGCTCGACCAGCTCGTCGGTACTGGTGGCGCCCCACTGGTCGGTGAACTTCTTGCCATAGCTGAGCAGCATCTTGTGCAGCAGCTTTTCAACCCAGCTTGCGGGCAGGGGCGTCGTTGATGTCGATGATGCGGTGGTCAGGTTCATGGCTTCGGTTCTTTCCGGTGAGGCTGTCGGCCCAGGCTTTGGCTTTGTCGTTCGCGGTCTGGTAGCTCGGCGATGCGCGCGGCTGTGCGGCGCCGCCAGCGTTGACGCGTGCAGCATCGGCGGCCCAGCGCTGCAGGATGGCGACCACGTAGCCCAAGCCGATGCTTTCGTTCGGCTTGGCAGCGCGGGCCTCGGCACAAGCGGCGGTGACGGTCTGCGGGGTGATGCCCTGGTCGGCAAGAGCGATCAGTCGAGGATCGGCAGGCTGGGTGCGAATACCAGCAGCGTTGAAAGCGATGCTCAGCTGCGTTGCCGGGGTGGGTTCAGCGCGCGGCTCGTGCTCGTTCGCGCCCAACTCCGGTTGAGTAGAAGCGCTGTGTGCAGAAACCGGTTCAGGTTTCAGGTTAAGGGAATCAGGAATCGGAGAATCAGCCCGATTAGCACTGTGTTCGCATGGTGCTTGCACAGTGCTTGCACAGTGCTCATCCATTCCCGGTATCGAAGACGGCTTCTCATCCCTGTGGGGATTCTGGTGCTTCCTGAATGCGAGCACCTGGATATATCGTGCTCCGTCGACTTCGTAGCGCTTGAGGAACCCCGATGCTTCCAGCTCGACCAGCGACGCGTCGACGTCGATGCTGTCGGCCGGGAACAGGTTCATCTTGATGCGCTTCGGCTTGTCTTCCAGGCGGCCTTCGCGGTCAGCCAGGGTCCACAGGCCAATGAACAGCAGTCGGGTATGGAAGGGGAGTTCGACCAGCTCTTCGTTGGTGAAGAAGCCCGGCTTGATGTTGCGTGCGCGGGCCATGTCAGTGCCCCTTCTCGATCAGCGGCAGCTGGCGCGGATCGGTCTTGTCGAGCACGTAGATGACGGTGCGGCGCGGCGCGCCCAGCACCTGGTCGCAGTCAGGATCGCCGGCTTCGACAGCGATGCGGTTGGCGCGCTTGCAGACGCTGGCGCGCTGGCCGATGAAGAGGCAACCGTCGCATTCGCCGAACACTGGCGCCTGGACGGCCTTGATGCAGATGGTGTCAGGATTGATGGGCGCGGCAGTTTCGCCCGTCCAGTTGGGGGAGAGGATGTTGGTGGTCATGGCGGCGACACCTTCACGGCCTGCGCCTGCGGCTGCATGGCTGCATACCACCGCTTGGCGGTGTCATCGAACCCGGCTTGCCAGTCAGCGATGCCGGGCGCGCCGATGTTCATGCCGTGGTCCTCACGACCGGCGCCGCGCAGGAAGGCAGCGACGCCGCGGTCGAACATCATTGAGCGGGAGACGATCTGGTCCGTCATGGCTGCCCCGCCTTGCGGAACTTCTCGACAGCCTGAGCCAGTTCGTCGCCACTCTTGCGCAGGCGACCGGCTTCACGCGCTTTCTGGTCTTGCGGCGCCGCCTGGACTGCACGACGGCTGTCGACCCAGTTGCACGCTGTTGCGATAACCTTTGTCGCTGCGTGGTTTTCAGGTGATAATTCGTTCACGTTTAATTCCTTTCATGGCCCGGCTCCACACCGGGCTATTTTTTCGCCTGTCTCCTGGCACAAAGCCGGAAGCCACAATCAAAGATGCCTCCGACCCGTTGCCACGCCGCGCGCCCGTGCTGCTGGGCGACCGCGACCCGGACAATGTCGGGATTCCTTGCTCGGCGTTGGGCCGCTACCATGGCGACGGACTGCTTCGTTGCCGAGGGTGCGGAACCAGGCCGAAAGCCCGAGACCGGCAGCCGCGGCCACTTCCTTGGCTTTGCTCTTTTCCATCGTGCTGACGAGGACTTCCACGCGGTGGATGCGGGTGTCGTCGTCAATGGCTGCGTGAAACATGGTGTTCTCCTTGGTGGTGCGGGTTACGAGGTGGGTGGTGCTGTTGCGTTGGGATTACTGCGGGTGGGGTGGTTCGCCGAACACGGATGGGTTCAGCTCGTACCGGGTAACCTGGCCTTCGAGAACAGACTCGACTTCGCGGCAGCGTTCGCCAGGGACCACGCCTTGGGCCGCCCATTTCTGGATTGCCTGGGGCGTGAGCTTGAGCAGGTTGCCGAGAGCGGTCTGGCTTCCAGCGAGGCGAATTGCTTTTGCGATTCCGGTTTCCATAGTCTTAGGTTCTAGTCGTTGGTTACAACTCTAGGTTACAACAATAGGCGAGCTATTACAACTTATTTTTGCAGTGCTATCTACAACGGTTGCTTGTAAGATGGTCGAATGGAAACTATGGCAACTAGAATCGAGAAGCTCCTGGCCGATAAGAACGGCGGCAACCAGTCAGAAATGGCGCGCTATATCGGCGTGAGCCCGCAGGCCGTCCAGAAGTGGGTGGCAGGGGAATCGGAGCCGCGCGGGAAGAACCTCGACCTGGCAGCCGAGTTCCTGGGCGTGACGCC